>Ga0265298_10000583_pt1 | contig 54276 bp, 35 predicted proteins | sample AusTroGonzalo_MG_3_FD_193486 | JGI IMG/M metagenome (GOLD analysis project Ga0265298, IMG submission 193486) | Bovine rumen microbial communities from tropical cattle in Woodstock, Queensland, Australia - Gonzalo_01 | ecosystem: Host-associated > Mammals > Digestive system > Stomach > Rumen ... | reverse complement strand
TTTCGCAATATGACATAAAAAAAGCCCTAAATAAACATCAGGGCAGCATATTTTGAAAAATTAAACAAACAAACTTCTCTCATCCGGACTGTCACCGTCGGTTTCGGAATTTCACCGAATCAGTTCCCCTTGGGGAAGTCGCGGACTGTCACCGCCGGAAAGGAATTTCACCTTGCCCTGAAGTTTTCGACTGCAAAAATACACAAAATTTTAATATTGTGCTAAATTTTATTGCATTTTTTTTAACAAAATGAAGTCGAGCGTCACCATCGCAGCCATCGCCTCCACCATCGGAACCACCCGTGGCACCACACACACATCGTGTCGGCCTTGGATCTCCAAAATCGTCGGATTACCTTGAATATCAACGGTTTGCTGTGGCTGCATAATCGACGGAATCGGTTTGAAAGCAACGTTGAAAACCACATCCTCGCCGTTTGTGATGCCGCCTTGCACCCCACCGGAATGGTTTGTCTTGGTGCGAATTCGCCCGCCATCATTGACAAATTCATCGTTGCACATGCTTCCTCTCATGCCCGCGGCGTTGAATCCTTCGCCTATCTCAAAGCCCTTCGCAGCGTTGATCGACATCATTGCCTGAGCCAACACCGCATGGAATTTCATGAATGCGGGCTCTCCGAGGCCCATAGGAACATTTTTGATGATTCCGCAGACAACTGCGCCCACGGTGTCGCGTTCGTCTCTAAAACGGCTTAAAATGCGTTCTATCTCGTCGTTTGAGAAGCCTTCGCTTTTTTCATCGCCTATTTGAACGACTTTTGAAGCGATCTCAATGCCTTGTGATGCCAGAATCTGCTTGGCAACAGCGCCTGCCACAACACACGGCAACAATGTCCTTGCCGAGCCTCTACCACCGCCAGCGTAATCTCTTATGCCATACTTTTCCTGGTATGTGAAATCAGCGTGCGAAGGACGGAAAACATTCTTAATATTCTCATAATCAGAGGTTTTCGCGTCTTTGTTTCTTATCAGAAACGCTATCGGCGTGCCCGTGGTCTTGCCTTCAAACAATCCTGAGAGAAACTCCACCTCGTCGGGCTCTTTGCGGGTCGACATGGCGTTGTTTTTCCCCGACTTTCTGCGTTCCAACTCATTTTCTATCAATGACTTGTCAAGCAAAATGCCAGCGGGGCAACCGTCGATGACTCCGCCGATAGCTGCCCCGTGTGACTCTCCGAATGTGGTCAGACAAAATGCCGTTCCAAATGTATTCGAATTCAATTATTGTTCGTTTAAGATTTTTATCTTTGCCTCAAGAACCTTGACATCGTTCTTGATCTTGGCGATTTTCTTCTCATATTCGGCCTTCAAAAGCTCAGCCTGCTTGCTTCTTGCGAAGAATCCGATGTTGTTTTCCAATGTCGTGATCTCATCGCGCAGCTTCTGGATCTTGTTCTGCAGGTTGAGACGCTCTCTTCTGACCTTGTCGCGTGAATCCGGGTCTTCTTTCAGTCCTGACACCATGTTACGGTACTCGTTGGTAGTCAATTCGTTATCGTTGGCACGCATCTTGTCGAACATGCCGTCGATGAGGCCGCGATACTCGTTCTGGAGTGCATCCTTGACCTTCATCGGGACGTGGCCGATAGCCATCCATTCACGCTGGAATCCACGGATAGCCTCCATGTTCTCGTTGCGGTCTTTCTTGAGCTCGTAAGCCTTGATGCGCTCGATGAGTTCTTTCTTTGCCTTCAGATTCTCTTCCTCCTCGCCTTTAACGCCTGAGAAATGCTCGGCTTTTCTTGCGAAGAACGCGTCGCAGGCGCTGCGGAAACGTTTCCATATCTTGTCGGAATGACGTTTTGGCACCGGACCGATGGCCTTCCATTCTTCCTGCAGCTGTTTGATGCGGTCGGTGGTCTTCTTCCACTCTGTCGAATCGACGAGATTCTCAGCTTCCACACAGATTTGCAGCTTCTTGTTGTAGTTTTCCATCTGCTGGACCTTGAGCTTGCTGAAGAACTCTTTCTTTGCCTCGAAGAACTGGTTCATCGAGCCTTTGAAACGGTTCCAGATCTCATCGCTCTGTTTCTTCGACACTGGACCGATTTCCTTCCAGGTCTTGAACAGGTCGTTGACGTCGTTCGACTTCTTCTGATATGCGTTGATGCTGTTAACTGGCTCATTTACAATCTCTTCCATCTTCACGCAGATGGCTTCCTTAGCGTCGTAGTTGGCCTTCTGCTCTTCCTCGATCTTGGCGTAATGCTCGCGGCGGATCTGGTTGACTTTATCGGTAGTGTTCTTGAAACGCTCCCAGATTTCGTCTTTCTTGTCAGCTGGAACAGGACCTATCTCCTTCCATTCGTCGTGATATTTCTGCAAAAGCTTGAATGCCTTGGTCTGCGATTTTTCAAGAAGCAAAAGTTCGGCCTTCTCGCAAAGCTCGATCTTAGCCTCGAGGTTCTTCTTAAGGTCGAGGTCACGCAACTCTCTGTTAATCTTTACCTTATCGTAGAATTTCTCGATGAGGAAATGGTATGTGTTCCAGATATTCGAGATCTCGTTTGCCGGAACCTGGCCGATTTCTTTCCATCTGTCCTGCAAAGCGCGGAAGTCGTCGTAGGTCTTTTTCAGGGTCTCCTCCGAGTAGATCAAAGCCTTCAATTCCTCAATGATCTCTTGCTTTTTCTGAAGATTTTCGGTTTTCTGTTTCTCGAGGTCTTCCTTGTATTTTTCTTTGTTTACCTTGTAAATGTCGAAAGCGGCTTTGAAACGCACCTCGAGCGGGTCGTCTTTGTGCTCGTAGCTCTCTTTGTCGCCACCGTCAAGGATAAACTGTTCCATCTCGCGGTCACGGTCTTCCTTGTTGAGTCTCAAGAAGTTAGATTTGATGGCGACGACTTTGTCCTTGATCTTTGCGATATCCTGTTCCTGGACTGTCTCTTCAAGAAGTTCAACGAGTTGAAGCTTGTTCAGATTCGAAAAATCGAATTCCAGTTCCTCTTCTTCCTCGTTTTCGTCGTTCAAATCCATTTCATTTTCTTGCGGAATTTCTTCATTTACATCAATTTTCACATTGATTTTTACAGAGCCTGGCAAAATTGTCGGCTTGTTGAGTTTCTCAATTGTCTTGAGTTCGGTAGCGTTCATTTTTAGATAAATGTTTGATATTCAATAATTTAATTTAGTTGTTATCAGAATTTCGCTTTCGCAAAACTCGATATGGGAGTAAATTTCTCGCTGCAAAAATAATAAATTTCTCGAGATTTTTAAATATTTTAAAAAAATTTTGTAAGTTTGTAAGCGAAAATTTTGGTTATGCTGACTTTGGGAGAAATAAAGAAAACGATTGCCGGACTTATAGAAAATATTGGCGAAAAGGCGTTGGAAATCAATGCGATGCCGAGTTCCGGCTCGTCGCGAAAGTATTTTAGGGTGAAAACCGACAAGCGTGTTTTGATTGGCTCTTACAACCTGAATATCGAGGAAAACGACGCTTTTTTCAGTTTTTCCAAACATTTTCATGAATGCGGACTCCCCGTTCCCGAGATTTTGGCTATTTCCGATTCCAAAGAGATATACATTCAGACCGATTTGGGCGACGACACCCTTTTCAATCATGTTGAAAACTGCCTGAAAAATGGCAAATACGACGACGAGACAGTTGAATTATACAAAAAATCGCTCGACAAACTCATTGATTTTCAGACAATTGGACATAAAGGACTGGATTATTCGAAGGCCTTCCCTACAGCCGAATTCGACGAGATGTCGATCATGGACGACCTCAATTATTTCAAGTATTGTTTCCTTAAAGAACATGAGGAGATTTCATTCAACGAGACGCGCTTGGACAATGATTTTCAGACACTTACGAGATATATCCTCGAAGCTCCGTCCGATTTCTTCATGTACCGTGATTTCCAGTCACGCAACATCATGATAGTCGATAACAACCCGTATTTTATTGATTATCAAGGCGGTAGAAAAGGCCCATTGCAATACGATGTGGTCTCGCTGTTGTATCAGGTAAAAGCGAGGATTCCAGAGGATTTGAGGAGGGAATTGATTGATTATTATAAGGTTAAATTGCAGGAGATTTCTCCACTCCGCTACGCTTCGGTCGAAATGACGAACACCCAAAACCGTCATTTCGAGCGACCGAAGGGAGTTGAGAAATCTCCGACAGAATTAATTGAATCCTTCGACAAATATTTCCCTGCATTTGTGCTGTTACGTCTCCTTCAAGTCCTTGGCGCCTACGGTTTCAGAGGCCTGATACAGAAGAAGTTACACTTCATGCAGAGCATTCCATACGCCATCCGCGAGATAATGAATGTGAACGGAAAATGGCCATTGCCATTTGAATTGCCTGAGTTACAAGCTGTTATCAAACAGTTTGACGTATTGTTGGCGAAATACGAAAACGTTGAGCCTGAACGACTTACGATAACAGTCAACAGCTTCTCGTTCAAAAACGGAGGTGTCCCATACGACAAGAGCGGCAACGGCGGCGGGTTCGTTTTCGACTGCCGGGCGCTTCCGAATCCGGGCAGGTACGTCGAATTTAAGCAGAAGACTGGCGAAGACGTTGAGGTTCAAGAGTTTATGGACGACAAGCCCGACACACATTTCTTCATGCAAAACGTGCAACTGCTTGTGTTTCAATCCATTGACAACTACTTGGAACGTGGATTTAAAAACTTGCAGGTCAACTTCGGGTGCACGGGCGGCCAGCATCGTTCGGTGTTTTTCGCACAACGTATCGGCGAGATGATACACGACAACTACCCTATGGTAAACGTCGAGATCAATCATATGGCACAACATATCAGTCATTTTTATGAAGCGGAATAGAAGAACGGCATTTGTACTCGCAGCAGGTCTTGGAACTCGTCTGAAAGAGCTCACAAGCAACAAGCCAAAGGCTTTAGTATCAATAAATAACGAGCCTTTACTTAAAGTTGCACTTGAAGAACTTCGACGACAGGGTTTCAACCATTTTGTGGTCAATGTGCATCATTTTGGAGAACAGATTCTTGAGTTTTTAAAAGAGTTTTCGACAGGATTAAATGTCGGAGATTTCTCCACTACGCTTCGCTTCGGTCGAAATGACGTCATAATAGAAGTCTCTGACGAAAGGCCATTGTTGATGGATACTGGAGGCGCAATCCTACAGGCTCTGCCATATTTTGCTGACAGCGAGGCTGTACTCGTCCACAATGTCGATGTGCTCACAAATGTTGATTTACAAGGCTTCTACGACGATTTCTGCCGCAGCGACGATGCCGCATGGCTTCTCACTCAAGAACGCAACAGCAAACGCAAGCTGGTGTTCGACAACAACGATAATTTCCTCGGACGTTACAACACCGAAACCAACGAATACGACGGCGAAGGCGCATTGCCAAACGGCTGTAAGCTATTGTCATTCAGCGGAATACACCTTTTTAAGCCACAGTATTTCAAAGATTTCAAAATCGAGCCTTGTTATGTGTTCAAACTTTATCAACAAATCGCTGAAAATCATCGTGTTACGTCAAAACTGATACATCCTGATTACTGGTTCGACCTTGGTACTCAAGAACAACTGAAAAACGCGGAGTTATGGCTTTCATTAAAAAGATAAGTGATTATATTACAAGTCATTACGATTTGACCAAGGAGAACATCACCATTGTTTTCCCAAACAAACGTGCCGCCCTTCAGCTGCGAAACGAACTCTCAAAACAGATAAAAACCAATTTCTGGGTACCGCAGATTCTCTCAATCCAGCAGGCGATGGAGGAATGGAGCGGCCTGCAACTCATTGATAATATTGAGGTTATCTTCGAGATCATAAAAATGAACCAGGAGTTTTTCCCATACGCTGCCCAGATGGCAAAGGATTTCGACGAGATCGACCAGTACGATGTCGACGCAGCCAAGCTTTTCGCACATCTGAAAGACGCCAAAATGATTGAGGAATGGAACCTCAGCCTCGAAATCGGTGTCGAGTCGAACTATCTGCGTTTTTTCTCGTCACTCCTCACCTATTACAATAACCTGCGTGAGGCTTTACAGAAAAACAATCAGGGTTATTATGGCTTGATAACCAATAAGATAGCTCATTTCGACGATGCCACCTTACAGCAATGCATTCAAGGACGTAAAATCATATTCGCAGGTTTCAATGCATTGACAACGACCGAGGAAAGAATCGTCGTGCGCATGGTTGAAAACGGTAACGCAGTGATGCTGTGGGACTTAGACCGTTACTATTTCGAGGACGAGAAACAGGAAGCGGGCTATTTTGCACGCAAATTCTTCCAAAAACACCCGAATATCGAGAAAAATTTCATCGACGACAGCTTCAATACACAGAAAAAAGATATCAATGTCATAAGCGTTTCGGGTAATGCCGTCCAGACCAACGCCTTGCAGCTTCAGCTTTCGCAAAACGCTGATAATCAAGGTGAAAAAGAAGTCGTAGTACTTGCCGATGAGTCGCTTCTGATACCTGTTTTGAACGCCATTCCCGAGTCGAAAAGCAACATAAAGGTCACGATGGGCTATCCTTTTGACAAGACTGTGGTCTATCACTTTGTGGATCAATGGTTTAGATATCAAAATTCGCTTTCCGACGACGAAAACAAACTATATCTTTGGACATTTATCCGCTTCTGCAATTCCGACTTTATCAAATTGATTTTCAACGGCTTGGAATACGACAAACTGAATTCTTGGCTGATGGATATGGCTGCTCATTCGGTTTATTATTTCAAGAAATCGGATTTGAAACAGTTTGAAAAACACGAACAACTCATTGATTTTCTTGAAATAGCGACAAAAAAATGGAAAAGCGCCAATGATTGTGTCGAGTCGTTGAAGGAAATATTCATCGTTTCTATAGCAAAACTTGGTAAAGACAACAATTTCGTCAAAAACCAGATCAGTGTGGCCGGCAGAATTGCCAACAGGCTTGAGTTGCTGCTTAAAAAGTATTCTGATTATATCCAAATCATTGATTTACAGATGCTTTACGCTCAGGTAGCGACACAGATGTCAATTAATCTGCAGGGCGATTCTGAAGGATTGCAGGTTATGGGATTGCTCGAAACACGTAATCTCGACTTCGACACCATACACTTTTTGAGCGTAAACGAAGGTATCTTGCCACAAAACAAGAACAATAACAGCTTGATTCCGTTTGACTTACGCAAAGCTTACGGCTTGCCGACCTACGACCAGCAACAGGCCGTATATGCCTATCACTTCTATCGTTTGCTGCAAAATGCCAAGAAAATCAATCTTTATTACAACAATATTGCCGACTTGTCAGGCATGGGCGAACCCAGTCGTTTCATCCGCCAGATTGAATACGAATACGCCAACAACAACCCTAAAGTAAAACTTGAACATTTACAATATAAATCACCTGTAATCAATGAGATAAAAAAAGATATTTCAGTTGAAAAAACTGATGAAATATTAAATAAAATCAAAAAGCTCTCGCCTTCGTCAATCGGGGTTTATGTGAGATGTCCGCTGCAGTTTTATTGGAAGAACATCGAGCATATCGAGGACACCTCTCTTGAAGAGGAAATCCAGGTGAATGTCATCGGCAACATCGTTCACAAAACGCTCGAAAACTTCTACAATCTCTTTGAAAATGAAATAATTTCGTTGGCGTTGTTCGACGAGATGTACAAACAACACTTCGCCACATGCTATCGTAACGCATTGATTGACAACGGTTTCAAAAGCGGCTTACCTGACACTGGCTTCAATTATCTGAACAAGACCGTCATCGACAGCATGTTGCAAAGCTTCGTCAAGGCGGAGCGCAGATTTTTGGAAGACGGCAACAAATTGTCTATCATCTCCACCGAGACCGAGATGGAGAAAGAAATTGATTATAAAGGACATAAAGTTGTGTTACACGGTTTTGCCGACCGTATCGACAAAGTTGCTGACGAGATCCGTGTGATCGACTACAAAACCGGCAAAGTGAACCCTTACGACGTGAAAATCAACGACAAAGTGGTCGGAATCACGTCGATGTCCGAGAAATCGATACAGCTGATGATGTACAAATACCTGTATTTGCACAACAATCCAAGCGTCGACCCGGAACTGATAAAGCCAGCCATCGTCGGCTTCCAGAAACTCAGTCACGGGCTTTACAACCTGGAAATCAGTGATAATCATGAGCTTAGCCAGTCATTCGAAGAGACCTGCACAAGGTATTTCAACGATTTCTTGGCCGAGTTGTTCAACAAAGACATCCCATTCGCACAAACCGACGAGTTGAAAAACTGCGGTTTCTGCCATTTCAAGAGCATCTGCAAACGCGGTTAATCACTTGAATATCAAGTCGATATACACCGGCAGATGGTCAGCATAACCACCGAAATACTTCGGTCCCACATACGTACGGAATAGTTTCACGCCTCCAAACGACTCGTCTTTCTCGAAGAGGAAGTCGCCATGGAAGATCGTAGCACTGTTTTGTTTGTACAGCAAACCTTTATCATTGTCAATTAATGACTTGGAGACAATGATTTGGTCGAAAATCTGCCAATTGTATTGATGTTTCAGCGTACCTTCGAATCCAAGTTTGCTTCCATCGGTGAAGAGATTCACCAAAACATCGCTTTCATCAGATTTTTCAGGCGATTTTGCATCCAGAACCTCGTAAATGCTCGGGTCTTCGGGCGTGTCGTTGAAGTCACCCATGATGATAATCTTAGGAATGGTCTGATGCAGAAAAACAAGCGAATCCACCTTGTTTTTCAATGTGTTGGCAGCGAGAGCACGCAGTTTTATTGTCTCCCGCTCGCCACCGTAACGCGACGGCCAATGGTTTACGAAACAATGTATGGTGTCACCTCGCCTGTCATAAAATTTTGCATAAAGAATATCGCGTGTCCGATATTTAGGATTCTTTGGATTTCGGACCTTAACTGCTTCGGTATAAACAAGTTGCAGCTTATCGATACAATAAACCATAGCCACGTCGATGCCACGTTTGTCGTCACCCTCGTAATGAATTATACGATAATTATGCGTCTTTAGCGGCGTCTGATTGAACAACATATTCAAAACATATTGATTTTCAATCTCTGCGATGCCTAAAACGCCCATGGGCTCGTTTTCCGATATGGCCAAAATAGCCTTGTACATGTTGTTGCGTTTCTTGTAAAATCGTGCTTTTGTCCAGTGCTGGCTGCCATTTTCGGTGAATTCGTTGTAAACCCTTGTGGAGTCGACAAACGGGTCGAAGAAGTTTTCGAAGTTCCAGAACGCCACACGCATCTCACCACTCTCCTGTCCGGCGGCGACAAAAGAGCTAACTATCTGTAATCCAAGGATTAAGCAGAATAGTATCGGGACTTTTTGTTCAGTAAAAGGTCTCATATTATTCCAATTTTATTTGTTGCAAAGTTATAAAAATTTTTGATAATTTTGCATCGTTATGAAAAAATATTTTTTATTTGTCATTTCGATACTGCCTCTTTTGTTGTTTGGTCAAACTAACATCAACATCTACTTTGACAATCAACAAGATAGCGTGTTTTTTCTACATCAGTACAGAGGCTCGAAGACGGCTGTTGTCGACACCGCATATTTGAAAAAAGGCAAGATTCAATTTAAAAACAAGACAAAATTTCCGGAAGGGATTTATGTCTTGACAACTGGAAACGACTTCCCTTTGACCGAGATTTTGATTGGGAAAGACCAAAGATTCTCATTCATAATCAATGACTTGGATTATCAGAATCCGATCAAGGTGCGCGGCAGCAAAGAAACTGGGAATTACGTCAAGATGATGGCACAATTGGGGCATGATGGCGTAGATTTGAATCAGTTTAAGGTTAAAAAAGAGGACGCTTTCATCAATCTGGTGATCAATTCGATGCAGCAGCACGACTTCGAGCATTATTGGGACGGTTTCGCGCTGGATGACAAGCGAATACTCACTTATCCGCTGATTGACAGGAAGCTGGAGGCCTATTTCAACAGTCTGCCTGTCGAAGCCGACATCATCAATGCCGAAATCGACAAAGTAATAGCAAAGACTGGCGACTGCGACGATGTCCGAGACTATCTCATCTGGTATTTCTACAAAAAATACTATTCACCTGATTATGCTGTTTTGGACGACATCTACATCCATCTTGTGGAAGATTATTTCATGAAATACGAGATGGGAAACGTGTCGGAGCGTGTCTTGAATATGATGGCCGACCGCGCAAACAGCCTTAAAAACCTTAAGATTGGAGCCAAAATCCCAGAAATCGGCAATGTGTATTCGATTAAAAACGAGTATGTCGTGGTGTTTTTTTACGATAAAGACTGCCACAAATGCATGAAGGAAGGCAAAGTGTTGGAGGAAATCCAGTCGCGGCACCACGACATGACGATTTTTCCTGTTGAAATAAATTCGACCGGAATAGAAAATTTACTATTTTTGTACGATATTCAGACTACTCCGACGATATATGTGCTTGACAATCAGAAGAAAATCATTGCAAAACGTATAACGGCGGCCGATGTTGAACAATATTTAAACATGGATTAGGATGAGCAAGTACGACACAATTTACGCTGTAGCGACGGCATCAGGAACTGGAGCCATTTCGATAATAAGGGTCTCTGGGAAAGAGAGTTTCGAAGCAGTTTCGCACATCTTCAGAAAGAAAGGCAAGTTGTTGGATATCAATAATATAGAGCCCTACAAAGCATATTACGGCGAGATATTCGACCCATTCCCGGACGACGCACCCATGGTCGACGATGTGCTGGTGACGTTTTTTAAGTCGCCCCACTCCTACACTGGCGAGGATTCTGTCGAGATCAGCTGTCACGGCTCGGAATTCGTGCAACAGAGGATCATGGAGCTGCTGTGGAAATTCGGTGGCAGGCTTGCTGAACCTGGCGAGTTCTCGAAGCGCGCATTCATCAACGGCAAGCTCGATCTGGCCCAATGTGAAGCCGTCGCTGACTTGATAGCGTCGCAAAACGAGGCAGAGCACCGCATCGCAGTGAACCAGTTGAAAGGCGGTTTCTCCAACGAACTCAAAGACTTACGCTCGAAACTCGTCGACCTGACAGCGCTTCTTGAGCTCGAGCTCGACTTCTCGGAGGAAGACGTGGAGTTTGCCGACCGCACCAAGCTGAAAGAGCTGCTCAACACCATTTTGAAACACATCGGCAAACTGACCGACTCATTCAGAATGGGTAACGCCATCAAACACGGCGTGCCTGTAGCTATCGTCGGCGAGACGAACACTGGCAAAAGCACCTTGTTGAACGCCATTTTGGGTGAAGAACGCGCCATAGTGAGCGACATCGAAGGCACCACACGCGACACCATCGAGGAGACGTTCACCATCGAAGGGATAACGTACCGTTTCATCGACACCGCTGGCATTCGCGAGACATCGGAAACCATCGAAAAGATCGGCATCGAACGCACTTTCCAAAAGATCGCCGAAGCCGACATCGTGATTGGAATGATAGACGGAACGACACAGCTGAAGCATATCTATAAATCGGCAAGAGATATCATAAAACACGTTAACTTGTTGAAACAAAAGCTGTTACTGCTTATTAACAAAAACGACAAGATTCATATCTCGAAGTATTACGACATCAACGACGATTTCCGTTGGGAAATCAAAGAGACGGTGGAGAAAAACATCGAGGCCAACGGTGGTTACATGTGCGACGAATACAGCTACAGCGTCACAGGACAGGATTTGTACGACATCCGCAACCTTATGAGATACAACATAATGTCTGCGAAAAAGCCTGATGACATTGAGGATTTGAAACGCGAAATCCGTTATCTCACCCGCACACCGAAGGTTGACAGAAACACAGTTTTGGTCACCAATATCCGTCATTATGAGGCGCTTATGCAGGCTAAAGAGAGTCTGGAACAGGTGAAAAACGGCATAGAGAACAATCTCTCAGCCGACTTGTTGGCACAAGACCTTCGTCAGGCCTTGTATCACATAGGAAGCATCACCGGTGAAGTGACAAATGGCGAGGTGTTAAGCACCATTTTCGGACGTTTTTGCATCGGAAAGTAAAAAAATTGTTTTTATTATAATATTTTTTTATAAATTTGCGGCTTATAACTAATATATAATATAACAATTGACAAATGACTGGTAATTCGTTGTATTTAACGATATTTTCGATAAATCTCATATATGTCGTAGTCAACATCTATGCATTCCTTTTGAAGATGTTATATGTTCCCACGGCGTATAAAGAGGTCTTCGGAGAGCTATATCCTGCCAGAAATTCATTGGCCAATTTGTTTATAATGCAGGCTTTGGAGCTTCCATATATCTTCTTTGTTTACAGGCCGGAAGTGCTATTTTGCCTTAACGCCACATCTATGTTGTTCACCACATCATACATTGTGGTACTCACCAAAGGCTATTTCTTTTTAGAGTTTTATACTCCCAAAAAACTGATGTTTTTCCAGCATCCTATTGTAGTTTGTTGGATAGTGTTGTTGCTTCCGGTATTCGGAATTATTGAATTCACTCCGATATTCAAGACCGTTATGACCATTGTGGTGATGCTTCTTGAGATAGGATACATAGCACATCTCAACAGATGCAGGGTGATGGTAGTCAAAGAGATCCGCTCCGTTGAAGAGGACGAGTTTTCAAATGAGACCGACTTCCCTGTGATATTTGCAAGAAGAGTGAAATGGCTACCTTTGTTGCTGTGTGTTCTGTTGATTGTCACGTTCCTCATCAACCAACCTATCGCAAAGATGGTGCGCGATATCATCATGATTGTCATCAGCGTGTGGTTCGCGATTTACTCATTAAATCCGCACCGCAACGCCAAGAAATTGCCTAAAGCGTTGAAAAACAAGGAAGAGACTGAAGATATTCCATCTCCGACGAAACACAGACTTACTGAGAAATACTGCAAGGAGACGCAAGACAAGCTTATCGAAATCGTCCGCAACAAGAAGCTGTATCTTGAGGAGCACATCACCATGAACGACCTCATCGACATCATGCACACCAACAAGAATTATCTCAGCGAGGTCATCGCCCGAAGCGAATACCAGTCGTTTTACAAGCTCATTAACACCATGCGAATCGAACATGCATGTGAGTTGTTGCAAAACGATTCCTCTTTAAAACTCGAGCAGGTGGCTTTGGAGTCGGGATTCACATCAGGTAGTTCTTTCTCCCAGATTTTTAAGCGAATAATGAATGTCACTCCGAAAGAATATATCAGCACAATACACGCAGAATAAAATTTTACACGCAGAATAAAGGCTTTTACACGCAGTCTAAAATCTTTACACACAGATTAAAACATTTTACACGCAGATTAAAGCGTTTTACACCCAGAATAAAGCGCATGTGCGCTTGTTAATTTATTTTTGCAGCCGAAATAATTTGCAAAATAAAAATGAAAACGAGCACACATTTAATCGCGAGGGGACTCGCCTCGACTCTCCTCGCTTTTTTAGCCTCAACTAAGCATTGGGGTCAGTGTGCCGGTAATGGGACCGAGAAATCCCCGTATTTAATAACGCTGATGATTGGACGATTTTCACCAATAACATTAACAATGGTCGGGGAAACATGTAAAACACAAAAAATCGTTGTCAGATAAAACAAGGAGAGGGAAAAAATGGAAAATCTTATATTAACCATTATCACTATCATATCTTTTACATTTTGCGCTAAAGCACAGCGTGACGGTTTCTTTGGTGGCTGGAGTGAAGGTGGCGACAGAGCCACCAGCATGTCAGTGCCTTCAGCCATCGGGACACCAACTCACGAAATCGGTAGCACTGAGAACCAGTATGTTTCAGTCGGCGCAGGTAATGCTGTTGTTAATTTAAGAAAAAGTTAACCAGTTATATATTAAGTTGCCGGGGCGTCATATGGATTGGCGCCCCTTTTTTAAAAAAAATCATCACCATTCCAAATTTTATTTCTATCTTTGCAGTTTAAAATGCTTGTAAGCAACTTTCTATTATATTATTGAAAATCAATTTATCACAATGAGTCAAAATATCTCAAAACTCAGAAATATCGGTATCGCAGCGCATATCGATGCAGGAAAGACTACTGTCTCGGAACGTATTTTGTTCTTCACCGGCGTGAACCACAAGCTCGGTGAGACCCACGATGGCCAGGCCACCATGGACTTCATGAAACAGGAACAGGAACGCGGTATCACCATCGCATCAGCTGCTATTACAGCGCATTGGAACGACTATCAGATCAACCTGATAGACACTCCCGGCCACGTCGACTTCACTGTTGAGGTGGAACGTTCGTTGCGTGTCATCGACGGCATGGTGGCGGTGTTCTGCGCTGTCGGCGGCGTGCAGCCTCAGAGTGAGACGGTGTGGAACCAGGCCGACAAATACCGTGTGCCTCGTATCGCATTCGTGAACAAGATGGACCGCACCGGTGCCGACTTCAACGAGGTCGTCAACCAGATGAACAAATACCTCGGTGCCAATGCAGTGCCGCTGCATCTGCCTATTGGCGTGGAAAACACGTTCGAGGGCATGATCGACCTCGTGAACATGAATTCGGTCATCTTCAAGGAGAAAGAACGTATCGTAGGTCCTATCCCAGCCGAGATGATGGAACAGGCACAGGCGGCGCGTCAGAACCTCATCGAGCATGTGGCTGACTTCGACGACGACATCGCGGAGCTTTACCTTGCCGAAGAAGAGATACCGCTTGATCTGCTGAAATCGGCCATCCGCAAGGCCACCATCAAACTGATGATGGTGCCTGTTTTGTGCGGCTCGGCATATAAAAACAAAGGTATACAGCTGTTGCTCGACGCCATCGTCGACTACCTCCCCTCACCGAAGGACCTCGGCGCCATCATCGCACACGACCCATACGACGAGGAGAAGACTTGTCAGCGTAACCCAGTCGAGAGCGAGCCGCTTGCAGCCTTGGCATTCAAACTAATCAACGACCCGTATGTGGGCCAGCAGACATTCATCCGCGTGTTCAGCGGTAAGCTCACCAACGGAATGAGTGTATACAACACCAACAAGGGCAAAACCGAGCGCATAGGACGTATCTTTCGCATCAAGGCGAAGGAACGTGAGGAGATACAAGAGGCCGGCGCAGGCGAGATCGTGGCACTCGTGGGCATGAAAATCACCCGTACAGGCGACACTTTGTGTGACGAGAACGCTCCTCTCCTGCTCGAGAACATCCATATCCCGCCAGCGGTCATCGAGATGAAAGTGAACCTCGAAGACAAGAAAAACCGTAACAAACTCGGCGAGGCGTTGGCGAAGCTCTGCAACGAAGACCCTTCGTTCCGCGCACATTTCGACGAGGAGACCGAAGAGACCATCATCGCGGGCATGGGCGAGCTGCATCTCGAGATCCTAGTCGACCGATTGAAAGACGAGTTCAAGGTGCCGGTGACAGTGGGCGCACCGTCGGTGTCGTTCCGTGAGACCATCACTTCGGCATTCGAGTGCAACTACCGCTTCGTGAAGCAGACCGGTGGCAAGGGACAGTTCGCGCACACCGTCATCCGCTTCGAGCCTAACCCAGGCAAGGGCTTCGAGTTCATGGACATCACCAAGGGTGGCGTCATCCCGAAGGAGTTCATCCCATCGGTGGAAAAAGGCTTGCAGGCCGCTATGAACAAAGGCCCATTCGCAGGTTATCCTGTCGTCGACGTGAAATGCGTGCTCGTGGACGGCAGCTCCCACCCTGTCGACTCATCCGACATGGCATTCCAACTCTGCGCCCAGATGTGCTTCAAACAGGCATTTATGAAGGCAAACCCGGTATTGCTCGAGCCTATGATGAAGGTCGAGGTGAACACTCCAGACGACTATATCGGCAACGTGACCGGCGACCTCAACAAACGCCGTGGACGTATCGAGGCCATGCGCCGTTTCCGTAAAGGCTCACAAAAACTCGACGCCTTCGTGCCTCTGATGGAGATGTTCGGCTACGCAACAGCATTGCGCAACCTCTCGTCAGGCCGCGCCAACTACTCAATGGAATTCAACAACTACGCTCCAATGCCGAAAGATAAGCAGGAGGAGATTGTGAAGGAAAGAAACGAGAAGTAATTGACAATTGATAATTGACAATTGATAATTAGGAGTTGCCAGTAATACTGACAACTCCTTTTTTATAACAGTTAAATAATAGCTTATATCTTTTCAGAAACCACCTCGGCGATATCCTTCACCCTCACCGGTGATTTCCTTGCGAATGTCTTCAAACACAGTGGACATGCTGTCACAATCTCGTCTGGGTTGTTAAACATCAAGTCGTTGACTGAGTTTGCTGTGATTTCGTCGCGTTCTTGTTGAGTCAAGGTGAAGCTGCCCAAGCTACCGCCACAGCAGATGCTGACCTCTTTCTCCGACTTGGCTTTACGCAAATTACCAACATTTTCAAGCACTTCGCGTGGCTCGTCATACACTCCGAAGGCACGTCCGAGCTCGCATGGGTCGTGATAGACATAGTTGACATCGCCTTTGTTGAGTTTCAGCTTGCCAGCTTTGACAAGATCGTCGATATACTGCGTATGATGTTGAATCTCAATGCCTTCAAGATGATATTCCTCTTTGAAGACTTTGTAACATATAGGGCATGAAAGCACGAGCTTTGTAGCACCTGATTTCTTTATCAATTCGGTGTTTTTCTCGACCATAGCCTTAGCCTCAGCCGTCTTTCCGCTGAGCATCATCGGGCGGCCGCAGCAGATGCCGCCGTTCTCATCCATAAACTGGTACTCCTCGCCTGCCTTTTCCATGATTTGCTTCATGGCACGCATGATTTTAGGCGTAAGCTGGGTCATGCAGCCGGCGAAATAAAGGACACGAGGTTTCTGATTATTTGTTTGAGATTCCTCGCTGCGCTCGGAATGACAGAAGAGGTACGAATGGTCACTATTAATATTATAAGGTATCGAGGCGCGTTGGCTGAATTTTATATCGCATGACTCGATGCTCAACGGACATATTTTCACGCATTTGCCGCACATGAGGCAGGTCTCGGCGATGCGCTGTGACTCTTCGGTGTCTTTGTTTCTCAGCTTTTTCATGAAATAAGCCGAGGTGTTGACGCTCATCTTGTCGTTGACGCTCATAGGGCAAGCGTCGATGCAGAGTCCGCACGACGGGCATGAGTAAAGCTCTGCCAAGGCGTAACCTTTACGCGGTTCAGTGACCTTGATGCCTGCATGGCGCAGCAATATAAACAACGCCTCCGTCGGGATGTGCATGTAACGTGTAAACGGCAGCATACACATAAATATCAGCAAATCAATGGAATAGAGCCACCAAAAGGCCATGATATTGGTCTTTTCGGCTATCAGTCGGAACGGGAAGATTGTCCATAAAGCGAATCGGATCAGGCTATCGGCAAAACCGAAATGCATGACACGCTTCACTCCCACTATCTTCGAGTGAATCTTCTTCACCACAGCAATCAGGATGCCGCTGATGATCATCAGCAGGAAGAAGTCCATCAGGAAGGCGAACACCGGCGTCTCTTCAGCAAAATATTTGAAGAAAATCGGGTAATAGAAGTTGGTAAACATACCTTGAAGTCCTTCAACCTCAACGCCTTGCAACGGTTTTAGGGTGAAAAGCATCACGTGGCCTATCACGATTATCATGAACCAGCCGAAAGCGATGGCGGTGTGCATGTAACCGAGCACTGGGTTGCGTTTCCAAATCTTCACATGGAACAAACAATCGCCAAACAGGTCGCGGATGTTGGCCCACGCTGTCTTTGGTGTCACCAGCGAGCGCCAGAACTTCTTACGGTCGTCTTTCGGCAGCTGGCTTATTACTCTTATAAGCCCCACGAGACAGTACGTCAGCACGAAAGCCATGCCGAGCACAAACGGGAGCACAAAAGGATGGAATATCTGTGAGTTCATCGTGTAATGTCTAACAAAATCTTACGAATATTGATGCCGCGCGGACACACGAGGGTGCATTTGCCGCATAGCATGCAACGTTGAATCATTTTCTTTGCCTCGTCTTCCTTGCCTCTCTGAAGCATCAGAAGCATTCGGCGGAAGCTCATCTCGGTGAAGTTACCCGCCGTGCAAGTCGCTGTGCATGAGCCACATGCGATGCAGGTGTTCACATCAGGATTGGTCTCCTTCAGACGGTTGAACGTCGTCAGGTCTACGCTGTCCATCTTGACGTGCGAGCTTGGTGACAAACAAAAACCGAAATCCATGGCTTACCTATTAATATAATTATACACTTGAGTAGCCACTGAGCGTGCCTCGCCAATGGTGTCAGGCAACGATTTCGGGGCGGTGCAGGCACCAGCCACAAACACACCGTCCTGGGCGGTGTTATTCATGCCAAGGTACATGTCGCTGTTCTGCATGAAACCGTCATTATTGTTGGCAATGCCGAGTTTCTGCTGTATAGCATCGATACTCTTGTTTTTCTCCATGGCGCACATCAGAACGAGCACGTCGAGAGTCATTTTCAACGGCTTGCCAAATAATGTGTCTTCAGCTTTGATGACAAGCTTGCCGTCCATGTCTTCCGACACCTCGCACACACGGCCGCGCACGCATTTCACGTCGAAGTCTTTCTGCGTTTTCAGGTAGAGGTCTTCATAACCTGGGCCGAACATACGTAAATCCATGTAGAACGTGTAAACATCAGCATCTGGGAACATTTCCTTTATCTCGCAAGCCTGCTTTAATGCCGTTGTGCAGCACACTTTCGAGCAATAGGTGTTGCAGACCTTCACGTCACGCGCGCCCACACAATGCACAAAACCAATCTTCTTCGGGTTGTTGATGCGCTCGTCCTTGCCAGTTCTGAAGAATTTCTCCAACTCGACGCTGGTCATCACGTTATTGTAAATGCCGTAGCCGTATTCCTGTTTTCTCTCGGCTTTGAAAATGTCGAAACCTGTAGCAAGAATCACAGCCTTGGCGTCAATTGTCTCATTATTGCTCAAAACGGCATGAAAACCATTATTATCTTTCTGAATATCAACGACTTCGGTATTCAGATATGTCTTCACGTCTTTAACCTGGCCGAGCATCTTCTCAACCACGTCTTTGGCAGGATGAAACGCTGGAAACAGTCTGTCCCACTGTGCGATATGACCGCCGAGAGCCTCGCTTTTCTCAATAATGATTGGTGTCAGCCCCATCTTCTGAAGCTGTGTGGCTGCTTCCATTCCAGCGGCGCCACCACCGATGATAAGTATATTCTCTTTCATAATATCTTGATTATCAAACTGATTTAATATGCATTGGGCATTGCGGCACGCCTAGGTCTTTGCCGTTGATGCCTTGATATTTCTTCTTCGGATCGTATGGTATTCCCATCTTCTCGAGCAATGGCTCGATGGCTACCTGATGCACCTGAAGGCCGAGGTCCCACGGGTCGTAGCCCATCACCAGACCAGCCACCTCTTCATATGTCAGAGCAGGGATTCCATAGCCATCCTTGCCGTATGTCTTGCCAGTCTGCTCAGCGATGACATATTGCCATCTGTCAAGGAAATAAGGGCATCCAGGACAGTTGGTTATGATGAGGTCTGGCTCGTATGGCTCCATCGACTCGAATTTCTTATGGGTGTTCGACTCCGAATATCCACGGTTAGCCTGCACGAAATACTGGCGGAATCCGAATCCGCAGCACTGGCGGCGTTCCGGGTAGTCGACGACTTCGCCACCCCACGCCTCGACCATTCCGACGAGTACGTATGGATACTCAGCACCACCGAAGCCCTTCGACGGAAACATCTTCGAATAGTGGCATCCGATGTGCTCGACCACCTTCAGAGGCTTGCCAGTCTTGACATTCACGAGCGGGAACTTCATCTGCTTGGCGATGTCGAACCTGAATTTATAAATCATATCGCTGGCATGAGCGAGATATTTCGGCTTTGCGAACTCTTTCTTGCACGAATCCCAGAGATATTGGCGGATTTTCGCCTCCAGCTCAGGAAACTCGCGCCATGTCTCAAGCGTCTCGGTATAAAGTCCGAATGACGTGATGCATGAGCAGACATAGTTTTCGTAGCCGCTCTCATGCATCAGCGCAAACTGGCGCGCGATGATTGTCATTGCCGTCTCCTGCGGGATGGAATCGCTGTGATAAGCAATGCCGCCGCAGGTTGTATGATATTCGTTCTCATAGAAGTCTTTCCCGAGCTTATTCCTCACGATGTCCAGAAAAGTCACCTCCGAGGCAGGCCAAAAGCTTTGACGGATGCAACTTCTCACGTAAAAATAATGGTCATCGGGAATGTCTTTCTGATAATCAGCCCAGATCTTCTGTTTTCCTTCAACTATCATATTTCCAATTTAAGATTCAAAATTAAAATTCTACTCGTTGATGTGTTTTTCCGCGTTGTTTGTGGTGTAAACACTCATAAAATATTCCTCGTCGGTCATATTTTCCTTCACAGCCTCGTTGTGAGCATCGCCAAGCACCTGTTCCATCAGCTCGGTGGCACCCGTCACATCGAAAATCTTCTTCAGCTGGTCGAGGCTCTCTTTAGGAATCCTGCGCAATCCGCCAGGACCGTCGCCGTCGAGGTTGGAACCAAGACGTGCATGGATGTCATCCAGATGCTCGTTGATCCATTTTCCGACAGGACCGAATTCCTTATGTGTCTCATAGTCGAAAGTGCGTGGATAGACGCAATAGCCGTAGTTTAAGATGTTGCTGCACAAGTCTTTAACCACGACATACTGCTGGCGGCCTTTCTCCGAAAGCATGTACAAGCCGCTCTTCATTGATAATTTCCTCAATGACATGACCACCAAACCAGGCGCATTGGCACGCGGACAACGTGTCACACACGACATGCACTCGCCACAATACCATATCTGGTCGCCTTTCAAGAGCTCTTCAATTTCTTCCTCTTGCTTGCGAGCCACAATATTCACAATATTTTTCGGATTGTATTTGTAAAACTCGGCAGCCGGACAAACAGCCGTGCAAACGCCGCAGTTCATACAGGCCTTCATGCCCTCTTTTATTCTGTAATCCTTATATAATTCCTCAACAAGATGTCCTTTAAATCTATATTCCATAAAAGTAAATTAGTATATAGTAAATCATTTTACTAACAAGGTGCAAAAATAACATTTTTTTAATTTCAAAATAAAAATAGTAAAAATTTTTACTAATTTTTTAAAAAATTTCATTGTCATTTTTTAGAAAAACTTATTTTTGCAATTTGAAATAATAGTATTTGAAGTTAAAATTTAACGTAAAATGTGTGGAATTGTAGCATATATTGGCAAAAAAGAGGCCTATCCTATTCTTATTAATGGCTTGAAACGCCTTGAATATCGTGGTTATGACAGTACTGGAGTGGCGATGCTTAATGCGAAAAACGAGTTAAATGTATATAAAACAAAGGGCAAAGTGTCTGATTTGGTGTCGTTTGCGTCGGGCAAGGACATCAGCGGACATATCGGTATCGCCCATACACGTTGGGCAACCCATGGCGAGCCCAACGATATCAACGCTCACCCGCATTTGTCGCGTTCAGGCAATCTCGCCTTGATCCACAACGGCATTATCGAGAATTATCTTACAATAAAGAAAGAGCTCGAGCACCGTGGCTATAAATTCAAATCAAGCACCGACACTGAGGTTTTGGTGAATCTCATTGAGGATGTGCAGCTTACGCAGAAAGTCGACCTTTTTGAGGCGACGCGTATAGCTTTGAACCACGTCAACGGAGCCTACGCCATCGTATTGATTGAGAAGGGGCATCCTGATACCTTGATTGCAGCGCGTAAAGGCAGTCCAATGGTTATCGGTATTGGCGAAGGCGAGTACTTCATCGCTTCCGACGCCACCCCTATCGTGGGTCAGACATCGCAGGTGGTTTACATTGAAAATGAAGAGGTTGTAAAGGTGAAGCTTGGCGAAGAGCTGAAACTCAAGACCATCGACGACATGGAGATGACACCTTATATACAAGAGCTGCAGCTGAACCTCGAGTCGATTGAGAAAGGCGGCTTCGAGCATTTCATGCTGAAGGAGATCTACGAGCAGCCCACCACGGTACGCGACACCATGCGCGGTCGTCTGCACCCTGAGTCGGGAACGATAAAGCTCGGAGGCATCTTCGACTACGAAAAGAAGATATTACATGCAAGAAATATCATCATCGTGGCATGCGGAACATCGTGGCACGCAGGACTCGTAGGCAGCTACCTTATTGAATTATATGCCGGCATCCGCGTGAAGGTCGAATACGCATCGGAGTTCCGTTACCGCACCCCTGTCATCTTCCCTGACGACGTGGTCATCGCCATCTCACAGTCAGGTGAGACCGCCGATACCCTCGCGGCCATTGAGATTGCGAAGGAAAAAGGTGCCACAGTACTAGGCATCTGCAACGTCATCGGCTCGTCGATATCGCGTGCCACCGACGCTGGAATATACACCCACGCAGGTCCGGAAATAGGCGTGGCGTCAACGAAAGCGTTCACCGCACAGGTGGCGGTGCTGACAATGATGGCTATACATCTCGCAGAGCTCAACGGACATCTGCCGAAATCGAGAGTGGCAGAGCTCATCCACGAACTCGACCTCATCCCGGAGAAGATACAGACCACATTGGAACGCAGCGCCATAGTCAAAGACATTGCAGAAGAGATGAAAGAATGCCACAACGCCATATATCTCGGACGTTTGCAAAACTTCCCGGTGGCTCTCGAAGGCGCTTTGAAGCTCAAAGAGATCTCGTACATCCACGCCGAGGGTTATCCTGCCGCAGAGATGAAACACGGCCCTATCGCATTGATTGACAAAGACATGCCTGTGATTTTCATCGCCACAAACAAGTCGACATACGAGAAAGTCGTTTCAAATGTTCAGGAAGTGAAGGCACGGCACGGTAAGATTATCAGCGTGGTTACCGAAGGCGATGTGTTGGTGAAGGAGATGTCGGATTACGTCATCGAAATCCCTGACACTGAATGCACTTACGCCCCGTTGCTGGCCACCATACCGCTGCAGCTCCTCGCCTACTACATCGCTGTGAAGCGCGGCTGTAACGTCGACCAGCCAAGAAACTTGGCAAAATCAGTAACAGTAGAATAAGAGACAGATTGAGGTTATAGCAATATATCCTCAATCTTCACTTTTGGTACATAATGCACACCGTCCTCTCGGTAATAGGCGCGGCTCTCATCGACCGATATAGTCTTAAGTTTTATCTTTTCGGCTCCCTTCCCCACTGCAAGTATCGCCAGCGGCTCGTAAGGAAGCCGAAAATGTTCTGTGATATGGGCTTTGTTGAACGCACAGATCATAACGCAATTGAGCCCCATCTCGGTGGCTTTCAGCGACATGCTCTGCATTGAAATACCAAGGTCGATGTCGATGATCTTGGTCTCAGGAGCAGATGTACAGATTATGACAAACGCCTCAGGCTCAGTGCCTTGGTATGGCAGATGAAGCTCCGGCAACATGCCGCCCAGCTTGATGTTTTGAAGCACGAAGTCAGCGTCGTCGCCCTTCGTCACGAGCTTGAAACGCAGCACCTGCTGATTCTTTCCCGAGGCGATCTTCGTGTTCACGTTCACGATGCGTTTCAGCATGTCATGCGTCACCACGAAATCTTTTTTATAGCCGCGATAGCTGCGGTTTTTCTCTAACAAAGTGTCAAGACTCACATGTTTTACGGTTTTCTTCGAGCCTGCCGAGAACTCCGCCATACGTTTTTCCAAATATCCGTCTGCCATAATATAGTTTGAAGTTTAAAGTTAATTTAACTTGATACTTTATGAATGTGCAAATATATGAATATTTTTTTTAATTTTGCACCATAATAATCATGAAAATGAGTTTGAAGAGATTCATATTGTTTTTGTTTTTGACAATTGTTGGAATAGCAACAAACGCTCAGGTTTTCAGCGTCAGCGGCACCGTCATGGACAGCGTCACGAAGCAAAAGCTGCCGTTTGTAAACATCATTGTCAACGACGACGGCACCTTCGGTACGACCACCGACATCGACGGCAATTTCAGCATAAAAAGTAAAAATGAGATCAATAAACTCACATTTTCTTACGTCGGATACCGCAAAAAATCGGTTTCTGTCGAAGATTTGAGCAGTAAAAGCAACAAAATCCGACTAAGTCCGATTGCCTACAATCTCGACGAGGTCGTTTTTTATGCTGGCGAGAACCCTGCCCACCGCATCATCGACAGCGTGGTGAGAAATCGCAAGCACAACAACCCCGAAATGCTTGATTATTACTCATATACGATCTACGACCGCATGGTTTTCACCATCGACACCACCGAAGTAGCCGACTCAATTTTCATGGATTTTGGCAAGCTATGGCGCGAAAACGACCTCATGGTGATGGAGACCGTCTCAGAGATTTTTCATAAAAAACCACATAAAAACAAACGCGAGATCAAGGCAAACATCGTTTCCGGATTGAAAAATCCGATGTATTTTTACATCCTCGACGGCATGCAGAGCACTCATTTTTATGATGAATTCATCACCGTTTACGAGAAAAATTATGTCAATCCCATCACGCCAGGCAGCAAGTCGCGTTATTTCTTCGGTCTCGAATCTACTATGCCGACTGCTGAGGGCGACACCTTATATATAATATCGTTCAAGCCACGCCGCAACGCCACTTTCGACGCGCTCAAGGGCGTGATGACCATCACCTCCGACGGCTGGGCCATCGTCAACGTGAAAGCCGAAGCCGCCGACAAAACCAACACCCTCGACGTTAAAATACAGCAGCTTTACGCAAAAATCAACGATTCGGTGTGGTTTCCAGTGCAGCTAAACACCGACATCATATTCATGAGAATGCTAGCCAGCGACCGAGCCATACAGATTTCAACGGGTATGACTGCCGAAAACACCAACACCTCGCTCAACGGCATCGGAAAAAGCTATATTTCGAACATCAACATCACCGAACCTATTGATAATAAAAAGTTTGGCTCCACCGATATCGACCTCGCCGAAGATTCGGGAATGAAGGACGAGACATATTGGAAATATTACCGTAACGACAGCCTAAACGAAAGAATATTAAACACTTACCATGTCGTTGATACGATAGTCGATGACATGAAAAGAGAAATGGGCTTCGACTTGGACCAGATGTTGAATACGACCAATACCATCATCAAAGATGGCGCCATCCCATGGGGAAAAGTCAACATCGGGCTGTCGGACATCTTGAAGTACAATATCGGCAACAAATTATATCTCGGTTTGGGCTTGAGAACCAACGAGAAACTTTCGAAATACATAAGGTTTGGAGGCTATATCGGCTATTGGTTCGGCCCGAAACACGGCAACGCCGGCGGTGACATTGAACTCAAATTCAACCTCAAACAAGACTTCGGACTGAGACTCAGTATCGACCACATATACGATGCTGTCGGCAATTACGGATTCGTCAACTCAACCAACATCCTCAACGAGAGCAATTACAAGTATTTTTACATAAAATGGACCACCTTGAACACCATGGCGGCGGCTGAGCTCTCATCACGTTTCGCCAATGTATGCAAGGGTTTCGTGAAATTTAGCCTCAGCGACAAGGAGATGTACGACTGGTACGCCTACAACCCTGGCGACACCATCTACAACGGCCGTTTCCGTGTCACGACATTGGATTTCAAGGTCAGGATCGCGCCAGGCGAGCGTTACATGCTCACAAACAAAGGCTTGGTGACTGTAACACCTGGCAAACCGGTGATTTGGCTCTCATATCAGAAAGGCTTGAAAGGCGTGCTCGACTGCCCATTCAACTTCGATAAGATTCAGGCACAGCTAACATATTCATTTGTAACACGTTACATCGGAAAGACAACGATAACATTACAGGCAGGATATGTCTTCGGCGACACGCCGATATTTGAAAATTTCAATATCTACTCCAACAACCGTGGATTTGCGCTCTACTCGACCGAGAGTTTTGCCACAATGTACGTCAACGAGTTCATCTGCGACAAGTTTGCGTTGCTTTTCTTCACGCACAACTTCGGTAAGTTCTTCAAAACAAAATACTTTAGCCCAGAATTCATCTTCGTCACCAATGTAGGTTGGGGCGATATCGACAATGTGCAGCAACATAGCGGTGTGGAGTTCAAGAGCATGAAAGACGGCTACTACGAAAGCGGCCTTGTGTTAGATAACCTATTGAAAATCAGCACTTCAAAATGGGGAATCGGCGTTTATTACCGCTACGGAGCCAACTCGTTTGACAACGTCGGTGACAATTTCTCGTTCAAACTCAAATTCGGATTGACTTTATAATGTGTTGTAATACTCAATCAGCCCGTCCATGGGGTTTTTCAATATTTTCGAGCATTTAATATTGTGGTTTTCAAGGACTTGCAATAGCAGATCTTTGAATACGAACGCTACCGAGCCGACGAAACCCCACTTGTCATTTCGACTGAAGCGTAGCGGAATGGAGACCTGAGCGAAGCGAAAGCATTCGCTAAAAGCGAATAAATCTCCGCCAATCAATTGATTCGGTTCATTCAAATGCCGGTGATTTCTCGACTCCACTTCGTTCCGCTCGAAATGACGAAATGAACGTTGCGCTGACATAATAAATTCCTCAAAACATTCTACAACTACATCTTTAACATATTGATTCTCAATATTTTCAGCTGCAAATTTAGCAAACTCCGCCAGAAACCTCGACGGCTGTTCACCTTGATAAACACGTTTCAAAAACATCTCCCTGTCAAGATGATATTTCTCATCGAACTTATTGCGCAAATCTTCAGGCATTATTCCAAGGAAATAATCATGCACTATGCGTTTTCCGATGTGGCAGCCACTCCCCTCGTCGCCGATCATAAACCCCAGCGACGCAATGCTTTCGGTGATTTTTTCGCCGTCATAGACACAGGCATTCGAGCCGGTTCCCAAGATGCAAGCTATTCCGGCATTTTTGCCCAAAAGAGCATGACAAGCGCCCAAAGAGTCAGGATACACCTCTATATCATTGATTTTGAATATCATAGCGAATATCATCGCCACCTTATTCTGATTGGATTCAGAACCGCATCCCGTACCGTAAAACACTATTTTTCTAAATTCTTGATTATCAATAATATCTTTAGCTTCAACAATAATATTTTTTATCGTTTCATTTTCCGTAAAATTAGGATTGAAACCATTGGTAATGAATCGTTTAACTACATTTTTGCCATTCAGGACGACCCATTCAGCTTTTGTCGAACCGCAATCACAAATCAGAATCATTCTCTTTTTTTTGCAAAGGTAGTAAAAAGTTTGTAAAGTTTATAAAGTTTGTAAAGTTAAAAAAATGTCACACCTATTAATATAATGTATATATTTGCAGTCCAAATTATTGTTTAACTTAAAAATTAGCCTAGCTTATTCATATCACTATGGGAAGAAGTATGAGAAAATGGCGTGTTGAGGACTCGGCTGAGCTCTACAACATCAACAACTGGGGTATTAACTATTTCTCTATCAATGAGAAAGGTCATGTGGTGGTGACTCCGCGCGAGGGTTGTGCCTCTGTCGACCTCCGTGAGCTCGTCGATGAATTGCAGCTTCGTGACGTGTCGGCTCCAATGCTGATTCGTTTTCCTGACATCATCGACACCCGTATCGAAAAAATCGATTCATGCTTCAAAGAAGCCGCAAAAGAGTACGACTACAAGGGAAAGAACTTTATCGTTTTCCCTATCAAAGTCAACCAGATGCGCCCAGTGGTCGAGGAAATCGTAAGCCACGGCAAGAAGTTCAACATCGGACTGGAAGCTGGCTCGAAACCTGAGCTTCACGCCATCATCGCTTCGAACACCGACAGCGAGTCGTTGATTATCTGCAACGGCTACAAGGACGAGAGCTTCATAGAGTTGGCGCTGTTGGCTCAGAAGATGGGTCGCACCATCATCATTGTGGTCGAGAAGATGAATGAGTTACGCCTCATCGCCAAGCTGTCGAAACAGCTGAAAGTGTCGCCAAAGATTGGTATCCGCATCAAACTGGCGAGTTCAGGCGCAGGCAAATGGGAAGACTCCGGGGGCGACGCCTCCAAGTTCGGCCTCTCATCGTCAGAACTGCTCGAAGCCCTTGAATTCCTTGAGAAAAACGATATGATGGACTGCCTCAAACTGGTGCATTACCACATCGGCAGCCAGGTGACAAAGATTAGAAGCATCAAGATAGCCTTGAAGGAGGCCGCACAGTTCTATGTCCAGCTTCACAAGATGGGCTTCAACGTCGAGTTTGTTGACGTTGGCGGCGGTCTGGGTGTCGACTACGACGGCACGCACTCGGCCAACAGCGCCAGCTCAGTCAACTATACCATCCAGGAATACGTAAACGATGCCATATTCTCTATCGTCGACGCCTGCGACAAAAACGGATTGCAGCACCCTAACGTCATCAACGAGTCGGGACGCGCTCTGACAGCACACCATTCAGTCTTGATCATGGAAGTACTTGAGACGGCGTCACTTCCGACATGGGACGACGAGAACGAGAAAGTGGAAGACGACGACCACGAGCTCATCCACGACCTTTACGAGACATGGGACAACCTCACCAGCAAGCAGTCGGCTATGCTCGAGACATGGCACGATGCACAGGAGATCCGCGAGGAAGCCCTCGACCTCTTCAACATGGGTTTGCTCGACCTCAAGACAAGAGCTAAGATTGAGCGTATTTTCTGGTCTATAGCATTGGAAATCAACCAGTTAGCATCACAACAAAAGAGAGTTCCAGATGAGTTGCTCGCTTTGCCTAAGTTGCTGGCCGACAAATATTTCTGCAACTTCTCGATGTTCCAGTCGTTGCCTGACGCTTGGGCTATCGACCAGGTGTTCCCAGTGATGCCTATCCATCGCTTGAACGAATATCCTGACCGTGAAGCCACTTTGCAGGACATCACCTGCGACTCTGACGGCAAGATGACCACTTACGTCACCGGCCACAGCCTGTCGCACAACCTGCCAGTACATACTTTGTCGAAAAACGAACCATATTATATAGGTGTGTTCCTCGTGGGAGCTTACCAGGAGATTTTGGGCGACATGCACAACCTCTTCGGTGACACCAACGCGGTGCACGTCTCCGTCGACGAGAAAGGCTATTACATCGACCAACTCATTGACGGTGAGACAGTTGCGGAGGTTTTGGAATATGTGCAATACAGTCCGAAGAAGCTCGTCAGAACCGTCGAGTCATGGGTCACGAGCTGCGTGAAAGCCGGCAAGATCACTGTGGAAGAAGGAAAAGAGTTCCTGTCGAATTACAGGTCAGGACTTTACGGATATACCTATCTGGAATAATGAATAATATCTATAGTTTATTGCGATACACCGTGATGATGGCGGTGTTGGTGATTTGTATGCCTGCAATGGCACAGCACCATGATTACTCACAGGATTATCTCACATTCAAAGTGCTCACAGATGGAACAATTGCATGGAAATCATTTGGTTCTGAAACAGCAAAGACCATCTCTTACAGTATTAATGATGGAGAATGGACATCGATAACATCAAGTTCAACAGGAGAAACAATACTTGTTTCCGCAGGTAATAGTGTCAGGTTTAAAGGAAACAACACCAGTTATGCAACGAGCAGGGATAATTATGCAGGATTTGAAGGTGGTACAGCTACTTTCAACATAGAAGGCAACATTCACAGTTTGCTATATGGTGATGATTTTGCAAGTAACAATTCTCTTACAAATTCAACATATCAGTTCTGTTCATTATTCAAAAAAGCTAATGTAGCATCTGCTGAAAATCTTATACTTCCAGCAACCACATTGAAGAATTACTGTTATCGTGCCTTATTTAGTTGGTGTACAACACTTGAGAAAGCTCCGGTTCTCCCAGCAACCACATTGGCACAAGGTTGTTATTGGTATATGTTTGAAAAATGCGCCATTTCTACAGCGCCTGACCTTAATGCCGAGACACTTGCCAATGAGTGTTATGGACATATGTTTGAAAACTGTTCTAACCTTAATTACATCAAGTGTCTTGCGAAAAATGGGTTTAATAATACAAATGTACTGGCAAACTGGGTGACTGGAGTATGTGCTACAGGTACATTTATAAAGAAAGGAAACACATCATGGACTACAGGTACATCAGGTATTCCAACAAATTGGACAATTAGAGAAATGCCTGATACCCCAACCATTTCATGCAATGGATTTGAGATTGAATTATCTTGTACATCAACAGGGGCTGTTATATACTATCAATTAGATCATAGTGGAAATTACACACAGTATACAACTCCAATAACAATAACTGGTGATACCTTCATTGAATGTTATTCGGAAAAGGATGGTATGGCAAGTGCAACTATAAGTCAGACTTGTGAATATGATGATAGAACCATCTATGAGTATTCAAACCAATCACTCGATTCATGGACATATAAAGGTAATATTATAACAACACCCTATTCTGTCAATGCAATTGACGGTCACTCATCAAGTTATGCAAAAGGTACGTTTAGCTTTGAGACAGATGTTAATCTCCGTGGCACACAGCCAACATATCTATGGTTTCAACACGCGGACCAATCAGCAGCAATATATGTTGACAACAATCTTGTAGAAAAACACTGGGGAGGATATAATGCATTCTTCGTTGATATATCAGATTTTGTACACAAGGGCACTAACAATATCAAGGTTGCACTGAAAAACAATGAAGGGAATGTACTCGCACCTTATGCCGGAGACTTTAACTTTAATGCAACATTGGGTAATGTAAGGCTGTTTACAAGCCCATATTTGCCATCAATGAGCTATGGCTATGACGGATTCCATATCACATCAACTGTTTCTTCAGCAGAAGCCACCATCAATGTGAATACAACCATACCAACCGGTGCTACTGTCGTATGTACAATCATTGGTGATAACTGTAATTATACTGAGACAAAGGACAGTACTGGAGAGGAACTGGTGTTCTCATCAACCATCACAAACCCTCATCTTTGGAATGGTACAATCGAACCGTATTTGTATAACGTGAAACTTGAGATTTACCATGATAATGAGTTGTATCACAGTTATGAAAGACCATACGGATTGAGATTCTATGAGTATGTTTTTAATCAAACCGTAAATGGAAATCCATATACTGGTTTCTTACTTAATGGACAACCTTACTTATTGAGAGGCGTGTGTGTGCACGATGACTTGGCCAATCAGGCAAATGCACTCAATGATGATGATTATACGCAAGAGTTCAACATCATCACTGAATTGGGATGTAATTTCTTGCGTCTCGCACACTATCCTCATCCAAAGGAGGTTTATGATTGGTGTGATAGACTTGGAATTATTGTCCAAACTGAAGCACCTTGGGTAAACAGATCATCAATGACTGAAACTGCAGATTATTGGGCTCATCTCGAAGGGCAATGTGCCGATATGGTAAATCAACATTACAACCACCCGTGTATTATATTCTGGGGTGTGGGCAATGAGATTAACACAAATTATACCACTACAACAGAAGGAAAAGACTTCGTTAAAGGCAAGATTGAAGGCTATAGAAACACTATAAGGTCTTTGATGCCCAATGCATTGGTTGGATATACTGTAAGTCACGGGACACAAGATGGTTTGGGTATATTTAACAACCCTACTGTCGATTGGATAGGTCAGAACATCTATGTCGGTTGGTACGTTGACAAGACATCAAATAATCCAACACAAAGACTTACTACTGCTATAAACAACGCCACAACTCAGAATACACCATGCGCATATTCCGAGTATGGTTGCGGCGGTACACAACATTGCCATTCTGATGACTTCAAGAACACAACCACAAGCGGTAACAACCCAAGACACGATATTGAGTATCAGATGTGGTTACACGAAGGACACATTGCGGCAATCAAGAACAAACCAGAGTTGTTGTTCACATCACAATGGCAACTCTTTGACATAGCAGTATCAAACAGACAGGAAGGTTATAAGGTATGTTTTGATGGCGGAGAGACGGTATTCGACAATGATGAACTCAAGTATTTGAACAACAAGGGCCTTGTTGAGAGAGACCACAAGACAAAAAAGGATCCATTCTATCTTTACAAGGCTTGGTGGAATCAAGAAGACAAATTTGTACACATTTGTGGCAAGGATGATAAAAAGCTAACCAGCAGAGTAATAAAGTGTTATACCAACGATGGCAGTACATTGAAACTTTTTGTGAACGATGTGGAGATTGAAACTGTCACGGTTGTAAACAACATCGCGACATTCACAGCAACTGATTTCAATCCAGGTGATGTGGTCAGAGTAACTGGTGAAACAACAAATGATACGTTTACTTTCACTAATTACAACAAAGACTATGTCTTCACAACCGAGGGCGACTGGGACGAGGCATCCAAATGGAGCGGTAATGCAGTACCTGATGATGGCAGTGACGTGGTCATCATGGCCAACACTACCGTCCCCAGCGACTATACAGTCAATGCAGGCAACATCGATCTCTACGGCGGCACCATAACTATTGCCGACGGCGGCCAGCTCGTCAGCAACAGCGCGGTTAATGCCACAGTGGAGAAGAACATCACAGCCTACACGGTAATCCAAAATCAAGGTACGTCACTCAGCGACGGCTGGCATTTCATATCCTCTCCTATCACTGACGACTACATACCAGCAGGCAGCATGGTTGAAAACACCTACGACCTGTTTCGACTCAACCCCACAACCGCGAAATGGGAGAACTACAAAAACACTACGGGCCACTCCGATTTCACCACGTTAAACAACGGTGCAGGCTACCTCTACGCCAACAGCGAGGAGACCACCCTCAGTTTCACTGGAGCCCTCAAGCCATACGTGGCAAGCGAATCAGTGAGTGTCAGCACAGGCTGGAACCTCATCGGAAACCCATTCACCTACAACGTTTACGCCAATCGCTCATTTTATAAGATGAATGAAGCCAAAACAGGTGTTGTGGCCGTGTCGGCATTCAGCACAAGTCCCATCGCCCCATGCACGGGCATCGTGGTTAAAGCCGATAATGACGGCGACGTAATCTTCAGCAAGGAAGCCCCCGCACAAAGCCAGGGCAACAACGTCAGTTTACAGATTACGTTGAGCCAAGCTAACACTAATATTCGCAATAATGCCATGTTAGACAACGCCATCGTGAGCTTCAACGAAGGAGCACAACTCCAGAAGTTCTATTTCGGCGAGCCTGTAGCAAACATCTTCATCCCTCAAAACGGAGATGACTATGCTATCATATTCTCCGACCGCCATGGCGATGTGCCGGTATATTTCAATGCAAACGAGCTCGGGAAATATACTATCAGCTTCGCCAGCGAGAATATGAACCTCAAAGATATATATCTCATCGATCTCTTTGAGCAGCAGGAAATCGACCTGAGCATCAGCCCAAGTTACACTTTCATCGGCTCACCTTCCGACAGCTCTGAGAGATTCAAAATTGTGTTCAAAAACAATGACGACAATAAAACCTTTGCTTACATCAATAACGGCAACATCATCATAACGGCTGATGTGGAAGGTGCGACCTTGCAGGTGATTGACGTGATGGGGCGTATGATTGTTTCACGGGAGGGAGACGTTTCAAGGAACATCTCTACCTGTGGAATGGCACCAGGAACGTATGTCCTGCGTCTCATCAACGGTGACAAGCTAATGACACAGAAAATCGTGATAAGATAACAAACCAACAACAAAAAAAAAGACACCGTTTGGTGTCTTTTTTTGTGTCGGGGTAGCAGGATTCGAACCTGCGACCCCCTGCTCCCAAAGCAGGTGCGCTAGCCGGACTGCGCTATGCCCCGATATTATCCGGCGGAGAAGGGGGGATTCGAACCCCCGGTAGCCTTAGGGGCTACGACAGTTTAGCAAACTGTTGGTTTCAGCCACTCACCCACCTCTCCAGTTGTTTTCTGTGGCTTTGCGGGTGCAAAAATACAACATTTTTTAATACCACCAAACTTTTTTTTAAAAAAATTTTATTTTTATTTTTTATCATTGATAATCAGAATTTTATTACCTTTGCACAAAATAAAATTATCATGAAAGCACGTGGATTCTTAGCTTTTTTACTCGTCGTAACGACACTTTTTGCAACTTCTTGCACCTCAAACAACAAAAACCAGGCTCCTAAAGGTCCGAAAAACGTCATCGTGATGATTGGCGACGGCATGGGGCCAGCCCAAGTTTACTCTCTTTTGCTAACAAGTCAGGAGAAGACAGCGTTTGAGCGTTTCCCATACAGTGGTTTCTCGATAACAAAATCGGCATCAAACGAGATCACCGACTCGGCGGCAGGCGGTTCGGCCATAGCCAACGGCACAAAGACCAGCAATGGCGTTGTGGGAATGGATCCAGACAGCATCCCAGTGCCTAGCATGCTTGAAATATTTGCCGAACAAGGCAAAAAGACTGGCGTTGTCGTGACGTGTTCTGTCACCCATGCCACTCCTGCCGATTTCATTGCGCATAACATCACCCGCAAAGACAACGAAGGCATAGCTCTTGAAATCTCCGAGAAAGAAGGTCTTGACGTGCTTTTCGGCGGCGGAAAGAAGTATTTCACCGAGCGCAAGGACGGTGTCGACCTCATCAACAAGATGTGGGAAAAAGGCTGGAACATCTACGACTCGCTTTCACAGATCGAGGACAACAACGCCAGAACCATGGTGCTTGCAGACCGCAAACATCTTGACGAGGCCCCTAAACGTGGCGATTTCCTGCCAAAGGCAACGGCGAAGGCCATCGAGATGCTTGACAATGAAAACGGCTTCTTCTTGATGATTGAGGGCTCACAGATCGACTTCGCATGTCATGCCAACGACTCGGCCACACTCGTCGAGGAAATGATCGACTTCAACAACACCATCAACGTGGTGCTCGACTATGCCGAAAAAGACGGAAACACCCTGGTTGTCGTCACTGCAGACCATGAGACCGGCGGCCTCTCGATTATCGACCCTGAAGGCAAATACACCAGAACCGACTTCAATTTCAGCACAGGAAGCCACTCGGCTGTATTCGTGCCTGTTTTCTCATATGGACCAGGTGCCGAAAAGTTTTCAGGCATAATGGACAACACCGAAATCATCAGTAAAATAATGGAGATAGCTAAATAAACAAGATTCACTAAAACTATTATTGAAAATATTTTGTAAAAAATCTTTAATATATTAAAATTAATTCTATCTTTGCAACTGATAAATAACCAGTTATAAATATTTAATTATTTAATTATTCTATGAAAATTTTTATTGCGAAACTCCATCCAAAGACTACTGCTGACGATGTAAGACGGCTGTTTGAGCGTTTCGGCACGGTGTCATCATGCAAGGTCATCATGGACCATGAGACAAACCGTTCGAAATGTTATGGTTTCGTTGAGATGCCATTCGACAATGAAGCTTATATCGCTGTAGTTGAGACCAATGAGATTGAGTTTATGGGCAACGTGATCAACGTCAAGAAGTCCAAACCACAGCCCTTAAAAGGCAAAAAGTAACGTAATCCTTTGATTATCACACACTTTACGAATACAAAGAAATTTTTGTATTTTTTGTTCGTCTTTACGAAAAATGTTGTATTTTTGCAGTCGCAAAATGCAATGGTCTGGTAGCTCAGCTGGATAGAGCAACAGCCTTCTAAGCTGTGGGTCTTGGGTTCGAATCCCAACCGGATCACGGAGAGCGAACGCCTGGCGACAAGCTGGGCGTTTTTTGATAAAAACAACAACAGATATAATATGTTTTTACAAATTCATCCCGACAATCCCAATCCTCGCCACATCAAGATGGTACTCGAGTGCCTCAACGACGACGGAGTGATCATCTTCCCAACCGACACCATTTACGGCATTGGCTGCAGCGTGAAAAGCAACAAGGCGTTTGAGCGCATCGCACAGATCAAGGGAATCAAGAAGGAAAAAGCCGTTTTCTCATTCATCTTCAACGACTTAAGCCAGCTGTCGGAGTTCACCAAGCCTATCAATAACGAAGTCTTCAAGCTGATGAAACGCAATCTTCCGGGCGCTTTCACCTTCATTTTGGAGGCCAACAACAACATCCCGAAGATTTTTCAGAGCAAGCGCAAGACCATAGGTATCCGTATCCCCGACCAGCCGATAATCACCAACATTGTAAGGGAGCTGGGGTGTCCGATAATGACCACTTCGATCCTCGATGAAGACGAAATTTCAGGATTTTTGACCGATCCGGAGGAGATTAATGAGCATTATAAGGACCGTGTCGACATCATCATCGACGGCGGTTTTGGCGAAAACAAGGAGAGCACCATCGTTGACTGCACTGATAATGAGATACTTATCACTCGTCAGGGCAAAGGAATCCTGATTTAAAAATTTTTGTAAAATTTTTGTCGGGCGTATTAAAAAATACAGTATTTTTGCACTCGCAATTGTGATTAATAAGTGGTTGACTTGGTAGCTCAGCAGGTAGAGCATCACACTTTTAATGTGGGGGTCCTGGGTTCGAGCCCCAGCCAGGTCACAGGAGATTAAGCCTTAAATTACTGAAAGACAGTGGTTTAAGGCTTTTTTATTTATCCAACATATTTATAATCCGGTTTTCACAAACCTCCGCGACTCTCCGTTCACACGAACCATATACACGCCATTGGTCAAATCACTGATAATGATTCTGTTAGCCTCATTATTGAGCTGAACCGACATCACCGTCTTTCCTTCCAAGTCTATGACTTCAGCATTGCAGTCTGCCTGTCTGACAAACACATCGATGAAATCGGTGGCAGGATTCGGACACACACGAAGCGACGGCTCTGACTGCGAATGCTCAGCCATCGCCGTAACCGGATTGTCGGAATGCGCCGCAATCACCGCTTCGATAGTCCTGGTACACACTGTACAGAACGGAGCATAGTCGCGCATCATGCAATGAGGCTGCGGACGATACATGCCATGCGTCAGATAGCCTCCGCCCTCAAAAGCTCCCACAGTATTGTTATACTGATAGGTGTTCGGCGTGGGTATCGGCGTGCCGGGAGCAACAAGATCAGCCCATTTCGACTCAAAATCCACCAAAGTGGTTATGTTTGGCTCCCATGGCTCGACATTCAAATTATACATCAATGCCAACGGATTGTCAGGCTCCTCGTATTCATCGGCCAAACCTGCGAAAGCATGGCCAAACTCATGCACAATGACGCTCGACGACGACATATTGCCCGCCGTGCTCATCGAATAAAAGTTGTAGAAACCGCCACCACCATATTGATTGCTGTTCACCAAAATGTAAATCTGATCATAAGGTGCGTTGGCAGCCACGTCTTTCACCGAGAAATAATCGCGTGTGGTGCAATAACGGTCAATATAAAAAGTGTAGAAATGTGCATTGAGAATGGTACGCACCCAGATGTGTGAAGCTGGAATGTCGACACCGCTCTCCTCCGAAGGAGCCAGCACAGCACGGAAATTGAAGTCATTGATATGACTGGCGAACGGCTCTTCCTGAGCAAACACATTCACCAGATTCTGACAGTCTTGCTGAAACTTTGACATTTCACCAGCGGTATAGCCTTCTGGCAGAATCACGACATCGACCTTGCTGTCGGGTTCACCATTGACCATAATATTTTGAACATCAAACACATAGCGTTGCTCGGTGGTATTGAACATCTCGCCTGGCTCATAAAGTTTTGAGAAAACTTCTTCAAACTCGCCATCAAAATTCCTGATTTCAAGAATGATGTATGCCTCATTACGCGGCAACGGAACACTCACCGATTCTTCATAGCAGCGTTCCATTTTTGCAGCCTCCTCTGTAGTCTGCCACTCACGGAACAAAGTGTTGTAACCTCTCGAATAAATAAGCGTATTTGTTTGTGCATCAATCACTTTCACTCTGTTGGTACCAAAATTGAAAGGGTCGACGAGGTTGACTTTAGAGCCTCCGAAATGCGGTTCGATGATGAAACGTTCAAACACATAGTGTGAGCTTTCGGAAGTGCCACATTGATAAACATCCATGCGCAACGAGCCTTCATCAAAGAAATATTGCTCAAAATTGATGTCTTGCGCCTTCGAAAGCAGCGAAAACACTAATGCAAACAGTAAAATCAATGTCTTTTTCATAATATTTAAGTTTATTTGAACACTTTCTTTATCCTCTCCATCGCCTCCACAACCACGCTTCGCGGACATGCCAAGTTAATGCGCAGACACTGCTCGCCTTGCTTGCCAAACTCCTTGCCGTTGTTCAGACCCAAGCCTGCTTCGAATATCATTTTATGGTTAAGTGTCTGATTATCAAATCCGTAAGCCGAAAAATCGAGCCACAACATGTATGTCGCCTGCGCCCTATGGACACGAATCTTCGGCAACTCCTTATTAATATAGTCCACAACGAAGTCGATGTTACCTTTTATATATTGTAAAAGCTGTTGCAGCCACTCCTCCCCTTGTTCCATTGCTGTTTTTGTGGCGATCTTGCCGAAAATATTGCCAAGGTTAATCTCTGTACTGTCAACAAAATCAACGTATTGCTTACGCAAATCTGGATTGGCGATGATTATTGTCGAGGTTGCCATGCCAGCAAGGTTAAATGTCTTGCTTGCCGCATGCGCCGTGATGCAATGTTGCTCAAAATCCTTGCAGACACTGGCAAAAGGCGTATGTTTGAAGCCTGGCAGCACCAGGTCGCAATGGATCTCGTCGGAAAACACCAAGACGTTGTTTTTCAAACAGATATCGCCTAATTTTTTGAGTTCTTCCTTGCTCCAGCATCTTCCGACAGGATTATGCGGGTTGCTGAGTATCAACATCTTAGCCGTCTTAGCTTGTTTTTCAAGAAGCTCATAATCCATCATGAAGCCGTCGTCGGTGTCAATCAACGGATTCAGAACAAGCTTGCGATTATGGCTTTCAACTGCATGGAAAAACGGTGGGTATACAGGCGGCTGTATTATGACCTCGTCGCCTTCTTTTGTCAGGCCCATCACGGCCATGTTGAAAGCGGCGACCACGCCCGGGGTGTATGTCATCCATTCTTTCTGCACGTCCCACTGATGACGGCGGCGGATCCAGTTGGCGATAGCCTCAAAATAAGCGTCTTCACGGAAAGTGTATCCGTAAACATCATATTTCGCTCGGTTTATCACAGCTTCACGCACAAAATCGGGGGTACGGAAATCCATGTCGGCCACCCACATCGGGATCACATCAGCCTTGCCGAAAATCTTGTCTCTCAAGTCATATTTGACACTCTCTGTGCCTTCGCGGTTTATCTTTTCATCAAAATTGTACTTCATAAAAAAAACGTTTTTGCAAAATTGAAAATTTTTTTGATATAAATCACATTTTTCTGCAAAAAAAATAGTATCTTTGCGCTCCAATGCAACTTAAATGAAAAAACTGTTTATATTATTGATTTTCAATCTATTAACCACTATTACCATGTTTGCTCAGTCGGGCATTTTTGGCATTGTGAAGGATGAAGACACCGGCGAGCTGCTTGTCGGTGCGGCTGTTTATAACGACTCTCTTCAGATTGGCACCGTGACCGACTACAACGGATATTATGATTTGCCGTTGAAAACTGGCATGTATAAGATTCGTTTTTCTTATCTCGGATATAGCACTATTGAAAAGTTTGTCGTCATCGACAACACACGTAAGCGATTGAATATCAATATGAAGACAGAGTCTAAGATGCTCGACAAGGTCGTCATCTCGAGTGAGCGCAAGGATGCCAATGTGCGAGAGTTGGCCATGAGTGTGCAGAAGCTGGAGATGGTTAAGATCAGGAAGATACCTGCTCTGATGGGTGAAGTCGACGTCATCAAGGCGGTTCAGCTGCTGCCGGGTGTACAGGCTGCCTCGGAAGGCTCGTCGGGCTTCAGCGTGCGCGGAGGCTCCCCCGACCAAAATCTCATCACCCTCGACGACGCGCCAGTGTACAACGCATCGCATTTCCTTGGGTTCTTCTCGGTGTTCAACAACGATGTGGTGAAAGACGCCACTTTATATAAAGGTGATATCCCAGCAAGCTACGAGAGCCGACTGTCTTCGGTGCTGGATATCAAGACGCTGGACGAAGTGCCAGACCGTTTCACCATGACTGGCGGAGTTGGCATACTCACCAGCCGACTGATGCTCGACATGCCGTTCAACCACCAGCGCACCAGCGTGATGCTCGCCGGACGTGTCACATACGGAGGCCTCATCACACCGTATATCATCAATCAGCTGAAAGATACGCGTCTGTATTTCTACGACCTCAACGCAAAAGTAACACACACATTCAACGCCAACAACCGTCTTTTTGTATCGGCTTATAAAGGTTACGACAAAATCGGCATTGTCCATCTGATGGGCATCGGATACGGCAACACCACAGCCACGGCACGCTGGAACCATATCTTCAACGAGAAGCTGACTTCCAATCTGTCAATGCTTTACACCGATTACAAATACGATATCGATGTGACGATGAACCCGTACGACTTCTCACTCAAAGCTGGCATCAAGGATTTATCAGCAAAATATGACTTCACATGGCTTTTAAGTGATAAGATAACGTCAAAGTTCGGACTGTCGTCCACTTTCCACAGATATAACCAAGGCGAACTCAACGACAGAACAGGTGTGGTGGCCGAATTCTTAACCATCGACCCGAAGGAAAAAGTCTACAGAAAAGCCATAGAGTCGGCGTTGTATTACAGTCACGACCACGATATAACTCCTTTATTCTCAGTAAGATACGGCTTGCGTCTGTCGATGTATCAAAACATTGGAGCCGAGACCTTGTATCTTTTCGACGAGAATTACCAATTTTACGACTCAATAGTATATGGTAAAGGCGAGATATTTCACACCGAAGTCAACCTTGAGCCGCGTCTGGCCATGATATACCGTCTGGGTGCCACCTCATCGGTGAAGGCTTCATATTCAAGGACTGTTCAGTATGCGCAGCTCGCCTCCAACTCTACCGGCGGCCTGCCTTTCGACGTGTGGTTCCCGACCAGCCCTAACATCAAGCCGCAGAAATGCGACCAGTTTGCGGTGGGTTATTTCCGCAATTTCCGTGGCAACGACATCGAGACATCGTGCGAACTGTTTTATAAAAACCTCATCAATGTAATTGATTTTGTTGACGATGCAGAATTTTACGGCAATCTTTTGATTGATGGCGAGGTGCGTATGGGAAAAGGCCGCTCGTATGGTGCCGAGTTCCTTATCAGGAAGAACTACGGCAAGCTAACTGGCTGGATAGCATACACTTACAGCCGTTCGTTCCGCACCGTCAAAGGCATCAGCCACGACGAGGAATACCGCTCGCCTTACGACCGTCCGCATAATATCAGCATTGTTGTGAACTATGAGTTCACCGACCGTTTCAACGCTTCGGCCAACTGGGTTTACAACACAGGACAGCCCATCACCTACCCTTACGGCAAGTTCACCGACCACGGCTCCACATATGCCATCTACAACGGCTACCGCAACCAGAGCCGCTATCCCGACTACCATCGTCTCGACCTCTCCGTGACCTGGAAAGGCAAGAAACACGAGCGCTGGCAAGGCGAATGGAACGTGTCGGTATACAACGTCTACGGCCGCCATAACACTTGGGCGGTGATGTTCACACCAGGCGAAAACAACACTCTTGAGACACAAAAGATGTATCTTTTCTCAGTAGTGCCATCAATATCATATAACTTCAAATATTAAGACATGAAACGACTATTAGTTATAATTATCACAATGATCGGGATGACAGCATGCACCGAGAAGATGATGATCGAGCCGCAGGACGGACAGCAACTCGTTGGTGTAAGTGGCTCTATTACAGATATTTATAAAAAGCAAGAAGTCATACTAAGCTATACGACACCGTTTTACGGGACAGACACCGAGATGATTTCCGATGCGACAGTGTATGTAGTCGACGGCCTCGACACGATATGGTACGAGGAGTCGGAAAGACCTGGTTATTATTATTCGGTAAACGAATTTGCCGGAGAGGTTGGCCATTATTATCATCTGTCAATAGATTTCTACGACCAGAACGGGCATCAGCACTTCTATTCAGAATCGAAGATGAATGAAAACGTGGAGCAGGTCGACTCAATAAGGATAAAACCTTGGGTTTTCAACGATTTGCATGATGACAATTTCCTTGGCGTTTACCCCTATTTCCAGACCACCGACAACCCCAAAACTTATTATATGACAAGGGTTCTGATCAACGGCAACGATGTGGGCGGCGACACTTTGACCAGATGTATGCTGTTTGAGGCATACGGCTATGCGGGCATTTATTTCAACGGTCCGCTCATGGTGATGATTGCAGGCGAGGTACCTATCGACGGTCTTGACCAGAGGGACAGCATCGAGGTGGTGCATCGTGGCGACACTGTCACTATGGATTTATGGTCGATTCCGGGCGATTATGCGCATTATATTTCCGATATTGCTGCCAGCATTGGCACCAATCCTATGATGGGAACGCCGTCGAATGTGCGTACAAATATCAAGCCTGACGGCCAGGCGGTAGGCTGTTTTCATGCCTCATCACGCAGAAGATGCTCTGTAATATATTGATACATAACTCATTGCAAAAAGAAAAATTTTTTTGATAAAAAATGTTGCGCATAGCATAAAAATGTGTAATTTTGCAGCGCAAAAATCCCAGGGGGAGTCGCATAGCGGCAATTGCAACAGACTGTAAATCTGTCCTCGGATGAGTTCGGTGGTTCGAGTCCACCCTCCCCCACAAAAAAGTTTATAGTTTATAGTTTATAGTTTAAAGTTTAAAAAATAAATATAAACTTTTTGTTGTGAGTAATAAAAAAAGCTGTATCTTTGCAGCGCAAATGGACTAGTAGCTCAATTGGATAGAGTCCCTGACTACGGATCAGGCGGTTGTGGGTTCGACTCCCGCCTAGTTCACAAAAAAGCCAGCATCAACTGGCTTTTTTAGTTTATTTAGCAAATCCCTCTAATGGCTAATGGCTAACAGCTAATGGCTAATAACTACGCTACTTGCGGCTTTCCCACGTCTCGTCACCTGAATCTGGACTGGGATACGTTCTTTAAGGCTGTCGACATGCGAGATAATACCCACTTTCTTGCCGAATTTCTGCATGTTTCCAAGGGCCTGCACCGCCATTTCAAGGCTCTCACCATCCAAGGAGCCGAAGCCCTCGTCGATAAACAGCATGTCGATGTTGAGATGATCGTCGTTGAGCGAAGCCAGTCCTAACGCCAATGCCAATGAAACCAAGAAAGTTTCACCGCCCGAGAGCGACGACGCACTGCGAAGCTCCCCTCCCATCTCCTTATCCATCACCATGATTGCCAATGAGTTATCGTAACAAGTGAGTTCATAACGCTGACTCAGTTTGCGCAAGAAATAATTGGCCTGGTCGAGCAATATACGCATGGTGTAAGCCTGTGCCACGTCACGGAAATTGTCAGTCGGAGTGGTGCCGATGGCATTGGCAAGCTGCGTCCAAAGCGCCGCAACAGCGGATTTTGACTTCAAATCATCTTCAGCAGCCTTCAACGATGCGTTGTTTTGTGTGTCTAACGAGAGTTTCGTGCGTAATTCCGTGATAGTTTCTGTCTGCGCCGCCCTTAATGCCGTTAAAGCCGTTAATGCCTTTAAAGTCTGCGCCTTAGAATCATTGATAGATTCTTCATCAAATTGATCCTCAATAATTTTAGCCTGTTCACTCTTCTCAATCAGATTGAAAATCACCTTCGAGAAGCCGCTGATGAGAAGGTTTTTGTCAATATGGTTTGCCGCGACTTTTCCATTGAACTCCTCCACCCTGTCGATTCCTTCAATTCGTTTGATTCCATTGGCAATTTCATCGATTTTGACAATCTCGGAGTCGATTTTTGCAAAGCCATCATTCAGTTGCTTCCAGTCATCGGCCGTCTTTTGGAGCTTACGATAAAACTCTTCAGATGATTTTTGCCATTCATCTTCCCATTTTTCATTGACAATCAATTTATTAGCACGTTCAAACTTCTCAAGGCGGCTTTTTGTCGTCTGCTCAGCAAGCTCTTTTTTATTCTTAATCTTGCCATCGATGTCAGCAATCTCGTTTTTAAGCTTATTACATTGATTATCAATGGATTTATATGTTTCATCAGCTTTATTTTTCTCCTGGAGGAGCTGTTGCAGTCGTTTTTGAATTTTCTGAGCCTCAAGTCTTTTCTCATTTAACTCCTTGATAATCAGTTCCTCAGCCGCAATCTTTTCGTCACAGGCTTTCTCGCCTTTTTCAAGTTTCTCAAGGTCGTAAATCGGGTTGCCATTGCAAAGCTTGATCAGTTCATCATTGAGGTTTTTCAACGTTTTCTCTTCATTATCAATAACTTGCAGCGTCATATTCACGATGCTCTCTGCTTTATTTTTTGTATCTTTAGCCTTTTCGAACTCGTCGCGTTTCTCTTTCCAATCGTTTTCAATGGTTGTGAACAACGAATTCACCACTTCCTCATCGTGATATTGGTGCGTGGTGCTTCCGCAAAGTGGGCACGGTTCACCATTTTTGAGCTTCCCTCTCAGCGCTTTGATGTAGTCGTCGACCATGTTTTTCTTCGACAAATACTCCGCATCTTTTGCAAAAAATGTCGTTTGTTTTGCGGAGAGGTCGCTCTCAGCTTCCTTAAAGTTTTGCTTTAACTCAAATAACTCTTCTCGTTTAACATCAATGAATTGCTGTTTGAATTTATAATCTTTTAAAATACGAATCACACCCTGGCATTTAGCCTTTCTATCCTCCTGATGCTTTTTCTCTTCAACATGTTTGTTGTAATCCGCAATCAGCTGTTCGAGGTTCGCTTTTTCCAACTCCAGATTGCACTTTTCGTAAGATAAATAAGCTTCAGATTGAGCTCCGGCCGCCTTTTTAAGTCTCTCAGAGGATTCCAAGAACTCTGATTCTTTCAGAGTTCTCTGATTTTTCAGCGATTCTATCTCTTTGTCACAATCCGCAATCTTTTTATTTGTTTCCTCAACCTCTTTTAACAAGCTGATAATCAATGGAATCTGCTCAAACATCGCTTTTTTCCCCGTTTGTTTGTCGATTTGGGTTTTCAGCTCATCGGCTTTCTTTTTCAGATCCGACTTCTCTTCCAGCATATTTTCGTATGATGCCTGCAAATCAGCGAGTTGCGATTTGGAATTATCTATTTCACGATGGAGTTTTTCAAGATTTTCAAGATTTCTAAGCTTCTGTTCCTGTTTTTTTATTTCAGTCTCGTTTTTCTCTAAAAGCTCATTGTTTTTTGCCAGTTCCTCGTTTAACGAGGACAGTTCACCTTCCGGTAAAATATTGTCTTTCAATTTGTTATACAACTCAGCAGCTTTGTCGGCATCGTATTTGGCTTCGTTTTTACGTTTGCCCACGATATCGGCAATTCTCGAGTAAACCTCAGTGCCTGTCAGCATTTCGAGGATTTCGGTCTGTTGTTTCTTATTGGAGTTCAGAAATGTGCTAAACTGTCCCTGGGCGAGCATCACCGAGCGCATAAACTGGTCGTAAGTAAGTCCAAGCAGCTCCTCAACTTGTTGATTTACAGCGTCGATCTTGGTTTCAAGCACTATCCTCTCCTCGCCTTTAACCACCTCGAGTTTGCGACGGTTATTGTTGTCGTATTTGCCGTTTCTGGTGCGGTGCATCTGCCAGGTGGCTATATATTCGTCGTTTCCGATGCTGAGCCACACTTCCGCCTTGCCGTCGGTCGTTCCTTTTCTCAGCACATTGTTGGTGCTTTGCATGGTCGAGAGGCCGTTTTCGGTCTTCTCTTTGCTTTGAGTATTCTCATAACGCGGTGATTTATCGTACAATGCGAGCGTTATGGCATCCAAAATCGTCGATTTGCCGCTTCCAGTCTCTCCGGTGATAAGGAATAACGGCTCATTGGCCAAAACGCCCGTAGACAGGCTAATTTCGGCCTTTTCGATGGAATTTATGTTCTCGATGATGATTTTTTCGATTCTCATGACAGTTTTTCGGCCTCCTCGCACACTGTTTTAAACATTTCTTTCAGTTCGTCGGGCATCTCGCAGCCGTTTTTCTTCTGATAAACAGAGCATCCGAGTTCAAACGGGCTTATCGACTTCAGCTCGTTAAGCGTCTTAACTGATTGAAGCTCATTGCCTTCCGCCTTTTCAGGAAAATATGATTGGATGCCGCAAAACATCGCTTCCTGACCGTCGAAAGCCTGTATCATCGCCGCCGTCTCGGCCTGAGTGAGCGGCTTATCAGTCTGGACATGCACCCTCACATAAGCCTTTTTCCCAAGAATCTCAATGAGTTGCATCATCACGGTCTCAAAAGGCAAAGCGTCGGCATAACCCTTTGGTTTTGATGGAAAATCGACTATCGGTATCAAGGTTTTTAATGGAATGATTTTTGTCTTCGTCTTTCCATCCTCAATATTTACTGACACTACCGAATGTTCATAGTTCTCGTTGAACGAAATCGGGAACGGCGAACCAGCATAACGCATATTTTCGATTCCTTTGATCGCCTGCGGGAAATGAATATGTCCGAAAGCCCAGTAATCGATGCCTTTCACATCTTTAAAGTCTTGAACGTCAAGCGTTTCCAGCTTTCCGATGATGTCAGGACTATGACCGGTGATGTCGGCGCTTTTTACAGCCAGATGTCCCATTGCCACAATCGATTGGTTATCAGAGTATTCTGGCCTGTTTTTAAGATGATTTAAAAGCAAATCATAGATATTGGCGTTGCCGTTGATGTATGGAACCGCGAGCACCCAGCCTATTATCATGCCTTTTTTCGTTATCGGAATCTCAATTTTCGACGCATCGAAATTAAGTCCGGAATCATCTATAATAGTCTGATAATCAAGCATTCCGACGACAGACACATTGAACGCTTCCCACAGCGGACGCGGCGCCTCAAGTCGTGATGGCGAGTCATGGTTGCCGCTGGTGATAACTATCTGCAAATCATCGTCCAAACGCGATAGCTCAACGATGAAATTGTAATATAATCGCTGCGAAACGATGGTTGGTGTGGCAGTATGAAACACATCACCGGTGACAACCACTACATCGGGTTTCTCCTTGATAATGATTGACTTAAGCTGCTCAAAGAAGTATTTATGCTCCTCCTCGCGGCTGTAGTTGTGAAAAATCTGGCCGATATGCCAATCGGATGTATGCAGCACTTTCATCGTCGAAATTTTAGGGTGTAAAATTACAAAAAATATGGCAACAATGATTTTTTTATTAATTTTGTCTCGTCATTTCGACTGAAGCGAAGCGGAATGGAGAAATCCATAATTAACGGAAACAAACAATGATTTCGAATCAAGAGGATTTCTCGACTTCGCTCGAAATGACAATTAGTTATTATCACATGAAAAAGCACATTTTTATTATCGGAACCTTATTCGCATTAGCTTTAACCGCCTGCGAGAAACAGATTTCAACAGCTGATTATCAGGTCATTCCATTGCCAAAAGAGATAAATTTAAGCGATGAAAAACCATTCGTTTTGGATAAAAACACTGTTGTAACCTACCCAAAATCAGATACGGAACTTGCAAAAGAAGCTGATTTTCTTGTCGAATATTTCAATGACATCTTGGGATTTAGGTTGAAAACAGTATGCACTGATGATAAGATTGACAACTCTATCAAATTGGAGATAAATCCCGATTTTTCAGACAATATAGATGCTTATCAAATAATTGTCAATGATAAAGTTATAAAGATTACTTCAAGTAATACTTCAGGTATTTTCTACGGAATACAGACACTCAGAAAGAGCCTGCCTGTCACGGAGGAGGTCACAAAAATTGAGTTTCCGGCAGGTGTGATCAACGATTTTCCACGTTTCGCCTACCGTGGCATGCATCTCGACGTGAGCCGTCATTTCTTCCCCATCGACTCGGTGAAGATGTATATCGACGCGATTGCATTACATAACCTAAACAGATTTCATTTTCATCTCACCGACGACCAAGGCTGGCGTGTCGAGATAAAAAAATACCCAAAACTCACTGAGATCGGGGCTTGGCGTTCAGGCACGATTATCGGAAAAACAATGGCGTTCGACACCATCCGTCATGGAGGTTTTTACACCCAGGAAGAGCTGCGAGACCTTGTAAAATATGCCGAAGACCGTCATATCACCATCATTCCGGAGATTGATTTGCCGGGACACATGCTGGCGGCTCTCGCATCTTATCCTGAGCTGGGCTGCACGGGCGGTCCTTACGAGGTCTGGAAGCAATGGGGAGTGTCGGAAGATGTGATATGTGCAGGCAATGAGCAGGCTTTGCAGTTCCTTGAGGATGTGCTGCTTGAGGTGATGGACATCTTCCCGAGCGAGTACATCCACATTGGAGGCGACGAGGTGCCGCGCGACCGCTGGGTTAAATGCCCGAAATGCCAGGCGAAGATCAAAGAGCTTGGAATTAAAGGCGATGACAAGCATTCGGCCGAGGATTATCTGCAGAGCTATGTGATGTCGCGCATGGAGCAATTCGTTGAAAGTCATGGCCGTCACATCATCGGATGGGATGAGATGCTCGACGGCGAGCTGGCTCCTAACGCCACGGTGATGAGCTGGCGAGGCAGCGACGGCGGCTACAAGGCGGCAAAGATGCATCATAACGTCATCATGACGCCCAATGATTACTTGTATTTCGATTATTATCAATCACTTGACACCGAGAGTGAGCCCGAGGCTGGTGGCGGATACAATTCAGTGAAAAAGGTGTATTCGTTTGAGCCGATACCTGAAGGTCTCACTGAAAACGAAGAGCGATACATTTTAGGTCCTCAGGCCAACATCTGGACAGAATACGCCAGCGAGTTTAACGTGGTGTTATTCAGGCTGTTACCTCGGCTCGGTGCCCTCGCCGAGGTCCAGTGGTGCAGCCCTGAACAGAAGGATTATTACAACTTCGTTAAACGCGAATACCGCCTCACCAAGCTCTACGACCTCTACCACTGGCGTTACGCCACCCATATCTTCGACATCGACGTGAAAACAGTGCCTAATATCAGCGAAGGCGTTCTCGATGTGACAATGACCAAACAAGTGGATGGTAAAACAATGTATTCTATTGACAATCAAGGTTTTAAAGAATACACAAAGCCGTTGAAAATCAACAAAAGCTGTCATATCGAAGGCTATGTAATGTATCCCGACGGCACCAAAGGTCATACTTACAAAACCGACTTCGACTTCAGCAAAGCCTCGATGAAACCCATTAAACTAAAAGATGAGCCGCATCGCAACTATGCTTACGACGGTGCCCAGACACTCATCGACGGCTTGCGAGGCAGCAGCAACTACCGTTCCGGCCGCTGGATTGGTTGGTTTGGAGTAAATTGCGATGCAACCATTGATTTACAAAATGTTACAGAGATTAGCAAGGTCGCTTTCAACCTCAACGTCAACATGAAGGACTGGATTTTCAATGCAAAATCGGTTAAAGTGTTGGTTTCAGACGATGGTGAGGACTTCACCGAGATAGCCACACAGGATTTCGATTTGCTGCCGGCCGATTACGGGAGCAGCTTCTACCCTGTTGATATTTCGTTTGAGCCAGTAAACACACGTTATGTGGAGGTCATAGTTGAGCCTTTTGACTGTCCCGAGGGGCATTCAGGATACGGCTATCCTGCGTGGATTTTCGTGGATGAAATAGGAATATACTAAAATCTCACGAGACCATTGCCTCGCAACGGTCGATATTATTTGTTTTTAGGCAACCCTGTTTCAATACCGCAGCTACATTTACAATCTGTTAATAATACCAGAGTATTATCGAGGACTTTGTATTCTTCTTTCAATGCATTGAATCCAGTTACATCATCATCATTTTTATGAACATCAAATACCCAAAATACAGATAAGCAAGCATTAGTTGCTTTTGCGTATTGAACAAACTTGCCCTTGTATGCTTGGCGTTGTTTCTTATTTTGAATCTCTTTGTTATGAAGCAGCTTAAGTTCAATCATAATCGGATTGCATAAACCATATCTAACAATAAGATCCGTCCGTTTATTATCTTGAAGAGCAACCTCCCTATCTATTTGAACCGTTTCCAATCCTAACTGGCAACACTTGTTTATAATGGTATTCTTCAACTCTCTTTGAATGAAGTCTTCGCTCAAAGCTTCTTGACGAACCAAAGCATATATACCCAGATCCTGTATCTCTTTTTGAACCTCATAATGGATAAGTGTAAAATACCGTCTTAAGTCACCATCATTTCGAATTTCCAAATGAGACTCTTCAATGCATTTGTTATACTTTCTAATAGATTTCTCAATTGGAATTCTGTCGTTCTGCAAATACAACATCTCTGCATTATTCATGATGTTGTTCGCGAGAAAACATACATTTTTAGTATTAAATATCTCCACCTTTTTTCTCAATTCCAAAATAGAACGAATATCATTTGTCATTGCAAAGAAATGGTATATCTGATTAAGGAGGTAACTTGAATACTCTTGTGTGTCAGGTTTTAAACTTAAAGTTAGAGCAAATTCAAATAATTCAAACATTTGATTATTCAGCTTTTCACTCACCTTTATGTTCATAAAACATCTGAACATGTGTGGATTGGAACTGGTCATTTCTGATTCTTCTTGAGAGATGGCACGGACACGCCAAGTATCGTCATGAAAAGATTTTACAATATGATTTTTGATATATTCAATCCGCCATGAAATAGCTGTTTCGTCCTGGTATTTTTCAATCATTATTGCATTGCACTGCATTTTTATGCTTTCAATACTATCATCTTCCAATGCATTGAATAAGCGCTGATATTTATTGTCTTCCCAGTTCAGATATCCTTTTGAAATCAAGTCCAAAGCTTTTGATGCAGCTAACCAATGGCTCAAATCTTGTTGCTTTATGTAGTCGTCAATGTACTCTTCCAGCTTGTATGATAATGCATTAATACCATAATCAGTAATACAAGTAAAAATATTTTCTGAACTAATATTCATTAGGTCATCCTTTCTTGATTGCCACCAATCAACAAGTTCGATTTTTTCCTTTTCAGTAATGTTCCCAATTACTGACTTATAGACATCCATTATTTCCCTAGCGCCAGAATTTGTAGTACAGCAAATGAACGGCAGAGTTTTTGCTAAAACAATTCTGTGTTTCTCCAACTGATTTTGGAAGCCTAAATAATGCAATGCTCTTACGAAATATGGTATTTTAATTAATTGTATTGACAAACTAAAAGAATTCTCCCCTGTCTTTTTCAAGACCATTTTGTCAAGGTCAAATTCATCAAAGAACTTTTCAATAACATCCACGAGAGGATGGGAATCATGTTGTTGAATAAAATCCAGGTTTTTGGACAGCTTAAAAGCTGTTTCATATTTTTCATTTGTTGACACGTCAGGGCTTGAAAGACACTCGTAAGCTTTGAAAAACTGTGGATTTACTTGTTCCTTTTTTGCTTCTTCTGCATTCTTGTCCCACCTTTCAAATACTTCGGCATAACGAGTTATATAATTAGCCACAGAGCTTCTCTTGACCTCATCATTCCGTATTTTGTTAACAAGAGAAGTGAGGACATGATCCACCAACCATTTTTTCGTCGTTGTTTTATTCAATAATGTGTCTATAGCAGATAATAGATCTGCATCTATAAGCTCGGCATCAAAGTGACTGAAAAGATTCTCTAAATCCCATGCATTGTTATTGAAACAACTAACAAACACATTTCCGGTCTTATCTTCCAGCAATATTTGTTTAACAATAGCATCAATTTCACCATGAGTTGTGTATGAATGATTATTTATATAACCTGCAAAAACTTTTGCTATCAGCATTTTGCTTTCAACGTCTTTAGTCCATACAATATCAAATTGTTTCTTGAGATATAATTCATAAAAAACAGCCAAAGACCCTTGTGGATCAAAGAAATCCCGAAGTCTATTGTTTTCTATAATGCGGCTATATGCATAATAAATTGTAGGAATGTCTTCTATGGATAAAACTGCATTGATTGCGTATGGATCACGTGCATAGCATCCATCCAACCAGCAATCTACCACATTCTTATCTGTAAGCCTACTATAGCCAGTTACTTCATAATATTTCTTTTTTACTTCTTCAGAAAAACCTCTGTATCTTTTTGAAAGGTGAATGAGATTATCTTGTTTCTTAAGGGCCTTCAATATATTTAATGCTGCCAGCTTTTTTTCATCATTTTCATCTTTGATAAGAACGTTTGCAGCATTCGTCCAATACTTTGATACTTCTTCGTCGAGACGGTCTTTTTCATTGATTTCTTCAAGTATGGCATAGATGTTTGCCAATTGTATCTTGTTGAGTTGCTTGAAAGGTGGCATCAATAAGTCATTACACTTTGAGGTATAGCAATCCCGCATCAGTTTGACAGTTGGGCTTTTCCACCCAATGTATGCTGGTTTTCGCAGATAATGTTCAAGTAACAAAGAGAAGAGTTCTTCTTTCTCCTGAAGTGTGCAAAGTGATGAATCAACATACCTCAGAAGTGATTCGAAAGAATCATTCTCAAGGCTGGCCTCGTATGATACGATGAGTTTGATTACATTGATAAAAGTGTGGATTTTATCTTTAGTATATGATACATGAGGGATAACATCATACCAATTCGGATAGACATGCTTTAAATCTTTTTGTACGGCGACATCGTAAAGCACACTTTCTATATTATCTTGTCGGCACAACTCTTTAGCTGCAAGATATTCCTGTAGCTCGGTGTTTTCAAACTGTAGTATTCCATTTGTGTCTTTCAGTATGCGATTCTCAAAGAAAAGCAGGTCGATATTTACCACAAGCATCTGCGCCATGTTCCCCTTTACTTCATCAAGAATCGTGTAAAGCTCATCTTTTGAAATTTGGTCTTTGCGACTTATCTCCATGATGAAGGCAACTTTCTCTAAAACTCTTTGTATAAGAATCCTAATGCCTTCTTTATTAATAATGTCTTGACGTTTGTTTATGGCTGTTTGTATCGAGTTGCCAATAATAAACTCAAATAGTTCGCCGATATTTGAGCAACTACCTTTTTGTTTTTCGTGTTCTAACAGAAATGTCAAATATCTTGGGATTGTCAAGAGTTCTTTTAGTTTTGTGCTTTTTGCGACATTGTTTCTTGTCGTTTCGGAGCACCCATTAACAATTTCCATTACATCATTGTTGCTTAATCTGCATAATTCTATGAAGATTAACCCTTTGCAAGAAGCAAAAAGCTTTGCGTAAGATGCCACATAGTGTTTCCTGCAAGTAAACAATACTTTGACATTGGGATTGTCTTCTTTATATTGCTTGATTAACAGCAAGGTACTATAGAACACATTCCCTTCAACCTCATCCAAAGCATCTATAATACAATATTCAATATCTTTGGGGATTGATTGAAGATTGATCCTTGATGCTGTACAATAATGGTATGGCTTTGTTTGGATTTGATTCTTAATCTCATCAACAAGTCTGCTTTTACCAATACCAGGTTCGCCCACAACACAGACGAAATCATTTTGAAGCAATTCATCTATTGACAGCTGTTTTATTGTGTCAAATAATGAACTGTCTCTGTTGTTGCTCTCCAACAAATCATCGACGCTCTGATACTTTATTATATGTGGTATTATATAGTTTGTCATCTGAAACGGCTTTTTATAATAGCAATGTCACGGGAATGCTAAAGTTATATATCCAAGCTATCCTCTTTGAGGAGAAAATCGAACAATCCGATTGTTAGTATTCCTTCCTCGTTTCTGCGAGGCATGATGTGATCTTTGACAACAATAATCTTTTTGAATGAATCGTTAATACTTGTAAGCGAGCGAGATTCTTTTATCTCCTTTTCTCTATCAGGGATTGACAAGGCAGATTGCACATAATACTTTTTACTTCCAAGATTGGCAATAAAATCGACTTCATATTGAATGCGAATCCATTTTCCATCTTTGTCCTGCTTTTTTATTTCCACCATTCCGACATCCACGCTGTAACCACGAGTAATCAGCTCGTTGTAAATGACATTCTCCATGATATGCGTTTCCTCTTGCTGTCGCATATTAAGAACAGCATTTCTCAAACCTATATCAGAAAAATAATATTTCGAAAGTGTGTTAATATACTTTTTGCCTTTGATGTCATAGCGAACGGCTTTGCTTAGAAGAAACGATTCCAACAGATAATTAAGGTAATTAGAAACAGTCTTGTTGGTGATGTTTACATTTTTTATGCTTTTGAAAGTGTTCG
>Ga0265298_10000582_pt1 | contig 54352 bp, 41 predicted proteins | sample AusTroGonzalo_MG_3_FD_193486 | JGI IMG/M metagenome (GOLD analysis project Ga0265298, IMG submission 193486) | Bovine rumen microbial communities from tropical cattle in Woodstock, Queensland, Australia - Gonzalo_01 | ecosystem: Host-associated > Mammals > Digestive system > Stomach > Rumen ... | reverse complement strand
ACAGCACCTATTGGCAACCACCACATTATTGTGCCTGGTCACCATCGGGAGCTGTTAGACGAGATGATACCTACAGGAGTTTAGAACGTTGAACGGTGAACGGTGAATGTTCTTCGAAATCCTCATCGTCTTCCTCCCATTCATCATAGATGCCTCCGCCATAACGTCTGATCATGCCAGGGTCCTTCTGGCTACCTGCACCAGGTCCGCTTCCTGATAATACTTGTAGAGGATAGGAGGGGACGATGTCGGTCTTGGGCGTTATATATGTCTTTTTCATAATTGTAAGCTATTTAATGATGACCAATTTACCGTTCGTGATAAAGATGCCCTTAGTAAGTTTCTCGACGCGCTGTCCGTTGAGGTTGTAGTAGCCGTTGTCGACGTTGAACGTTGAGCGTTGAACGTTGAACGGTATCTCGGTGGTGCCGCCGTTGCCGCTATGGATGCTAAGGCTGGAGATGGCGCGGTCGAACATGCCAGGCTTGAAGTAGGCGCGGAACGGTCCGCTGCCGTTGGTCAACACGAACTTGTTGCCATTGGCATTGAGGCAATAGATATCGGGGGTGTTGTCTTGTATGTTGGTGCCTACGAAACGGTAGTTGCCTCCTGTGATGTTTGACAGCGTACCGCCCTTATGGACGGTGACGTTCTCGCCAATGAACTTAAGGACCTTACTGCTCATGTCCCAACTGGGTCCCCACTTGTTGCCTGGGAAGGCGACGATATACGGGGTGTTGGCTTTCATCTCATTTGCGAAGTCGAAGTAGACATTGCCTGGATCGTCGTTCGTGAACTTCTTCAGCCAGAAATTCTTGCCAGTGTCGCTGCTACTGTGGAACCAGTCAATCTCTGTGCCGTCGGCGGTTACGCTCGTTACGTCGTAAGGCAGCATGATGGTGTTCCAACCGTTTGTACCGTCGGCAGCCACCGTGAATGCGTAGTTGAACTCGATGCTCTGGGCGTAGAAGTCGACGGGCGAATAGAATTCGTTGTTGTCCGTCAGGGCGATGTTCTCAGCTGTATAATCAGTGCCATCGTATGCAATGGCATTTTTACCATTGAGTCCATTGGGCTTTGTACCACTATAAATATAAACTGTGTTAGCCAGTGAGTTCGGTGTGATGGACGTAATGCCAGTGCCCGAAACATCGACAGCCAAAGCGTTCGAAGGAGCAACAAGACTAGTTCCAGTAGGCTTGGTAACAGTCTTTGTTCCATCGGCTGCATACAAAACGATGCCGGGCTTGCAGGTATACCAACCCATATCGTCCCAATTTGCCCAATTGCCGTTTTTAATATAAATTACACAAAGCAGGTATTCGCTATTGATATTAGCCCCTTCCATTTCAAATGGAACGACCATACTGCTGTTGGCGGGTATAGTGATGACGGAATTGAACCTCCATTTTACCTGGTAGGACGCGTCATAGATGTCAAACTGGTAGGTGCCTTTGTAGCTATAGGAGCTGTTCGGGTTGGTGATGGTCAGTTCTCCTTTCAGCATGTTGCCAAAGAAATTGTTATCTTCGCTGTTTTCAACTATCAGCGTGCGACCTAATGTTATATTGTCTGTCGTGGGATTACTACTTCCACTTGTTACAGTTAATTGGGCTGTTTTATTGTTGATGAGAGAATAGCTACCCATGTCGTTAGGCTTATATCCTTGGATAGTATATGTGCCAGTGTATTTGCTAGGGGTGAAAGGGACAACGCAATCCTTGGTTTCCCCAGCAGGAATAAGGAAGGTCTTACCTGATATAAGTCCTATGCTTTTAACATATATCCAAATGTCGCCGTCGTACTCATCTGAGCCGCTATTGGTGATATTAAAGGTGACATTGACCAACTCGCCTATAGAGGCACTCGATTTGTCAACTGAAATGCTGTTCAAAGTGAGGTTATAGTCACTTGCGGGAACATTCAGAACGGTTCCTGTGCCACCATTCTTCTGGATGCCGACGATGGCACCTTGTCCAAAGTGGAAACCGTCGTCAGAACTGCTCCCACCGATTCCTTGTGCTTCAGGATCCAGTGCAGAGAGCTTAAAGTAGTTATCGCTCATGCCGCCCCATCCCCAGTTGATGTGGAAATAGTCTTCACCTTGGTAACCGTCGCAGATAAAAGCATGTCCACCACCAGCCGACTGGCCGCAATAGACTACGATGCGTTTCTCATACAACTCATTGTAAATCAAATTTATCCAGTTCTCGTAGGAATAGTTGCTACGGCTCAGGAACGTTGTCGTTGTCGAGTAGTCAAAATAAGTCTTCAATACATTGGCTATTTTGCTGGTGGTGGCACTTGACGAAGGGCCATATCCCATCGCAAGGGAATATCCGCAATATTCCATCAAAGTAGCCACGGCCGTTTTCTGTGCGTCTGTCTCAGAGCCAGTGTAATTCAGCTGCATGTTGTTCCAGTCAAAGACCATACCTGTTATCGGGCCTAAAGTATATCCTTGCCACTCATACGAAGGGATAGACTCGGTAGCGGATTCTGGCCATTTGTTGTAGTACATAGCTTGTGCCATGGCAGTAGCCACACAACCAGTGGCACAATGCTGATAGCCACTTCCTCCTGTTGTGCTATATACGACATTACCACTTGAAGTAACACCATAATATGGGCACAGGTCATTATACGGAGCATCTTGATTCCAGTGTGTCTTCATCAGTGGATTAATGGGGGTCTTGATAGCGGTCTTGCGTGGCAGGTTCATGACCTCCGCGTCATGGCTGTTCAGCCACGCTATCTCGTCGGCATATCCTTGGAGCCATGCCTGCATGTTTTCAGGGATGTTATCCGGGTCGAGATTACCGCTGTTGCCATAGCCGAGGATGGCTTCCGTGCGGTCGTCGTTCGAAACGACGACGAAGCCATTGCCATCGGCAACGTTGAAAACATAGAGATCGCTCACACGACCAGCCATGGTCAGAGTGGGAGCAACACCAGATGCCAACTGTGGCCCGTGCCCAGTTTCTAGTCTTTTACTAACAAAGTGCTGAGCTTGTTTCAGAGCCTGTTCTGGAGTAATGTTGCCTGCCGTCATAACCAATGATATGGCGAGGGAAAGCACCATTATGAATGTCTTTTTCATATGAATTTATGTTTATAAGTTAGTAATATTCATAATTATGGATGCAAATATAGGTAAAAAAAGTGAAATGACCAAAGAAATTCGATATTTATGTTTATCTTTGCACAAAAATTGCAAATTATAAGTACTAAGATGAGAAAACTGATGGTATTGTTAGCCTTGATATGTCTGCTGTTGAGTGTGCTGGCAATGGCCTCGGGAGCAGGTGCAAGACTGAAGGATTTCGTAGGCGTGAGACAGGATTCTGTCAAGGTGTTGAGTCAGGACTCGTTAACGAACGACTCGGCACTGATGATGATTAACGAGGACCACATGGGCGATGAGGGTGCCATGACCTTAGACGAGGGTGGCGGCCTGCACAAGCAGCTGAAACGGAAGTTTTTGGAGGGTTCGGCAACTTTCATGTCGTTAGTTGCACTGGCCTTAGTGCTGGGCTTGGCCTTCTGCATCGAACGCCTGATTTACCTGACGCTGTCGGAAATCAATGCGAAACAGCTGATGCGCGATATTGACGCCAAGTTGGAACAGAACGATGTGGAGGGTGCAAAGGACTTGTGTCGCGACACGCGCGGTCCGGTGGCTTCGATATGCTATCAGGGACTGTTGCATATTAATGAACCGTTGGAGCAGATTGACCGTCAGCTGACGAACTATGGTACGGTGCAGATCTCGAACATGGAGAAAGGTTGTTCGTGGATACGTCTGTTTATTGCTGTGGCGCCGTCGTTGGGATTCTTGGGTACGGTGATTGGCATGGTGATGGCGTTTGACCGCATTCAGACGGCAGGCGACATCAGTCCTACCATTGTGGCTGAGGGTATGAAGGTGGCGCTGATAACGACCATCTTCGGTATCATCGTGGCTGTCGTGCTGCAGTTCTTCTACAACTATATCCTCTCGAAGATAGAGCACTTGACATCGCAAATGGAGGAGAGTGCCATCTCGCTGACTGACTCGATCGCAAAATACAAGGAGGTGTGCAATGGCTGACGTAGGTTCGTATTTGTTGGCAGAGGTGATGCTGTGGCTGATGTATATCGTCGTGGTGGTGGCTGTCGTCGTGGTGGTGGTCTCAGCTGTCCGGCCGCTGATGATAGCACCGAGGCGAAGTTCGGGGAACCGTGGCTGGATGACGGTCGGGGGAACGGCGGCGGTGCTGCTGTTGACCTGGCTCATGGGGTCGTCAAAGCCGTTGGTGGTCAACGGCACCGTGTACAATGAGACTTTCTGGCTGAAGACTACTGACATGCTCATCGTTTCGGCGCTGATACTCATGTTCGTCGCCGCCGCCCTCGTCCTCTTTGGCATCTCAGGCCTAAGCAGGAGGATGAAATAGTTCATAGTTCATAGTTAAGTATTAAAAACGTTCACCGTTCAACGTTCACCGTAATAAGATGTTTTTCCGTCGCAGACATAGGGAAGTTCCACAGCTCAATACCACGTCGACCGCCGACATATCGTTTATGTTGCTGGTCTTCTTCCTTGTGACATCGTCGATGGACACTGACAAGGGAATGGGAAGGAAACTGCCGCCCATGGATGAGCAACAGCAGGAGATGCAGGACGTTCACCGCAGCAATGTGCTGCGGATAAGGATAGACGGCCACGACTCGCTGTTCTGCGATGACCAGGTGGTGACACTGGCAGAGTTGCAGCAGCAGGTGGAATCGTTTGTGGCATCGCGACAGACCGACCGCCACATCATTGCCGTGCAGACCGCCCCTCACACTACCTACAACGCCTACTTCGAGATGCAGAACGCCGTTGTGGCTGCCTATGCGTCGTTACGTGACAGGATGGCACGTCAGGAGTATGGGCATGCCTTTGCGCTGTGTACCAAGGAGGAACGTGAGGTCGTCATGCAACGATACCCGCAGCGCATCAGTGAGGGGATGGGGAAAGGAGGTGACGAATGAGCCGCTTCCGCCGTCGACAGCATGAGGTGCCTGGGCTGAACCTTGCGGCTATGCCCGACCTGATATTCACAGTACTGTTCTTCTTCATGATTGTCACCCACATGAGGGACGTGAAGCCCATGGTGCGCTATGAGGTGCCTCAGGGTACGGAACTGGAAAAGTCGGTACGCAAGACGGGGGTCATCTACCTCTTTATCGGAAAACCGGTAGATGCCCACGGACAGCCATTGGGCGGCGACACCCGTATCCAGTTGAACGACCGCTTTGTCGAGCTGGCCGACTTGGGTAAGGAAGTGGCTGCCGAGCGTGCCAAGATGTCGGAGGAAGACCGTCAGCACATGGTGGTCAGTATCCGTGCCGACCGCGATACGGAAATGGGTATTATCAGCGAGGTGAAGCAGGAGCTGCGCCGCGTCGGTGCCCTGAACATCAACTACTCGGCAAAGAAAGGGAAGAATAGTTCATAGTTCATCGTTCATCGTAATAATATGGCTATACAGAAGTTAGATCAATTAGACAGGCAGATACTGCGGATGATTTCAGGGGATGCACGTATCCCTTTCCTGGAAGTCGCCCGTGCCTGTAATGTCAGTGGTGCTGCCATCCATCAGCGCATTCAGAAACTTACCAATCTCGGGGTCCTTCAGGGGTCTCAGTTCGTTGTCGACCCTGAGAAGATAGGCTACGAGACTTGTGCCTTCATCGGTCTGAACCTGAAGAATCCCGAGAACTTCGACCAGGTGCTGGAGGAACTGAAGAAGATTCCAGAGGTGACGGAATGTCACTATACAACGGGGAACTTCGATATGTTTATCAAGATTTATGCGCAGAACAACCACCATCTGCTAACGATTATCCACGACAAGCTGCAACCGTTGGGTCTCAGCAGTTCGCAGACGCTCATTTCGTTCCACTCGGCTTTCGAGCGTCAGCTGCCTGTCGTAGACATGGGTGATGATAATGGATAGTTCACAGTTCATAGTTCATAGTCCACAGTTAAGCATTAAGAATTAAGCATTAAGCATTAGTATATGGAAGCAAGACGATTATTAGTGGTAGGACTGCTCATTGCAGTGACCACGCAAGTGGCTTGGTCGGGCGAGGTGCTGAAGGTGTGTGGACAGAACCTGCAGAACTTCTTCTGGTCGTTGGATCGTGGACGCACGTCGGGTAACAATGTGGGGAACAGCAACTACTCGACGGAAGCTGGACGTACCAAGAAGACGACATTGATTGTCAATGCGTTGGCTCCTCTCGATGCCGACATCTATGCCTTCAACGAGCTGGAGGCCAATGCACAGATACTGACGTGGCTCGCACAGAAGATGAGTGAGGCGACTGGCCATACCTACGCTGCCGTGGAAGACGGCATTGACTACGACTTGGCTGAGAATCCCGACGGACTCATCAAGTCGGGTTTCCTCTATCGGACGGACAAGGTCATGACTTACGGCAGGTCGGCTACCACGGGAGGACTCTATGAGTATATCTATCCCAACCAGATGCGTATCCAGACGTTTGAGACGCTGGACTCGCACGAGCGTTTCACCCTCACCATGAACCATTTCAAGGCTGGTGGCGAGGAGTATGCCGACCAGCGAGCGTACAATGCCCAAAGTCTGCTGCAGGGTATCAACAAGGCGCTCGACCCTGATGTGCTGGTGATGGGAGACCTGAACTGTGAGACGACAGAAGAGGCCTGTCAGATGTTGGTAGGGGCAGGGTATGAGGAGCAGGTGGTGAAATACGGTGCTGCCGACGTCTATACCTATTCATGGAGCGGCGGACACTCGTTCATTGACCACGTCTATGCCAATGCCACGATGGCGGCACAGGTGACCGATGCCCAGGTGTACCATATTGCCAACAAGTTCTCTGTCGGTAATTCCAAAGCCTATTCCGACCACGATCCGTATCTTGTCACACTGAACCTCTCTTCTGAGGAACCTGAGCCTGCCGATATCAGCTACAGCGAGCCTTTTGCCGAGTCGTTGGGACGTTTCTACCAGGTGAACGTGACGGGTAAGACGAACTGGAGCTTCTATCTGTCGGCTGACGGAAGATTCGCCTATGCTCTGATGAACGGCTATAGCTCAGGCGAGAATGAGGACTGGCTGATTTCTCCCTATTTCGATTTGCGGGGAATGGACAGCGCCACCATGAAAATCACCCATTGCTGTGGCTATGGAACGGTGGCTACATGGCCTGACTACCTTAGGCTCTATGCCTCATCAGACTATTACGAGTATGCAGACCTGCCTGACCAGGCTACGTGGGAAGAGCTGCCCATCAGCAGCTATGGCAGTAAAAACTGGGACTGGCAGACCATCACCCAGTCGCTGCCCCTCAGCCTGCTGGATCAGGAACATGTCAGTATTGCCTTCAAGTATGTCTGTGGCTCAACCAACATCCCGGCCTGGGAACTCAAGAACTTCGTGCTGACTGCCACTTACGGTGGTGCCGGCATTGAGGACCTTGCTGACGACAGTTCTACTGCCAAGCCTCGCAAGATATTCCTCAACGGCCACTGTTACATCCTCATGCCCGACGGTACCCGCTACAACCTGATGGGAGTGGAAGTGAGGTGAATACGATTGAAATATATGCTTGTTATCCTTAATTTATTATCATTTAAAGTAAAGTAAGAATTATGAAAAAGACGATGTTTTTTGCCCTTGGCATGGTAGCTATGCTTTGCGGCTGTAGTACGAACACATCTGCACCTCGTAACACCATCGACCAGGAAGAGGTGATGGCGAAACTCTCTCTTGAAGACAAGGCTCACTTTGTGATTGGTGTAGGTATGGCCGGATTCTCCGGCGACGATGCCGTGATTGGTGCCACTAAGAACCTGGTGCCTGGTGCAGCTGGAACAACTTATCCTCTCGACTCGTTAGGTATTCCTGCCGTTGTATTGGCCGACGGCCCTGCCGGACTGCGCATCGATGCCAAGCGCGAAGGTGACTCTGCCACCTACTATTGTACGCACTTCCCCATTGGTACGCTGCTGGCCTCTACCTGGAATACCAAGTTAGTGGAGGAGGTGGGGCAGGCTATCGGTGAAGAAGTGAAGGAATATGGTGCCGACGTGCTGCTGGCTCCTGCCCTTAACATCATGCGTAACCCGCTCTGTGGCCGTAACTTCGAGTATTACTCGGAGGATCCTGTAGTGGCTGGTAAGACTGCTGCAGCCTATATCACCGGTGTGCAGAAGAACGACGTGGGCACGAGCATCAAGCACTTTGCTGCCAACAACCAGGAGACCAACCGCATGAACACCGATGCGCACATCTCACAGCGTGCCCTACGTGAAATCTATCTGAAGGGCTTCGAGATTGCCATCAAAGAGGCTAAGCCTTGGACGGTGATGACTTCTTATAACTACATCAATGGCGTCTATACCTCGGAGAGCAAGGATCTTGTCACCACCATCCTGCGTGACGAGTGGGGCTACGAGGGAACCGTGATGACCGACTGGTTTGGTGGCAAGGACGGTGCCAAGCAGATGTGGGCTGGTAACGACATGCTGCAACCTGGTAAGAACGAGCAGTTCGACTCGATAGTGGCTGGTGTCAGGAGTGGCAAGCTGGCCGAGGCTGACCTTGACTTGTGCGTCAAGCGTGTGTTAAACCTTGTGGAGCGCAGTCCGCGTTACCAAGGCTATAAATTCTCCAATAAGCCCGACCTGAAAGCGCATGCCGCTGTTACCCGTCAGTCGGCTGCCGAGGGTATGGTCTTAATGAAGAATGGACAAATGACAACGGATAATGGACAATCGGCTGCGCCGGTATTGCCGTTTGGCGAGAATATCAAGAACGTGGCGCTCTATGGCTGCACCTCATACGACTTCATTGCCGGTGGTACTGGTTCTGGTAACGTGAACCATGCCTACGTGGTGTCACTGCTTGATGGTCTGAAGAATGGCGGCTACACCGTCAGCGACGAGCTGAAGACGGCCTACGAACAGTATATCACCGAGGCTAAGGAAGCCAAGAAGAAGGCTATCGAGGAAATGGCCAAGAAGGACAAGCAGGCTGCTATGCTGGCCAGCTTCCTGCCTGGCTCGCTGCCCGCCGAGAAGCAGTTCACCGCCGATGAGTTGGCAGCACAGGCCAGCGTGGCTGATGTCGCCATCATTACCATTGGACGCATTTCAGGCGAGTTCCTTGACCGTAAGTCTTCTGACTTCAACCTCAGTCCCTCAGAGCGCCAGCTCGTAGAGCAGGTCTGCGATGTCTATCACAAGGCAGGCAAACAGGTTGTGGTGCTGCTGAACATCGGCGGCGTCATCGAGACGGCTTCTTGGAAGGAACTGCCCGATGCAATCCTCTGCGCTTGGCAGGCCGGCCAGGAAGGTGGCAATAGCGTTGTCGACGTACTCAGCGGTAAGCAGTCTCCCTCTGGCAAGTTCACTATGACATGGCCGGTCAACTTCACTGATGCTTACTCGTCGAAGAACTTCCCCATCGACCAGGAAGTCAAGATTGACATGATGAACCAAGGTCAGAAGGGTAATGTCAAGAATGTCGACTATACCGACTACGAGGAGGACATCTATGTGGGCTATCGTTATTTCGACTCGTTCGAAGTGCCAGTCAGCTATCCTTTCGGCTTCGGTCTCAGCTATACCACGTTTGAATATAGTGATGCCAAGATTGTCCAGAAGAACGACATCTATGATGTGACGGTTACTGTTAAGAACACGGGTAAGTATGAGGGTAAGGAAGTTGTGGAACTCTACATCTCTGCACCTGACAACAAGACCGCCAACAAGCCTACCAAGGAGTTGAAGGCCTTTGCCAAGACCAAACTGCTGAAGCCTGGCGAGAATGAGACGCTTACCTTGAGTGTCACCGCTCCTGAGCTTGCTTCGTTTGATGAGGCTGCTTCAGCATGGGTGGTTGCCGAGGGTGAATACCAGTTCCTCATCGGGGCCTCCTCTCAGGACATCAAGGCTACCCTTACCGCTCCGGCCAAGTCGTTCCAGACCAAGGCCAACGACGTGATGAAGCCTCAGGAACAGATGAAACTCCTGAAGAGAGGTAGTTGATAATGCTTAATTCTTAATCCTTAATGGATAATTGTAAAATTAAGCATTAGGCATTATTTAATGCGGGCGAAGATGACGAAATGATGCTTCTTCGTCCGCTTTTTAATTGGTATAAGTGTGAAAGAAACAAAAAGTGGGGTGGGAGAGCGAAATTAGTTGCACAAACTTGCTTGAGTTGAGCAAGAATTTAGTAATTTTGCAGGCGATTTTCAAGGACAGGTATGTTATGGACTCATTTCAATGGTTAGAAGACTTGTTTCTGACGACTGACTCGGTGGCTCACATTGCGTTGTTGTATGCTGTGGTCATCGCTGTTGGCGTATACCTGGGGAAACTGAAGATTGGCGGCATCTCCTTAGGCGTCACGTTTGTGCTGTTTGCAGGAATTATTGCCGGTCATATCGGTTTCACTGCTCCGACGCCGATACTGACGTTCGTGCAGGACTTCGGCCTTATCCTGTTTGTGTTTATGATTGGTATGCAGGTGGGTCCCGGCTTTTTCGAGAGCTTTGGCACACAAGGCATCAAACTGAACGGGCTGGCTGCGGCAGGCATTCTCTTGAACATCCTGGTGATGTTTGCCTGTTATTATATATTCTTCGATACCAGCGACAAGTCGGCACTTCCCATGATGATAGGAACACTCTATGGAGCCGTGACGAACACGCCAGGTCTCGGTGCCGCCAACGAGGCATTGGGAACGGTGTTCGGTGACAATGCCCCGCAAATTGCCTCGGCTTACGCTTGTGCCTATCCGCTCGGCGTGTTGGGTATTATTGGTGCTACTATATTAATAAGGTATATCTGCAAGGTGCGGATGGAGAAAGAGGAGGCGCGGCTGAAGGCTATGGAAGAGACCGCTGCTAACAAGAAGCCGTACAAGATGCATTTGGAGGTGACTAATAAATACTTAGAGGGTAAGACACTGCTGCAGGTTCACGACTTCCTGAACCGCGACTTCGTGGTATCGCGACTGGTTCACGAGGGTGAACTCTGTATTCCCAACCGCGACACGCTGTTCCACATCGGTGACCAGATGCTTATTGTATGTGCAGAGGCCGACCAAGAGGCGATAATGGCCTTCATAGGTCCGAAGCTGGACATCGATTTCGAACAACAGGATCAGCCCTTGGTGTCGAAGCGCATTCTGATTACCAATCCTGCCATCAATGGCAAGACCTTGGCGGCGATGCATTTCTCGAGCGTCCATGGTGTCAACGTCACCCGTGTCACCCGCCACGGCATAGACCTCTTTGCTTCAGGAGGACTGCCCCTTCAGGTCGGCGACAAGATTATGGTTGTAGGACCGGAGGATGCCGTTGAGCGTGTGGCTGGCAAGATGGGTAACTCGCTGCGTAAGCTGAATGCACCAAACATTGCCACCATCTTCGTGGGTATCATCCTCGGCATCATCTTCGGAAGTCTGCCCATTGCCATTCCTGGTATGCCCGTGCCCATGAAACTCGGTATTGCCGGTGGCCCTCTGATTATCGCGATATTGATTGGCCGTTATGGCTATAAGATACGGTTGGTGACATACACCACCACAAGTGCCAACATGATGTTGCGTGAGATAGGCTTGGTGTTGTTCCTCGCCAGTGTCGGCATCAAGGCGGGAGCGGGATTTTTCAAGACCGTTATTGACGGCGACGGACTGCTCTACGTGCTGACGGGCTTCCTCATCACCGTCGTTCCTATTCTCATTGTCGGCCCCATTGCCCGTATACGTTACCGCTTCAACTACTTCACCATCATGGGTATGATAGCCGGAACGTACACCGATCCACCTGCGCTGGCATACGCCAACAGCGTCTGCTCGAAGGAGGCACCGGCCTTAGGATACTCGACAGTGTACCCGCTTTCGATGTTCCTTCGCATTTTTACGGCACAAATCGTTGTGCTGTTCTTCTGCGGATAAGAGTGTTTCCAGAAGTCTCCAATATCCTCAGTAGCCCCAGAGGTCTTAGAGGCCCCATTGAACTTATAATAATACACGAAATAAAGTAACAAATGAAAAAAATCGGATTCTTGTTAGGCTCGCTGCTCGCCTTTGCCTCACAACCGATGCTGGCTCAGATGGATGCCAGTATCAAGTTGAACGAGGTAATGACTGCGAACGAGTCGAGCTTGATTGACGAATACGGAGCAAGGAATGCCTGGGTGGAGATTGCCAACATCTCGCACTCGACGTACAACATCCGTGGCATGTACCTGACCACCGACCGCTCCGTACTCGACAAGACAATGAGCGTACCCGAACGGGTGAAGCGCATGAGCCAGATTCCCAATGGTGATGAGCGCACCAACCTCAGCGGCCGACAGCTCGTTGTGTTCCAGCTGAACAGCTTGCCCGCCCAGGGTTCGCTGCACCTCTCTGTCTCCGTCGACGCAACAAGACCTACGTGGATCGCCCTCTACAACGGTAATGCCACCCAGCTGATTGACTCCGTCACGGTGCCTGTGTTGCAAGCAGACCAGTCGTTTGCCCGTATTGCCAATAACGGTAATGCCCGGGACTGGGAAGTAAAGAGTGCCGACCGTGTAACGCCGGGCATTCAGAATGTTACGACCGTCAGCGAGTCGAAGATCGAAAAATTCAAGCGTGAAGACCCACACGGCTTTGGCATGGCACTGATGGCCATGGGTATCGTGTTCTTCTGTCTTGCCTTGCTGTGGCTTACTTTCACCTTGTTCGGCCTACTGATGCGCCACGTGGAAACCGCTAAGAAGGTGGCTCACCAACAACCTATTAAGCCTATTACCAAGACAGTGGAAAAGACGATGGAGGTGGGGCACAAGACAGGTGTCATACTGAAAGAAGGCCTTAACACCAAGGGTATCGACAAAGAAGTCTACATGGCCGTCATTGGTTTGGCGCTTCGCCAGTATGAAGACGACATTCACGACGTGGAGTCAGGCGTCATCACGATTAAACCGAAAGATACTGATTGGGACGATGAGTATAGTCAGATGACACATCTGCACGAGGCATTTATTCCTTCCAGTCATAACGCTCCAAATATTCCTAAAACCCCAGAACTGCATTAACCCCCCAATTAACGACAATGAAAAAATATCAATATAAAGTACAAGGCGTAGACTACGAGGTAGAAATCACTGAAGTAGAAGGAAAAATCGCCAGAGTTAATGTAAACGGCATCCCATTCGAGATTGAGATGCAGAAACCCATTAATGCTGCCAAGCACCCTGTGCTGGCTGCTACCAAGAAGGCTGTTACTGTAGCCCCGGTAGAGATACAGTCTGAACAGCCTGCGGCTAAACCGCAGGCTCCCCTGTCCGGTGGATCTGCCGCCAGAGTGACCGCCGCTCCTGCTGGTGCCGGCACTCCGGTTAAGGCTCCCCTGCCTGGCACTATCAATACCATCAATGTCAAGGTGGGTGATAAGGTTTGCGTAGGTGACATCGTCATTGTGCTCGAAGCTATGAAAATGCAGAACAACATTGAGGCTGAACAGGCAGGCACTGTCACCAGCATTACCGTCAATGTAGGCGACTCTGTTATGGAAGGGACAGTTATGTTGACCATTGGGTAATGCTTAATGCATAATTCTTAATGCATAATGCTTAATTCATAATTGAACGTTATGGGATTTACAAACTTTATCGTAGAAAACTTCAATGAGTTCCTGACCTACACGGGCTTTGCAAACGTGACGGCAGGTAATCTCATCATGATAGCTGTGGGAGCTTTCTTCATTTGGCTGGCCATTAAGAAGGACTTCGAACCCCTACTGCTCGTGCCTATAGGACTGGGCATCATCTTAGGAAATATTCCCTTCCGGGCCGATGCCGGCTTAGAGATTGGCCTCTATGAGGACAACTCCGTGCTGAACATCTTCTATCAGGGAGTACGGCAGGGCTGGTATCCGCCACTCATATTCCTCGGCATCGGGGCTATGACCGATTTTTCGGCCCTGTTAGCCAATCCGAAACTGATGCTTATCGGAGCTGCCGCCCAGTTTGGTATCTTTGGAGCCTATATGTTTGCACTCGCCTTAGGCTTTGAGCCCAACCAGGCAGCAGGCATCGCCATCATTGGAGGTGCTGACGGACCTACCGCCATTTTCCTCAGCAGCAAGCTCTCGCCGAACCTCATGGGAGCCATCGCCGTGTGTGCCTATTCGTACATGGCACTTGTCCCCCTCATCCAGCCCCCTTTGATGCGCCTGCTCACTACCAAGAAGGAACGACTCATTAAGATGAAACCCGCTCGTGAAGTCAGTCAGACCGAGCGTATCCTGTTCCCCATCATCGGTCTGTTGCTCACCACGTTCATCGTGCCCTCAGGCCTGCCCCTCCTTGGCATGTTGTTCTTCGGCAACCTACTGAAAGAGAGCGGCAAGACCACCCGTCTCGCCAAGACCGCCGGAGCTGCGCTGAATGATATTGTTGTGATGCTGTTGGGCCTCACCGTTGGTTGCTCTACGCAAGCCTCCGAGTTCCTGACGTTGAACACCATCTTCATCTTCGTCATCGGAGCCGGAGCCTTCATCATTGCTACCATGAGCGGAGTATGCTTTGTGAAAGTGATGAACCTCTTCTTACCGAAAGACAAGAAGCTCAATCCGCTGATTGGCAACGCAGGAGTATCAGCAGTGCCGATGGCTGCACGCATCTCAAATAACCTTGGACTGGAGTACGACCGCCACAACTTCCTGCTCATGCATGCCATGGGACCGAATGTTGCTGGTGTTATCGGCTCTGCCGTTGCAGCCGGAGCCTTGCTCGGTTTCCTGTCGTAATGATCTATTATCCATCCTTTTAACGTCGACGTTTGCGCGTCTTCGTCTTACGATCTTTTGCACTACGGGCTTTCACCCTGTTTCTCTTAGCGCTGGCTCTCCGGAGTTGGCGCTTTGTCTGTTTCTTTTTGACGGTGGGTGGTGGCGCTGTGTTCTTCCATGTAATACTTTCCTGGGCTGTCAGGTGAGGTACGTTGTCAACAGGATGATGTTCACAGTACTTGAGGATAGAATAATAGTCTACGTTTCGTCGGTCATGGTTCTCGTAGAAGTAGATTTCTACAGCTGTCTTGGCCGTAGCAATCATCACAATGTCATGGTCGAACCCTAAATACCACCGGGCAAAAGGGTGCGAACGGACTGTAGACTCCCAGGTGGCTGCTCCATAGTGCTTCTGTAGCCAGTGCTTTAGGGCTGAATAATCATCACGTAAGGTGCGCCCCTGTTGCTCCTGAGTCGTTATCATGATGTGGTTGACACGGGTAGAGTCCTTGGAATGGTCGACGTACACCCAGACGCGGAGTCCTGCCACCCGCCCTGACAGTTCAAAAGTGTCCTCCTGCTGGAGTCCTTTGTTACAGAGCTCCTGAATGACCTCCTGAGGTGATAATCCCAACGATATTCCAACTATTTGAGTATGGTCCTGAGCGACTGCTGTTGAAAAACAGAGTGCCGTCCATATCATGAAAAGATATCTTAGCATGGTCTTTCGTTACACTGAAAATAGTAAATGAGGCTGCAAAGGTACGAAAAAAAGGTAAAAGTGTTTTCACTTTTTACTTTTTTTATTATCTTTGCAGTCGGAATATGTGTCACGATAATGAAATGACACTTGGGAGTGGCTCTTTCAGTGGAATTAGTCCCATATCTGCACCGCTACAAATTAATATGTATTATTAACAAGAAAAAAATAAAGTACGAAGAGCCGTGTGATGGGATACTGTCAAGTACGGTTCCGTGAGAAGGGAGGGTGAAAGTACCTCTGCTAACTCGATGATGAAGAAACGACTATTATCAGTGTTGTTCCTGTTGATAGGCATGGTTGCCAAAGCCCAGCAGGAAATTGTGTTTACGCCGCAGTGGACGGCACAGGCACAGTTTGCGGGCTTCTATGTGGCTGAAGCCAGGGGCTACTATCGTGAGGCTGGATTGAATGTTCGTATTCAACATCCTTCGGCCTCCAACTCATGCATAAACCGTTTGAAGGAAGGAAAGAGTCAGATTATTACATTGCATTTGACATCTGCTATGAAATTCATTAATGAGGACATACCGCTCATCAATGTCATGCAGACCTTGCAGAACAATACCCAGATGATAGTTTCGCATACTCCACTTAAGAGCATACAGGATCTGAAAGGAAAGAAAGTGGGCTGTTGGAAGGCTGGCTTCTCCGAGCTGGCTTATATCATGGATAAGCAACTCAATGTCGGCATCGAATGGGTGCCCTTTATTTCACACGTTAACCTCTATATCTCGAAAGCCATCGATGCTACGATGGCGCAGAGTTACAATGAATTTTTCCAGCTGAAGCTAGCTGGTCAGCAGTTCAACGATAATCAGTTGATTTATCTGGCAGACATTGGAATGAACATTCCGGAAGATGGTGTCTACGTGACAGCCGACTACTACAAAAAGCATAGAAAAGACGTTGACAAGTTTGTGGAAGCTTCGAAGAAAGGTTGGGAATGGGCGGCTCAACACCCTCAAGAGACACTTGACATTGTAATGAAGGCCTGCAAGAAATACAATATTAACACCAATCTGCCTGCCCAGCGTTGGATGCTGGAGCAGATCACTAAGCAGTTGGTTAACAGGAAGACAGGCACTCGTACCTACCTTTTGGAGCCTCAGGCACTGGATCTGGCCAACCGTCTGATGTTTGATAATGGTTTCATTCAAAAGAAGATATCCTATCAGAAGATTACAGAGCCATGAAGTTACCAGAGATATTCAATCCTTCGCACTCCATAGCCAGTCGGTTGACGCTGCGAGTGACAACGACAAACTTCTTTGTCTTTGTTGCCCTTTTTGCATTGATAGTCGCTTTTATCTGTATGGTGGGCTATATCATTGGATATCTTCTTATGGGTGCTATTACCAGCATTACCAACGAGAAGACGGATAACATTCTGTCATCAGTCGAAGTGGCTATCACCAACACTATTCCGGAGATAGAAGAAAATCTTGACAATCCTGACAAGATGTATGTCATCTCGGAGCGCATCCTCCGCCTGAACCCGAACATTGTGGGGTCTGCTGTAGCCTTTGAACCCAACTATTATCCGGGGAAAGGAGTTTATTACTCGCCTTATTCTTATCGGAAAGACTCCGTTATCTTGGTAAAACAGCTTGGAACGAAAGACTATGAGTATCATTATATGGACTGGTATCAGATACCTAAGCTGTTGGGGAAAGTCTATTGGAGTGATCCGTATTACGATGCCGGAGGTGGTGAAATGCCCCTTATTACCTACTCCTTGCCCCTCTTCAACAGTGATGGCAAGTTTTTTGCTGTGGTCACTGCCGATGTCTCTTTGGACTGGATGGCAAGTTTTGCCTCCATTCTGGACAATGATCTCTTTAAAAGATACCAGCAGTTACTAAAGAATCATATATATAACTTTATCATTAGCCGTAATGGCACCTATATCATGCACCCCAAGAAGGAACGGGTGCTGAACGAAACCATCTTTAGTATGTGTCTGGAAACCGAGGATCCCTCCGATGATCGCGTAGCCTATGGCATGATCAATGGCGACACCAGTTTTGAACCATTCAAGGAGAATGGGAGAAATTATCATGTCTTTTATGCTCCCATTAAACGTACAGAATGGTCAATGGGCATTGTCATTTCCGACTGGCTGCTATTCATTTGCATTGGTGTTTGCTGCATCCCCGTTATCCTGCTGATGATTATTGGTCTTATCATCATTTTCTTTGTCTGCAAACATGTTATCCGCCGTGTCACTAAGCCATTGACACGCTTTACCAACTCAGTCGATGAGATTGCACAGGGACACTTTGACGGTGAGCTACCTGAAATCAAGACCAAAGACGAGATGTTGCGGCTTCGCAATTCCTTCGAGACAATGCAGACCTCGCTGATACACCAGATAGAGAAGACCAGGACTGTCAATGAAGAGAAAGGTCGCATTGAGAGCGAGTTACATATTGCCCGCAATATTCAGATGTCCATGCTCCCCAAAGTCTTCCCCCCGTTCCCTGACCGTACGGACGTTGACGTCTATGCTCAGTTGACACCCGCCAAGGAGGTTGGTGGCGATCTCTACGATTTCTACATCCGTGACGAGAAGCTCTTCTTCTGTATCGGCGATGTCAGTGGCAAGGGTGTCCCTGCCTCGCTTTTTATGGCTGTCACCCGTGCACAGTTCCGTACCATTTCCGCTCATGAAGCCATGCCAGATCGCATTGTCAGCACCATCAACGATACCATAGCCGAGAACAACGAGTCGAACATGTTCGTTACTCTCTTTGTGGGTGTCCTTGACCTGCCTACCGGCCGTTTGCGTTACACCAATGCAGGGCATACTGCCCCTCTGCTGATTGATGTTGATGGTAAACACATTGGAATGTTGCCTATTGATGCGAACCTCCCTGCTGGTGTCATGGGGGGCTGGAGATTCACTTTGCAGGAAACCATTATTGATCCGCAGACAACTATTTTTCTCTATACTGACGGGTTGACTGAGGCTGAGGATACTGATCACCAGCAGTTTGGTGAGGAGCGCATGATTAGCACAGCCTGTTCCACCACTCCCCGTGAGCTCATCCTACTTATGACCGATACCGTCCACGACTTTGTGGGTGATGCCGAGCAGAGTGACGACCTCACCTTGTTAGCCGTCCGCTATACCAAGCGTCAGCTTGATGTGCGGTTGCAACGTAGCATCACCCTGAGTAACACCCTTGATGAAGTGCCAAGGCTTGCCGACTTCGTTGACGAGGTCTGTCAGGTTGTTGGCTTTGACATGAGCACCACCATGAGTTTGAACCTCGCCATGGAAGAAGCCGTGGTCAATGTCATAGACTATGCCTATCCTTCGGGAACTACAGGCAACATCAATATTACCGCAGAAGCCAATGAAGAACGTCTGAAGTTCATCATCAACGATAATGGTATTCCCTTCGACCCTACCGCCAAGGCAGAGGCCGACATCACACTCAGCGTGGAAGACCGTCCCATCGGAGGCCTCGGTATCCATCTGGTTCGGAAAATTATGGACAGCATCAATTACGAGCGTACAGAAGGCAAGAATGTGCTGACGTTAAGGAAAAAACTATAAACTGTAAAAGATGAAAAAAGATATTACACTGAGCAATAACCTTGATGAGGTGCCTCGTTTGGCAGATTTTGTCGATGATGTCTGCATGACTGCAGGCATTGATATGAGCTCGACTATGAGCCTGAACCTCGCCATGGAAGAGGCTGTGGTCAATGTTATAGACTATGCCTATCCTGCGGGTACACATGGCGATATCCATATCACAGCGGAAACCGGCGATCAGTGTATCAAGTTCATCATTCGTGACAGCGGTATTCCATTTGATCCCACAACAAAGGGGGAGGTGGATACGACACTGAGTGCTGAGGATCGCCCCATCGGTGGGCTGGGTATCCATCTGGTTCGCCAGATGATGGATAGCATCAATTACGAGCGTATAGGTGGCCAAAACGTGCTAACGTTACGTAAAAACTTGCAGGGGAAGGGCTTTTAATGATTTTTAACTGTGAGTATGGGAGTGTAGTCCGAGATTTTTAATATATTTGCAGACTTAATAGAGAGATGACAGACATCATATTATCCAGCTTCATCAGTCTGTTTGCTTTGTTCGGCAAGGAAGAGCAGGTGGATGAGTCACGGGCAAAAGAGATGCTCGTGAGTTATCTGCGCCATCATTTCGGCATTCGCAATATCGATCTTTACCTCGACCTGTATAGTGACATGCGAGCTGCATACGAGATGACGGAGGAACTGGATACGCAGAAGACAGTGGCTGCCATTTGTGGTAGTCTGCAGAGTGACATCCGGCCGGCAGAGAAATCGCTGTTGCTGTTGCGACTGATGGAATTCTGTGGCATGCAGGGCCGGGCGGACGACGCCATGTTTACGACTATGCGTAGGGAGTTTGGTATTCCAGACGAACAGTATCGCGACTTTACCGACTTTGTGGATGGCAACGAGTCAGAACATGTCCGATTGCTTCAGCCTGAGGGCTTTGGCGGTACGTTGAAGACGCTGATGGATCGTCAGACAGGTCTGCTCATCTTTACCTATATGGGTAACGACACTGTGTTGCTGAACGACGTGCCGGTGCTGTCAGGAGCCTATCAGGTGTGGCAGCAGAGCAGTGTTCTAAAAGGCAGTGGTGGCAAGCCCCTTTACTACTCGACGGTCGTCTCAAGGGATGACGATGATAAAAATGGCGAAAGACATGGGGTGGAGTTTTGTGGTCGTGACATTAATTTCTGCTTCCCCAACAGCGACAATGGTATGCATGACCTGAGCTTCACACTGAGAAACGGGGAACTGCTGGCTATCATGGGTGGCTCGGGAACTGGAAAGACGACACTGCTCTCACTGCTGAATGGCAGTATGCAGCCCCAGCAGGGCTCTATCACCATCAATGGACACGATATAGCGGAGCCTCGGGCAAAGGATTTGATTGGTTTCGTGCCGCAGGACGATTTGCTCATAGAAGAGTTAACCGTCTATCAGAATCTGTGGTTTACGGCAAAGCTGTGCTTCGAAGGTCTGTCCGAGGAGGAGACAGACCGTCGAGTCATGAAAACGCTGAAGGATTTAGGGTTAGACGCCATCAAGGATTTAAAGGTAGGCTCTGCTCTCAATAAATATATCTCAGGTGGACAGCGTAAGCGCCTGAACATTGCCTTGGAACTGATTCGCGAGCCGGCTGTGTTGTTCTTGGACGAACCTACATCGGGACTCTCGTCGGCTGACACAGAGAAGGTCATCCTGTTGCTGAAGGAGCAGACACAGAAGGGTAAGCTCATTGTTGTGAACATCCACCAGCCGTCAAGTGACGTGTATAAGTTGTTTGACCGTCTTTGGCTGCTCGATCGTGGAGGATATCCTGTCTTTGATGGTAATCCCATTGATGCCATTACCTATTTCAAGGAGGCTGCCAACTATGCGGATGCTGAGACGAGTGCCTGTCCGACGTGTGGTAACGTAAACCCGGAAATCGTATTGAACATTATCGACGAAAAGGCGCTCAGCAGTACAGGAGAACCGACGGACGAACGTAAGATGACACCGCAGGACTGGCATGAGCTCTATTTGAAGAACAGGCCTGCTATGGCTGTCCCAGCTGTCAGCGACGTGCCGCCTTCAGACCAGAGGAAACCTCACGTGCTGAAGCAGTTTGCCATCTTCCTGTTCCGTAATGTCAAGACGAAGATGACCAATGTGCAATATTTGTGCATTACCTTGCTCATGGGACCGTTGCTGGCACTTGTCTGTGCTATGCTTACCCGTTTCGCCCCACCGGAAGGCTATAGTGTGATGACCAACAAGAATCTGGTGAGCTACTTCTTCATGGCAGTCATCGTAGCAACGTTCAGTGGTATGAGTGGGAGTGCGGAGGAAATAATCAAAGACCGTGCGCTGCTGAAACGGGAACGTTTCCTACATTTGTCGTATGGCAGCTATATTTGGTCCAAGATTGCCTATATGGCCATCGTTTCCATGATACAGACCCTGTTGTTCATTGTGGTCGGCAATACCATTATGGGACTGCACGGCCTGTTCTGGGTGTGGTGGCTCATCCTGTTTATGACGGCCTTGCTGGCCAGCCTGACAGGACTGTTGCTTTCGCAGACACTTAATTCCGTGGTGGCCATCTATATTACGATACCTATACTTCTCATTCCGCAGATACTGCTGTGCGGACTGGTGGTCAGTTTCTCTGACCTGACGCCTAAAAGTACTACGGGTAACGTACCGCTGATAGGTAACCTGATACCCTCGCGATGGTCATTTGAGGCATTGGCTGTTACATCGTTTACCGATAATCTGTATGAGGCGCCGTTCTTTGAGACTGACAAGCAGAAGTATGAGAACCAGTACTACAACATGGGCTTCCTCTATGAATTGCAGTCGCAGTTGGAGACGATGAAGGACGAGGCCAATCGCGGCAAGACTGTCAGTGAGGAGCACCTTCAGGTCATCAAGACCAACCTGCCAGAGCTGACGCAATATTGTGACATGCAGCCTTACGGCGGTGATTTCTCCTATACCAGCTTGTACGACTATATGCAGGAGGCAGAGAACATCCTTGCTGATCGCAGCAACGAATATACCCTGAAAGCTGATGCCCTGATGACTGCCCTTATCCGTAAGGTGGGAAAGGATGCCGTCTTGGAGTTGAAGCGGAGCAACTATAATACCAAACTGGAGGACTGTGTTATTGGAGCCGACCAGCAGCGCATGCTCGACGTCGTTGACAGCCATATAGTACCACGGACAGGGCTTGTCTATCTGACACCGCGCAGTCATATCGGGAGTGCCCCGTTCTACAGCAGTGAAAAGCTGGTAGGATCGTACCATGTGAAGACCTTGTGGTTTAACATGGCTATACTGTTACTGATGGGCATCCTTGTCACGGTGCTCCTCCTCACTGACATCAAACAATTAACATTATTAATAACAACAAAAATCAAACAAAAATGAAGAAATTATCGTATTTAGCTATTGCTTTCGTAGCTATCGCCTTTGCAGCCTGCGGAGGCCAGAAGAGTACACAGAACATTGATGAGGCTGATAGCCTTAAGAGTTTTGAACAGCAGCAGATTGAAGCCAGCATTAAGATGCACTTCGACAGTATTGCTTCCGAGGTAAGTAAGCTCAAGCAGCTGCCTTTCGTACAGGAAGGGAATGGTGGACTTGCCCTCACCAAGGAAGAGAAACAGGTGAAGCCTGACTATCTGTTGACAGCCACTGTGGCCGACAATGCCACAACGCTTGCTGAAAAGTATCGTCTGATTAGTGCTCTTAACGTAGACCATAAGATAGCTTCGCTCTATGAGATGCCTACTGAGGACTACGACAAGGCCATCACTAAACTGGCTGCTGACATTAACGATCCCTCTTTCAAGGTCATTGACAATGCCAATACGCTGTTTGAGACTTCTTCTGATCTCTATGACGCCATGGAGAAGAACGGTCGTATCAACTACTTCTGGCAGATGGCTTCGGCAGCACTTGTTGAACAGCTTTATGTGACAAATCAGAACGCTGACAAGTTCCTCAGTGTCTTCGATGACGACGCTGCCGCAAACATCACCTTCCGTATAGTTCTGATTCTGGATGCCGTAAACCGTCTGAAGGATTATGATCCTGACATCATACCAGTGGCTGATGCTATTGCTCCGCTTGATGTTCTTAACGCCACATCCGTTAGTGAACTGAAAGCTCAGCTTGGTGAGGCTAAGGAAAAGATAGACGCTGCCCGTAAGGCACTCGTCCAGTAAATGTAAAAATGTAATAATTTCAAATTTAAGGTAAAGGATTAATGAACATCATTATTAATGAAACAGAAGGAGGTATGACTGCCGTTTTCAGCGGACGTCTTGATACTCCTGCAGCTGTTAAGGCGCAGATGGACATTGCTCCGCTGCTTGAAAATGCCGACCGTGAGATTACCCTTGACTGCACAGAACTGGAGTACATCAGTAGTTCGGGTCTGCGTCTGTTCCTGACAATCCGTAAGGAGACGGCAGCGAAAGGTGGTAAGGTCATCATTAAGAATATCAATGACGAGATTAAGAAAGTGTTCATGATGACGGGCTTCTTCAACCTGTTTGACATTCAATGAACAATTACGGACTCGACTTACATGGAGAAATGCTTCTCGAAGAGTATCGCACACAGCGCCCACTCTTCGAGAAGCTTAAGCATGTCGCTATGCAGCAGTTGGGCGACATGCTCAGAAGCAGTGGGATAGAAGTGAACTCCATGGAGGCACGCATCAAGGACGAACGGTCGCTGGCCGGCAAACTGCTGAGGAAAGGGTATAAGTATGCCACACTCGCCGATATCACCGATGTATTTGGAGCTCGCATCATAGCGTTCTATAATGAAGATGTAGACCGTATTGCCTCCATGGCAGAGACCTTGTTCGACATCGATTGGGACAATTCCGTTGACAAGCGTAAGATGCACCAGTTCGACAGTTTCGGATACAACTCGCTGCACTACATTTGTCGACTCAGACCATCCTCCGCAGCCCACTGTTCGGATGGAAATCTGAAAGATACGATTCCTGCTGCCCTCTACGACATCCGTTTCGAACTGCAGATGCGTACAGCTCTGCAACACGTGTGGTCTGCCATCCAGCACGACATCGGCTATAAGACTGAGATGGAAATCCCCATGGAGTACCACCGCAACCTAAGCCGTTTGGCTGGCATGCTTGAGCTGGCTGACAACGAGTTCAGCCGCATACGTAATGCTATCAGCGAATATCGTTACCGCATGCAGAGTCTGGTACAGAGCGGTCGCTTGGAGGAAGTTCCTTTGGATGGCGACACCTTCCAGTCATATCTTAACCTCCGGCCGTTCGACAAACTCAACCGACAGATTGCCGCCGTCAACAAGGCAGAATTGCATGATGCACCGCTTATGCCTTATCTCCCTGTACTCAGGAAATTGGGCTTGAAAACGCTGGCAGACGTAGAGCGTATGATGTCTGCGGACTATGATGATGCTTATCAGCTGGCTCTTTTCCAGTTAGGTAGTACCGATATTGACATCCTTGCTGAAAGCGTTGGACTGCAGAATCTCTGCATCGTACATGTCCTTAAAATGGGAGGTGGTCGACAGGGACTTGTCCAGCTCTTTGATACCGTCAATGGAAAGAAGCCGCAGAACGAGGTTCTCGCATCCATGGTTTTCGAACAGGCCAGACGTCTTTCATTTAAGGTAAAAGACGATTGAAGTTGTAGGTTGAAGGAAATTAAGGTAGCCATCATTGATGCCAACACATTGGCTGTACTGGGACTGAAGCAGTTGCTGCAGAATGTCATGCCCATTATGACCGTCCATACTTTCGGCTCACTTGTCGAATTGCAGGCTAACCAACCAGACCAGTACGTCCATTTTTTTGTGGCAATGGACATTGTGCTTACCAACCGTTCATTTTTCACGGAGCGTTGTCGCAAGACCATCGTTCTCACTACCACTACAGGAGAAGGCTGGGGAGAAGCAGCCTGTCTGGGTGGCTTCCATAGTCTTTGTGTCAACCAACCGGAACCATTGCTTGTCCGTTCCCTGCTGAGGTTGCATCAATATGCCCACGGAAAGGGACAACATCTGCCACCTATGCCACAGATGTTGCAGCGAAAAATACTCTCTGACCGTGAAATCGAGGTCTTGTCATTGATTGTCCAGGGCTTCATTAACAAGGAAATTGCCGACCGCTTGAACATTGGTCTTTCAACGGTCATTACCCATCGCAAGAATATTACGGAAAAACTCGGCATGAAGAGTGTTTCGGCACTCACCATCTATGCCGTCATGCATGGTTACGTGGACATCAGCTCAATATAGTCCATCATGCAGTTTGTTCCTCAGGCTTTTTGTGAGCAGTAAAGCCCAATGCCAACCAGGCGTATATTCCCAAGAGAATGACAAGCATGGTTTGGACAGTGTGGACGATGAGGACGAAGTAGAGGGCATGCTCGTCTTGAACGCCGTAGAGGATGAGCATGGTCTTGACGGCGAAGTGCCACGGACCAGCACCATTGGGGGTAGGAACGATGACGGCGATGCTGCCGACGATGAATGTCACCATGGCACAACCCAGCCCGAGGTCGGCAGTAAAGTCGAAACAGAAGAAGGTCAGGTAATAGTGCAAGAAATAGCTGAGCCAGATGCCTATGGTGAAGGCAATGAAAAGGGGGATGTTGTGGACGTCCTTCAACGAGATGACGCCCTGCCAGATTCCTTTCAGCGTCGCGCGTACCTTATTATATATAGATAGCCTGTGCAGCAGGAAGTGTAGCAGGATGAGGATGGCAACGGCACAGACTGCTACCACAAAGTAGCCCGTCCACGAGAAACTGTGCAAGATACCGTGGAGGTTGGTACCTGTTTTGCGGAAGAAGATTCCGAAGGTGCTCATCTCCAACAGCAACACGATGGCTGTGATGCCCATGATGAGCAGTGTGTCGATAGCTCGCTCGGTGACTACCGTTCCTAATGCTTTGGGGAACGACACGTTGTCGTAGCGTTTCAGGACGCCACAGCGTGTGAACTCGCCAACACGGGGAACGACTAACGATGCTGCATAGCTTAGGAAGATAGCATGGATGCTTGTGCTTGTGCGAGGGTGCTCGCCCGCAGGCTCTAAGGTTTGTCTCCATCGCCATCCGCGGAACATCTGGGCAAGTATGCCGAAGGGAAACGACAGCACCATCCACGTCCAGTCCATTTCGTCGGTCATGACGTGCAGGATGGTCTGCCAATCCTCGCCACGGTACATCCAGTAGAGGATGGTGCCTCCCAGCACCAATGGCATTAGAATCTTTAAAATAGTGTTCCCTGTCTTCATGCCTGATTTCGAAATCCGAATCTGTTATTCGTCATTCGACAAGAACGGTGAACGTGCGGCCGTCGGACAATACGAAGGTAATGGTCTTCCCGTCTTCCGAAACGATGATGTTAGTGAAGATGTCCGGTGCACCGTCCTTACCGTCCTGACCATCCTTGCCATCCTTACCGTCAGCAAGGATGCCTGTATCCTCCCACGTGATGCCACCGTCTGTTGATATTTCCCAGTGGCGTGTAACATCGTTGATGCGCACTTGTGGAATGATGACAGTACCGGTTTTTCCGTCCTTTCCGTTCTTTCCGTCCTTTCCGTCCATTCCGTCTTGGCCGTCCATTCCGTCTTTACCATCCTTTCCGTCTTTTCCGTCACTGCCACTGGCTCTCATTTTATTGCCGCTTCCGTCCAGAATCCATTCGCCGTTGAGTGTCCAATACCAATACCCGTCGGTGTCTTGGGCAATGCTGATGTTGAAGTCAGAGGCATCGCCGTTCTTTCCATCTTTGCCATCGGTTCCGTTCTTGCCCTTACGGATGGTATAGGATTTGCCGTTATTGAACTGGATGGTGTAGCTTCCGTCGGTATTTTGAACGATTCCCGTGACATAGCCATGCTCCTCAATGGTGGCGATAAGCTCCTTGAGGGCTTCCATTTCGTTGTTGAACTGGAGAACCTCCGATTCCAGAATCTCTACACGCTTGCCTAAGTGTTGCAGTTCGTCGGTGTAGTTGTATTTGTCGCATGAGGCGCCCAACAGACAGAACAGCAGGGCGAGCGATGCGTTCAATAGTTTCTTCACTGTCTTCATGGCTCGCTGTGATTAGGGATTTGTATAAATAGGAATTCTGAAGGTTTGGCCAGACTTGGTGACAATGACCATGAATTCCCCCTCGCTGGTCACTTCATAGTAGACTTTTACAAAGAACTGGTTGCCGTCTTCTCCATCTTTACCGTCTTTACCGTCCTTTCCGTCCTTACCAGTGGCTGACGTACCAGTACTGATCCATGTGACGCCACCGTCAACAGAAATTTCCCAGATACCGGTATCGGGATTGATGCGTACCTGAGGTGATACTGCATCCTTTCCGTCCTGACCGTCTTTTCCGTCCTTTCCGTCCTGACCGTCTTTACCATCCTTTCCGTCTTTACCGTCCTTTCCGTCCTTACCGTCGGCACGTACTTTCTCACCGCCAACCAGCAGCCACTCGCCGTTGAGTGTCCAGTACCAGTAACCGTCAGTGTCCTGGGCAATGCCAATGTCGGGTGTCTGTGCATCTTTGCCATCCTTTCCGTCCTTTCCATCTTGACCGTGCTTGATCAGAATGGCTCCCGATTTCTTGAAGGTGATGAGGTAGCCCTGGCTGTTTTCGGTCACGTTGGTGATGTAGTCACCGTCTTCTATAGCCTGGACGATGACTTGCATCGACTCAAGGTCAGAATTCATGCGTGATACCAGGTTCTCCAGAACGGTTACACGGTAATCCAGTGCGTCAATCTCGTCCTGATAGTCTGTGCATGATGTTTGCATTCCTACCATCATCAGTGTGATGGCCATCATTAGGATTCTTTGAATAGTCTTCATATCATTTCTGTTGTTTAGTAATCGAATTTTTGGGGTACGGGGTTCTCTGGGTCGTAGACATAGCAGATACATACGCGGTTGTCTTCTGGAATGTCAAACGGCTGTACAAGGTCGCCCTTGGCAAAGCGGCGGATGCGCCATTCCTGAATGCCGGCGTCTTGCAGGTATTGCGAAACAGCCTGTGCACGTTCCCTCGACAGGCGCATATTGATTTCAGGTGTTCCTGTATCCTTATCAGCATAGCCCGACAGTCGGACGAATGCTTTGGGGTGTTCGTTCAGATATTGCAGCAGTCGGTTCAGCTTTGACATCTGGTTGGTGCGTATCACACTTTGGTTGATAACGAAATAGACATTGACGTTGAACGAGATCTTCTCGATGGGAACGTCCACAAACTCAGGCTTGTTTTCCGGTTGGGGCTTAGGTTCGGGCTGCTTGATGACCTCATAGGTAGGCTCCGTGCGTCCGTGGCTCTTGCCGATAGTGAACTTCACACCGAGTAGTGCGTTGAAGTGCCAGTCGCGGTTGTCTCTTTTTCCCCGTTTGGAGTTGAAGTGGTCAGGCAGCATGTTGGCATTCACCTCAGCTCCGATGGCTATGTTGTCTGTCACCTGGAAGTCTGCACCAAGGCCGCCTCGTACAACGGGGTTCCAGCGGCTGCCGGTCCAAAGTTTCTGGTAGTCAATGCCATAGCGTTTATCGGCCTCTTCAGCGTCGTCGTTGTTGAACGAGTAGGCTACACCTAATCCTACAAAGACGTATGGGTGGAAGATCCGGTCTGGTTTCCAGCCGTCTATCAGTGAGGCGATGTCTAACATGACGTCGAAGGCCGGCTGGATGAAGTTCCACTTATACTCTGCGTAGGGATAGGCATAGCAGTTTCTGGCCTGCCAGCCACTGACAGACAGGCGGGTAGCCAACAGTGGATTGAACTGATAGCCCAGAGCTCCCTGTAGAGATGGGGAAATGAGTTTCGAAAACTTGGCTTCGCCTACGTCGTAGGAAGCTCCACCTTGTAATGTGACAAACCAGTGGGGGACAAAGAAGTCCGTGCCAGAAGACAGAAGACGTTTGTTAACCTCTTGTTGTGCAGAAGCACTTGTTGTCCCTAATAACAATCCTATTAGGATGATGAATTTTGACATATAATTCATACGTATTATGTATAGTCTATTTCAGTTCTTTTTGCAAAAATAGTAAAATAATTTGTAAACTTCTAAATTTTTGTCAAAACCGTTCTGCTATTTAACGGCTTTTAACTAAAAAGGCCCGCTGATTCATCAAAATAGCCTTACTTTTTGGTCAGACGACAACTTTTTATTACTTTTGCAGGCATGTTGAAGCAAGTAAGAGCAAAGAAGAAGCTGGGTCAGCACTTTTTGACTGACCTGTCGATAGCCAAGAGAATAGCCGACACGGTGGATGCCTGCCCAGATATCCCTGTTTTGGAGGTAGGTCCGGGCATGGGTGTGATGACGCAGTATCTGGTTGAAAAGCCACGTCCGCTGAAGGTGGTGGAGATCGACCGCGAGTCGGTGACATATCTCCATGAGCATTTCCCCCGCCTGAATAATCATATAATAGGTGGCGACTTCCTGCGCATGGATTTGACGAAGGTTTTCGACGGCGGGCAGTTTGTGCTGACGGGTAACTATCCGTATGATATCTCGTCACAGATTTTCTTCAAGATGATAGACAATCGTGAGCTGATCCCTTGCTGTACGGGTATGATTCAGCATGAGGTGGCTCAGCGCATAGCCTCACAGCCGGGCACCAAGGCGTATGGCATTCTCTCGGTACTCATTCAGTCGTGGTACGATGTGGAGTACTTGTTCATGGTCGACGAGACGGTTTTCAACCCGCCGCCCAAAGTGAAGTCTGCTGTCATCCGCATGACACGTAACCAGACGCAGCATTTAGGTTGTGACGAACAGCTGTTCAAGCGGGTTGTGAAGACGGTCTTCAACCAGCGTCGTAAGATGCTGCGTGTGTCGCTGCGTCCTTTGTTCGACGCACATCATCCAGCGTCGCCTTCTTTCTTTGAGCGGGACATCATGACTCGTCGTCCTGAACAGCTGACCATTTCCCAGTTTGTGGAACTGACCAATTTAGTGAAGGAAGAATTGAGTATGGGGTTATGACGACAATATTTTTAGTACGGCACGGCGAGACCGTCGACAATGCGAACAACATCATGCAAGGACAGACGCAGGGATGCCTGAACGAGCGAGGTAGGGAACAGGCTCGGCAAGTGGCCGAACGGCTGGCTTCAGAACAGATCGATGCTGTGGTGGCCAGTGACCTACGGCGAGCCGTCCAGACGGCCGAGGTGATTGCTGCACCGCATGGCTTACCAGTGGCGACAACCCCTTTGTTGCGCGAACGTGACTGGGGAGCCTTCACTGGTCGCTACATTCCCGATCTGCGTAATGAGCAGTTTCCCGATGATGTAGAGACCGAACCGGCCTTGTTGTTGCGTGCCGCCAATTTCCTGAAACATGTTGCGGCCACCTACCCTGAGAAAAGAGTGGTGGCCGTAGGTCATGGAATTATCAACAAGGCGATATTGGCTGTCTATGCACAGTGTCCGATGTGCGATGTGCAACGTATGCTGAATGCTGAGGTACGCATCTTAACGATGTCCGCCGAACGAGCGGCCTCCGCCACCGCCCTTGCTTCCGCCACCGCTATGGCTGCCTCCGCCGAATGAGCCTCCGCTGCGGCTACTGCCGATCGAACTGCCGCTGCTATGGCTGCTACCCTTGAACGAGCTTCCTCCACCGCTGCTGCGACTGCCGCTGCTGTGGCTGCTCCCCTTGAATGAGCTGCCTCCACTGCTGCTGCGACTGCCGCTGAACGAACTGCCACTACTGTGGCTGCTCCCCTTGAACGAGCTGCCTTCGCTGCTGCGACTGCCACTGAATGAGCTGCCTTCGCTGCTACGGCTGCCACCGAACGAGCTGCTGCTATGGTTGTTATCCCTGAACGAGTTGGGCGATGACGTAGAAGGTGTGCTGTGACGGTCGTTAACACCTTCGCGGAAGCTGTTGCGGTCACGATGTCCGCCAAAGGAACCACTGCCGCTGTTGTGGCCGTTGCCACGATTGTTGTCCATGCCACGTCCGTTTCCACGATCGTTTCCATGTCCTCCGCGGTCGTTTCCACGTCCGCCTGGACGGTCGAAGTCTCTGTTGTCACGATGCCCATGACCGGCAGTCGTGCGGGTAGAACTGTTACGGTTTCCGCCGAAGTGTCCGTTGCCGTGTCCGCCTGGATGGTTGCCACGATAGTCACCGCGGTTCCAGCGGTCCAGCATGCCGAAGTGTGAGCGTCCTGTCGGCCGGAAGTGATCACGACGGTCGTAGTAGTATCCGCGTCCTCCTACATGGTGCCAAGCATGTCCACCCCGATAGCTGGCGTAGAACACGGGACGTCCGAAGTAGAAGTAGTCACGGTGCGGATAGCGGGCATAGATGCCGAAGTGCCAGTAGCCGTCACGCCAGTACAGCGGGCGATAGAAGTAGCTGGCGGCACAGAAGGCATTCCACTGCCAGTCGAAGAGTATGTAACTCATGTCCAGGTTGCGACGCTCCCAGTAGGTGCCGAATACATCGTCGTAACTGGTCACACCCATCAGGTAGTCGAGGTTGATTTCGTATGCAGCCTCATACTGGTCGTCAGTCAGGTTCAGCTCGTATGCCATCTTGTCCGTCAGGAAGAGGGCTTCGTTGCGTGCCTGTTCGTAGCTCATTGCCTTGCCCGTTGCTGCCATTGTCAGCATTGCTACCAGGGCTATCATCATCTTCTTCATAGTTATAAGTATTTAAATTGTTCGATATTTGTTTTCACGATGCAAAATTATGAAGAAAAAGAGGTAAAACAAAAGGATTTCCCCTAAACAGTGTGGGGGAAATCCCTAAAGTGACTTCTTTGTAGTTCAGAAGTTAAGTTGTTTATTTGTAATACTCGATGGTGCGGGTCTGCTCGATTTCCTGACCCATCATCGAACCCTTGCGGCTGATCCAGTTGCCACGGTCGTCGTACTTGTAGTCGCTGTAGGGCGATGTCATCTCCTGACCGCCCATGTTGATGGTCTCAGTAGCGGGGGCACCCTTCTCGTTATAGGTACGCGAGGTGGTCATCTCCTGTCCCATCATGTTCATCGATTGGCTCTTGATTCTGCCGTTCTCCCACTTGTAGGTGACGGTGAACTCCTGACCTTGGAAACTCATCTTGGCTGACTGCAGGTAGCCGTCAGCATCGTACTTGGCGTCGCTCATGCCTTCGCGTGTCATCTTTCCGTCCTCGGAGAATTTAATGACAATGTCGCGGCCCATCATGTTGGTCTTAATGGTCTTGACTGCACCCGTGGCCTCGTTGGCCTCGACGTCGTGGAACTTGGTTTGTGCCTGCATGGCAAAGGGGAGTGCCAGCAATGCCATCATCATGATTACTTTTTTCATTTCTTTCTTTTTTTTGGTTATTAATCTGTTGTGATAAAAGTTAGATGTCTGTTTGACGAACTCAGTTGCAAAAAGTTTAAAACTGCTCCCTTTTTTTTCGTTTTCGTTTTACTATTTCATGTTGTACATGATGAAGGCGTAGATGTCTGCCTGCTCTTCAAGCACCTTTGCCAACGGCTTGCCCCCGCCGTGTCCTGCCTTGGTGTCAATACGGATGAGTACGGGAGCCTTACCCGTATGGCATTCCTGCAGGGTGGCTGCGAATTTGAACGAGTGGGCAGGCACCACGCGGTCGTCGTGGTCGGCAGTAGTGACGAGGGTGGCAGGATAGGCCGTGCCAGGCTTCAGGTTGTGGAGTGGGGAATAGCCCTTCAGGTATTCGAACATCTCCTTCGAGTCCTCGCTGGTGCCATAGTCGCTGGCCCAGTTCCATCCGATGGTGAACTTGTGATAGCGCAGCATGTCCATCACACCCACCTCAGGAATAGCCACACGGAACAGGTCAGGACGCTGCGTCATGCAGGCTCCGACGAGCAGTCCGCCGTTCGAGCCACCCACGATGGCCAGCTTCTCCTTCGAGGTATAGCCCTCGCTGATGAGCCACTCGGCAGCCCCGATGAAGTCGTCGAACACGTTCTGCTTATGCATCTTCGTACCAGCCAAGTGCCACTCCTCACCATACTCGCCGCCACCACGCAGGTTTACCTGGGCATAGATGCCGCCCTGCTCAAGGAACGGTATGCGGGTAGACGAGAAACTGGGACCTAACGAGACGTTGAAACCACCATAGCCATAGAGATAGACAGGGTTCTTCCCGTTGCGCTTCATGCCTTTCTTATAGGTCAGGAACATAGGGATTCGTGTGCCGTCCTTGCTTTCAAAGAATACCTGTTCGCTGGTGTAGTCGTCCAGTTTGAAGGCCACCTTCGGCGTATAGTAGAGGCTGCTCTCGTTCTTGTCCTTATCGTAGCGGTAGATGGTACCAGGCTGGGTGAACGATGTGAAGCTGTAGAAACACTCAGGCTCTTTCTTGCGTCCGCTGAAGCCCACGCTACCCACTGATGGCAGTTTTACTTCCTGTATCAGATTTCCATCGAGGTTATAAACGTAGGCATGGTTGGAGGCGTCCTTATTATAAGTAAGGTATAGAAGGCCGTTGATAACGTCGGCACCCTCGAGCATGGATTCTTTCTCGCCCACGAGCTCTTTCCACTCGCTGACACCCGGATGACGCAGGTCGGTCACCATCAGACGAGCCTTGGGAGCACCGTAGTTCGTGTAGAGAACGATCTTCTCATTGTCATCATACACGGGATAATACAGGAAGTCCATATCGGCCGTCATCTGGATGAACTGTGAATCAGGCTGGCGCAGGTCGCGCACATAGAGGTTGTTGCCAGAGCCTGCACCGCTCTCATAGAGATACATGATGGTCTCTTCCTCGTTGACGCTGACGTCATAGAAACGCTTCGGCTGGGCAGGATTCTGATAGAACAGTACGTCGTCCGACTGAGGAGTGCCAATCTTGTGGTAATATATTTTCTGCACCTCGTTGACGTTCGAGAACTCCTTACCCTTTTCAGGCGCATCGTAAGCACTATAGTAGAAACCGTCGCCCTGCCACGAGGCTCCTGAGAACTTGGCCCATTCTATATGGTCGTCAGTCAGCTGACCCGTCTGGAGGTTGATGACGTAGAACTCCTGCCAATCCGAGCCACTACGCGAGATAGCGTATGCTGCCCACCGTCCGTTGTGCGAGAACGAGAGGCTCTTCAGGGCTACCGTTCCGTCAGTGCTCAGCGTGTTGGGGTCGAGGAATACGCGCTCTTCGCCTCCCAGACGGTCCATCGTATAGATGACGCTCTGGTTCTGCAAGCCGGTACGCTTCGACACATACCAGCGTCCGTTGCGCTTAAAGGGAGCACCACTGCTGTCGTAGTTGGCCAGCTCTGTCAGCCGTTTCAGCAGTTTCTTGCGGAAGGGGATTTTGGCCAGATAGCCATTAGTCACTTTGTTCTCAGCCTCGACCCAGGCAGCCGTCTGCTGGCTGGTGTCGTTCTCCAACCAACGATAGGGGTCGGCCACCTGAGTGCCGAAATAGTTATCAACGGTGCCGTCTTTGGCGGCTTTGGGATATTGCAATTGCTGTGCCATAGCTGCTGATGAGGCGATTACTGCCATCAATACAAGAATGTTTCTTTTCATATTTATTGATTCTAAGTTAGAGATTTTGTCTGCAAAGGTACAAAAAAAGTGTCAATTCCCAATTATCATCCCTCAATTATTTTGCGAACTATTGTTTGGTGGTTTTGGAAATTATTTCGTATCTTTGCCAACGGAATGGAATAGATACTGGAGTGGCTGGAAGACCATCGTGCTGAACTGATGGCCAATTGGGAAAAGGCACAGAATGGTGAACCGCTCGACAAGATTGAACCTTTAAAATAACAAAGCAATGTTTATCGAGGTAATCAAAGCAGAACACATTGGAGGCTACAAGCTGTTGCTGCTGTTCAACAACGGGGAGCAGAGGATTGTCAATCTGAGCAATTCTCTGAAGGGGACAGTTTATACCCCTCTGAAGGATATCGACTATTTCAAGCGGTTCTCTATCAAGTTTAACACCGTTGAATGGGAGAACGACGTATGGACTAAATGACTCCTATTCCGTATATATTACTCTCATTTCGCGAAAATGTTAGTCAATTTTTATGAGGTAATAGTCGTTTTTTCCATTTTTTTGTTTACCTTTGCAGCAGAAATAAACAATCAAGCTTATGAAAAAAAGTTTTTTACTTCGAATGACACTCGTGGCCGTCTGCGCCCTGTTCTGCGGCTTGAAAGCAAGTGCCCAGGAGGCGTATGCTGTGATAAGCAGCGACATGAAGGAACTAACATTCTTCTATGACTACGACAAGGCAAGTCGTAACGGAATGAATATGGAACAGTATACGAATGGTTATGGGCAACGGGTTTACGACTGGTCAACATATAAATTAGTAGTTACTAAGGTTATTTTCGACAACTCCTTCGCCGCCTGCACCAGCATCACCAGCACTAACAGGTATTTCTATGATTTTAATAAACTTGAAACAATTGTGGGTATCGAAAACCTGAATACGTCGAATGTGACTGACATGCATTCCATGTTCGCATTCTGTAGATCCCTGAAAAGTCTCAACCTAAGCAGTTTTGATACGTCGAACGTGACTGACATGGCCTGTATGTTCGATTATTGCGAAAAGCTGGCAACTCTTAATATAAGCAATTTCAATACGGAGAAAGTGACGACCTTTTACAACATGTTCGCTGGTTGCAAATTACTGACGAGTCTTGACGTGAGCCATTTCAATACAGAGAAAGCGACAGATATGTGTGGTATGTTCTCTAATTGCAAATTACTGACGAGTCTTGACGTCAGTCATTTCGACACAACGAATGTGGTTGAAATGTCATTTATGTTTGCTTATTGCTCGTCCCTGACAAGTCTTGACGTGAGTCACTTCAATACAGAAAACAACATGAGTATGGAGTGTATGTTCTCGGGCTGTTCTTCCCTGACAAGCCTTGACCTAAGCAGTTTCAATACAGCAAAAGTAATATCAATGGACGACCTGTTTCGGAATTGTTCATCTCTTCAGAGTATTGACCTCAGCAGTTTCAATACTGATAGCCTACTGTCAGCATCGGCTATGTTCAGCGGTTGCACCTCGTTGACAACTTTAAACCTGGGCAATTTCAATACTGCAAGTCTGGAGTATTTATATAGTATGTTTGAGGATTGCCAGTCCCTGACGAGCCTTGACCTGAGCAGTTTCAATACGGAGAATGTGAAGTATATTAATGCGATGTTCAAGAACTGTTCCAACCTGAAGACTATCTTAGTTGATGCAGAAGATTGGAAAACAGACAATGTAATTGAAAGCGAAGACATGTTTACAGGTTGTACAAGCATTGTCGGCGGCAACGGCACAACGTATGATGATAGCCATACGGACAAGGAGTATGCCCGCATCGACGAGTATGGCTGGCCAGGGTATCTGTCGACAACTCCTCTTGAAAGATACGCTGCGCTGAGCGAGGGCAACAGCGTGCTCACATTCTATTGCGACCGCAAAAAAGTAAAGAGAAATGGCATGAGTATCCATCCGTTCACACTAAGTAACGATTCGAGGGTTGATTCCGGATGGGATCCCTATCGCGAGCAGATCAAGAAGGTGACCTTCGACATTTCTTTCAATGCAGAATATGAACAGGTCACCAGCACAGCCTTGTGGTTCTACGGTTTCAGCAACCTTGAAACAGTGGAGAACCTGAACTATTTGATTACACTAAACGTGGAGGACATGAACCACATGTTCGCCGGATGCCGCTCCCTGAAGAGCCTTAACGTAGACAATCTGGTATGGAATAGGGCGAAGGACTTGAGCTATCTGTTCTACAACTGCGAATCGCTGACGAGTCTTGACTTACGAACTTGGGGCGTGAGGGATCTTACTGGCAGGTATCAAATGACTAACTTGAGCCACATGTTCGATGGCTGCAGGTCGCTGACGAGCCTTGACCTGTCATTGTTAGACACTTGGAAGGTGACGGACATGAGTTTCATGTTTGCTAACTGTGAGTCCTTGACCAATCTTCGCTTTATACAAAACAATCAGCTATTTTTCGACACGAACGAAGTGACCGATATGAGCTATATGTTCGCTAACTGTAAAAAGCTGAAGGACCTTGACGTCAACGTCTTCAAGACGCAGAACTTGGAGAATATGGATGGTATGTTCATGCTCTGTGAGAATATGAAGACGATAGACATCAGTGGTTTGCAGACGTCAGGGGTGACGAGCATGAAAAACATGTTCAACAGCTGTTATAACCTGAAGACCATCTATGTGACCCTATACTGGAATACCTCCTATGTCACTGAGAGTACGGACATGTTCAAGGATAGCGAGAAGCTTGTCGGCGGTGCCGGTACCAAGTACAATGCCAGCTATACGGACAAGGAGTATGCCCGCATCGACAAGCCCGGCCAACCTGGGTATCTTACTGACAAGAATGCTACGGGCATCGAAAGCCTCACCACCGACCCCTCTTCGAAGAGCAATGAGAGTTACTACACCCTCGACGGCCGCCGTATCATTGGTGAGCCGGTTCACAAAGGCATGTATGTGAAGGACGGGCGCAAGGTCGTGATTGAGTGAGAGAATGTTATAAAAAAAACTGGTGAAATATTTGGATTTCGCCTGTTTTTTTTTGTATCTTTGCATTAAAATTGCGAAAATAGGCTGCACCTCAGCAATTGAAGCGAGCTTCATTGCATTCGGTTTGCACTATCTTTGCAAAATATTTAGAAGTAAGGAATCACTTCAGCGGAAGAGGTTGCCAGACAGACCGATGACAGTATGACAGATGACAGAGAAAAAATAAAACCCCCTCGCGTACCGCGCACGCGCGCAGTACGCGTATATTTTACATTTTAACCGTCATAGTGTCATACTGTCATCCCATAAATGGGAAGGAATATATACTTTTGTCTTGTTCCGATATCTGCTACGAGTTGTTCCTGTAGAATCACGGGGACAGGTTTTTGATTCCTAAGGCAATAAACAGGGAATGTATTACGTTTTATAGACATAATAGAAATGTAATTGTCAAGCCGAGAATCGGAAGATATAGTTGCGGATGAAACTGTACGTCAATTGATACTAAAGAAATGTGGTGCAAAGAGTATTGCAGATTTCCAACTGTACTCTAAGGAAAGACAAAAAGATATTGTTCGTGATGTGATGACAGAACTTGGCGCAGGACCTCGCCAGATGTCTCGCGTAACAGGTCTTTCCTATACGCTTATATATAAAACATGTAAATAATATAGAACAAAATGGATCATATTTCAGTCAGGAATCAAAAACCTGTCCCCATGATTCAAGCTGTTGGAAAATAATTGATGGGTTAGGGTGGGGTTACCCCAGGGATAGGGTGTCGGCATAGGGTCTAACCCAGCTCAAAGCCTTTGTAGATAAGGGTTTGAGAGGGGGTGGGTTAGGGTGTTAGGGTGTCCTCGCAAAGAGCCTTAACGGAAAAAGGCAGGTGCTTCGTAGCGATGCTTTCTATGGGTTGTCCTGATAATGCCTTGCTAGTGTTCCGATGGCACTTTCGACTCGAAGGGATGGCACTTTACCCCCCCAAGGGATTATCGGAACGTGTCGAAGAAGGCATGCCTTGCACCCGAAGAAGGCCTCTCTTCGACCCGAAGATGACACATGGTGGCATGAACACTCATCATGTATTGCATTCTCGGCTTATGGTAATCAGTAATCTCAGCTTTGGTAATCAGTAATCTCAGCTTTGGTAATCAGTAATCTTAACCATGATGTGCAGTAATCTTACCAAAGATTTGGAATTATCAAATATAATGACTATCTTTGCACACATAAAACCGAGAATAAAACCAGGAACAATGGAAAAAATCAAACGAATAGTATTGACAGGAGGACCGTGTGCAGGCAAGACGACAGCACTGGTGCGTATCATTGAGCATTTCTCGAATTTAGGGTTCAAGGTGTTTACCGTGCCTGAGGTGCCCACGATGTATAGTCAGGGTGGATGGAGCTATCTGACACCGAACCCCAAACTCTATTACGAGGGTGAGAAAGCCATTTTAGAGACGCAGCTGGCTTTGGAAAACTCGTTCATGCGGTTGGCAGAGACTTGTACCAAGCCGACGTTTGTGGTGTGCGACCGTGGCACGCTCGACATCTCGGCCTATATCTCGCCTGAGATGTGGGACGACATTACGGAGCAGTGCGGCACCAGCACCAACGAGTTGCGTGAGCGCTATGACGCCGTGCTCCACCTGGTGTCGGCTGCCGACGGTGCCGAGCAGTACTATACCGTAGCCACCAACTCTGCCCGCTACGAACAGGCCAACGAGGAGGGGCTGCAGCTGGCTCGCGACTTAGACAAGAAGGTGAACAGGGCGTGGACGGGGCATCCCCATCTGCGCGTCATCAACAACCACGACGACTTCGACACGAAGTTGCGCCGAGTGCTGAAGGAGATCTCGAACGTGTTAGGTATTCCGCAGCCCATCGAGGAGGAGCGCAAATACCTGGTTGAGCTGACGGGAGAACTGCCGGAGTGCATCGAGAGCGACATCAGGCAGACTTACTTGGTTGCCGACCCGGGTTGTGAGATACGTCTGCGCCGACGTAGCTGGCATGGCGAGGCTGTCAATGTACACAAGACGAAGAAGCGTGTCTCGGCTACCGAGGTGTTGGAAACGGAGCGGCAGGTGTCGAACGCCCTCTATGAGTCGCTGCTACAGCAGGCCGATCCCTATCGTGCCACCATCCACAAGACCCGTCGAAGCTTCATCTGGAAGGGTCAGTATTTTGAACTCGACACCTATCACGAACCAGTTGACAACCTCATGGTGCTCGAGACGAAGGGCATTGCCCAACAGGAGTGTGTCAACTTCCCGCCGTTCATCAAGGTGCTGAAGGAGGTGACGGGCAACCGTGACTATTACAACTATAACATTGCACTGAGAAGGTGAACGGTGAACGTTGAACGGTGGATGGTGAACTATGAAAGTCAATTGTTTTGTTTTCGTTTTGGTCTTGGTTCTCTGGCCGTTGGCTGGTCATGCCCAGTGGCGGTTGGGAGCAACGGGGGGCTATGGCTATAACGATTATTCGATCGACACACACTACATGATAGATTATCGCTATACGGGCGTGTGGGGAAAAACGCTCGGAGTGATGGGGCAGTACGATGTGAACGATTGGTTAGGGGTGCGTGCCGAACTGAATATGACGGAAAAGAACCATCGGCTGCGCAGAAGCCGTGACCAACGAACGATGGATTACAAAGTCTACAACAGCTACCTGCAGCTGCCGTTGATGGCTTCGCTCGGCTTCGGAGGCCGTCGGGTGCGTGGCTTTTGCAACGTGGGTGTCTATGGTGGCTACTGGCTGTATAGTCGTATGCGGGGGTTCGACGTCAATGTGTTTTCGGGGAGGACTTATTTCTTCAAGCAGCGCATAGACTTCAACGATGAGCGTGACCAGCGTTGGGACTTCGGATTGGCAGGCGGATTGGGCGTGGAGTGGCGCTTTGCCCGCCATTGGGGTGCTCAGGTGGAGGGCCGTTGCTACTACAGTACCACCAGTACGCAGAAGGACTACCAGCGCATCAACGACCCGCGATACAACACTTTCATAGGGGTGCAGGCGGCTGTTTGTTATTTCTTTGGAAAAGGTAAAAAGTAAAAAAGTAAAAAGGTAAAAAAGTGAGAAGGTTTTCGTCTTGGTTTTCGTTTTGGCTATCGTTTTCGTTATCGTTGACGTTGACGGCTTGCCGTGAGACGCCTGACCACTTGCTGTCGTACGGCCAGGAGGACGATTTCAACTTCTCTGAGGCTAAGGAGAGCTTTGAGGGCAAGTTCAAGATTTTCTGGGAAGGCATGAACTGCAACTATGCAATCTGGGACTATGAGGCAGCAAACGGAACGGACTGGGATGCCGTCTACGATGACTATCTGCCGAAGTTCCAGGCACTTGACGAACGTGAAGACAGTGTCAGCGACGACGAGCTGCGTTCATTGTTGGAGGAAGTGGTTGCTCCATTGCATGACGGGCACCTGTATGTACAGATGCAGAATCACATGACGGGACACTTCGTGAGTGTTTCCCCTGGTTTGATGCGCGTGCAGTCGCGTCTGGATTATGAGCGTTCGAAGGGGTTTGTGCCGAACCTTGACGTGAGCGAACTGAAAGAGTACGACGAATGTGACACTAACTTTGCAACCTACTATGCACGGGTCGATACGGCGTTTGCCGTAAGCGAGAGGGGGCGGTTGCTGGCTTTGACGTCGCCTACCGAACATCAGGAGTTCCTCTGTAAACGGTTTGGTGAGTTCTTGGAGGACTATCTCACCATCCCTGCTACTGCCAATCCTGTGGAGGCTTTCAATGAGCTGTGCCTGCGATATGAGTTCCTGCAGATACCGGGTTTGAAGGCTTTTGACCCGAGGGTTGCCGACTTTGGGCTCACCATGAAGTATGCACTCACCAAGGACCATATTGCCTATCTCTATGTGAGCAGGTTCTGCCTGACACCCTGGCTGAGCCAGCCCATCTTCAGCGAGCTGTTGCACGAAACGTCGGACGATGTCTTGCAGATGCGAAAGGATGTCTGCCGGGTATGGGTCAGGTGGTACGACAAGGTGCAGGAGCTGCACAACAGCGGTCAGCTGCGGGGAGTGGTTGTTGACGTCCGTTCCAATGGCGGCGGCATGATCAACGACTTCCAATACGTGCTGGGCGCACTACTGCCGGCACAGGGCTTTGTGGTGGCTGATGCACGTTTCAAACGGGGGGTAGGACGTTACGACTACTCAGCGCTGATACCTCAGCAGATGGCCACACTGCTGGCCGACCGTGAGGTAATCACCGAGCCTGTGGTCGTGTTGGGGAACTGCTGCAGTGCCAGTTTGTCGGAGACCACCTGTCTGGCTGCCAAGCTGATGGAGAACGGCCGTCTGGTGGGAACCCGTACGTGGGGAGCACTCTGCATGCTGATGTCAACCCCTTCGTCCTATTCGATATCGTATGCCAGCAGCATTGGCGTGAAGGATGTGACGCCTGTCTTCTGTTACATCCCCATGATGGCCATGATACCCCGTGAAACAGGTATCCTGGAGGGAATAGGCATCACGCCAGACATGGAGGTGCAGCTCGATGAAACACTGCTGCAGCAAGGTCGTGACTCACAGTTGGAATGTGCCTTTGAGTATTGCAGGAATCATTAGCCCGTTCACTGAAGAAAACAGGCCGTTCGCTGAACAATTGCTCTATGCCATTAAACTTTTCATACGTCAGCATCGTCATAATGTCAGAAAAAAGAATTGATAGTATTAACTTTTAAAACTGACAAAAATGAAAAAGATTGTATTGACAATGGCCGCCATGATGACGATGACAATGGCAATGGCACAAGAGAGTGACAACAAGAGTGAGCGTAGAGCTTTCAAACAGCCCACACCAGAGGAGATGACCGACAGGATGGCCAAGGAACTGAACCTGACTGACGAGCAGAAAGCAAAGGTGTTAGACCTGAACAAGGAGTATCAGGACGTAGTGGGAAGACCAGGTATGCGCGGACAACGCCCACCGAGATTCGACGGAATGCGCAGACCGGAAGGCCGACCTGAGAAAGCCCCAGAGGGTAAGTTTGAAGCCAAGCCTGAGGCCAAGCCCGAAGCCAAGTCCGAGGCAAAAGATGCAAAGGCTAAGCCCGACGCAGAGAGCGGTGCCACACAACAGCGTCCTGATCGTCCGCAGATGACAGAGGCTCAGCGGGAGGGAATGAAGCAGCACATGGCCAAGCGTCAGGAGTATAATGCCAAGCTGAAGGAGATTCTGACCGAAGATCAGTACAACACGCTCCAGAAGATGCAGCGCCGTCCTGGTCCAGGCCGCGGCCCACAGGGCATGCGTCCTGAGAGGCAGTAAACGTTGAACGTTGAACGTTGAACGGTGAACGTTGAACGTCACCGTTCAACGGAGATTATTTCTTAGAAGTGGTACACTCGTTGACCAGATAGACGATACTCATATACGGGATGCCCGTGTTCGTCTCCAACCCAATTTCGCAGGTGCGGCTATTCGAATAGCCCACCTCGATTTTGTTTTGTTCTATCTGTGGACGCAGCTTGCGCAGACCGTACTTGTTCAGTTCGGGGAACGTGAAGCCACGGTCGCCAGCAAAGCCGCAACAGCCCACACCCTCAGGCAGGAAGACCTTCGTAGAGCATAGCTTGGCCAGATTGATGAGGTCGTCGGCCACGCCCATCTGTCGGGTTGAACAGGTGATATGCAGGGCAACGGGGCGGTCGATGGGATGGAAGTCCAGACGCGGCACGAGATACTTCATGATAAACTCTGCCGGTTCATACAGCTTCATCTTCTTCATGACCTTACGCATGCGGTGTAGACACGGACTCTGAGCACAGAGCACGGGATACTTGCCCTCTTCGGAAGCTTTCCACAGGGCAGCTTCCAGTTCGGCACTCTTGCGGTCGGCAATGTCGAGCATACCTTTCGACTCCCAGATCTGTCCGCAGCACATGCGTTCCATACCCTCCGGGAAGATGGTCTCATAGCCCGCCTTGGCGTTCAGCTGGATGACCTCGTCCACCAGGTCGTGAATCTTACCACCGCTCTTTGACTGTCCCATCGTCTGGTTGATGCAGCTGGGGAAGTAGACCACCTTGAGGTCAGAGGGATGATGTTCGGTGGCTGGTGTGTGGGGTAGGCTCTTCTCAATGATAAACTGGGTGAGGTCCGACTTCTTGGGTTGGCGGTGCTTCTTGGGCATAGCCGTCGTCCATAGCGGCAGCCCCATCTTGTTCATGCCGCGGCAGACACTCGACATCAGCGACGGTCCCAGCGTGATGTGGCCTAAGTGTGCTACGTCGAGCACCACACGCAGGCCCGACTTGATGCCAGCCATGTGGTTGGCGGCGAATTCTCCCACCTTATAACCCACACTGTTGTTGTTCATATCCATCTGTCGGATGAGGTGCGTCAGCTCGCCCGTATTGATCTTCATGGGACATGAGGTAGAACAGAGTCCGTCGGTGGCACAGGTCTGGTCGCCATAGTACTTATACTGCTTGCGCAGGGTGGCGGCACGTTCAGCGGCTGCTGTTCCTGCAGCTGAACCGTTAGATGCGATTGCCTCCAAGTGGCGGATTTCACGCTGGACGGCAATGCGCATTCGGCTGGAAAGTGTCAGGCCGCACGACATACAGTTTACCTCGCAGAAGCCACACTCGATGCACTTGTTGGCTCGTTTCACCTGTTCGATGGTCTCCTTGGCCGTCGAGAGGGTGGGGTCCATCAGATAGTGGCCGCCGTCGGGCACGCTGTCAAAGTCGTAGTCAAGTACAGGCAAGGGTTTCAGGCACTTGATGAAACAGTCGGGATCGTCGTTGAAGATGACACCTTGGTTCAACAGACCGTTGGCGTCGAAAATGGCCTTCACCTGTTTCATGACGTCGTAGGCTTTCTCGCCCCATTCATACTTCACAAACGGCGCCATGTTGCGGCCTGTACCATGCTCGGCCTTCAGCGAGCCGTCGTATTCCTCGACTACAAGTTTGGCAACGGCACGCATCATTTCGGCATAGCGGGCCACCTCATGCTCGTCGGCAAAGCTCTGGTTCAGGATGAAGTGGTAGTTGCCCTCGAAGGCATGGCCGTAGATGCAGGCATCTGAATAGCCGTGGTCGGCAATCAGTTTCTGCAGCTTGACGGTAGCCTCTGGCAGCATCTCGATGGGGAATGCCACATCCTCGATGAGACACGAGGTGCCAACGGGACGTGTGCCGCCCACAGAGGGGAAGATGCCTGAACGGATGGCCCAGTACTTGCCATAGACGGCAGGGTCTTCGGTGAACTCGGCAGGCTGATAGAGACGGAACTGCGACAGGCACTCCTTGATTTTTGCCATCTTCTCCAACAGCTGTTCGTGGGTCTTGCCCTTCGTCTCGGTCAGAATGGCCGTCAGGTTGTGGTAGTCGCCAGGCTCCACACCAGCAATCTTGCCGGCATCTACGTCTTTTTTATATTGTAGGAACACGGGGTCGTCCACAGAGTTGAGCGACATGTAGTCGAGCATCTCGGCACTCTTCACCATCAGTTGTTCGGCACTCATCTTCAGGTCTTCGTCACCAGCCTTCAGCTTTTTCATGGCCACCACGGCCTCGCAGCTCTCCTTCATGGTGAGGAAATAGACCATCGCCGATGCCTTGTAGGGATAGTCGTGAAGCGTCTGCATGGTCACCTCGGAAAGGAAGGCCAGCGTACCCTCGCTGCCTACCATGAGGTGGGCCATGATGTCGAACGGGTCGTCGTAGGCAATGAGCGGGCGCAGGTTGAGACCTGTCACGTTCTTGATGCTGTACTTCTTCTGGATGCGCTCTGCCAGTTCCTTGTCAGCACGTACTTGGTCGCGCAGGGCTTCAATCTTGGCCAGGAACTCAGGATGTGTCTTACGGAACTCGGCCTTGCTTTCCTCGTTGCCTGTATCGACAATGGTACCGTCAGCCAGGATGAGGCGGGCAGAGACCATCATGCGGTCACTGTTGGCATGTACGCCGCAGTTCATGCCAGAGGCGTTGTTGATGACGATGCCGCCAACCATAGCTGAACCGATGGAGGCAGGGTCGGGTGGGAACACACGGCCATAGGGTTTCAGAATCTCGTTGACCCTGGCACCCACGATGCCTGGTTGCAGGCGAATGGTGTCCTGATTTGGTCCAATCTCGTACTGCTCCCAGTGTTTGCCGGCAACGATGAGGATGGAGTCCGTACAACTCTGTCCAGACAATGACGTGCCAGCAGCCCGGAAGGTGAAGGGCAGCTTGTGTTGTTGGCAGGTGCGCACAATCTTTGAGACTTCCTGCTCGTTATCGCTGCGGATGACAATCTGAGGAATCTGGCGGTAGAAACTGGCATCGGTACCCCATCCGAGGGTGCGGAGCTCGTCGGTATAGATACGGTCAGACGGTACGAACTGTCTGAGGTCATTGAGGAATTGTTGATAGTTTGCTTTCATAGTTTAAAGGATGCTTAGTTATTTTCTGCAAAGATACGAAAAAAAAACGAAGTACCGCACAAAATTGGCAAATACTTCGGCTTTTGTTGAAAAATTAATAATTGACGACTACCCCGTCAGATGAATCTATCGGTATTTCCTGTCCGCCAACATATAATGTCCCGTGCCCTTCGGTGGCACGAACCCTGACCTGCTGACGATTCATATAGACATGTATCATGCCGTGTGGGGTGGGGACGTCGCCCTCTATCCAGTCAAGGCCGCCTAACGAAGGACGGACCTCAAACTCCTCGTAGCCGGGTTTGGTGGGTTGTACGCCGAGGAAATATTTGCCTAAAAGATAAATCGGAGAGGCCCCCCAGGCGTGGCAGAGGCTTTTGCCATAGGGACGGCCGTACATGGCAAGATGCTGCATATCCGTCTCCTCGGGATTGTATTTCTCCCAGAAAGTGGTGGCTCCTTCGCGTAGCATACCTCCCCAGTAGTCTTTGATTTCCTTCAGTACCTGGGTCTGCAGACCGTCTATGCAGAGTGTTTCAAGTTCGTAGAAACGCATGTAGGGTGTCGTGATGGGGTCGATATCGGGATTGAGCATCACACTTTGCATGATCTCACGGCGCTCTTCGTCGGAGGCGAATCCATAGAGGATGGCAAACATATTGGGGAACTTCGTGACTTGAGCATTCAGCAAGCCGTCTTCCAAGGCATGCAGATAGGCCCGCTGGTCGGGACTCCAGAACGTGGCTTTGATTTTCCGGCGCAGGGTGGCGGCAAGGGCGGCGTAGTCGGATGTGGCGCCAGAATCGCCACCCACGATGGCGGCGCAGATGACCATCGTCTCCAGTGCCTTGCAGAACAGAATCTGTTCGAAGCACAGGGTGCCGCGCTTGTGCATGGGGAAGTCTACCCAGTCAACGAAGATCCAGTCGTCGGCTTGTCCTTCAGCCATGCCGTCGCTATTGGTACGCGACAGCACATAGTCCATCAGCGTCACCATGCGGGGCCACATCTCTCGCACAAAGTCCTTGTCGCCCGTGTACTCGTAATAGTCGGCAATGGACTTAAACCAGTAGAACGTGTAGTCCATGATGGTGTTGACATGGGCAGTGACGGGGTCTTTGCCTCGCAGCTGGCGGATGGTGCGCTTCACACATTCCGTGTCGAAGTGCAGATAGTAGTTCATCAGATACGACTGGATGGCGTCGCCCGACCATGTCCAGCGGTCACGCTTGATGCCGTCCATGAAGAACTCACGTGTGGTGAGGTCCATCGTGTAGGCAGCCACATCCCATATCTTGTTGATTTCGTCATCAGAGCAACGGAACGAACCCGTGTGTTGTGGGTCGTGCGGGGCGTATTCGTAGTCCATCGATACACCATTGTAGGATGCTCCGTCTTCCTTTTCTATATAGATATAACGGAAGGCCTTGCTACCACACAAAGGGTCTGACCCTTTGTGTGGTAACAGGACGTCGAGTGTTTCGCAGTGTTCTTTGTCAAGGGCTTCCTCACGACTCTCGCCATAGTAGACTTGGACAATGCCCTTCAGTCCTTTAAATTTTAGATAACCGAAGGTCTCACGACCGAAGTCATAGAGTGTTCCGTTGGAAGAGATAGCTTCGCTAATAACAGGCTGATGCTCCTCGCATTCCAAATGATAGTTGGATGGGGGCGTCTCAGGACTGTTGAAACACCACGAGGCGGCAGGCACATAGATGCCTGAGCCATGAGCTACGCCGTTCTCGTCAATCCACAGCTTGTCTTCGTAGGTTGCCAGCCAGCTTGAGTCCGTTTTGACAGTCTTGCCTTCGATGAAGAGGGCTGGGGGAGTGGCCTGATTCCATACCTTCAGGTTCAGCTTGTGTTTGCCTTGGGGTACTACGAATGTCTTAGGTTGCCCAAACTGCAGTTTCCCGTCGAGAGCGAGGTTGAACTGTCCCTCACAGGCAATGGTAATGGTCTCTTCACATTCGAGTTCAAACTCGCGAGAGAATTCCACAGTAACATAGTGTGAGTCTTGCTTCCAGAAAGGTGGAAACATGGCGCCACGTTCTGTGCGGCGATTGTTAAAGATATTGCCCAGCCATACCTCGAAGTCGCCAGGATACCATATCCACGTTGCTTTATTCATAGTTCACAGTTCATAGTTCAACGTTCATAGTTCATTATCTTTTACCTGCATGATTCTTAATCTGCTCGCTGACTTGTGGCCCGTTGTTTTTCCACACGTTGCCGGGACCATTGGCGTTCTGGAGGAACTTCTCGGTGGGTGTCCAGTTGTCCTTTATCGTGATGTTGCTTGAACCCTCGTCGGTATAGAGGTAGAACCAGTGGTTGGGGTCATGGACGTATGACGGCTTGGCAATGTCGCGGACAACATTCTCTGAGATAATGGTGCCAGGTTGGTTGCCGAGGGTGTATATGCCTGCACAGTCGTACATGTGCTGGGCATAGTTGTAGATAAGGTTTGCATGGACCTTATTGTCCTTCATGCAGACCAGGTCGCGATTCCATCCCCAGCCGAGGCTGATGCCTGTATAGCTGATGTCGTGGATGGTGTTGTGCTCGATATTGATGCCCGAGACGTAGCCTGCGCAAATGGCCACACAGCCCCAGTCCTCGTTTGTGACGTCGTAGAACTCGCAGTCGCTGACTACCTGTCCAGTGCATACTTCGCGGAGGTCGGTAGGCTGATAGGGTAGGTGGGTCTCCAAACCTTCTGGTGAGAAGGAGCCGCAGACATAGCCATTCATGGCAATATCAGTAAACGTACACTGTGTAACGGTTCCCCCGTGACATCCCACCACATAGTCGAGACCTGAGCCGCCGAGATGCTCGAAACGGCAACCCTCGAAGCTGACGTCCTCGGCATAGCGCAGTTCTACGGCAGCAGCGGCACGTCCCAGCCAGCCCTGATTGTCGAGTTTATGGTTGTTCGGGCGGTCTATCTGCGGACGCAGCTTATAGGCTTCAGTGAGATACATGCCAGCTTGCAGGGGTACGTGTCCTTTTTCTGAAGGGCGCATCCATGTGGTATGGCTGAACGTTACGCCCTTGATGGTGATGTCGCGCACAGGACAATCTGCTGTGCCGACCACTTCGAGGAGGGTCTCAATCACAGGCACGATGAACGTTGAACGTTGAACGTTGAACGTTGATTGCAACGCCAAACTCGGCTCCGTCCGAGAACGTTGTGCATTGTAGTACAGCTTATTCGATCGGATGTCGTGATACCACTCCCCTGGCTCATCTAACAGTTCTTTGGCATTGGTGATATAGAAGGGTGAGGGATGGCCCGTATCTGGTGTCATGGGCGAGGGCCACGGATGCTCAAACTGTATCTTTGCCTCAGGATTGTGGAAACGCACGGCCACAGAATCACCTTGGGGCGTGAGCGACTTGATACGCAGATTCGATGTACACCACATCTCGTGCAGCACCATCTCGACGTACTCACAGCCTTGCTTGACCTTATCTTCCTGTAGCAGGGAAGCGACTGCGGCCTTGGGTATCCACAACACTTGATTCTTCTTGTCGTAGGTCAGGATGCGATGCATCTGTTCAAAGTCGACGACATCGCGGGCACGGATGGCTTTCTCCCGGTTTCTCCACAACTGACGGAAGTCAACAGGTCGTCCGTTGAAGTCGGGCACGTCGGCCACATAAAGACCATGGCCTTCTTCTTTCCACATGTTAATCTCCCGACCTCCACTGATAACAGCATCGTCGCCCTCGATGGTCAGGCCACTGTCCTCAGGACGCAGACGGAGTGACTCATAGAGGTAATACGTGCCCTTGCTGAGGTGTATGGTCACCTCCGTCGCCTGTCCCTGTCGACGCATTTCGCGAGCCTTACGCACAGCATCTGTCAGCGAAGAGTCTGGCGAAATATAGATATCTGCAGCGAAAGCACTCCAACAGCAGCAACTTAGCAGCGTGCATATCAGTTTTCTCATTTACATTTTAACCTTATTACTTAATATAAGGACGTACATGTTGCTTTTTTGTCACCTCGTTGTGATAGTACGGGTACTCTCTCTGACGTTCAGACGAGTCTTGATTATTTGGTGCTTGATGCTTTCGTCTCCATTCATTTGGTCGTAAAGCAGATGGAAGGCTTTGCTACCCATTTCCTTCAGGTTTTGTTTCACAAATGTCATGCGCGGATAAGACATCCCTGATACCCATTCACTCATGAAACCGATGATGGCGATATTTTGCGGAATGCGCAACCCCTTGCTGATGATAGCTTGGAAAGCAGCGATGGACAACAGACCGTGGTCAGCCAGAATGGCATCGGGCGGTTCGGGTAGACTAAGCAGTTCCAGCGTGTCGGACAAACCGGAATTGAAACTCGCATGGCCACACTTCACCAGTTCCTTCCGGATGGCGATACCTTTTTCGCGGAGGGCTTCCAGATAACCGTGCTTGCGATCGGCAGCCTGCTTGATGCGGTTAGGACCACCTAAAAAGGCAATACGGCGGGCTCCGCTGTCAATCAGATGCTGAGTGGCCTGACGGGCAGCTTCCACATCGTTAAAACTCACCGTGGGACAATCGATGTTTGCCACCCTGTCGAAAAGAACAACAGGAATACGCCTTTTCTTCAGCCGTTCCAGATGGGCAAAGTTGACAGTCTCCTGAGAGAGACACATGGCGACTCCTTCCACATGCATGTTCATCAATTGTTCTATACATTCCACCTCGCCACTATATTTGTCACCTGAGTCGGTCACAATGCACATATATCCTTTTTGTTTGGCTGCTGCCTCAATCCACTTCAGAATGTGCGCGTAATGGTTGAACGACATGTCCGGTACGATGATTCCTATGGTGTGGGTGGTGTCGTAACGCAGACTCATGGCGAAGGGATTGGGACGATAGCCATAATTCTCGGCAAGTTCTACAATTTTCTGCTGCAGCTCAGGACTGACGCCTGCCTGTCTTTTCAGTGCCCTGGAAACCGTAGAGACATTGACGCCTAACATTCGGGCAATATCACGCTGTGAAATGCTTTTCTTCATGCTGTACTTTCAGAAATAATTTACAAAAATAACACATTACTTGATTTATAGTAACGTTACGATTTCAAAAGTAGTGCGCAACGCGTTGCGTAATTTCATAAAAACAAACCGCCTGCTTTCACAAGTTGGCGGTATGTAATAACCTTAAATCATGAAATAATCATGACGAAGACATTAATTATTAATCATATTACATAAACAATGTTATATTATATAGTTTTTGTGTTGGTGTTGCAAAGTTACGCAAAACTATGAAACCATCCATTGTGTTTTGCAGGAAAACGTAACGCAACGCGTTGCTTTGATAATCAGGTTGTTAACGTTCCATAAAACGCTGTTGTCGTATTAGACTTTTTACCGTTTCCTACGTCTTTTTTTAAACTAACTCAATATGGAGAAACTGAATCATACAAGACTTAACGACATGCGATTTTTTATTGTTTTTGCCCTTTTGCTGCTGGGTGTGCCCAGTCTGCATGCCCAGGAAGAAGATGATGACGACAGAAACCCGATTATCCGCGGCCATCTGATTGATGCTGACCTGAAAGAACCGATGATACAGGCCACCATTCAGTTGTTTGCTGCCTCCGACACCACTTTCGTCGGTGGAACGGTGAGCAACGAACAAGGAAACTTCTCTGTCACGGCACCGTCAAGCGGCACTTATCGACTAAAAATATCTTGCATAGGCTATGATACCATTGAACGTGAGTTGACACTACGTCGTAGCGAGCATTATGATTTGGGAACCCTGCTGATGGAAACGGAGAGTATCATGCTGAAGGAAGCAGTCATTACGGGTCGTGCAGCTCAGGTGGTTGTCAGGAAGGACACACTTGTATATAATCCTGAGGCTTTCCGTACACCTGAAGGTTCGCCGATAGAGGAACTCATCAAACGCATACCTGGTGCCGAGGTCGATGAGGATGGCAACATCACCATCAACGGCAAAGAGGTGAAGAAAATTCTGCTCGATGGCAAGGAGTTTATGCTGGGAGATGTAGAGACGGCACTGAAAAATATTCCTATCAGCATCATTCAGAACATGAAGTACTACGACCAGCAGAGTGACCAGGCACGCATTACCGGCATTGACGATGGCGAGAAGGAGACCGTACTCGATTTCACCATTAAGAAAGGCATGAACCGTGGCTACATGACCAACCTCGATTTGGCTGGCGGCACCAAGCACCGTTATGCCTCGCGTGGCATGGGAACCAGCTTTACCGACAAGACCCGCTTTGTGCTATTGGGCAATTTCAACAACAAGGAAGAGAATGCCGGCTGGTGGAACCGCCGTGGTCTCAACACCCGTAAGATGTTGGGCTCCAACCTGAACTATGACGACGGCCGTAAGCTGAAGATGGATGCCAGCATACGCTGGAACCATCGTAACGGTGACAATCAGACGGTGAATGCTTCCGAGAACTTCTATAGCGAGACGTCACGTACCTTCTCAAACAATGCAACGAAGAATTTTACACGAAGCAACAACTGGTGGGGTAACATCCGTTTGGAATGGAAACCAGACACCCTGTCCAACGTTCTGTTGCGTGCCAATGGCAACTATGGCACCAACGATGCCACCAATACCTCAACATCAGCTACCTTTAACGCTGATCCCTACCTCTACGTAGACGACCCGCTGGCCATTGACAACCCAAGATTGGCAGACATACTTGTCAACCACAACAAGAGTGCCAGCCTGACATACGGAGAGAACAAGAATGCCTGGGCCATGCTCCAGTTCTACCGCCGCTTGAATCCTCGTGGCCGAAACATAGTTATACGTGTAGAAGGCAGTATGGGCAGCAGTGAGCAGAAAAACACCTCAGACAACGAGGTGCAGCTCTTCTATGTGAAAAACCATGCCGGACAAGACTCCACCTACTATACAGCCCGCTATAACACGACACCCACAGACAATAGTGGCTATGTGCTTAGCACCACCTATAGCGAGCCGTTATGGAAGGGAGCTCACCTGCAGCTCAACTACGAACTACGTTACAGCCAGAATAAGAGCGACCGCCTGACCTACGACTTCAGCCACATGCCGCAGAACATTTTTTCAGGTGTTATACCCGAATACCGCGAGTGGGATCCGTGGCTTTCTTCCGTCTCTGATCAGATGGACAGTTTTCTCGACAAGAACCTCAGCCGCTACTCCGAATACAAGAACTATACCCACAACATGCGTATCACCGTACGCCATCGGGTAGAGAAATACGACTATAACATCGGTATTCTTGTTCAGCCACAACACTCCAACTTCATTCAGGACTACCGTGGTGTCTATGTCGACACCCTCCGTCATGTCACCAATCTGACCCCGACCCTTGACTTCCACTATAAGTTCAGTGACCAGAGCAATCTTTGGGTACACTATCGTGGTGACACTCGTCAGCCTGAAATGACACAGCTGCTCGATATTACCGATGACTCCAACCCCCTTTACATCACACAAGGTAATCCAGGTTTGAAGCCACAGTTTACTAATTCGCTCAATGCCTATTACAATAATTATATTGTGCGCTATAAGCGTAGTATCGTAATCTATGCCAACTACCGCCATATCCGCAATAGCATCTCTAATCTCGTACGTTATAACCCAGAGACTGGTGGAAGCCTTTCACGGCCCGAGAACATCAACGGCAACTGGAACATGAACGGAGGATTCACCTTCAACACAGCCATCGACTCCACCGCTCACTGGAATGTTGGCACCGATACTCGTCTACGCTATAATAATTATGTCAGTTATGTGGCACAGCACCAGTCCGATGCCCAGAAAAACACCACCCGTACCTTCAACTTGAACGAGCGCCTGACAGCAGGCTATCGTAATGATTGGTTAGAGATCACGCTCGATGGACAGATGAATTACCAGCACTCACGAAACGAGCTACAGCCTGATGCGAATCTCGACACATGGCAGTTCAACTACGGTGGCCAGTTTCTGGTGCGTCTGCCTGGCGATTTCGAGGTCAGCATGAATTTACATGAACGAAGCAGACGAGGGTACAACGACCATTCAATGAACACCAACGAGCTGTTGTGGAATGGTCAAGTATCGAAGTCTTTCTTTCGGAACAAGTCGCTCATCGTTGCCCTAAACTTTTACGACTTGCTTGCACAGCAGAGCAACTATGAGCGGTGGGTCAATGCTACAGGCCGCAGCGATACAGAGTATAACAGTGTCAACTCGTATGCTATGCTCTACGTGCGCTATCGCA
>Ga0265298_10000581_pt1 | contig 54365 bp, 43 predicted proteins | sample AusTroGonzalo_MG_3_FD_193486 | JGI IMG/M metagenome (GOLD analysis project Ga0265298, IMG submission 193486) | Bovine rumen microbial communities from tropical cattle in Woodstock, Queensland, Australia - Gonzalo_01 | ecosystem: Host-associated > Mammals > Digestive system > Stomach > Rumen ... | reverse complement strand
GCCCGGTTCAAAAGCCGGGCGTTATTCTTTATTCCAATCCAAGAGTGGCGGTCAGGTATTCTCCTATCCTGTCCAGCCAGGTGTAGCTGCCGGTGCCGGGAGAGGCGTTGCGTTGGAAGCAGTGCGGACGGGTTGCCAGTGTATGAAGCTCGCACTGAATGCCCATGGCGCGCATCTTTTCCCAGACTTTGACGGAGTTCATGCAGGCCCAGTAGTCGGCATCGCCGTGAATCATGAGCATGGGAGCAGTGTCAAGGTCAAAGGAGAATTCCGGAACAAGGACTGCACTGTCCTCATTGCCTCCGGTTGTGTTATGCCAGTCAGCCCCGTCGGTAAGAGCGTACGCAGGATAAATGCCTATTCCCCACTGAACGTTGCAGGGGAGTTTGTCTGTCTGGTCAATCTTGCGGTAGGAATCGTGCCTTGATGAGGTTACGCCCATCAGTGTAAGATGGCCCCCGGCCGATGATCCCATAATGCCAATCTTGTTGGGGTCAAGCCCCTTTTCAGCGGCTTCGCTCCTGACAATGCGGATTGCCCGCTGAAGGTCCTGCCATGCAGTTGTGTGCTTGGCAAGAGGCGCAGCGGGGCGCGGGGTACGGTATTTCATGGTTACCACGGTTATGCCCATGGCGTTGAGGTAGCGGCGTGCAGGCGTGACCTCGAAGCTGTCCGGACCGTTGTTGTTATAGCCGCCGCCGGAATAGATAATCTGGATGGCGTCAGTCTTGCGGACTGCGGGGATGTGCCATTCAATATATGGAGTGCACTGGTTCTCCTGGAAATCAGGAGTCTTCCCTTCCGGCCAGATGTCCTCCTTACTGTAATATGCGCGGGCGGTATCGGACTGGAATCTGCTTACGAGAGCAACCTCAGGCTCCAGGGTGCCGAGGAATCCCATCTGGGTGAGGAATTCCAGGGCGCGGTCAAAGCCATACGCTCCGTGGCCTTTGCCGGGGTAGAGGTGAAGCTCCGCTGGGACACCCATGCGTCTGAGCTGGCGGTACACCAGCGTTGATCCGTTGGGGGAATATTGATCCGTTCCTCCGTGGTGGAGGCTCATGGGGCAGGTTTTTTCGTCGAAGGGGAAAACGTCGGACAAGGTGACATCGGCCCCGTAACCCTGCCTGGTGGCGGGGATGCCAAGCTGGTCTGCATCGGAGGTAACGTAGGCAGGGGCGTTGACCACGGCAACGTTTATGTGGCAGGGGATATCGTCAATGGCGTCAACCTTCTCATAAGCGGCGGTCTGGGAACCGGTACCCAGCAGGAGGCTGAGGTGACCTCCGGCAGACATGCCCACCACGCCTATTTTTTCCGGGTCAAATCCGCGCTTTGCGGCCTGGCTGCGCACCTTGCGTATGGCTCTCTGGCCGTCTTCCCAGGCGGTCTGGTAATAAGGAAGGCCCTCCGGACGCGGGGTGCGGTATACGAAATTTACGCACTGCACGCCTTTTGCCGTAAGTTCCTTGCGCCATAGCTCGATGAGCTTCATGTCGCAGCAGTTCTGGTACGATCCTCCGGAGATGAGTATCATGCAGGTCCCGTTTGGATTGTCGGGAGCCTGAAACCACTCCAGATAGGGTTGCCGATGTTTCTTTGGATTGAATCCTTCGGCCTTGGATTCAGATGTCATAGCGGCTATCTGCGCGTCGCTGGCGTGTGGCATCTTACCTTTGGGCCAGATATTCTCCCTTTGCTGGGCAAGTAGTGACAGGCTCAGAAACAGGCCTGCAAGTAATAGGCAGTATCTTCTCATATTTAAAATCCTATATGGCGAAGATAGCGATAATTTTTTTATATTTGTAAATAAACTAAAACTAAACACTATGGGAGCATTTCATGCATATGACATCAGGGGTATCTACAATGTAGATTTTGACAAGGAAGTCGCTTACAAGGTAGGTTATTTCCTTCCTGAACTTCTTAAGGCCGGCAAGGTCCTGGTTGGCCGCGACTGCCGCGTTTCCGGACAGGAAATCCACGATTATCTGATCAAAGGAATCACGGACGCCGGCGCAGATGTGGACGATATTGGCTACAGCAGCACTCCGCTTGTATATTTTGGCACCGCAAATTACGGCTATAAGGCATCTGTCCAGATTACAGCCAGCCACAATCCGCCGGAGTACAACGGCATGAAGGTGAGCCGTGAAAATGCCCTTCCCGTAGGTTTGGATACAGGTCTTGGACAGATAAAGCAGTGGATTGACGAAGGCCGTCCCACTCCCGTAGCTGCCAAGAAGGGCGTAGTCAAGGAAATTGACATCAAGCCCGACTACCTTGCCTTCCTAAAAAAGTATAAAGGGGACTACTCCAACCTTAAGATCGCCTTTGACCTTTCCAACGGCATGAGCACACTCTTTGCAAAGGAAATCTATAAAGGAGAGGACGCTACATATCTCTTTGACGATATGGACGGCCGCTTCCCCAACCACGAACCCAATCCTCTGGTGCCCAAGAATGTTGAGCCTCTCAAGAAGCTTGTGGCAGACATCAAGGCCGATATCGGCGTTATCTATGACGGCGATGCAGACCGCGTCATGTTCGTGGACGACAAAGCCCGCTTCGTGGCTCCGGACCTTGTGGTAGCTCTCATGGCCCGCTATTTCTGCGACGAGCGCGGAGAAAAGAACCCCCGCGTCCTTCAGGAAATCCGTTCCAGCCTGGCTGTGGCAGAGGAACTCGGCGCAAACTACAATGCCGATGTTCACACATGGCGTGTAGGCCGTGCTTTCGCTGCTCCAAAACTCCGTGAGATAGACGGCCTCTGGGGTGGGGAACTTGCCGGCCACTACTATTTCAAGGATTTCTTCTACAGCGACAGCGGCATGCTCTCCAGCATCATCGTCCTCCGTATAGTGAGCGCCCTCAAGAAACAGGGTATTAAGCTTTCCGATGAGATGGACCGCCTCACAAAATATGAGAACTCCGGAGAAATCAACTACAAAGTTGAGGACAAGAAGGGCGCAATGGATGCAGTCAAGGCATTCTTCGAGAAGGCCGAAAAGCCCACCAAGGTAATGGATTTTGACGGCTACCGTCTGGAATTCCCAGGCTGGTGGTTCAACATCCGTCCTTCCAATACGGAACCTTACCTCCGCTTTATCTGCGAGGCCACTTCCAAGGAAACCCTAAAGGAAAAGATTTCCCTTGCCGATGAGATAATTGTTAAGCAGTTTGGCGGAAAGAGGTAGGATGAGAAGGCTCCTTGCAGCAATAGCGCTATTGTCGTGCACCGTGCTCTGGGCACAGGAAGGCAACCGGGAGGCGGATTCCCTCCGCCACAGGTTCGGCCGTCAGCAGATGCAGTCCCAGACTCACAGGAAAAGCACTCCGTATGCGGACACCCTTGACACCGGTAATCCGGCTGTCAAGGTTGTCCTTTACAATAACGGCACGTACCGCTATGTGAAAGATCCTGCCCTGGTGGTTCAGGACAGCGTTTTCACGGAATGCTGGGACACACGCGCTGTCAATCCCTACAAAGAAACGCCGGAACAGCTTCCGGATCGCTTCAGCCTCTGGATAGTTGACTCGCTGGATTCCTATGTATGCCCTTATGTCACGCATCCCCGTTCCCTCTATGGCTACAGGCATGGCCGCCGGCATCAGGGCATAGACCTTCCATATCCTACGGGAACTCCTGTGAAGGTGGCCTTCGACGGCAAGGTCCGCATTTCTGATTATGTGGGAGGCTATGGCAATCTGGTAGTAGTACGTCACGCCAACGGGCTTGAAACCTTCTACGGGCACCTTTCCCAGCGTGACGTCAGTGCGGGGGACTGGGTAAACGCAGGCGACGTTATCGGCCTTGGAGGTTCCACCGGCCGCTCCACCGGTCCGCACCTCCATTTTGAAACCCGTTACCGCGGTGCTGCGTTTGATCCCTCATGGCTTATCGACTTTGAGACCGGTACTCTCAGGCACCGCCTCCTCCGCATCCGCAACTGGTACTTCAACCCCAACCAGCGTTATGTCCAGAGCGTAGATGACGAGGACGAAATCTTCCGCACCGACGAGGAGGACCGCCTCCTTGCAGAGGAGCAGGCCGCCAAGGAGGCTGCCGCCCGTGCCGCCGCAGAAGCCGCCGCCATGAAGTACCACACCGTCCGCTCCGGTGACACCCTCTCCGCCATCGCCCGCAAATACAACACCTCCGTCCGCGAAATCTGCCGCCTCAACAACATCAAAGAAACTACAGTCCTCCAGATAGGCAAACGCTTACGTGTACGTTAGCACGTCGTCATTCGCCGGCTTGACCGGCGAATCTGGTCATCCCTCCATAGAAAAAGCCAGGCATTTCGCCTGGCTTTTTCCTGTCGGGATGACTCGACTCGAACGAGCGACCCCTACGTCCCGAACGTAGTGCGCTACCAACTGCGCTACATCCCGCTCTTTTTATTGATTTTTTGATCTTTTTCGCTTTCGCTCAGTCACTTAGTACCACTAAGTTCCTTCGCTCAATCAAAAAAATACCTAAAAAATCAATTCAAAAAGTATTTCTTAAAAAAAACAAGCCCTTAGGCGAGCTTGTTGATGTAAACCTGGAGACCGCTCTTGAGGTTTGCGGCCTTGTTCTTGTGGATGACACCGATTTTGGCGAGCTTGTCTATCATTGCATAGACCTTGGGAGCATTCTCCTGGGCTGCTGCCTTATCTGTTACATTACGAAGGTCGCGGATAGCGTTCCTGGTAGTTTTTGCATAATACTTGTTATGCAGGCGGTGACGCTCACTCTGACGAGCGGCACGCGCGGCGGATTTAGTGTTTGCCATTATTTTATTTTTTTATATTCTGGTAGTGGGTAGGAGAATCGAACTCCTATTGCGGGAATGAAAATCCCGAGTACTAACCGTTATACGAACCCACCGGTCATAAGGGACTGCAAAGGTAGTAAATATTTTTTACCGCGCAAAATTATTTTTCATCTTTTTTCCACTCAAAAGAGTACAAAATTGACTCTACCTGGCGGAGGTATTGACGCTTGTCGTAGCGGGGGGCATAAACAAAGGCCTCGAGCACTATAATGTCTTTTCCGTCAGGGCTGTAAAAGGAGTGGGAAACGAATGGACCGCCCATGAAATCTCCATGTACTTCCCAGAATCCGCGCATTTCCATGAAGTCAAGTCCTTTGTACCTAAGAGACTTTGTTGTGGGCTCTACGGCCGTGGAGGTAATCATGTATGAACCCTCGAACATGCCGGGAACGTTGGCCTGCATCACTGAGTCCCTTTCTGCAACCAGATTGGCGGTGGAGAATGGATCCTTGCGTACGGGGAACTTGTAGGCCATTACGGTCTGCATGGTGTACTGCTTTTCATCGGCAACCCATACAAAGCCGTCTGTCCATTTCTTGAGTTTGTATCCGGAAGGGAAGTGGAGGATGCCGCCGGTGAGGTCAAGGATGGGTTTCTGAAGCTCTTTTTCCTCATAGAGTTTGGAGTTCTCTATTATGCGGTCACGCTCGCTCTGCTCAAAGTACTCTGCTATGATGGCTCCGCTTTCCTTGAAAAGGGACAGCGCCTCATCTTCTGTTGCCGCATTGATCTGCACCAGGGCCTGGGGGCGTGCCCACTGGTTTGCCTTATACACAATTCCGCTGCTTGCATTCTGGGGATTTATGTTAACCAGAATCAGGTTGCGGTGCATTTTGAACATGTTGTTAAAGCTTCCCGGAGGAACGTTAGAAAGGGTAAAGAGGGGTTCTCTCTGGGCAAGGTAAGGTGTGAAGTCTGCCAGGACTTCGCGGATGGCAACGCCAAGGTTGCCTTCCCACTGTTCACGCTCTATCACAACCATAACTTCACCGGCTTTGCCGCTGACGTTGGGAAGCATGGAGCGCCCTTTTTCATTCTTGCATGCGGCAAGGGCAAGCACGACGGCCGCAACGGCCAAATACTTTAAGTATCTCATAACAGTCCGAATAATCTTGCAAAATCGTTCCCGAAGGCCAGGAGCATAAGCGCTACCAGCAGGACAAAGCCAATCATCTGCATGACCGTCAGGAACTTGTCGGAGGGCTTGCGCCCGGAAACAATCTCATACAGGCAGAACACCATGTGTCCGCCGTCAAGGGCAGGGATGGGCAGGAGATTAAGTACTCCCAGCATTATGGAAAGCATGGCCAGGATTACCAGGAACTGGTTCCAGTCCCAAGTTGAGGGGAACACCTGGCCTATGGCTATAAAGCTGCCTACGGACTTGTAAGCTCCAGTGGAAGGCGTTGCAACAAGCCTGAGGTCCCTGAGGTAGCCTGTCACATTATCCCATGCCATTGCCGCCCCGGCAGGGATGGATGCTATGGCAGAGTAGGTCCTGTGCTCATAGTCCGGGCTCTGGAGGAATACGCCAACCATTCCAAGGGAATCCACCTGAAGGATCACTTCATGGCTTTCTGAGCCGCGAATGACAATGGCGCTGATACTATCCCCGGGATGCTGCTGGAGCACTTTCCTGACGTCCTGTACGTACGGAGTCATGATACCATCGGCCTCTACCACCTGGTCCCCCTTAATAAGGCAGGAGGAGTTAGCAGAGCCGGCCATGGTGGAATCCACCACAAAGGGTATGGCAAGGCCGAACATTCCGGCATCGTTCAGGACACGGCCGATGTAATCCTGGTCGATGTATATGTCCAGGGTATCACTCCCGCGGAGGACGGTGGCCTTGCGTGTCTGGCGGCGGGCAAGATCGGCCTGGAGGGAGAAGAAATCGGCAGAGGGGTGGCCGTCAAAACTGAGAATGCGGTCCCCGGTGCGGAAGCCCATTTCCTGGGCAAGGGCGCTGGCATAGACTGGACGGTCCGATGGGATGTAGTCCTTGCCCCAGATTGCCAGGATGAGGCTGAATACCAGGATTGCCAGGATAAAGTTGTTAAGAACGCCTCCATTCATTACCAAAAGCCTCTGCCACGCCGGTTTTGAACGGAATTCCCAGGGCTGCGGATCATGTGACAGGAACTCCTTGTCCATGGATTCGTCTATCATGCCGGCTATCTTGCAGTAGCCGCCGAGCGGCAGCCAGCCAATCCCGTATTCCGTCTCCCATGACTTTGCAGAAGGGAACAGCTTCACAAACCACTTCATCCGGGTGGAGAAGAGTTTTGCACCTCCCGCATCAAAGAAAAGGAAGAATTTCTCCACTTTGATGCCGAATATCCTTGCCCACATGAAGTGCCCCGCCTCATGTAGGATGATGAGGAGGGAAAGGGCCAGTATAACTTGCAATGCCTTAAACAGAGCTACCATAATGACTTTGCGAGGTCATAAGCCTCGGCGTTTGTGGAGTAAATGTCTTCAAGACTTGGTTTCTCCACAAATTTCACGCCATCCATGACGCGGGAAACAGTTTCCGCTATGTCATAGAATGCAATTTTGTCATTAAGGTATGCGGCAACGGCGGCTTCGTTGGCTGCGTTCATCGCGCAGGGGATGTTTCCGCCCCTTTCAATGGACTGGAAAGCCAGGGCAAGGCAGGGGAACTTTTCAGTGTCCGGTTCAAAGAAATGCAGCCCGGAAAGAGTGCTGAAATCCAGTTTGGGACCTTTTAATGGAAGTCTCTCCGGGTATGCCATGGCAAGCTGGATGGGAATCTTCATGTCCGGGAGACCAAGCTGGGCAAGGACGGCGCCGTCGGCGAATTCCACCATGGAGTGAATCACGGATTCCGGGTGAACAACAACGTGGATGGCTTCCGCCCCAACGCCGAACAGCCACTTGGCTTCTATAACCTCGAAGCCCTTGTTCATCATGGTGGCGGAGTCGATGGTAATCTTTGCGCCCATGCTCCAGTTGGGGTGCTTGAGGGCTTGCTCCTTGCGTGCAAGGGCTATCTGTTCGCGCGGCCAGGTACGGAAAGGCCCGCCGGAGGCCGTGAGATGTATCTTTTTGACGGGATTTCCGCAGGCGCCAAGCAGGCATTGGAAAATGGCCGAGTGCTCAGAGTCCACGGGGTATATGTGTGCGCCGCAGCGTGAGGCGGTTTCCATGACAACCGGGCCGGCGGCCACAAGGGTTTCCTTATTTGCAAGGGCTACGGTTTTTCCGGCTTCCAGTGCTGCAAGCGTGGGCGTGAGTCCGCTGAATCCTACCATTGCGGCAACCACCACATCCACGGACGGCTCCTTTACCCACTCGCATGCGGCGTCTATGCCCAGGCGGACGTCGTACTCTGCGGGAAGGGAATCGCGGACTTCCCGGTATTTATCCGGGTTGCAGATTACAACGCGCTTTACCTTGAATTCAAGAGCCTGTTCCACCAGCAGGGCAGCATTGCTTCCTGCCGATATCATATATACTTCAAAACGGTCCGGATGCTGGCGTACAACCTCAAGAGTCTGTGTTCCGATAGAACCGGTGGAACCAAGAATAGCGATCTGCTTCATGCTAGAATTTGATATAGTCGGCAGGGTTGACAGGTTCTCCGGCGTACCAGAGTTCAAAGTGCAGGTGGTCTCCTTTGGTAAGGGATTCTGACGATGCCACCATGCCTATGGCACTGCCTGCCTTTACGCTGTCCCCGCTGCGGCGGAGGATATTCTGGTTGTTTTTGTATATGGAAACAATGTCTCCGGAGTGCTGGATGGCTACCGTGTAGCCGGAGGCATCGTCCCAGCCGGTGAAAATGACGGTACCGTCAAGGACGGCCATGACGGTGGAGCCGGAAGGGGCGGTTATGTCCACCCAGGGGTGGAGGGAGCGCTCGAACTCCTTGGAAACCACGCCCTTGACAGGAGTAAAGAAAGACATTGCCTCAATCGGCAGCTTTTTCTTTTGTGCCGATGAGGATACGCCAAACTGCTCCTGTTCTACGACATCGGCCCGGAGGAGGGAGTCCCTGAGTGCCAGAAAGGCGGAGTCCGATGCTTCCCTGCCGGCGCGGTTGCCCAGGATGAGGCTGTCCAGACGGATGGGCTCCTCTCCGGCAACCACCCTGCGGAGATTCTCCGCGTAGAGTTCCCACTGGAGGATGCGGGTCTGGAGGGAGTCGATTCTCTGGGAATTCTGAACGGCCTGCCTGCGGCTTCGGGCGTCCGGGTATCCGGGGATGAAAGTTCTGATGGGAGTAAAGGCTATGATGCAGAAAAGCAGAACCAGAGCCACAATGCCTGTGGAAACCGCCGCCCAGACGAAAGCCGGCTTGGTGAAGCGCAGGCTCCAGAGCCTCTCATGTGACTGTGCGTCAACAAGGGAAAGGCGGAAATTCCGGGTTTTCTTATCTTTATTCTCCATAATTATTCGTAACTTTGCGGCCTGGGTATGGACAGGATTATCGGCATAGATTTCGGACTTAAGCGCACTGGCCTGGCGGCCAGCGACCCTCTCTGCATCTTTGCCTCAGCACTGGAAACCGTCCATTCTACAAAGATAATAGATTATCTCAAAAAATACGCCGAAAAAGAGAGAATCGTGCGCTTTGTAGTGGGCTATCCAATGAACCTGGACGGTCGTCCGTCGGAGGCAAAAGCCCATGTGGACGCTTTCCTGCCCAAACTCAAGGCTGCTTTCCCGGATGTCCCTGTTACCCTGGAGGACGAACGTTTTACCTCCGTCCTTGCACACCGGGCCATGATAGACGGTGGCATGAAAGCCAGCCGCCGCCGGGACAAGACAGAGGTGGACCGCATAAGCGCCGCTATAATACTACAGAGTTTTTTGGATAGACAGGCAAGATGATTAAACCAATTTATTTATATGGCGCGGACGTGCTCCGCAAAACTGCGGATCCGGCAGACCTTAATGACAAGGCCGGCCTTGCCGCACTTGTGCAGGACTTGAAGGACACACTCAAAGTGGCCGACGGCTGTGGCCTTGCCGCCCCGCAGATTGGTGTAAGCCAGCGTGTTGTTATTGTTGACGGCGATGTGGTTTCTGATGTCTATGACTATCTGAAAGGCTTCCGCCGCACTATAATCAATCCGGAGATTATCGACCACAGCGAGGAACAGACTACCTATTCTGAGGGCTGCCTCTCCATCCCCGGCATCTACTGTGACATTGTGCGTCCCAAAACCATTACGGTGAAGTATTACGACGAGGACCTGAAGGAGGTTACTGAAACCTTCGACAACTTTGCCTCCCGCATGATCCAGCACGAGCTCTCACACCTTGACGGGGACCTTTTCACAGACCACGCCGCCCCTATCCGTAAAAAAATGATATCCAGCAAGCTGCTGAATATCACTAAAGGGAAGGTGCATCCGCACTATAATTCCAAACTTAAATAGATCCCCGGGTCAAGCCCGGGGATGACGGTATAGGGGCGTCATTCGCCGGCTTGACCGGCGAAGCTAGTCTTTAGTCTGGAACTGAATCTTCTGTCCACTTACCAGGTGGTCACACTCAATGGATACAACTGACTTCTCCGAGACTTCGGGGAGGTCAATTTTTATCCAGACGTTTTCTCCCGGCATGAGGTTCCGAAGGGAATAATTGCCGCGTTTGCCGTCAACGGCAACGTAGGCGTCCCTGTAAATGGGAGCCACGCCAACGTTGGAAATGTTGACAACGGCACCCACGCCTTCCTTTATGCGGAAACCGTCAACCTGGAAACGGTAACCCATTGACATGGCGGCCTCCTTGATGCGGGCGTCGGTCTGTTTGCCGGGCTGATCGTTGCCTATGATAAAGGTCATGTGGAATTTGGCAACCTCGTCTTCAAAGACACGGCCGTGCATGCCTTCCTTGTCCAGGCAGTGCTTCTGGTCGGAGGACGTGTAGTAGCTGAATTCACCGCCAAGTGGGGCAACCTTGTAGCGCTCCTTGCCAAAGAACTCCCAACATTCCTTGTTGTAGCCGTCATGGTCGCTGCACATGAAGGAATCGTCAAAATTGCCGAATTTGTTCTTCAGCAGTTCGGGCTCCTGGGAAAAGGGGCTGTAATAGCTGTCAGCTGCGTCTATTGATATCATCCATGGAGTCTTCTTGAACCATCCGTCCATTGCGCTAAGGAACTGGCTTTGGAATTCCTTGCTGGGGAAGGTCTGGCCGGCAATGAATCTGCCGCCATAGACATGATACTCTCCCCAATGGCCGAACCCTGTTTCTACGAATGCCAGGCGGGGATCATCATCGTACCTCTGGGCAAAAAGGCGGTGGAACTCCATGTGGAAACTTTTGAGTTCTTCACTGCGCCAGTCAGGATATTCTGCCCTGCCGTCTTCAGAATTGTAGGTTGTAGCCTGATAACCGCTCTCGTTCTTAATGTATGCGGGAACAGAATTGAATGAGCCCGGGTAAACGTAGCAGAAGCGCACAACAGCCTGGTGCCCGCGTCCTGAAACCTTCTTGAGGAGATTGTCCATGGCGGTCCAGTCATATTTGCCCTTCTCGTTACATACGTCGTTGTATTTCATATACGAATACTCCATCGTAACCCAGGACTTTGAGGTATTGCCGGAACTGGACCAAAGGATGATGCCGGTCATGGGTTGGACCTCTGTCACTTGCGACTGGATTGGAATCCGTGTATAATCTTCATACTCCGCATTATACTCTCCGCCCTGCTGGGTTTCCTCGGAAGTATTGTCCGATGTGTTGTCTGAAGTGTTATCTGTTGTGTTCTGTTCAGTGTTATCGTCATTGTTTCCATTGACGTTAATCTGGCATGAACACAGCAGCAGTGCGGGTGAAATCAGCAGTGATAAAAGGATACTCTTCATGGGGGATTATTTAGTGTGAGCCTTGAAAAACTTTGATATATCGCTGTTCCAGGATGCTGGATAGGAATGCTGCATCTCAGGATAGAAGTTCATGGTCTTGTCTGTGCTGAGAAGGTTGTTGAAGGGCGCCAGGTTTGTGTGGGGAGGGCAGGTGCCGTCCTGCAAACCGCTGGTAGCCCATACTGCGCAGGAAATCTTAGTGGCCAGGTTCTTGGTGTCGAAATAGGAGAGCGATGCATACATCTCATCGTCTGACATATTCTTTTCTTTGGCGCACCTTTTGGCCGTGTCTCCAGGCCAGCTGACAATCTTGAAGTAGTCCGGGAAGTCCCCAAGAAAAGCAACATTAGGGGCGATGGCGCTGAATGGAATGTCACTTAATGCCGCGGCAGCATAACACAGGGCGCCGCCCTGACTTGAGCCCTCGGCAAAGAGGTTGTCCATGTCGCTTGTGGAGCGAGTTGCCATGAAATGGACTGCCTGGACACAGTCCATGAAAGCACCACGATAATAGTAGCTGTTCTTGTCGCCAAAATTGTACGCGAACCAGTCTCCGTAGATGTTCTCAAAATCCTGCTCGACGCCGTCGTCACGCTTGGATGCAGGACGGGCGTTAATGTATTGCCCACGGTGGGAGAGATAAAACTCAGCGTATTCCCCGTTATTGCCTGAAGGACAGGACATCTTGGGAGGATTAGGCTGGGTATCATATCCCTGGAAATGCATGATAACAGGATGCTTTTTGCCGTCCTGGGGTTCCAAATAATAGCCGCGGACAAGTACTGGATCGCCATCAAGTCCATCAGGAACGGACGGAATCTCCACGAAATATACTTTGCAGTTGGAATTGCTCTTTTTGGCAATTTCAATCACAGTGACATTGTTCTCATTCAGCTCAGGCAATTGATTCCTGGCATCGTTCCAGAATGAGTCAAAATCGTCAAGCTTATCTGGAGGAGACTTGATGTCCAGGGGATTAACGGCAAAGTTGAATATTTTGGCTGTCCTATTATTAACAAATGTGGCGGCTTTATAAATACCTGGATCAAGATCGTAATTAGTGGTGAATGTGATATCTATACTCCCTAATGCGGGTGCTTCAAACTCTTTCTGGAGCATTGGGTCTGTTACCACTTTGCCCATATCTGTAGAGATGCGAAGACTGGCATAGGCAAGAACGGGCACCCCGTTGGGATTCTCTACATGAAGAACAAGTGCCGGGCGTTTGTCAAACACCCAGTTCTCGTTTACCGGAACTGATACCTTCAGATCAACGAGGAAATTCTCTAACACCCCGGGATCATCAGTATCGTTATCCGCAGGAGTGCAGGCAGCTGAAAAGAATCCGGCGACTGCCAGCGCAGCAAGTATCAGGTAAAACTTCTTGTTCATACTGGAAACACTTTATTCTCTGGAGAAGATAAGTACACAGCTGATGGCCGCAACCATGCCGGAGATCTGCCAGATGGTAGGGAGAGCATCCATACGGGCGATGAGCAGAAGGACAATTGACAGCAGGCAGCAGATGACGGGGGAGCAGGCGTCGGCCAGAGGGGCAATAACCATAGCCTTGCCGTAACGGTTGGCGTAAACAAGGGTAAATGCGCCGATTGCGTTGAGGATCTGGACGAAGAAGACCTTTGTAGGGACTGCCCAGCCGTAAGCGGTGAGCTCTGCGGGCGACTTCAGGAGGAAGGCCACGGGAATGAGCACCACGGCGGAGATTGCCATATATACAAAGACGCTCTCTGCATCCGGGGTGTGGTTGTTTGCAAGCTTCATGACAAAAGCCTGGATGCCCCAGCAGATGAACACAACTGCTGCGAGCAGTATCCACAGCCAGCCCTGTGCGCTGCCTTCCGTGTCACTGGGAATGGCAAAGCAGATGATGGCTACAAATGCCAGCACAATGCCCAGGATGCCCAGTTTTGACACCTTCTCCTTGAGGAAGATGGAGGACAGGATAACCGTGACGATAGGCGCCACGGAAATCATGGGCATGACCAGATATGAAGGTGCATACTTGAGCGCCAGGAACAGCACCAGCTGACCACCTGCGCCAAGCAGTCCCACGCCCATGCTCAAGGCCACGGTCTTGGGCCTCACATCCAGCTTGAACTTGATGTTCCCCAGAGCAAACAGTGCACACGGAATCATGGACAGAGCCCACACCACATACACCATCTCTGACGGGAAATCCTTGGGAATCCCCAAATACAACTCACCAAGTGTAGGATCTGAAAAAGTCATCCATACACCCCACGTTACCATCGTAATGATGGCATACAGTAACCAGTTATGTTTCTTTTCTTTCATATTATTTTACAAACGAAGCAATCAGTTGTCCCCATTCGGCATTTTCACGAATGCCGGTAAACTTATCCGATCCCGGTCCCCAGGCGTAAACAGGCACTGCAATGCCGTTGTGGCTTTCGTTTCCGAAGGCAACGCCAATGCGGCCTTCCTCAAGATTGCCGTCCTGGAGGGTGAGGGCGCCGGTGTTGTGATCGGCCGTAACCACAACCAGGGTGTGGCCGTCCTTGGCCGCCCATTCAAGCACATCGCCGATGGTACGGTCAAAGTCAAGAAGCTCCTCCATGGCCTTCTCAATGTTGTTTCCGTGCAGCCAGTCGTCGATGCAGGAGCCTTCCAGCATCATCACAAAGCCCTTGTCGCCGCTTTCGCGGGAAAGGATGTCAAGACCGCGGGTGACGGTGTGGCGGTAAAGGTCTCCGCGCTCCATGGCGACAGGGAGATTGTCCGGGGCAAGTATGCCGATGACCGGTAGCTCCGCCGCCATGAGTTCGTCCTCCGTAAGTGCCACTGTATATCCTGCAGCGGCCATTTCCTTAGTGATGTCCCGGCCGTCGGTGCGTTTAACCGTAAACCAGTCAAGCCCGCCGCCGGCAAGATAATCCACGCCGCATTCAACGTAGTCGGCAATGAGGTCTTCCTGATTGTAGCGGTACTCGTTATGGCAGCAGAAGTCGCAGGGAGTGGCATCGGCAAAGTGGCAGGTTACCGCAACGCCTGTTTTCTTCCCCAACTGACTGGCCTTTACCAGGATGGATGGAAGGTCTGAGGAATCGGCTGCCGTGCCGACATGGCTCTCTGCAGTTTTCTGACCGGATGCCAGGGCAGTTCCACCGGCACCGGAGTCTGTAATCAGCGCATCCGTGCAGTATGTGCGTGAAAGGCCTATGTATGGGAAATTGTCAAAATTGAGTTTCCCGTGGTTCAGCACCCATGCGCAGCTTACCTGTTCCAGGCCCATGCCGTCGCCGATCATGATGATGACGTTCTTCACCTCGTTGGTTACGGGAGGCATCTGGACGTTGACAATCTCATAGGGATTTGGCGTCTGGTAGTACTGTAAAGTTTTTTCTGTCTCTTTGCAGCCGACCAAAAGGAGTGAGGAAACAAGAGCAAACAGCGTAATTCTATTCATGACTGATTCTTTTATGAACGAAGCCGACTCCTGCGAGCCGGCTTCGCACTGCTTGATATGATTAGATTACAGTGTGCAGGTAAATATCACTTTATTCATATCTTTGTTTCCCCATGTGGTAATCGTAATGGGGGTGTTAGGTATTGTCGGGAGGTTAGAGCGAGGAATGCTGTACTCTATATAAGCACCCTTGTCGTTGACAACACCCTTGCACTTCATACCTAACAGATTGTATGGTTCAGGCAAGCTATCGCCACCTTCGCCACAATTCTCTTTGATTTCCGGAGCTTCTAAAGTTCCATAGTAAGGAAGGAAGTAGCCAATGAAGTCATAAGGGCCATTGCTGTTTAGAGTTACACCGTTGGTCTCATCTCCATCCAGGTTAAAAGCAATGTAGAGGTATCCTGAGCCACCCCAAATTGCGGAGTATCGGCCTTCAGTTGTTCTATAGGTATAGAAGTAGAGATTCTTGTCGTCTGATGCGGCCTTGAACATGCCGTATGCGCCGTTGCAAATACCGTCAAATGCGACCCATTCGGAAAGGTCTCCGTCTATTACAGGTGTGGGGACTTCACCATTATAAGCCATCGGGTGGTTGACGGCAGGTGCACTGCCTATGCGGGAGGTGTCTTCTCCATCCCAGACTTCGCTACCTGAGGACGTGTCAACAGTCTGGTTGGTGATGTAAGCGCCATAAAGAATTGAGTTTCCGCTGAAGATTGCGTCAGCGCTCTTGGGGAAGCAGAATTCATACTTCTGGACATCACCATCAACTTCCTTGTGCTCAAAGTTGTCAACACTCCAGGTTATCATGTTAGGAACACCATTCTGCATTAGCCAGATATCTACAATCTTGTCGAATTTGGCTCCGCCCCATGCCTCATTGCCAAATGAACCTTCGTTATCGCCATTGTCGAAGCAAAGCATAATCTTATGGGCGAATGCCATGGTTGCGTCAAGCTTGACATCATCGGTCTTAACAACCTCAAGATAGAAGAACATCTTGTCATCGGTATTCTTCATCTTCAGAGCCTTGATTGCACCATCACCGGCAATGGATTCAACAGTCTTCCATTCGGAGAAATCTCCGTCGATGGCAAACTCAACCTCTGCGGGGGCAGGAATCTTAGCGCCGTTCTTCACCACCTGTTCCACAACACCCTTGCTGGGAAGATAACCCACAGTGGTATAGCCTCCGTCCTGGATGTCAAAACCGATGCCGATAACTTCTTTCAAAGTGCCGGGATATGTTGAATAATCCATGGCGCATTCGTACAGGTTGCCTTTTCCGGCAAAAGTGAATGTAGGAACCACCTCTGCGGAAGTCCATGAGCCGCTCCATTTTTCGGGATCTTCTCCAGTCCATTTATAATAATTTGAACTGAGGGCGCACCATTCTCCACCGCTTGTCATCTTGCCTTCCAGCATGCAGTCAATCTTTCCTTTATAACCGGTATCAGCATCGTTCCCATTGTCAAAATAGAAATGCATTCGAAGTTTGCCGTCGGTTACGCCCTGGGCAAGAGCCTCGTCAGTGACTTCCAGAAGGGCGTAGAGCTTATCGTCATAGAACACCTTGGCGCTCTTAAGGCCCTTAAGCTCTGCATCTTCTGAGCAGACAAGCTCTGTTACATAATCGCCGGGAAGCTTGGCCCACTCTGATGCATCTCCGTCCACAGTCACAGGTGCCGGCTTAGGAACCGTGATTGAAAGGACTGTCAGAGTGCCCAAGGGAACCCCAGCTACAGATGCTACAATGACAGCCTTGTACTTTACCTCGGGGGTAAGGGCATCCTTATCCACGGAGAGTTTACCGGTGATCTCGGTTTCTCCCTTCTTAAGGATGAGCTCGGTAGGGAAGGTCATTCCGGTCATGTTGTTGTCCGTTGCCGCAGCAAGCGAAATGGTTACATCTGCAGGAGCGGGAACGTCGGAGACGACCTTGAGATCTGCTGTCGTTTCGGAAGTGGCAGTAGCTGAGAATGCGAATTTTACGGGTGTTCCCGAAGGATTCAGCAATGGATTGTCCTTTTCCTTTTCGCAAGAGGCGAAAGTGAAGGCTGCCATGACAGCAACAAACAGATACTTAGCGATTTTTCTCATGGTAATATTAGTTATGTTTTGTGTCTTTGTATAGGTACTTACAAATATATTGATAATATTCCGAATTCGTTCCGATTCCTTTCAAAATAACATTTCGTAATGTTTCGCTTCCGAAATGCTCTTTTTTGCTGTGTCAGATTATCGCGTCATCAAGACCGGTGAATTCATACTTGTAAACATATGAAGTTGAACCATAGTCATCACCAATCCAAACACAGCTGTTTTTGTGGTCAACGCAAATAGATTCTTCATTGGACTTGGTCTTCAGGGCGTAAGCGCCTAATAGCTGCTCTGCGTCTCCAGTGAGAGCAAAGAACTTGTGGGCTTCAGAATCAACAACCCATAGCCAGTCAGTAAGAGGGTCGTAGCAGAGTCCTGCAATTTCAGTAATGACATTGTGCATCTCACGAAGGCCCTTTCTCCATATAACCTCGCCCGTTTCCAGATTGCAAAGGTACAGATATGAACCAGTTTGCGTGCCGATGTAGACTAGGCCATCCTTATAGTAAGTGCAGCCCTCGGCACCGGCATTGCCAAAGTTCTTTGCATCGGCAATCTTAAAGAGGGATTCAGCTCCACTGAAGGTGCTGGATTTGAAGATGTTGGCGATGTCTTTCTGGGGAATGCGACACACAGCGTTGGGCTCTCCGCTGATGAGAAGATCACCGGTGTCATAATTGATGGATAACCCTTCTGAGTCGATGGTGGAACCGCTCGTAGTCTTCAGGTTGGCACTTTCAAGCAAGTTTCCATCAAGGCTGATTCTGGCAATCTGACTTCCGTCTCCAACAGCCCAGACGAAATCGCCTCCGGAGTTTACGCAAATACCTGAAAGTTCATTGAATTTCATGGAATACTTGCTATACTTACCCATCTCCGGCATAGCAGGTTTGGGACCGGAATAAGGCGTCAACTTGGCAGTGATGTCTCCCAACTCCAGTTTCTTGCCTGCTTTCAGGTCAAGATCCTCTGAGTAAGTATATGAGGCCGTCCATGCTCCAGCCTTGCCGAAATACATTGTGAAGCCGCCTGATAGGGTAGTCCTCCCAGGGAACCAGATGGTGGCGTTTCCATTTGCAGGCAAGGACTCTTCTCGATAAGGATAGCCGTCAGTGACCACCTTCGCGAAACTGGTCATGGCGGTGGAATGGGCGTTGGAGTACTCTTTGAAGCGCATGCCAGGGCGCTTAGTGCCGGCAATAATAACAGAGTCATATCCGCCGGAAACAGTAAATGCAATGGCTCCGCTTGCGTCATCAAAAGCAAAGTTGGTTCCTTCCAGATACGCCTGAGCCATGTGAATGTTGGCTACTGAGAAAGTTGTTGTGGCATCCATAAGGCCATCATCCTGCTGTACTGCGGACGCGGGCCAAGCTGCGTACAGATTGTCAGGAGCGGCAAGGTATTCCATTATCTTGTCGTCCAGTTTCAAAGTGGCGGTTTTTCCGTCAGCAGAGATGTTTTCACTCTTTAAGGTGAAAATCTGGCTTGCAGGACCATATGAGCCGTGAACATAAATCTGATCGCCGGCCACCCACTGTGCTTTCAGAGGAGATGCCGTAAACGTGTAATCCCCTGGTTTTGGTTTGTTTTCGTCTTGTGACTGTTCCTGCTCCTGCTCATCGGGATCGTCATTCTGCGTGCATGAGATGCAGCAAGGGAGAAGTGTCACGGAAACCGCGATGCAGACAATTGTGATGATGTTTTTCTTCATGGTCCTTATTATAATGCTAATGTGTAACCGCTTTCAACGGATCCGTCTGCGGCAACAACAAAGTATATTGGTGTCATGTTAATGTCGAAAACGTCAGAGGCGTTTTCGGGGAATAGGTATTCCCAGCCAGGTACTTCGGGTTTTGGCCCTCGTCCCAGACAGACGGCTATTCTTTTTATCCCGTCCCACCGTGAATCAGACGCCAGTTTCTCCAAGGCTTCCCGGCAGGAAGGGCATCCCATGTCAAGGACCAGCACTAAAGTGCGGGCGTTAATTTGGGATAATCCCGGGACGATAGCCATCGTCCCTTGCTGATTGAATCCAATCCAGTCCCTTTTTTTAAGGAAAGGGGAGGATTCATTTTCGTCCAGGATGCCGTCGGCCTGTATTCTCTCAACTGCCTTGTTGTATAGTGCAACGTTTCGGCATGGAGAGAGCATGTTATAGAAGGCGCCGTCCATCCAGTTAGTGTAAATGTAATATGCCACGGTGTCCTGCTTCAATTTATCAAAGAGAACATCCATAGCTGAAAGGGCATTCTGCTGAGGTGCTGATACGGCCAATTCTGCGAAGTCTGCAAACTGGTCCTCGGCAGCGCGAATGTCCGAATAATCAATGCTTTTTTTATTCCAGAAATTACTGACATCCGATGCCTGGCACCCTGCAAGGAGTACCAGGCACGGAATGACAGTAAGTAAATACCTCATCAATTACTTGACAGTGGTGACTTTCAGGAGGTGGCCCCAGCCGTTGCCTTCACCTTCCTCTACGGAAGAATTAGGCATGTTGGAGAGTTCGCCCCAGCCTCCATTTCCATAGAAACGGATACCGGTGTAGAATTCATCACCCATCTTCTGATCTGCAGGAACAGCGTTATTGAAAAGTTCGCGGGCAAGCAGGATTTCATACTCGTTGCCTTCGCCCTTGCCTGCTACCAGGTTGTTGTTGGGCTCCAGGAGGGCTGTCCAGCTTCCGTCTACGCGCTGATGCAGTGTGCCGTCATAGTCGGTAAAGTTACCTTCTCCATCGGCCAGGGCACCTTCGATGATGAAGTCATATGCCTCAAGGAAATAGTTGGCATAACCGGAAGTGAATTCGCCGTCAGTATTGATGCAAAGACGGATAGGCAGGGTCTCATTGTTTTCCAACTGCTCTTTCACAGCTTCCTTGTTGAACTTGATGTAGTAGTAGACAAAGTCTGCATCTGCACAGCAGCGGATTTCGCTCACTGCATCCCAAGGTGAGTTGGGATCATTCTTTGCAGAAACAACGACTTCGGTTTTCAGTGCAGCCCAATCGTCGAAGTTTCCGTCGATCTTGAGTGCAATTCCAGCCTTCTCATCTTTGTTCTTGTCTTTTTTGCCGCCATTGTCATCCTTATTGCAGGAAACGGCAAGAATCATGGCCGTCATGGCCAGAAAAGTGAAGATTCTTTTCATAATGACTAAGGAATAATATTGATAAAAAGTTAAAGCTCAAACAGTTTGTTCATTCCAGTCTTGCTGTCAAATACATCATTGTTGGCTAAAGCAATGCTATACTCCGGACGATCCTTTAACAACGGGTCTGATAAATCTAGATAACACGTGCCGTTAGAGGCGGGTAATGTTATCTTGGCAGTAATTTCATGTGCCCCAGGATGCCATGTGCGGGGGTCAGAGCCCAAAGGGAAACGAGTCTCCTTGCCGGAAGTATCAACAAATACCAGTTCTGCGTTTCTGGGATTCATTGGAGCAGCAAAGCCGTCATTCCTGAACTTAAGCGTAATGTATAAAGGCTTCCCGACAGCAGGATCCACCGAGTAGGAGGCCTTCTCCATCACCAGTCTGTATCCAAGTCGATTAGTTATCTCATCTTTGCACCCGGAACTGTTCCACCTGCTGAGTACGGAACTATTGTATCCGCTGTTCAGGTATGTCCAGTGGTAATCTTTCATGTCCTTGAGAGAGGCAGGGCAAGTGCAGTAGTCAGATACTTTACATGTTTCTCCGCCCATGATGGTATAACGGGTGTCGGATTTCCAGAACCGGCGGTCGTTGGTTTCGTTGTCAAAGGTGCCGTAATCTGTTTCAGAAGCGCCGAAACAGTCATTGTGACCACACAAACGAGCTAATGCAGTGTTGCTGTAGGCTGTGGCTGCGGTGAGGGTGTCCTTGAGGGAAAGGCCGTACATCCTCATCTTGAACTGTGGTGTGCGGAGTGCAATCTGGCGACTCTCCGGAAGCGCGTCCAGCAAGGCGTCCGTCAACTGGCGGCGAGGCTTGTAGTCCGCGTCCGAACTGGGATCCATGATGAAGTTCGCCGTGTAGTACCATTCCCCCCAAACGCCTACGAATCCAGCCTGAAGGACAAAAATTACATCGGCATTCTTTTGAAGGATGGGTTTTAACTGTTCAACGTGTTTCAGTACCACATCTACGGCAGGGTCCCATGGTTTATCACTCTCACTGTTCTGGTAGGCAAAACGCAAAACGCATTTAATCCCAGCCTCGCGTATGGCATCCAGTGAAGTTTGAATCATATTCAGGTATGCCTGTGAAATATCTCCCTTCATGAAGTCGGTAAGATAGAATCCCACATACATAAGAGTGATGCCTTGAGCTCTGAGTGCCTTGGCTGAGGTTGCCTTGACCGGACTTGATGCGCTGCGAATATCTACGGCACCACCGTAGAATCCTCTTTCCGGGTTGACAAGAACAGAGGTGCTCTCTGTGAAACTCACGCTGACTACATCTCCTTCATAAGTGATGGAATCATCCTCTGAATTGGACGGGGTGGTTATATCACATGAGAAAAGAAGGGCAGTGGCGATGAACAGCAGTTTAATTGAATGGGGAGTAAACATGTTGTTAAAGGGTGAAGGTATGGAGCTTGTTGAAACCGGTGTTTTCATCCCAGATATCTTCATTGGCAAGCCTTATGGAATACAGAGGATTGCTGCGAAGGTTCTGGCAAGGATCAGGCAGATTAAGAGACAGGGTGACTTCGCCGGAAATACCATCAGGGATAGTGACGGTCTGGTCAATGACGGTCTTTTCATCTGGCATCCAATAACGTGGATCTGAGACAAGGGTCCAGGTTTTAAGTACCTTGCCGCCTTTGTCTGTCAGAACCAGTTCTGCATCGCGGGGATTCTGGGCCGGGGCAAAGCCGTCGTTGCGCAGTCTTAAAACCACCCTTAATTCTCCGCCGGCCTTGGGCTCTTTGGTAAACTGGCCCTTTTCCAGGACATAACGGTATCCAAGACGTTTTTGAAGCTCATCAAAGCAACCTTCTGATTTCCATCGCTGGATGACACCGGTATGGTATGCGGTATTCAGATAAGTGAAGTGGTTTTTTGCCATGTCCACAAGAACACCATGGGCATTGCTGTTGTCTTCCTGAGGGTTACAGTGGCAGTATGCGGACAAACCGCAAGTTTCTCCACCCATGATTGTGTAAGCGGACTCAGCAGCCCAATATGCGCGGTCATTGCTTCCTCTGTAAGTGCCTTGATCGTTGGAACTGGCAAGGTAGCAGTCATTGTGGCCGCCCAGACGACCTTTGATGTCTGGTTGATGGGCTGTTGCCCGTGTTATGGTGTCGGCTAAGGAATAGCCGTATAAACTCATTTTGAAGGCCGGAGTACGGAGTTCTATCTGACGGGAGTCAGGAACAGCATCCAGCAGAGCGTCCACAATCAATTTGCGGGACGCGTTGTCGTTATAATTTTCGGTGTAATACCATTCTCCCCAGCTGCCGATGAATCCGGCTTGGACAACCATGATTACGTCGTAAAACTCCTGGATGAGTGGCTTAACCTGAGCAATGTGTTTGAGAGCTTGCTCCGGTGTGGCATCCCAGGGCTTGTCTTTTTCATCGAAGCCATTGGAGTAACAGAAGCGAAGAATACACTTGGCGCCGCCTTCGCGCAGCGACTGAAACTTGGTGCGGATAGTTTCAAGATAATCATCAGCAATGGCGGTATTTACATAGTCCGCCATATGGAACTCCAGCAAATACAAAGTTCTGCCTTGTTTCCTGTTGGCCGTAAAGCTGTCTTTAGAGATACCGCTGGTCGAAACACGGGAAACCTCGTTGGGTGAATAAAACCCGCGTTCCGGATTGGCGATTATGGCATCGGTGGCATCATAGTGGATGACCTCCATGCCGGGAATGTCGTCCGCTTCGGTGCCCTTGCCGCAAGCAATGACCAGCGACAGGCAGGCCAGGAAGGGTAAGATGTTTCTGATCATTGATTTCTCTGGTTCTAATTGTTAAAAGCCATGGGCGGGAATCCCCGCCCATGGCATAGGTTAAAACAACTGGATTACTTAACAGTCACAACCTGGAGGGAAGGAGCGGTACCAGCGGGATTGTTATCGGTAGGAGCGGCGTTAGGCAGGATGCCAACGGAGTTCCAGCCCTGCTGGATGTCAAAGCCGATGGAGAAGTTGTCAGCAAGCTTGCCAACAGGATAGAGTTCACGGGTAATCAAGAGTTCATACTTACCCTCGACGCCAGCGCCGGCGCAAATGCCAGAACCTGCATCAAGAATAGCGGGATCTGACCATTCCCAACCAGAACCATTGACTTCACCCTGCCAGGAGTAAACACCGGGATCGTAGGAAACGATGCTGGAACCATCGGTGAGGAAGCCCTCGAAGCAAGTGTCGGAGCAAGCGTCAGACCACTGGTCGCCAAAGCCACCGGTAGCAGAGTTGCCGTCACCATTGATGTAGATGTGGAAAGGAACATGCTCAACATCCTTTTCGAAGCTGATCTGATCCTTGTCCCACTCGAAATATACGAATACGAACACTGCATCTGCGTAGACCTTCACAAGCTTAAGAGCTGTCTTGGTTGCGTCGGCTTCGCACTTTGCGGTAGCAATCTTGGTAGCATCAAGCTTTGCCCAATCATCGAAGTTGCCGTCGATTTTGATAGGCTGCTCATAGCTGTCCTTACCGCCTTTGTCTTTTTTGTCCTTGCCACCATTGTCATCCTTATTGCAGGAAACGGCAAGAATCATGGCTGTCATAGCCAGGAAAGAAAGGATTCTTTTCATAGTTTTTAAAAATTAGGTTAATAAAAAATGGATTATGTAAGTAAATAATAACTATCTGGGATTCTGTTCGATACCGCTTGAGTTAATCTCATCCAAAGGAAGAAGGAGGGCGATACGGGGGTCGTTGGGCTCCATGACTTCCCAGTCGTGGCATCCGACAAAGCGTCGGTCCATCTTGAGTTTGTTGCGGAATACATCGAACATACGGTGGCCTTCATAACAGAGCTCACGACGGCGCTCATCCAGCACGCACTCTAAAGCGTCTGCATATCCACGGGCGTTGATGTTCTCCTCTTTCATGAGGGCGTCACCAGTGAGGCCGGCACGCTTGCGGATTGTATTCACATCATCCAGTGCAAGGCCAGGCTTTCCAGTCTTTGCATATGCTTCAGCACGGTTAAGTACCACTTCTCCCCAGCGGAGGAATACCGGTGATGTCATCATAGGTAAGCCACCCTGATAACTGAACTTGGAGCAGTAGTAAATCATGTAGTCACCGCCCATGTTGTTTCGAATACCTTTTGCGCGGGAGATGTTGGGACGAACATATACACGAGCCTTTCCATCAGTTTTAACTCCAGGGAAGTTGGCATCTTCAACATAATACTCAGTATAAGTGTTGACTATCTGAGGAACAGCAGTGTAATTCTTGCTCTGGTATTTGAAATCAACAGAGCCGTCAGCATTCCTGGTGCAATCAGCGACGAAACCATCAGAGCAAGCCTTGGTCTTGTCATTGGTCTTGATGGGGAAGACAACTGTAACCTTGGGAGTTGATACATATCCAGGATAATGGTTGTCAGCCGTGATGTACTCCGGCATGCTGAAATATGCGGCAAAACGCTTGTCTTGAGGATAGCGGAGGAAGATGTCAATGAGATCTTCTCTCCAGTAATGCTCACCCCAGCCGTTACCGTCCTTGATGTACATGGAAGCGATTGAAGCTTCAGCGTGCTCGCCAGCCCAGTCATCGTTTTCGTCCAGACGGAGGCACCAGATGGTTTCCGGATGGTCATAAGTATGGGTGGGGTAGTCAGCATAGTCGTAACCGGTGGTCACGGATGCGGGAGCGTGATCAAGGAGCTTGTTGCATTCAGCAATGCACTCGTCGTTCATACCCATATAAAGGTACACGCGTGAGAGAAGGGCAGTGGCGGCATCCAGGCTAACATATACCTTTTCGTTGCTTTTAATGCGCTCTTTTTCTCCGATGGCAAGATACTGCTGGGCCTTTTTGAGGTCTTCGACGATGGCATCGTAGACTTCGCCCACGGTAGCACGCTTTGTGGTGGAAATGTCCAGATTCTGGCGCAGCACTACACCAAGGTTATCACGACCCTGAGCATAAGGCATGGCGAAGAGAGTTACAAGGTGGAAGTGAAGCATTGCACGGAAGAAATAGTTTTCTCCAAGCAGGTGATCACTCAACTCTGATGCGCCCGGGGTAATGGCCTCAATGTTGGAATTGGCAGCGTTGATAATCTTGTAAGCAATCCACCAGGTATAGTAAATATTCTTGGTGGTAGGATTCTCAGAATACATGTATGCATCTGTGAACGGGTCTTCAGACTTGCCGGAAACGGTAACGTTGTCACCGCGGAGCTCTGCGAGTTGGAAGTAGTGGCGAATATAATAGTTTCCACTCTCACCACCGCTCTGTCCTTTGTATGCAATCCTGTCCTTGAACAGTGTGTATATACCGTCAGTTGTATATATGGCGGAAGAGGGGTTTGATGCCAGCTGAGCAGATGTCATGGAATCGGAAGAATAGAAATCCATATTGCATGATGCCAGGGCAAGAGCCGCAAGAACGATTACAAATATCTTTTTCATAATAGCAATCACTTTTAGAATTTGAGGTCAATACCTAACACAACAGAAAGCGGGACGGGATAGTTGCTGGAGTAGAGACCGGCGTGATGGTAGGTGTCACCGTCCAGGCGGACTTCAGGGTCCATGCCGGAGAAGCGGGAGAGGGTGAGAATGTTGTCAGCGGCCAGATAGACACGTGCGCTGGAAGCTTTAATCTTCTTATAGAATGAATCAGGAAGATTATAGGACAGGGTAACATTCCTGAGGCGGAAGAAACTGCCGTCCTCGAGGTAGCGGGAAGATGTTCCGTTGGAACCGTCAGCACGGGCTGCCAGAAGGGCAGGGTGAGTGGCGATTTCCCAAGTGTCTTCGTCGTCTTCGTCCCAACGAACCCAACCAAGGCCATTGTTGATGGACATCTGGTTTAGACCGGTGTATGCACCGTCGGAGTCCATATGCTCGCGGTCTTTATTGTAGATCTTGTTGCCTACCACGAAGTTTCCGTTTGCAGTAAGGGTGAAGTTGCCGTATCTGAGGGAGGTATTGATACCACCACTGAATGCGGGGGATGCGGTACCGACAAGCTGCTGAGGAGCTTCAGACAGCATGTTGGTGACACCGCTCTTCATCTTAGCCTGGGCATTGCCGTTTTCGTCGATATAATAGACAGGATTGCCAGCCTCGTCCAGCTCGGGAACGAATGTCTCCCACATGGGCAGACCGTTGGTAGGATCCACACCCAACCACTTGGGCATATACCAGCTATAGACATCTTCGCCTTCGCGGATAATCTGGTTGACGTCACCGCGGTTCATGACGATGTCTGCGTGGCCGGGAAGCTCCAGCACGCGGTTCTTGTTGAGGCCCATGTTGAAACCGACGTTCCAGCCAAAGTCCTTATTGTTGATGATGGCGCCATCTACGGCAAACTCAACACCCATGTTGCGGACTTTACCCACATTGTCCATAACGGCGAAGAAACCGGTGGACGGAGACATGGGAGACTCGAGGAGAATCTTGCTGTTGATGGTGTGGTAGAGGTCTACGGTAATATTCCAGTTCTTGTTGAGGGTTGCATCTACACCAAGGCTGGTCATGTAAGCCTCTTCCCAACCAAGGTTAGGATTTGCCATGCGTTCCAGAATAGCGGTCTTGACCTTGTTGTACTGGCCGCTGAGGGAGAAGGTGTCCTGATACTGGAAAGCAGGAATGTTATCGTTACCGGTTTTACCGTAACCAAGACGGAGCTTCAGGAAGGAAATATCCTGGAAGTTCTTCATGAAATCTTCCTTGGTAATAATCCAGGCTGCAGAAGCGCCAGGGAAGTAACCGCCGCGGTTGTAGGGACCGAACTTGTAGCTTTCGTCGTAACGGATAGAGGCAGTGACGATGTACTTGCCAAGGTAAGAATACTGTGTCTGAGCGAGCCATGCCCATGAACGGGACTGGTAATCGTTTCCACTGACACCGCTCATAACAGTGTTAGAAAGGGAACGCTGGCCGACAGGGAACTGGATACCGGAGGCACCCAAGCTGCGGGAATAGCCCTCGCCGTATTCCCAGCCGACTGTTGCATTTACGTCATGGTCGCCAAAGGTCTTGTGGAACTTGGCAAGATCGGTGGTGCCCCAGCCGGACCATTCGCCTTCGCTGTTCTCCAGGCTACCGCCGGTTCCCATACCGTCATAAGTACGAGGGTCGCAGTAATACTCATAGAATGAGCTGGATGTGTCGTAACGGTTCATCGAAGTGAGGGTGAGCCAGTCATTGACATGCCAGACAAACTGGAGGTCTCCGGTCAGGCTTTCACCGTGACTCTTTGAATAGTTGTACTGCTCGCTGTGGAGAACGTTGGAAGGGTTCTGTGTCCACCAGGTTGAGTTGATGGATTCACCCTTTGCATTCTTGGGACCATCGTCACGGGTCTTACCGGAAACGAAGATGTACTCGTCAGTAACATTTCCGTCTTCGTCAATGACATACGGGATATCCCAAGGCATTGCATAATATGAATACTCAAGTGTACGCCATGATGAAGTGCCCTGATCATAGGACTTTGCGTAATTGAGGCGCATGGACATGGTGAGGCGATCCGTCAGAGGGATGGACAGGTTCATGCGTCCGGAAGTCTTCTTGAAGTTGGTGTTGATGAGGGTACCTTTTTCATTGTAGTGGTCTGCACTGATGAAATAGCTTACTTTGCCGGATTTGCCGGAAGCGGAAGCATAGTAGTCCTGAACCATACCAAGCTTGAAGCAGTTGTTTACCCAGTCAAAGTCCTGATCCAGAAGGGTTTCGGGATATTTGAGGTTAAACAGTGCCGCAGAATACATAGACTCGGTGTATTCGTATAGCTCTTCAGAATTCATGGGATGGAATGTGCCCATCAGAGCCTTCTTGATACCACCGCTGGCCTTGAATTCCACGGAAGTCTTATCCTGGGAGCCGGATTTGGTGGTAACGACGATAACGCCGCCGGATGCTGCTGCACCGTACAATGCGGTTGCGGAAGCGTCCTTAAGGACGGTAAGTGTTTCGATATCGTTGGGGTTGAAGGAACCGCCGGCAACACCGTCCACCACATAAAGAGGACCTGCGCCTGCGGTAATGGAGCCGGTACCGCGGATGCGGATGTCGGCGTTGTCACCGGGCTGACCGGAACCGTTCATGACCACCACGCCGGCGACCTTGCCCTGGAGCATGTTACCAACATCGGAGGTTGCAACGTCGCGAAGCTTTTCACCGCTCATTGAGACAACCGCACTGGACAGCTCGGCTTTCTTCTGAGTGGTGTAACCCAGAACAACCACCTCTTCAAGTGATTCAGTATCCGGGCTCAGTGATACATTGATGACTGTACGGCCATTCACTGACTCGGTTACACTAACGTAACCCAGGGAGGAGAAAGTGAGGGTTGCATTCTTGGGAGCCTGAATCACGTACTTGCCGTCGTAATCGGTAATAGTACCGGTTCCGTCCGGAAGCATTACACCTGCCCCGATGAGGGGTTGGCCGTCAGAGGCGTCCGTAACCTGGCCAGAGATGCTAATCTTCTGGGCCATTGCAGGGAGTGCGAGCGCTGCGGCTGCCAAAACTGCAAGCAGGTAGGAATAGATTTTTCTCATGGTTAGACCAATTGGTTATTTATAATAAGATGCAAAAAATAATAAATTCGTTTCATTCTATAGTAAAACTATAGCAAATCAGTAAGTCCGATGAGATTGAAAGCGCGGAAATACTTGTCCATGTCGCGTTCGATGCGGCCAAGGACAACGCTTTCTGCGTCCACGCCAAGGCGTGCGAGGTTGTCAAAGAGGAATCCGCGGGCTGCAAGGGGCTTGGGCTGCTGCCAGATGTATCGGCAGCAGGTTGCCACAATCCAGTCCTGCCTTTCAGGAGTAAGTTCAGCGAGATCTTTGCCGAGCTCGTCCTGATGGAGCCATTTTTCCCAGCGGTGGCTTTCGTGAACGGCTTCCAGGAGAGTCTCCCTCATGTTGGAGAGAACGGCGACTCGGCCTTCTGAATAGTGCTTCTTTTCAAGCTCTTCCAGTTCACAGAGTGCGCGGTATTCGCTGATGGTAAATTCAGGGCCCACGTTGGCTGCGCCCATGCCGCAGAGAGGATACTCCTCAGGGTTAGCTACATCATCGGTGTAATGACCTTTGATATAGCTACCTAGAGGACGTACTTTGGATGTCAGTTTCCTCGCCACCTCACCGTCAAACACCGTTGTGTCCAGATCGGTGCCCACTTTCCCGACGATGAAGCAAGGCCATACATCACCCAAACCAACACTTATTAACCCTATTTTTAAATCATTGATGAAAGTGTCAAAGGTCTTTTCATCGGCAAGGCCTCCGTGGACTTCTTCAGTGCCCACCTCATAAGAGATGGCAGGAAGACCTTTTGCCTTGCGGAAGCGCTCGGTGTGGTCAATGAGTTCCACTGTGCGTTTTGCAACAAGGTGAATGTCGATAGTTTCTCCCTTAGGGACGTTGATGTCCACGGTGGGATCTACGTGAATGAGGTCGTAGCCTGCAAGGACCGCAGCCTCGAAGGATTTCTTTACGCCGTTCATGGCGTCTTCCACGGACCATTTTTCCGTCCTCTGGCGGTCTTTGAGCCAAGGGCCGCCGTGGTCGATTGCCACGATGACGGGACCGGTGAAATTGATGCGTTCCGCCTCAAATCTGACAGTGCGGCAGAAAGCCTCCTGGGTCATGCCGGTATAACCGCCGTCGCAGTCAACCTGGTTGAGGGTGGCTGCGAAGTAGATGGGGGCGTTGTTGCGCTTGGCTGCGCGTAGGGATGCCCTTATCACGGAAGGGGAATTGGGACAAGCTGCGAAAATGGTACGGGGTACGCCGGTTTCTGCCTGCAGCTGATCAATTCTGTGAAGAAGATCTTCAGTTTTTGCCATAAGCCTTTTAATTATATAAGGTTACACCTTCTACGACTCGTGAGATGTTCCCCGAGACGGAGGGAGTGTCCGGGCAGAGCCCGAAATCCATCGATTTAAACATTCCAAGCAGCTGAGCTACGAAAATGTATGATACGCAGCTGTAGCAGAGAGGCATGTTTGCGGGGAGGCCGATCTCTACGCAAAGGTTGCCGTTGTAGTCACCAAGGGCTTCCGGCTTGCTCTGGCATACCAGGATGCAACCCTTGTTTCCACCCTTCTCCTTAATCTGGCGGACAAGGTCCAGTTCATAACGGAGGACGGCGGGCTTGTCCGAGAGAAGATAGACAAGGAGGGTATCGTCATGAACGACCGCCTTGGGTCCGTGGCGGAAGCCAAGGAAAGAATCGTATGCGCACATGACGCTGCCGTCAGTGAGCTCCTGCAGCTTGAGACGTGATTCCTCTGCAACACCCTTGAGGGGACCGGAACCAAGGAAAACGGCGCGTTTGAAGTCAATGCCTGCGATACCCTGGATGGCTTCTTCATATTTGTCCATGGCAGCTCCTACGCAGGAAGCAAGAGTGCGGATATACTCTTCCTGAGCGGCGATGTTGCCTATATTGGCAATCATGGAGCATACCAGAAGCATGGTGGAATAGCTGCTGGTCATTGCCAGGGAGGCGTCGTTGGTCTCCGGAGGCAAAAGGATGGTGAGGATGTTCTCTCCCTTCATGAGGGCAAGCTCTCCCTGTGGATTGCAGGTGATGAAGATGTGAGCCACGCTGCCAGCGGTTTTTTCCACGGCGCGGACTGCACCTACGCTTTCCGGACTGTTGCCGGAACGGGCAAATGAAACCAGAAGAACCTTGCTTTCGGAATCGAAATACAGTTCCGGAGAAGTAATGATGTCTGTTGTGGCGATTGCCTTGGCACCTTTGAAAGCCGTTGTAAAAAGTGCGGGTTCAAGGGCGTCTCCGATGTATGCGGAGGTTCCGGCACCGGTAAGGACAATCTGGTATCCCTGACTCAGCCATTTGTCTACAAATGTGCTGATCTGTTCTTTTATGCCACATACGATGCTGTATGCCTCAAGCCATACCTTTGGCTGCTGCTTAATCTCTCGATAAGTATGGAAATTCAGTGTCATTAACGGTGCAATTTAAATGATAATTCATGCAAATATAAACAAATGAAGTCCAAAATGTTTCGTTTTGGGCTTCGGATTTGTCTGCGGATAATTCAAAACCGCCTCATGGTGTTTGTATTACCTTTATAATCAGATGTTTAACCCGATATTAAAAACATTTCATCGGGTTTCGTTTTTTATAATTACGAAAATCAGACATTGACTAACTCAACGTTCACTTTCAGTGAACGAAGCTGATTGCGAATACTGGATGGGAGGTGGTTATCCGTAATAACAGTATTGATTTTGTCGGCAGAAGTTATGTATGCGAAAGCCCTTTTGTTGACTTTTGAAGAATCGAAAACGGCGATGACTTCACGTGCTCTGGAGAGCATTACCTGATTGGTACTGGCCTCTTCTACGCTGGGGGTTGAAAGACCGGCTTCAACGCTGAAAGAGTCTACGCCAAGGAACAGTTTGTCGCAGTAAAAAAGCTTCAAATTGGACTCTGCAAGCGGCCCTACAGTAGAGTTGCTGGACTCTCTGACGCTACCGCCTAACATGATGACTTTAAAGCGTTTATACTTAAGTGCTTCAAGCAGTGCGGTAACTGAGTTCGTGATGATCGTGAGCTCGTGGAAACGGTCCAGATTCCGAACCACTTCAAGAGCTGTGGTTCCGGAGTCGATAAGGATGGTGTCACCCTCTTTAATATGTGCTGCTGCGGCTCGACCTATGGCCTCTTTTTCCTTGGAATTGACAAGGCGTTTGAAATTGATGTTGCGCTCTTCAAACTCGTCGTTGGTAGCGCGAACGCTCATGATAGCGCCGCCGTGGACTCGGACCAGCAGCTTCCTTTCTTTAAGGATTTTCAGGTCTTTACGGATAGTGACTTCCGAAACTCCGAACTGTTTGCTGAGCTCTGAGACATTGACGGAAGACGCTTCTTTAACTTGCTGAAGTATGGCCGAACGGCGGCCCTGGGCCGAATCGTAAATGTTCATTGTGTGGTTTCGCTTTTTCTGCAAAGATAGGATTATTTTAAAATGAAACAAAACAAAACGTTTTTTTTTGATAAAGATGTTGCGGATTATAGCAGAAACGAAATATTTTTCACATATTCGCTTGATTAAATAACCACAGATATGAAGCATTACGACATCGCTGCCATCGGAGAACTCAACGTGGACATCATTTTGAACCGCATTGAGTCGGAACCGGAAATTGGAAAGGAAAAATTCGCAAAGGACATGACTGTCACTCTGGGCTCTTCCACAGCCATTTTCGCGGCAAATGCGGCAGCGCTTGGCAGTAAAGTCTGTTTCGTTGGACTTGTCGGACGTGACTCTTTTGGCGACCTTGTCTGTACATCCCTCCAGGCAAAAGGGGTTGAAACTCGTTTCATCAAAGCTGGAGAGACACCCACCGGTGCAACAATTTGTATGAATTACGGTGAGGACCGTGCAAATCTGACCTATCAGGGTTCCATGGACGTCATGGGTTTTGATGACATTGATCCTGAAGTTTTCGAGTGCACCTCCCATATACATCTTTCATCGCTGTTTATGCAGTCTGCTTTGCTCAAGGATATCCATAAGGTCCTGGACAAGGCGGTTTCAAAGGGCATAACAGTATCTTTGGACACACAGTGGGATCCCATGGAAACATGGAAGCTGGATTACGCTGCGGTACTCCCCAAGATTACCGTCTTCATGCCTAATGAGAAAGAACTTCAGGCACTTACCGGCACCAGTGATCTTGAAAGCGCCATAGCCAAGGTCCTTCCTTATCTGGGTTGTGCAATGGTAGTCAAGTGCGGCTCCAAAGGTTCGCTGCTTGTCCGCAAGGATGGGACCCGCAATTTCCTCCCGGCGTTTCTTAACAAGAACGTAGTTGACGCCATCGGGGCAGGGGACAGCTTCAATTCCGGCTTCGTGAGTGCGTTCGTCAAAGGTTTGCCGCTGGAAGCTTGCCAGGAGACGGGCAACCTTACGGGAGCTGTAAACACTACTGCCGCAGGCGGTACCGGTGCATTTACTTCACTGGATGCCGTGCGCGATATTTGCAAGAATAAATTCGGACACCCTATCGCACTATGAGAAAGATTTCCTTCTTATTGAGCCTTCTGGCATTATTTGGGGCCTGCTGTCAGCAGCCCGTATCTGATTGCGCCTATAACGGCGGTAAGCCAGTCAAGGGGCTGGATGCTCTGGTTTCAATCACCCCCGCTGCTGAGAACATGACCCTTAGGAGCGTGTGCTTTGTAAATAATGGCACAAAGCCACTAAGCGTTGACGCAATAGAGACATCTCCAATCTGCCTTGAAGGAAATGAAGTGTGGTCTTTCCAGCCCTCTTCTACCGGTTGGCGAAAGGATTGGGTATTACCCGTTGACAAGGGATTCAGTCAGAAGAACTTCCTTGGTATGAATGACCCCGATTATGGCGGCGGTATTCCCATGATAAGCATCTGGAACAAGGAAAGTTGCCTGAGCGTTGGTCTCTCAGAGCCCATGCTCAAACAGGTTTCCATTCCTGTCAGCCGTAAAGGAAACGTGACCAAAGCCTGTATCCGTCAGGAGTTTTCCACTCCGGTAACACTGGCTCCTGGTGATACGCTTTTTGCCCTTAAGCAGTTTGTCATGGAAGGCAAAGGAGACTTTTTCCAGCCCCTGAGACAGTTCGCTGCTTTTATGCATGATAATTATGGTTGGGAGGCTCCCGTATCCCCGGAAGAAGCGTATGAGCCAGTCTGGTGCGCCTGGGGCTACGAGCGCACCTTCACTGTGGACGAGGTCATCGGCACTCTGCCAAAAGTGGTGGAACTTGGATTTAAGTGGGTCGATATTGACGACGGCTACCAGATCTGCGAAGGCGACTGGACGGCCAACGACAGAATTGGTGCCGAAGGCATGCGCCGAATGACAGACGCCGTTCATGCTGCCGGCCTCAAGGCAAAGATCTGGTGGGCACCCATGGCTGCTGATCCAGGCAGCTCTTTGGCCAAGGAGCATCCTGAAATGCTTCTGGTCAAAGCAGACGGCTCCCATGAGGATATTTCCTGGTGGGACAGCTGGTATCTTTCCCCCGTTAATCCTCATACCTGGGCTTATACACAGGATCTGGTGGACATGTTCCTGGTGAAATGGGGCTTTGACGGCTTTAAGCTTGACGGCCAGCACCTGAACCTCTCGGAGCCTGACTACAACCCTGCCAGCGGTCTGTCATACCCGGAAGAGGCCCCTGAACGTTTCCCCGAATTCTTTGCTCATCTGTATCATCAGGCCCAGTCAGACAAGCCTGGTTCCGTGGTTCAGATATGCCCCTGCGGATGTGCGATTAACTTCTTCAATCTTCCGTATATGAATCAGGCTGTAGCATCGGATCCCACTTCCAGTGCCCAGATAAGGATGAAACGTATGGCCTATGCTGCCATGTGCCCGGACCTTGCATATTACGCAGACCACGTGGAACTTTCGGACGGAGGTCTTGATTTCGCGTCTCAGATTGGCGTGGGCGGAGTCATCGGCACAAAGTTCACCTGGCCAAAGGCCAACCCTGACGCCACGGAGAATGGCGGTAGCCTTCTAACCCCGGAAAAAGAAGCCCTGCTTAAGAAGTGGGTGCCCATTTATAAGGACAAGATGCTCTCCAAGGGCACATACCTTAACCTATATACTTATGGCATAGACAAGCCGGAAGCCCATGTGATACAAAAGGACGATGCCCTGTATTACGCATTCTACGCCAAAACCTGGAACGGCCAGCCAATTACCCTTCGCGGCCTTGATGCTTCCCGCTGCTATACCGTAACAGAATATACTGCCGATGAGCCTCGCTCATATACTGTAGAAGGAGCAGATCCCGTTATCACTCCTAACTTTACGGGCAATTACCTGATTGAAGTAAAATAATAAAATACAACCCCATGAAAATGAGAAAACTTCTTTCTTTTTTGCTGGTATTACCGTTGCTCACTTACTGTGTAAAACCGGCCGATGACAACGAGAACTCCAACAACAATAATAACAACCAGCAGGAACAGAATCAGGAAGAGGAGAATAATAACAACGATCCCTATGCCGATGCTGCTCCCGAGGTAAAGGATGGCGATACTATCGTTGTCACCAACGAAAAAGTCCAGGCCTTCCTGGAAGAAGTGACCTATCCGGAACGAGATTACTCCGAAACCCACATTCTGGATGAAAAGTATGGCCCCACTGCTCCCGGTAAATCTGACAAACCCAATGAGTTCTCCATCCGTTGGACCAAAGACGAATCGGCAGGCAATTTAACTCTCAAACTGTGGGAGGATGATGGCTGGAGCCGTGAAATGTCAATCGAAAAAGGAGAATGCTACGTAGACATCATCAACCTTCGCCCGAATGCCCAGTATCATTTTGAGGTTAAGGGTGAATCTGGAAAGGTTGTGACTTCCGGTGCATTCAAAACCAAAGGCCTTATATATCAAGTGCTTTTCAAAGCCAATGTCCGTAATGCCCGTGACCTTGGCGGATGGAAGACCAAGGATGGAAAGACGGTTAAATATCGCATGATTTATCGTGGTGGCCGCCTTCAGTCCAGTACTCTTACCAGCAAGAAAGGAAAAGATGATCTCAAGGCCCAGGGCATCCTGGCCCAGTTGGACCTTCGCGGCAAGAGTGACGTCCTTTCTGCACCTGCAGTAGACTATTTGGACTTCTTCGCTCCTGTGATTGAAGAGGGATATACACAGATGTTGCAGAGAGACGGTGAAAAGGTAAAGCAGTGCTTTGAATACGTTGCCAAATGTGTCAAGGAGAACAAGCCGGTGTATTATCATTGCTCTCTTGGCCGTGACCGTACGGGGACACTTACCATGATTTTGCTTGGTGTCCTGGGTGTTAACGAAGGTGACATTTCCAAAGAATATGAAGTGACCCAGTTCGCTCCTTATGAGTGGGCTACTTCCGGTGGAGAAACCACCAAGATGACCCGAAGGGCGGACTATAAGGGTGCTGCCAATTATATATGGAACAATTTCGTCGGAGAAGGTGAAAGCTTTGCCCAAGGCATGGAGAAGTATCTGCTCTCTGTTGGTGTAAGCCAGGCAACAATCACTGAATTCCGCTCACTCATGCTTACTGATTAATTCCCCTGAGTTATGAACAAAAAGATTTGGGCGTTACTGCTTATATTGCCCTTGTTAGCATTCTGCGCACCTAAGACCGATGCAGAAGAACCCATTGACGATGATCCAATCGTCAATCCTGAAGAGACGTCAGATGATCCTTATGCAGATGCCGCTCCGGAAGTTAAGAATGGCGATCTCATTCTTGTGACTAATCCCAATGTGGAAAAGTTTGTTTCAGAGGTTACTTATCCTGATAAAGATTACTCGTTTACCAAGATTTACGAGTATTACGGTGGTGCCAACGGCGTTAAATATGACGAAAACGGCAATCCTGATGAGAACGGTAAACTTGTCAATAATCCATCATCGGACAAACCAAACGAGTTTTCAATCCGATGGAAAGCTGATCAGGCAGCAGGAGATATCGTATTCCATCTGGAAGAGCCTACTTGGAGCAGAGACGTTAATGTGGACGCAGGTGAGTGCTATGTGAATTTCACAAATCTGGTACCTGGCACCCATTACTCATATAAGGTGACTGCAGCAAACGGAAACGTTTTGGCAGAGGGTAGTTTTGACACCAAGGGCAGTATCAGACAGCTCTTCTTCCGTGGCAACGTACGCAATTGCCGTGATCTTGGAGGCTGGAAGACTATTGACGGCAAGACTGTCAAGTATCACAAGATCTACCGTGGCGGACGCCTTCAGGGTGATACCATGAACGCCAAGGGTAAGAAAGATATCCAGGCGGAGGGCATCCGCGCCCAGCTGGATTTGCGTGGCAAGTCTGACGTCCTTTCCGCACCGGCCATTGATGGTTTCGCTTTCTGTGCTCCCGTTATCGAGTCGGGTGGAACCTCCATGCTTGACAAGGATAAGGCTAAGACCAAAGAATGCTTTGAATTTGTAGTACAGTGCCTGAGAGAGGACAAGCCAGTGTATTTCCACTGCTCTCTGGGACGTGACCGCACAGGTACCATGGGTATCCTTCTGCTGGGCCTTCTGGGCGTTCGTGACGGTGACGTTTCCAAGGAGTATGAGGTTACATACTTTGCTCCCAGGGGTTGGAGCATCGCTTATTCTGAAACCTATACTACATTCCAAAACAACCGTACCAAATGGGTTTACAACGATGCGGCTCCATTCTTCTGGAAGTATGCCGGAGATAACGGAACCTTCGCCGATGGTATAGAGAATTATCTCCTTGACATTGGCGTCAGCCAGAAGGACATTGATGATTACCGCAGCATGATGCTTGAATAATTATTAAAACACGAAATACTATGCGCAAACATTTCCTGGCTTTACTAATGGTGGTTCCTGTGCTTGTCTGCTGCAAGGGCAAAGACAATCCGGGACAAGGAACGGATGTTGAACCATTTATTACTATAGGTGGAGAGACCGAGTATACTATCAACTGCGAGGGCGGCTCAGCTTCATTCACTGTTACCGCAAATATTGACTGGGTTGCAGAACCCGGAGATTCTTGGATAACAGTAAGCCCGCTCAGCGGTACAGCTTCAGAGACCCCTGTAACCGTCACCTTCACTTGTGAAGAGACTCCAAAGTTGAAGAACAGGTCTACCGATATCAAGATTTCAGGTCCGGGTGCAGGTAAGTATGTCGACATAGTCCAGTTGGGCAATCCTATGGCAGGTGCGGCCACTGAGCTCAAGAGTGGCGATAAGGTCCTTGCTACCAATCCCCTGGTGGAGAAGTTCCTCACTGAAGTGACCTACAAGGATTGGCCTGAAGAGGATGCCAGTAGCAGGAAAACCAAGATTTTTGACTATTACGGCGGCTTTGACGGCGTAAACCTCACTTGGGACAACTGGGGCAAGGATTGGCCGGACGGAGACATCCCTTCCCAGTACAGCATCCGCTGGAAGCAGGAAGACATGGAATCCGGCATAATGAAGCTCCATCTGGAGGATAAGCTTGGCTGGAAGGGTGATCAGGATATTGAAGCCGGATCCCTCTATGTCAATATCAAGAATCTGGTCCCCAATGATGAATATACCTATAAGGTAACCGCAGCCAGCGGAAAAGTCCTGGCATCAGGTAATTTCACCACCACAGGTCATCTGCATCAGGTATATTTCCTGGGAGATCCCCAGAAGCCCAACGTGAAGGGCGGCGGCGGACGCAACGCCCGTGACTTTGGCGGCTGGACCACCCTTGATGGCAAGACCATCAAATACCGCAAGGTTTACCGGGGCGGTCGTCTGAACGAAAAGTGGAGCCCGTATCCGCTCAATGCCACAGGTGAGAAAGAAGTCCTCTTTGAGGGTCTTGGCGCAGAACTGGACCTGAGAGGTAATGATGACGTCATGTTTGAACCCGCTGTTGCCGGACTTGATCATTGCGCTCCGGTTATTGAGCAGGGCGGCGTGACCATGCTGAAGAATGATGCCGCCAAGACTAAGCAGTGCTTTGAGTTTGTAGTGAACAGCGTCCGCAACAACAAGCCCGTCTATTTCCACTGCTCTCTTGGCCGTGACCGTACCGGCACCCTGTTCATCCTTCTGATGGGTGTCCTTGGTGTACGTGAAGGAGACATTGCCAAGGAGTATGAGCTTACATACTTTGCTCCTGTTGGATACAGCGTTTCTTCCTCTGACAAGAAGACCAATACTATCCCTACTTTCCACAACACTCGTCTTGCCTGGGTTTACAGCGACGTTACTCCTTACTTCTGGGAGCTTGCCCAGCAGACAACCGGCAAAACCTTTAAGGAGGGCGTAGAGAAGTACCTCCTGGAAGTGGCTGGTGTTTCCCAGAAAGACATTGATGACTTCCGCGCCCTTATGCTGGAAGATATGGCAGAATAATATTAACTTCACGATATGAAAAAACTAATTGTTCTGGCGGCCCTTGCCGCAATGGCCTTCTCCTGCTGCAAGGCCCCCGAGTATGGTTATACCATCAAGAACAACCAGATTGTTTACAACACTCCAGCCCGTCCGGCAGACCAGCAGAGCATGCTGGGATTCGCAGCTGAACCCATTGAGCATGTGCGCGTGGGCCTAATCGGCCTTGGAGACCGCGGTACCGGAGCCGTCAGGCGCTTCCCCTTCCTTGAGGATGCTACCATAGTCGCTCTTTGTGACCTTTATCCGGAGCGCATAGAAAACGCTCAGAAGATTCTTGAAGAGCTTGGCGCTCCCCGCGCAACCTTTGAATATTCAGGCGAGGAAGGCTACAAAGAGCTTTGCGAAAATCCTGACATCGACCTTGTCTATCTTGCAGTTCCCTGGCAGCTCCATACTCCTATTGCAGTTTATGCAATGGAGCACGGTAAGCACGCCGCCATTGAGGTTCCCGCCGCCACCAGCATCAAGGAATGCTGGGATCTGGTAAACACATCAGAGCGCACCCGCAGGCACTGCATGATGCTTGAAAACTGCTGCTACGACTTCTTTGAGCTCACATGCCTGAACATGGCTCAGCAGGGTGTATTTGGAGAGATTGTACACGCAGAAGGTTCCTACAGCCACAACCTTGAGCCTTTCTGGAACAACTACCAGGGAGACTGGCGTATGAAGTACAACGTGAAGCACCACGGAGACGTTTATCCCACCCACGGCATTGGCCCTGTTTGCCAGGACCTGAACATTCACCGTGGAGACAAGATGGACCTGCTGGTATCCATGGATACGGACGCTTTTGCCGGAAAAGCCATGGCCGACAAGCGCTACGGTGAAGGAGTGGTAAGCAACTACGCCAACGGTGACAACACCATGACCTTTATCCGTACACGCAAGGGCAAGACCATCCTCATCGAGCACGCCGTTGTGACGCCCCAACCCTACAGCCGCATGTATCAGTTGCAGGGTACGCTGGGTTTTGCCAACAAATATCCCAATGAAGGCATTGCCCTGGGTGTTCCCATTCCTGAGAACGTTGCCTACGATGACCTGGATGAGGAGGATTACCTGAGCGATGAGGAGCGTGACGCCCTTATGGCCAAGTACAAATTCCCCTTCATGGACGAGATTGAAGAAATGGCCCTCAAGGTTGGAGGTCACGGCGGAATGGACTTCATCATGGACTACCGTCTCATCTACTGCCTCAAGCACGGTCTTCCTCTGGATGAGGATGTGTATGATGCTGCAGAATGGAGCTCACTTGTAGAACTCTCAGAGGTATCCATTAACCACGGTAGCATGCCGGTCGTAATGCCGGACTTCACCCGCGGAGAATGGGACAAGACCGATGGCGTCAAGTTTGCTATGGCCGAATAAAGGAGATGGAATCGGGACCTTCGTTGAAAAGGAGGTCCAGGATGCTCAGGCCGGGGGTGAATCCTCCGGCCTTTTCCTTGAATACCTGATACCACGGCTTCAAGGGAATATCAGGCATGGGGCGTTTGGGGTGGATGGAGTAGCGGAAGTCGTCCTCTACGGTGCCCGGAGCAGCAAAATCGTCCGTGGGCTTTAACCGGCAGTGTACTCCGGCCTTTGCTGCGCACCACTCTGTCAGCCTGAGGTTGAAATCCCATAGGCGCGGCTCACCGCTTTCCAGCAGCGCAAAAAGCTCCGGGGCATAGTATTCATAGAAGGCCGATGTCTCATATGCCGTTGCCATCGCGCGCTCTGTGCGAACTACCCAGGGGGTGCTGTAGTCCACCATGACGTTCCGGATGGACATATCGTCCCCGTGGACTACCGGTACCTGGAGCATCTGGGGACCGTCCGACGCAAGTATGTAGCAGCGGTTGCGGTAGCTTTGTTTCTGATAGTTCTCACAGGCCTCTATCATGGCCATTGACGGCAAAACCCTGTCCGGGGACAGGGCCATGTCGCGCGCCATCAAGGCGAAGTATTCCGCCGGCGGAAAATATGCGGTGGACAGCAGCATTAAAAGTCCTTTCCGGGGCGGGGCTTGGGAATTATACCGCGTTTGGAAGTGCGGATAAAGCGGACAATGTTGTCGCGGATTTCGCTCTCGGGGAAGTTTGCCTCTATATAGTCAAGCGCCTGGCTGAAGTTCATGCCCTTGAAATAGATGCAGTCGTATATGTCCTTGATAAGGTTTACCTGCTCCTCTGTGAAGCCGCGGCGAAGGAGACCGGTGCGGTTTACGCCCTCGAACCTGAGGGGATCACGGCCTGCCAATACATAGGGGGGAACATCTTTAAGAATCCTTGAAACAGCGCCTACAAAGGCGTGGGTGCCGATTCTTGAGAACTGATGGGAACCGCTCTTTCCGCCTACCACGCCCCAGTCTTCGACGTCAGTCTCCCCGGCCAGGCCTACAAAGCTGACAATTATGCAATGGTTGCCGATGCTGCAGTCGTGGGCAATGTGGGCGTAGGACATGATCAGCGTATCGCTGCCTACACGTGTAACGCCCTTGCCGCTGGCCTTGGTGCCACGGTTGATGGTGGCACATTCCCGGATGTTCACGCGGTCACCGATTTCCACCCAGGATTCTTCACCCTCAAACTTGAGGTCCTGAGGGATTGCGCCAACTACGGCTCCGGGAAAGACGGTGCAGTCTTTTCCCATGCGGACATGGTTGTAAACGGATGCCCCGTTGAGGATTTTGCAGCCGTCGCCGATAAAGACGTTGTCATCGACGTAGGCGAAAGGGCCGATTTCTACATTTTCTCCCAGCACTGCTCCGGGATTGACACATGCAAGAGGGTGGATTTTGGTCATTTTCTTTTGGGTTTAAAGCAAGGCTCTCAGTGCCTTTGCCGCTTTTGTGTTGATTGAATGGCCAGGTTTGTACGCGGTTATATGTGCATTGAGGAATCCGCCGGCAAGGCGTATATCCCCAAGAAGGTCAAGTAGTTTGTGGCGGCCGCACTCGTCCGGGAAATGGAGAGGTTTGTCATTCATGTAGCCGGTGTCCGTAACAACTATTGCATTGTCCAGGTCTCCGCCTTTGATGAGGTTGTTTTTCAGGAGTTGCTCCACTTCTCTGTAAAAACAGAATGTGCGGCAGGGGGCAATCTCGCCGGGGTAGTCCGTTTCCAGGTTCCAGGCTGCGCTCTGAACGCCCAGGACGGGGGAGCCGAAGTCCACGGTGAGTTCTGCCGATGGGCCTGCTGCGGGCTGGATGCGGACCCAGCTGCCGGTTTTATCGTCCCTGACTTCAAGCGAGAGGGGAATGTCGATAAACTTGCGGGGGGCGTCCTGCTCCTGGATGCCAACCTTTAGGAAAGCGTCTGTGTAGGGGCGGGCGCTGCCGTCAAGGATAGGGACCTCCAGATTGTCGATTTCTATCACTGCATTGTCCACGCCCATGCCTGTGAGGGCACTCATGATGTGCTCAATGGTGACCACCTCCGCTCCATTTGAAGATATGGTAGTGCTGCGGGCCGTTTTGGTTACATTCTCTGCAAGCGCCTCAATTTCAGGCATCGAAGGAATGTCCGTCCTGATGAACTTGATGCCATATCCGGCGGGGGCCGGAAGCACTTTCATGTGGGAGTACGTCCCGGTGTGCAGGCCCTTGCCTTCAAAGGAGCAGGTTTTATTTATGGTATGCTGGTTCATTCCTCTCCGCTCTGTTTAAACTTGGCGTATGCCCTCATGTACTGCTTCACAGGTATGGCAGGGGAGCCTACAAGCACCTCGCCTTCCTTGCGGATATTGCCGATGACTCCGCCCTGGGCGCAGATGGTGGTGTGGTCTGCAATCTTGACATGGCCGGCAAATCCAACTTGCCCCGCAATGATGCAGTATTTGCCGATTTGAGTTGATCCGGCAACTCCGGTAAGGGCTGCCATTACGGTATGGTCTCCGATAATGACATTGTGGGCTATCTGGCAGAGGTTGTCGATGCGGACGCCGTTGCCGATGACGGTGGATTCCATCTGGGCACGGTCCACGGTGGTGTTGGAGCCTATTTCAACATCGTCCCCGATTACCACGTTGCCAAGGTGCTCAATCTTTTCCCAGCTGCCGTCCGGACGCGGAGCATTGCCAAATCCGTCCGAGCCAATGATTGCGCCGGCGTGCAGGATTACGTTGTTGCCTATGACAGTGCCCGGATAAATGACCACCCCGGGATAAATGAGGCAGTTTTTGCCGATAGTTACATCCTTGCCGATGTGAACGTGGGGATGGATATATGTCCCGTCCCCGATGCGAGTGCGAACGCCCACATAGCAGAATGGACTCAGATGCACCTTTCTGCCAAAACTTACCGTGAAGGGTATCCACCACGCATAGAAACTGCGGAAACGGCGGGCCTTCTTTTTCTGCTCCGATGTGTATTTGAGCAGGTCTGCGATGGCACTGTAGGCGTTTTCCACCTTGACCATGGTTGGCGAAACAGGCTCTTTGGGCTCAAACGTTTTGTCCACAATCAGGATGGAAGCCTTGCTGGTATATACATAAGGCTCATACTTGGGGTTTGCAAAGAAGCTCAGCGTCCCCGGTTTGCCATGTTCAATCTTGGCAAACTTGGTAGCCTTGGCGTTCTCGTCCCCCACAACCGTCCCTTTCAGCAGCTGTGCTAAAAACTTTGCGGTGTACTCTACTGTCATTCTGAGCGAAGCGAAGAATCTAAATTAACGGTTCAGCAGTCATAGCCTCAGGCTGAGGGATTCCCATGAGCTTGAGAATGGTAGGAGCTACATTGCAGAGTGCGCCGTCCTTGACCTCCTTGACCTCCGGGGCATTGATAACCACAAACTGAACGGTGTTCAGGGAGTGTGCGGTGTTGGGGGTACCGTCCTGGTTCACTGCAAAGTCCGCGTTTCCGTGGTCTGCGGTGAGGAGAACAACGTAACCGTGTTCTATTGCTTCGTCAACCACTTTCTTGACCAGCTTGTCGATGCAGGCGACGGCCCTGGTGATGGAGTTATATACGCCGGTGTGGCCCACCATGTCACCGTTTGCGAAGTTGAGGATAATCATATCCTGCTTCTCAGAGCGGATCTGGTCGATGAGTTTTTCAGCCACCTCGGGGGCGCTCATCTGGGGGAGAATGTCGTACGTAGGAACCTTGGGGGAGTTAACAAGGATACGGTCCTCGTTCTCAAACACGGTCTCACGGCCGCCGTTGAAGAAGAAGGTCACGTGGGCGTATTTCTCCGTTTCTGCAATGCGCAACTGGTGTTTTCCGGCCTTGGAAACGGTTTCTCCAAGGGTGTCCTGGACCAGTTCCTTGTCAAAGAGGATGTGTACTCCTGTGAAGGAGGCGTCATAAGGAGTGAGGCAGCAGTAATACAGCGGAATGGTGTGCATGCCTTCTTCCGGCATGTCCTGCTGGGTGAGGACAGAGGTGAGCTCGCGGGCGCGGTCGTTGCGGAAGTTGTAGAAGATGATGCAGTCGCCTTCCTCAATCGTAGCGACGGGCTTGCCGTTTTCTGTTACCACGATGGGCTTGATGAACTCGTCAGTGACGTCAGCGTCATAGCTGGCCTGGATGCCGGCCTGTGCGCTTTCGAAAGCGGCGCCTTTGCCTTCCACCAGAAGGTCATATGCTTCCTTGACGCGGTTCCAGCGCTTGTCGCGGTCCATTGCGTAGAAACGGCCGCAGACCGATGCCACCTTTCCGGTGGTTTCCGCCATTTTTTCCTCAAGCTCTTTCACAAAGCCAAGGCCGCTGCGGGGATCTGTGTCGCGCCCGTCCATGAATGCGTGGACGTAAACCTTGTCAAGGCCTTCCTCCTTAGCAACCTTAAGGAATTCGTAAACATGAACCAGGCTGCTGTGGACGCCGCCGTGGGATGTAAGGCCCATCAGGTGGAGTTTCTTGCCGGATTTCTTTACATACTCGTAAGCAGCCTTGATTTCCTTGTTCTCAAGGAGTTTGTGCTCTCGGCATGCGATGTTGATCTTTACAAGATCCTGATATACCACGCGGCCGGCGCCAAGGTTCATATGGCCAACCTCAGAGTTGCCCATCTGCCCGTCCGGCAGTCCAACGTACTCTCCGCATGCCTGCAGGTGCCCTGAAGGATATTTTGCACGCAGCGCATCAATATTGGGAGTTCCCTGTGTAAAAATGGCATTGGAGTAGTCATGGCGGCCTTCACCCCAACCGTCCAGAATCATGAGAAGTACTTTCTTGTTCATATATAATGCGTCTATTTGTCTAGTCCACAAATATACGCATTTTTCTGAACAATACGAAGTATTCGTTTGGTGCGGGGAGTGACGCGGACGGAGTGGTCGATGCAGTGGCCGGCGATGGCAAGGATGTGATGTGGGTCCTTGGTGCTGCGGAGGAGTTTGACAAATGGTTTTTCGTCTGCAGGGATGTGATGGTCCGTGAACCAGTCCTGAAGTTTCTTTTTGCCGGGAGCGCCAAGAGGTTTAATCCAGTCTCCGGTTTCCCAGCTACTGAAAACCAGCTCTCCGTCAAACTTGTCCGCATCCATAATCAACTCACCCTCAGGTTGTTTCACCTCCCTTGTATTATCCCATTCTTCTTCTATAATTTCGTAATCCGGCGTCTGAATGGGTATACTATTCCCGGAACGTCGCTTCGCGACCCCTCCCACTTCGTGGGCCCCTCCCTCTAAGCCGAGGGTGGCATTGTTCCTGGAACAGTATACCCATCCAGACTCCTCAAGTTCACGCGCAATAGTCTTAATATCCTGATTCAGTGTTTCTACAAACGAGGGATTAATCTCTTTGAAGATGGGGAAGACTTGGTTGCGGATTTTGTTACGCTTGTGCTCGTTTTGCGCATTGGTGTGGTCTTCGTGCCAGGTGAGTCCATGCTCTGCGGCAAAGGCTTGGATATCCTCCCTGGTCATGCCCAGTAGGGGACGGAGAAGCGGAATGTCAGCAAATTCGGGGTCAGGGATAAACCCTTCCGATTTCATGCCCGTGATGCCACGCACACCCGTTCCGCGCAGCAAATTCAGAATCAGTGTCTCTGCATTGTCGTTGGCGTTGTGGGCAACGGCAACGGCTTCGTAGCCGTGCTCACGGCACAGCTCTCCAAACCAGTGGTAACGCAGCCGGCGGGCAGCCATTTCTATGCTTATCTTGTTCTCCTGGGCGTAAGCTGTGGTATCGAATGACTTGACGTGGCAGGTTACGCCATGAGAAGCAGCCCAGTCGCGGACAAAGGCTTCATCGGCGTCACTTTCTGCGCCGCGGAGGCAAAAGTTACAGTGTGCAATCGCGAAAGGCCCGCCGTCCAGGCGGACCTTTTCTGCAAGGCACATTGAATCGATGCCACCGCTGACGGCCAGAAGGAGCATCTTACATCTTGTGTGTAAAGGTGTAAGTGAAGCCGAATTCCAGATACTCCTTGAACTGGACACCCTTTGCGTCAGCCTCTCCGTTGTTGTCCGTATCCTTTACCTTCACAAGTGGGTCATAGATAAGGTTGGTGGATACTGTCAGGGCAAAATACTTGGCCAGCTTCCAGAACACCTTGTTGTCCCAGGTGATTCGGGGTTCTACCGTAGGAGTAAGATAGTTGTAGAACAGGGCCAGCTGGGTTGTGTATGTGAAGTTGTCGTTGATGACCCAGGACATATCGGCCTTGACCTGGGCACCGAATTCCAGACGTACAGGCTTCCATGCAGTGGCTTTGCCTTCTGCATCAAAGGCGGTACCCTCCATGCCGTATTTGTCACGGAGTTTATCGTCGGAAACTATTACTACGCCGCCGGTAAGGGGGGCAACGTTGAGGGAGAACCAAGGCTTGGGAGTCCACAAAAGACCAAGACCAAGATTGATGTAAGCAGGAGAGAAAAGGCCGGACTGAATGGTCCTTGCATCAAGCCAGTCCTGTTTGGTGGGCTCTGTGGTACCGTCAGAAACAGGAGTACCGTATTTGAAGTTGTCTCCGAACTGAGTCTTGAAGTCAAAGTTGGCGGAATAGCTCAAGTGCTGGATGGGAGTCTCATATCCCCACTTGGACTCAAAGTATATGCGGTCCTTATTCTTCTGGTAGATGGGTTTATCGGCCGAATAAAGGGTGCCGTAATCCAACTGAAGGCGGTTATTCCAGATCATCTTGTCCTTGGCATACTTTGCGTTGGCATCAACGTTGCCGGCCAGGGTGACGGTGTTGTAGCCACCGGCGGCCCACTGGGACAGATAGGTTTGTCCAAAGTTGATATTGGTCTGGATGGAGTTGGTCCAGAACTTGGGCTTGGGAGTCTCAACGGGAACTTCCTCTGCCTGGCTAAGAGCGGCGGCAGCTTCTGCGGCCACGGTCTGGGCGTCCTGTGAATATGCGGTGAAAACGCTCAGAATGACAATTGATATAACTGAGAAGGTCCTTTTCATATTAATATGATCTTGCAAATAATACTCTCTGGTGGGAAGGCTTGCCGGTGTATATGCATTTGCCTTCCTCTATGCATACGGCGCTGTCCACGGGGATGCAGCGGATTGTAGCCTTGGTTTCTTCCTGAATCTTGGCCTCTGTCTCAGCGGTGCCGTCCCAGTGGCATAGCAGGAAGCCGCCCTTCTCTATTTCTTCCTTGAACTCTTCCCAGGTATCGACCTTGCGGATAGAGGCGTCGCGGAAGGCAAGGGCCTTGTTGTAAATATTCTGCTGGATATCGTTGAGAAGGTCGATAATCCTGTCCTCCAGGCCTTCCAGAGGTTCGGAAATCTTCTCCAGTGTGTCCCTGCGGGCAACTTCCACCGTGCCGTTCTGGATGTCGCGCGGCCCCATGGCAAGACGTACGGGAACGCCCTTGAGCTCCCACTCGGCAAACTTAAAACCGGGGCGCAGGGTGTCCCTGTCGTCGATTTCAACGCTGTGGCCCTTGGCCTCCAGGGCCTTCTTGAGGGCGTACATCTTGTCGAGTACGGCGTTGTGCTCCTCGTCGCTCTTGTAGATAGGGACCATCACAACCTGGATAGGTGCCAGTGCCGGAGGCAGGACAAGGCCGTTGTCGTCTCCGTGGGCCATGATGAGGGCGCCCATCAGGCGGGTGGAAACGCCCCAGGACGTTGCCCAGACGTATTCGTCCTTGCCTTCTTTGTTGGTGAAGGTGACGTCAAAACTCTTGGCGAAGTTCTGGCCCAGGAAGTGGGATGTTCCCGCCTGCAGGGCCTTGCCATCCTGCATCATGGCCTCTATGGTCATGGTGTCCAGGGCACCGGCAAAACGCTCACCCGGGCTCTTGTGGCCAACCACAACCGGAAGAGCCATGGTCTCACGGGCGAACTTGGCATATACGTCCACCATCTGCTGTTTGCGAGCCTCTGCCTCTTCTGCTGTGGAATGGGCTGTGTGGCCTTCCTGCCAGAGGAATTCCGCCGTGCGGAGGAAAAGGCGCGTGCGCATTTCCCAGCGGACGACATTGCACCACTGATTACATAGGACAGGCAGGTCCCTCCATGAGTGGATCCAGTTCTTGTAAGTGTCCCAGATAATGGTTTCCGATGTGGGACGGACAATGAGTTCCTCTTCCAGTTTGGCAGATGGATCGACCACGATTCCGCTGCCGTCAGGAGCATTCATCAGACGATGATGGGTGACCACTGCGCATTCCTTTGCAAAGCCCGCAACATGCTCAGCCTCACGTGAGAAGAAGCTCTTGGGAATGAAGAGGGGGAAGTAGGCGTTCTTGACGCCTGTTTCCTTAAACATCTTGTCCAGGATGCCCTGCATCTTTTCCCAGATTGCATATCCGTAAGGTTTGATTACCATGCATCCGCGCACTGCCGACTGCTCTGCGAGGTCCGCTTTTACAACCAGGTCATTGTACCACTGGGAGTAGTTGTCCGACCTCTTGGTCACTTCTTTTGCCATATTCTATTTGCTTTTTTTTCTATTTTGCGCTATAATTGTAGCCGAAAACCGGAATGCAGGTACAATAATTGTATTATTGACTGTTGAGCCGGCTTTCCGGCGCAAATATACTGAAATTATTGCAAAATATGGAGGAACTGACCATGAAAAAGAGTTTATTGGCCATTGCGGCGGCAGCCCTGGCCTTCTCGTCGTGCTCATCCCTGAACCTACTCCAGACCCAGACTTTTGACGATGGTCTCTATGTCCGCCCTCTTGCGGTGGCAGAGACTCCGGCAGAAGTCCCCGCAGAGGAGATTGACAACCTCCTTGCGGAAAGCAAAGCCTCACCGGCATATTTAATCGCTTCAGGAGACACCCTCAAGGTGGCTCCGGGCAACAAGGTAGTAATACTGGACGCAGACCGTCTCACATGGAGCTCACCATGGTATTCATCTTGGTACACGCCGTATTATTCATACAGCTGGTACTATCCGTGGTATTACGATTCATGGTATTACGGCTACAGGCCCTGGTACAGGTACAGTTACTACAGCCCCTGGTACTATGATTATTATTGGTATGGTCCACGCTACTACAGCTGGTACTGGGATCCCTGGTATTACGATTCCTGGTATTACAGCGGCTGGTACGGCCCTCATTACCACCATTACGGCTACTACGGCCATTACGGTTACCACGGCTGGCATAACCGTCCCTATTGGGGTGGCGGAAGGCGTTTCACGCCAAACAATTCCAGGACTATGGCCCTGGGAGGCCACAGGGAGGGTTCATTCTCGGCCCGCGGAGGAGCGTCACGCAGCGCATCTTACCGCAGCGGTTCTGCAGCCCGTCCTTCAAACGCAGGACGCGGAAGCTCGGCAGCGTCGGTAAGCCGTGCCCCGGTTTCCTCCGGAGCGGCAAGGGCCTACACCGGTTCAACAAGAGCATCAACCTCCGCAACCAGGTCTTCCGGCAACACTGTCAGAAAGGTCACCCGCAGCACCTCTTCTCCCAGCGCGGCAACACGTAGCAGTTCGGTATCCCACAGCCGCAATACTGCTCCCAGTGGCTCCCACAGCACTTCTGCACGCAGCAGCTCGTCAAGCAGCTCACGCGGCTCCTATTCCCGAAGCAGCTCGTCTGTGAGTTCCGGGAACTACCGTTCATCGTCTTCTGGCAGTTCGCGCAGCAGCAGTTCCGGCAGCTACTCTTCCGGGTCCCGCAGCAGCTCGTCATCGTCCCATTCTTATGGCGGCGGCTCCTCTTCACACTCATCATCGTCCCACTCCTCCGGTGGCGGACACTCCGGCGGCGGACGCAGATAAAGCTGACAAGTCATGAAAAAGTATATAATCACATTTTCCTTGCTGCTGGCAGGCATAGCCGCCGGCGCGCAGGAATGGCAGGACGCCTACCTGTTCTCCCAGAACAACTATGGCGGCACGGCAAGAAGCATCGGCATGGGCAATGCCATGACGGCCCTGGGAGGAGATCCCGGTTCGCTCACGTTCAACCCTGCCGGGTCATCGGTGGCTTCATATTCTCAGTTTGAGATAACCTCCGGGCTCAGCATTTCCTCCGTCTATTCCGTGGGTACAATCGCAGAGGGCGATACTGATCCTGTCGGCTTCGGAGATGGTGTAGACGCGGCTCGCGTCAGATTCAAAATGCCCAATGTAGGTTATATCGTCAATCTGCCCTCGGGCAGAAGGCACGGGCTCAAGAGCATGTCTTTCGGCTTTGTGATGAATTCCACCAACGATTTTACTCACAGGCTCAACGCCGCAGGTGTCAACTCCAACAACTCCTTTGCGGCATCCCTCGCCTCATCTGCGGACGGATATGCCACAGATGTCATGGCCAACGAGGACTGGTTCTACAGCGGAGACGCTTCCCGCATGCCCGCATGGATAGACATGACAGGTTACCGCAGCGGAATCATCAGCGGAGTCTCCGGGTCCGATGGTGCATACATCGGCCTCACTGAGGTAATGGACTCAGAGGGCAACTTCCGTCTGGCAGCACCTGTTTACCAGAGATACGGCAGGCAGACAAACGGCGGCAAGTACGACTGGATAATGAATTTCTCCGCAAACTGGAACGATAATTTCTTCCTTGGCGCAAACATTGGTGTCACCTCCTTATCCTACGGAATGCAGGAGTATTGGGAAGAGTCACCGGAGTCAAAAGAGGAGTTCCCTGCAATAAAGTACTCTGACGGATCCACGGCCACGTTTGAGAAATTGGTCATGAAGCGCAACTTCAAGCTGGAAGGCAGCGGACTTTATGCCAAGGTAGGCGCCCTTTGGGTACCCCTGCCCGGAATCCGCCTGGGTGCTGCGATTCAGACTCCCACCATCATGTCTGTCACGGAAAGGTATGCCTACACCGGTCAGTCATTTCTTTCCGGCAAGAACCGCCTTCCCGTTTCTAGTGAGGAAGACTACTGGGGTTATGACATGACATTTCCGTTCCGTTACAACCTCGGCGCAGCCATCTCATTCGGTCAGGTCGCTATCCTGAGCCTGGATTACGAAGGCGTCAATTACGCCCATGCGCGCTTCCACACTAGTTCTGATGAAGATTTTGCCGGTATGGACGATGAGTTTTTCGCATCTCAGAACGGCGACATCAAGACGTGTCTTGGCAAGTCCGGTCTGTTCAGGGCTGGCGTAGAGTTCAAGCCTGCGCCCGGCCTGGCAATCCGCACGGGATACAACTATGAAACATCGGGAATCGTATATGAGGGCAAGGGCAACTCTGCCGTTTCCTTCGGCCTGGGTTATTCTTCCTCCGGATCGTTCTACGCGGATTTCTCCCTGAGATTCCGCTTCCTCCCGGACGAATACATAATTCCTTACTATTATTACTACGCTCCGGATCCTGCCAAGTTCTACAACAAGGTTGTCGATGATGGCGTCCTCACCCCCGAGATTCTTGTCCAGTCCACTGTCACGGATGCACTTTTCACCGTCGGCTGGCGGTTCTGACAAACGGTTTTCTGCCATTTTGTCAGCAAATAGCAAATGGCACGAAGTTCGATGATTTTACGGCGTCGCCCATTTAGGGTGGCGCCTTTTAGCGTTCTGTCATCCTGAGCGCAGCGAAGGATCTGAATAGAAATAGTTAAAATTTGAATATTATGGGTAAAATTATCGGAATCGACCTTGGAACAACCAATTCCTGCGTCGCGGTGATGGAAGGCAACCAGCCTACCGTCATCATCAACAATGAAGGCCAGCGCACTACTCCATCCGTGGTAGCTTTCACGGACGGCGGAGAGCGTAAAATCGGCTCCCCTGCAAAGCGTCAGGCCATTACCAATCCTCACAACACCGTGTTCTCCATCAAGCGTTTCATGGGTGAAACCTTTGACCAGGTGACCACTGAAGTCAACCGTGTCCCTTATAAAGTCACACGTGGTGACAACAACACCCCCCGCGTGGACATCAACGGCAAACTCTATACCCCTCAGGAGATCTCAGCAATGATTCTCCAGAAGATGAAAAAGACCGCTGAAGAATATCTCCGCCAGGAAGTTACAGAGGCCGTTATCACCGTTCCCGCATACTTCTCTGATTCCCAGCGTCAGGCAACCAAGGAAGCCGGCCGCATCGCTGGCCTTGACGTGAAGCGTATCATCAACGAACCCACCGCAGCAGCCCTTGCATATGGCCTTGACAAAAAGGAAAAGGACATGAAGGTGGCAGTTTATGACCTTGGCGGCGGCACCTTCGATATCTCTATCCTCCAGCTTGGTGACGGCGTGTTCGAGGTCCTTTCCACCAACGGTGACACCCACCTTGGCGGTGACGACTTCGACCAGGTTATCATCGACTGGCTCGCTTCCGAGTTCGCGGCAGAAAATGGCGGAGTGGACCTCAAAAAGGATCCTATGGCCCTGCAGCGTCTTAAGGAAGCTGCTGAAAAGGCAAAGATTGAGCTTTCCAGCCAGACCTCCACGGAGATCAACCTCCCTTACATCATGCCCGTTGACGGTATCCCCAAGCACCTTGCAAAGACCCTCACCAGGGCAAAGTTCGAGCAGCTTTCGGACGCCCTCTTCCAGCGCAGCATCGCCCCTTGTCGCCAGGCTCTGAGTGATGCCCACCTGAACCCTTCAGACATTGATGAGGTTCTCCTGGTCGGCGGTTCCACCCGTATTCCTTACGTGCAGGAGCTGGTGAAGAACTTCTTTGGCAAGGAACCCAACAAGAGCGTGAACCCGGACGAGGTTGTAGCTATCGGCGCATCCATTCAGGGCGGTGTCCTGGCCGGCGACGTGAAGGACGTTCTCCTTCTGGACGTCACCCCGCTCAGCCTGGGTATCGAAACCCTTGGCGGCGTAATGACCAAACTCATCGAGTCCAACACCACCATCCCCGCCAAGAAGAGCCAGATATTCTCCACCGCGGCAGATAACCAGCCCGGCGTTGAAATCCGCGTCCTCCAGGGCGAGCGCCCCATGGCAAAGGACAACAAGCAGATTGGCATCTTCCATCTGGACGGCATCGCCCCCGCACCCCGCGGAGTTCCTCAGATAGAGGTCACCTTCGATATCGACGCCAACGGCATCCTCAATGTGAGCGCAGTTGACAAGGCCACCGGTAAGGAGCAGCACATCCGCATCGAGGCCTCCAGCGGCCTGTCAGACGCCGAAATCCAGCGCATGCGTGACGAGGCCAAGGCCAACGAAGCCGCAGACAAGGCTGAAAAGGAACGCATCGACAAGATCAACCAGGCCGATGCCCTCACCTTCCAGGCAGAAAAGTTCCTCAAGGAAAACGGCGACAAGGTCCCTGCCGATATCAAGAGCGAAGTCGAGTCCAACTGCAACCTCCTCAAAGAAGCAGTCAAGGCACAGAACCTTGCCGATATTGACCGCTACTCAGAAGCCCTCAACAAGGCCTTCGAAAAGATGTACCAGGCAGGCCAGCAGGCCCAGGGCGGCCCTCAGGGCCCGTTCCAGGGCGGTCCCCAGCCCGGCCCTCAGCCCGGCGGTCCCCAGGATCAGGGTCCTGACGAGCAATAATTCAAAAACCCCGCCTCTGCGGGGTTTTTTGTTTGCGAGCGTTTCTCTTCGCTGGCGGAGTGCGCATCCGCCACGGCTGCAAAGGGATGATTCTTTTTACGCTGAAGTTCTGCAAATAAGGTAACTCTTTTCAGAGGATTCTTACAGGCGCCCGCTGTTTTATCAAAAAAAAATTATTTTATTTTGGTAAAATGGCGGAATGTTTGTATATTGCAAAAAAAAAGAGACT
>Ga0265298_10000579_pt1 | contig 54407 bp, 52 predicted proteins | sample AusTroGonzalo_MG_3_FD_193486 | JGI IMG/M metagenome (GOLD analysis project Ga0265298, IMG submission 193486) | Bovine rumen microbial communities from tropical cattle in Woodstock, Queensland, Australia - Gonzalo_01 | ecosystem: Host-associated > Mammals > Digestive system > Stomach > Rumen ... | reverse complement strand
ACCGGACGCTGCCTGTCCTCTGTCCATCAATCTTTCATAGAACTCTAAAAATACCATCCCTTGCGGAAAGCGGATGCAAAGGTAGAAACTTTCTACGATTCCACAAAATATTTTAAGAAGAATTTTTGAAAAAAAATACACCTATTATATAAATATACACACAAAAAGTGACTATCTTTCAATCCTCATCAAGAGCAAACCGATTAATATCCATAGAATCTCTCTTACTCTACAGATAATACTTACAAAAATACCCAGCGCCGCAGACAGACCCATAGCAGCAATAGAGAGGACAAAGCCACCTTCTTGAACGCCCAATTGCATAGGCAGGAAACCTATCATATTGGCAAAAAGAGTAGTAAAAGAAAGAATCAATATAGAATGTAAAAAAGTTAATGCCAAACCCGAAAAGCCACCTCCACAATCAATCCCAAAGAGTAACAACATAAAGAAAATCTCCAAACTTTGCACGATACGGGAAATGTACTCCAGTAACAAACTCGTATAGAAAGCTCGTTTATCACGATGATGAAGGGAAATAATTTGTGCATCAATATTATGTAATAACTCATCGTTTTTTTGTATGATACGGTTACTCCAGTTTTTCAATCCTGGAATCTTTCCCACCCAACTTATCAATTTAACAACCAAACCTTTCTGATAGCCTTTTCCCAAGATATAAAACGCCACCATACAGAAGACAGCAATCGAACCAAGAATTATACCCACAGGCATAGAATACGGCAAGTCGCCCACTGCAGCAAGAGCCAAATAGATAAAGATAGAAGAGAACCAAAGAAAGAAATGAGCAAAAAAATGCATCATCGCATACAAGATAACAGACGATGTGGCACTCTCCTTGTTAATATGCTTTGAAAGTTCCATTATGCGATAAGGTTCGCCTCCCAAGCCGCCAACCGGAGTAGCATAATTCAGCGCATAGCCAACAATTGTCAATTGATATATACGCCAGAATCCCACCTTTTCATCTTCATGTTTATTGCTTATTATAATACAACGCCAAGCAATAGCATTCAATCCATAAATAAAGATCCAAATACCAACGATAGGAATTAACCAATAGCCTGCCCTGGACACATGCTCCCATAGTTCTATGAAACTGACGTCAAAGGTCAGCATCATAACTACCACAGCTGCCAAACCTACAATAAAAAACAGATTATTCAGTTTTTTCCTTGTCCACTTCATATTTACAGCTTCTGCGCAATTTGCTTGCTAAACGACTCGTGACGATGATTTATATACCACGCAAGTAAAGACATCGCAATAATTTCGAACAAAAAATTCAGCACAGGCACATCCAATAAACATGCCAGGAAAAAGATAGAAGAACGGAAATTGAAAGTAAGCAACCCATTCCATTTCATCAAAGCCAACGACTGGTCGTGAAACTCTTGACGTATAGCAGCTGGTACTTGCTCAATGCCACCATACTTCTCTTTCATAAGTAACAACATACGCTGGAATTGGGGAGTAACCTTCTCTTGCTTTCGCGTATAGCCAACGTACGAATTTAAGAAAATCTTCCAAACAAAATTACCTTTCCAAGGGGTCTGGTCATAGATCTCTTGTTGTTTTATTGAGTTATCAAGTTCGCTACCCTTTTCTCCTTTAAGAAAAAACAAGTGAATCTGAATATAATAATCAGCCAAACGGCTCTGGCCACCCATGCAGGCAAAGCCAGAAATCAGTCCTAACACAAATACCACACAGGTAGCGATTATCGTATTCTCGGGTGTATTTTCAATACCCAGCCACCCAAACTCCAAATCATGATACAGATAAAAGCGATAAGCAATCGCAACATAAATAAAAATAAACCACACAAAACCCGCAACTCCATCCAGAATTCGCCCCATACGGCTCTTTTGTCCAGTCAATCGTGCCAGCTGTCCATCTGTACAGTCAAAAATGTCAGCCCAACAAAGCAAGAACACAGCAATGAGGTTCAAAAAAAGACCCCATATTCCTTCATAGTAAAAACTGCCATGAGCAAAAAAAACGCAACTACCTGCCCCTATTATAATGGACCAGATAGTCACAGTATTAGGATGAATGCCAAATTTAGCAAGAAAGCGAGCTAAATGATAACAGAAAGGACGGACTACGTGAAAATCCAGCCAGTCCTCTGTCTCTGCTGATTTTAGAGAGGCCAAATAACCTTCTTTTTCAATTTTATTTTCCGTCATTTATTACTATTATTAAGGAACACTTGTTTGATAGTATCACAAACTACCTGCGTTTGTTCCTTTCGTCCTAAAGTTATACGCAGACATGACTCCAAGCCTTTATCTGCCATAAACTTTATTTTATAATCCTGAATATCTAACGCCTTTTTCAGTTCTTCTTTTATCTCTACAGGATACTTGATTAAAATAAAATTAGCCACAGATTTATACACCTTGAAACCAGGCAGGTTGTCCAACTCTCTTTTATACAGCTGACGTCCCCATTCCATATCATCTGCCACCTTACGGTAATGCTCATCACTATCCAATGCAGCCAGTGCTACAGCCTCTGAAAATCTATTATAGCCCAAATACTTGTTGACATAACTGATAAACTGATCATGCCCTTTGCCAATAAAGCCGAAACCAACTCGCAAGCCAGGCAATCCATAGAATTTCGATAGCGTCCTTGAGATAATTAGGTTATTATATTTGTTTACCAACGGAGCAATATAGTCGGTATCAGTTGAAATAAAGCTCGCATAAGCCTCATCAATAAGCACCATTGTATCGCTTGGGATATTCTCCATGATGCGACCTATCTCATTAGGCAAAAGACCGTTGCCTGTAGGGTTGTTAGGAGAAGCTAAGAGCAGCATACGTGGATGTACTCGGTTAGTATAATCGATTACTTCTTCAACGTCGTATGCAAAAGTATCATCAGTTTCATGCAAAGGATACATCACAAAGTCACCACCACATTCGCTGGCCACGCGATTATAATACCACCAAGAAAACTCTGGTATCAAGATGGTCTTATTATCACCCACCATCAAGAAATAATGAATGGCATTTTTCAGCATATCCTCGCCACCGTAAGTCAACAAAACTTGTTCCTCCGGCACACCGTAGATTTCGCTCAGTCGAACAGAGATAACGCTTTTCTTACCCTGATCATAAATGCGGGTGTAAAAACATAGTGTCTTAGGGTCGAAGTTTTTTATTGCCTCTACCACTTTCTGGCTCGGTTCGAAGTTGAATTCGTTTCTATCTAAAAAATTCATTTCAATATAATTTTAGTCAATATAGGTTAGCTGGTATCAGCTTCTTTGCATTTTCAAAATCCTCCACAGTATCAAGCTCTATCGAGAAATAGTTAGTTGTATCTACTATCCTAAAGATATGTCCTTGCAGAATCAAACGTTCGAAGGCCTTTTCATAAAAAACATCTATCAGGCCTTCATCTACAATCATACGTTGCAATTCTTGGAATAGTGCCTTACTATAATCAGCAGTAATCTTCTCTATACCTACACTCTCACCTATGGCATCTTGTATGGAGCAAACTTTACTGATTTCCTTTACATATCCCTCGCCGTCCACTATTACCTTTATCTCTTCTTCACCCAATTCATGGCGATTCAGTGCCAACACACTACCATCCTTCCCTAAAACAGCAGGAATAATAGCAGGATCAAAAAGGATGTCGCTATCAAGTAGTAAGAAATCCTTCCCATCAGTATAAGGTCTTGTCAACCACAGAGAAAAAATATTGTTATTGTGGGCATAATCAGGATTGTCGATAAAATGCACAGTCAAAGATGGATAGTTAGTCCTCAAAAAGTCAATTATCATGTTATTCCTATAGCCGGTAACTACCACCAATTCATCAATACCAGCTTCAACGACAGCATCCACCGTACGCTGCATAAGAGTACGGTGCCCTACTTTCAGCAAACACTTAGGACACTCGTCTGTCAGTGGACGTAATCGTTTCGCCATTCCAGCGGCAAGAATAACACCAATCATATTCTATATTAAGCAATATTTGGTGCAAAGTTAATCATTATATTCGAAAATTGATACACATGCCGCCAAATATTTAATCATCCTCTATATCTCTCTTAAAAAAATTAGAAAAAATGGTATTTTTTATCATTTGTAAAAAAAATATTTTTACTTTTGCATTTTTAGGTATATCACTGATATAGCAAATAGATGGATACAATATCGTTACTGACATATTATTTTAAATTAATGTGGGCATATGGCAGCTACTATATGTTGAATTTTTACAACACATTCCGAGATTACCCTCTAGGTGTCAGAGTATCTGCTATCTTGATATCTGTTTGGCTGATAATAATTATTGTTGTTATTTGTGAGATAGGCAGACAGACCCTCTCTAAGAAACGCAGAAAGAATTCAAGAAAAAACATCTATGAAAAATACGGAGAAGGTATCAAACGCATCCTATGGGATAGTGATATCAGCGATGACCTTTCTCAAAATGAAATGATTAACATATTGGGAATAGACCAAAAGCAAGTAATTGGCAAAAGGTTACTTAACACCTATCTAGAAAAGCAGGTATTCTGTCGAATGGTCTATGATCTCATCATTCATGACCAGATGCGTGAAAGTAGAAACAAAAATCTCCACCAGCTCATGGAACTCTTCGTCATCCAAAAATTTTTGGAGGATGATGTTAATTATGGCAATAACTGGAACAAAGTTAGTGCTATCAGTATGCTTCGTGCATTCAAGCTCTATATCAGTCCTTGGGTCATAAATAAACTTTTGGAGAACAAAAGTAAACGTATTCGTCGATTGGCTTTGTACTCAACTGTGCGATCTGGTGCAGAGACCGACCTTGAGGTATTTGAGACCGCCTTTTTCGAAAAAAACAATTGTATCTATGATGAAATCATGATAGGCTACGAGTTGCAGCGTCGAAAGAAGAATGGTATGCAACTGCCAAACTTGGCGTTATGGACTACACGTTTCAACAATCCAGAAATAAAATGTATGTTGGTACGAATGATGCGTCGTTTCGAACAAAGAGAGTTTTGTCCTCAGTTAAAGCCCTTATTCGATGCGACTCAACACAAGAAACTGGTAGAAGAAATATGCCGCACATGGGGGTATTTGCAATACAAAGATAGCGAAGATGCTATGTCTGAAGCATTCACTATACAAGGTGACGATACAAAAGTAGCCATCATGCATGCCATCGCACGTTTGCGCTCAGGTAGAAACATGAAACTGTTTACCTATTCTTACGAAAATTCAAGCAATCCACATGTACGCTTTGAAGCCTTGCGATGCCTGTATAACTATGGGAGAGAGGGCAGGCAAAAACTGAAAAACCTGGAACAGAATGCAGAAGAAAAGGACAAGAAATTTTTTGCCTTCTTCCACAACCCTATTACTTTGCAAAAGATTCCGCTCGATGAATTGCAGATTTATCATCAAACTATAGAAACGTCATATTTATAAAAGTGTAAGATTATGTGGGTAACACTCTATAACATATTCGCGATAATGGTATTCTGCTACACGCTGTTTCTCCTCATCAGCTACCTGATGCTGATCTTTCAGAGCTATAGGGCTCAGAACAGACTGAAGGTAGATTTGCCTGATGACGAGACTATCAAGTACCTGATGAGGTCTTCACCACTGACCCCAGGTGTGTCTATTATTGCCCCTGCTTTCAACGAAGAAGTAACCATCATTGACAACGTCAACTCTTTGATGCACATAGACTACCCTAATTTTGAGATTATCATTGTGAACGATGCCAGTACCGACCGTACTATGGAATTACTCATCAATGAGTACAAGTTGGTTGAAGTGCCTTACGACGTTGCCATGAAAGTACCCTCGAAGCCCATTAAACGCGTGTTCAAATCTACCGATCCCCGTTATAGTAAGTTAGTGGTGGTTGATAAAGAACACGGTGGTAGAAAGTCAGATGGTTCTAATGCAGGTATCAATGTTTGTGCCAACAAATATTTCGTATGTACCGACGTTGACTGTATCATAGACCCTATGGCACTATACCGAATGATGTGGTTGGTGGTAAATAGTCACGACCCCATGATAGGTGTGAGTGCTACCATGCTTATGAGCAACAACTGTACTGTGGACAACGGACGTGTGTCAGAGGCAAGGGTACCTACCCGTTTCTTCCCCATGTTCCAGCAGTTGGAATACCTCCGTTCCTTCCTCATTGGTAAATTGGGTTGGTCTAACTTCAACGTCTTACCCAATATTTCTGGAGGTTTCGGCTTGTTCGACACCGATGTAGTTGTAAAATCTGGAGGCTACGACCAAACTAGCATGGCAGAGGATGTGGATATGCTACTCCGAATGGTTACCTATATGTGCAACAGTGGCAAACCTTTCCGCGTAGCGCAGGTACCTAAGGTGTGTTGTTGGACTGAAGGGCCTAACACCATGAAACAGTTGTACCGCCAGCGTATCCGTTGGGCACGTGGTTTGTTTGAGATTGTCTCGCACCACCGCAAACTGTTTGCTAATTCTCACTATGGTTTCTTTGGCATAGTATTGTTGCCTTACATATTTATGGCAGAATTTCTTGCCCCTTTATTTGAAGGTTGCGGTTTCCTGTTTATGATTTGGCTCACCATTAAAGGCGGTGTCAATTGGGAAACCACCGCCATCATGTTTTTCATGATTTATTTATTCTCTATCATGTTAACTTTGTTTGTCATATTGTTCAATGTGGTAGCCGACGCAGTGGATTGGCATAGCAAAACTAAGGCATATCTCACCTTGCTGTTTGCCTCCATGATAGAGCCTTTTGTTTATCATCCGTTCATAACCTATTGCTCAAACTATGGCTATTGGCAGTTTATATTAAAGACAACCGCAATCTGGACACCTATCCAGCGAAAGGGTGTTAAGAAGAAAAGTTGAAGATTGAAGTTATATGATTAGTAAGAGGATCCATATTTTACGTGTTGCATTGATCATTCTATTGGTTTGTGTTTCTTCCAAACACAATACCATCATGGCTCAAGACCTTCTGCCCAGGTATTATGCCGACCGAGCAAAGGCCTTTATGCAAGCCAATGGTTGGAACGAAGCCAAGCGCGAAATAGATGAAGGTCTGGTGAATTTTCCTGAGGATTCCGAACTTCGCTACTTGAACGGGCAGTATTACTACATGACAGGTAGATTGAACGATGCGCGCTATAACCTCATCAAAGCCATCCAAGCAAACGACGAGCTATATGGTGCCAAGCGTCTTTTGCTCGACGTGGAGGACGAAACAGGGCACTACACCAGTGCTATCTGCTACATCAACGAACTACTAGAGTTTCAGCCTTACGACCGTGATCTCTGGCGTAGGAAGATAGGTTTGTACCGAAAGCTGAACAATGATACCGAAGCTGACGAGATATTAGAGCGTTTGTCTCGCATCTATCCTAACGACACCATTATCAGCAATGATCTGAGAAACCGTCGCAGGTTGAACTCAAACACCGTTTTACAAACCAGCAACCTGGAAGATGCAGCCCTCAACTTAGAGAAATGGCTGGAGCTTGACCAATATAACCTTGAATATTATTTAGAGTTGGCCAACATCTATCAGCGGATGGGTGAGTTCGATCGAGCCATCGGCACCTGCAATCGAGGATTAAGGCTGCTTCCCAACAACGAGCAATTAGTCAACAAGCTCACCGGTCTGATGTCAAGTCAAGGATTGATGACTCAAGCTTTGAACGTTGCTAAAGAACAGGCACCCAACAGCGCACTGTATAAGTATCTATTGGAAGAGTTGGCGGCTGAATCACGCTTACATGATCCTTATGAAATCCATGCACGTCTGTTTGACGAGACACATAATCGTGATGCACTTGTTTATCTTATCAACACCTCACTGACCAGAGGCTATTATGACAATGCACAACAATACTTAAAAGAAGCTATAGCGATGGATGGTCGCACACCTGCATGGCTCATGAAACTGTATTTCCTGGAAAAACAAAGGGGCAACCAAAACGAGTCGGTGAGAATTCTGGAGGAGATGTATAGCCAAAATCCTACAGACGAAGAGATTGTTGACGAGTATTCTATTGTCATGTTGGAGTTAGGCAATCGTGATATGTCTTTTGAGAACTATACCGATGCCAACATCCACCTGGCCCGTGCCATTGAGACAATGAGTCCCGATAACGAGTCATGGCCTGCGGCTGTATCTCAACGCATCAACTGTTTAGGACACTTGAATAGATATGAAGATGCCAAAGAAGTGTATAAAAACGCGTCCATAATTGATCCTGCCAACAGCAACCGTTATGCCTCAGCTTTTGAAGAAGTGATAGGCAATCGCCTGCGATACCTTATTGAAGGAGAGAAATACAGCGAGGCATTGAAAGAAGCGCAAGGGTTTATCAGCATTCTTCCTACAAGCGAAGTAGGTTTGCGCACTTGCATCAACATGAGTCAGACACTCAAATTTGAAGAGTTGTTCCAAGCGTATGCCGAGCAAGGCATTGAGGCATATCCTCAAGAGCCTTACTTCATCATGAAGCAGGCTGTGTCCTTAGAACACCAGAAGCGTTATGCCGAAGCATTGGCTTTGTTGAAACCACCTTATGTCAATGAAGAGTTCGCTATGCCTTTATTGACATCCACTCGCTCGGGCATTACCCAGTCATGGGCAATGGATCTGATGAAACTTAAGATGAATGATGTAGCGATGGAAGCTATAGATTCAGCTTTGGTATATGATGACCAAAACAAGGAGTTGCTTTACACCAAGGGATTAATCTACGAGCAGCAGAAGGCGTATGACAAAGCCTACGAATTGCAGCGTCGCAACTATGTGCCTAGCAATGCTGAGCAGAAAGAGTTCGAACAGCACATGCGTTTCTTGAAGTTTAACTCACTCAAAAACCGAGTTGATGCCAGCTACACTTACGCTGCTTTCGATTCCCGCAGTGAAGAATTGCAAACCCGTAGTCATCTCTATTCCATCGCCAGCGTGAGCTATACTCGAAAGGGAAAGAAGGACACTTTTACAGGGCAAGTTAGCTACAAAGGTATCGATGGTTTTCATTATGAGAAGGTGTACAAAGATGAACAAGGTGTGGAACAATTGTATCAAGAGCATAGCTCTGGAGGCTTCGGCTTGGAGGTAATGGGCCAATGGGAGAGAAGTATAGGCAAGCGCCTTACCGCCACACTCAATGCAGCTGTTTCTAACAAGTATTTCAATAAGTTTGGTGGTAACCTCACCTTGAGTTACGAATTAGATAAGGGCTGGACACCATCTGTCCGCATTGGTTATCGCCGAACGGCTGAGACCTATCTTTACCTCAGTGTAGCCGACTCATCCTCGGTAGACCTGGGACAATATAACCTGTTCATACTCACCCCTGCCATCGACAAACAATGGACAGACCGTGTGAGTACCCGTGTATCGGTCGATTTGGCCAGCATGCGCTCCAACATCTACTATAACATAGGTGTGAAAGGCAAACTGCTGATCAATGACGACAACATTTCATCCGTTTCCCTCACGGCTGGCATCGGTTCGTTCCCCGAACTGAATTTCTTCGACCAGACTGCCCTACGCAATCTGTCTCATACTAACGCTATGGTGGGAGTTGATTTTCAGTACCTGTTTACGGAACACATGTATCTAAGTCTTTCAGGCAACTGGAACACCTATTACAGTCCGTACAGAAACATGTTAGGCGAGCTCATATCGTCTTATCGTAACATTTATAGTCTAACCTTGCAACTTCATGTAGCATTCTAAAATAAACAACATGAAAAGATATTGTAAAATCTTCACGCTCATGCTGCTGGCACTCTTCTTTATAGAGTGTGGACAAGCACAGGTAGATACCGAATCTGGTTTCTTTGAGTACAAAGAGATTTATCTGCCCGAAGGCATTTCTGAGGCCAAGAAGCTGGGACTGAATAATTTGAGTAACGACTGGGGTATCTGGGGGCACAATCTGTCGAAAGTGCTTCCCAAGAACGTTTCCATGACTATATATGCAGCTGTGGAAGGCAATCGAACCAAGGAGCAGTTTTGCTTCTCATCTGACCAACTATACAATTACATTGAAGAGTATATCGACGACAATTTCTCGAGCAGCAAGACCCAACGTTTTGCCATCCTTCCAAACGACAACGATTTGGTGTGTCAGTGCGACCTTTGCAGAAAAGCCGGCAATACAGCTACAGATGCCTCTCCTGCAGTGTTCAATCTTATCAAACGTTTGGCAGAACGCTTCCCTTATCATCATTTCTTCTCTTCCTACTACCTAAGTACCAAGGGACTGCCCAAAGACTCACTACCTGACAACACAGGCGTGTTAGTCAGTGCGATGGACTATCCCCTCTCACCTGTCGGCACCCCCCAGGAGAAAGAGTTTGAAGCTTTGCTCAAAACATGGAAGCAGCATGTTAATCAAGTATATGTATGGGACTATATCAATAATTTCGACGATTATTTCACACCGTTCCCCATCTTCAACATCATGCAGCGACGCATCTGGCTCTATGCCCAATGTGGAGTCAAAGGAATTTTCCTCAACGGTAGCGGCGAAAACTTCAGTTCTATGAGCCGTCTGAAGACCTATGTACTGGCTGACTTAATGAAAGACCCTACACTTGACTGGAAACAGCTTGTCAGAGTGTACTGTCATCAATTCTTCCCCATACTGGGTGATGAAATTGCCAGCTACATCTACTTATTAGAGGCTACCACTGCCAAATATGGCAAACCACTGTCCATGTATGAAGGCGTAGAGAAAATCCTGAAGACGTATTTCCTTCCTGAAGAATTCAGTCCTTTTCACATCAAGCTCTTGGAAGAATACTACAAGGCAGATGATCAAGAGAAAAAGAATCTGGCATTTATGATACAGGCCATGGGCATGACACGTTTGGAAATCAAGCGTGTGAACAAGCATATCCATAGCGGGACGGCAGAGCTGATTAGTAAATTGGAGGATTTAGGCAACAATGGCATACACAGCTACAGTGAGTCTTATTGGTCTATTCACGACTACCTGCGTGAATACCGTGAAATGATTGAGCATGATATGGCTTATGGCGACAAGAACTTGCTGAAGGGTTCCCAATTGGTGCCCCTTACACCGCTTGACGAAGATTACAACGATATTTCCATCCTGACCGATGGTCTGTTGGGTTTGCCACACAACTACCATTGCGGACAGATGATATCATCAGCCGATGTCTTGCGCATTGTTGTTCCATTGGTTGACGGCATGAAAAAGTTACGTGTTTCGTTCACTAAAAATGCTATTTTCCGTATCGCTCTACCTAGCAACGTACAGCTCAGCATCGGTGGAGTGCAAGTGGCCAGTGTGGTACCCCAACCATCGCCCAATGCGCCCAACCGTTCGTTTGTTGAGTTTAAAATCCCTGCATCAGCCTCTGGTAAATTGGTATTGACCGTGGTTCGCAACAAAGCTGTAAAAACAATGGCATTGGATGAAATTGAAGGGTTTGAAAATTGAGAATTAAATAATAATGATTGATGAAGAAATTGGTTGTCATATTAGGTGTACTGGCATTTATAATGGTTTCCTGCCAAAAACAACTAAAGCCAGCTACTGTTATTATCATAGACCCTGTGCGCCACTACTACCCTATTATACAAGGTGAAACCATGAATGTGGAATTCGAATTGGAGAACACCTCCGATAATCCTTTGTTTATCCAGGAGATACAAACCAGCTGTGGATGCATTGTGCCACGCCATGAGTTGCCGTTGGTCATCCTTCCCCACAGAAACGGCTATATTTCATTAGATTACAACACCATCAAGAACAATGGTTTCGTAAGTCACTACGCCTATTGCTACGGCAATTTCCAAGACACAACGGCCATCTTGCTGCAGTTTGATACCAATGTGGTTCCTAGTCCTGATTACATACGCGACTACGAAGAGTTGTGGACCGAACAAGCCAAGCAATCGCCTACATTCCGCAGAATAGTCAATAGCTCCACCTCTCAGAAAGGCTATTATATTGGGCCTATCAACAATGAATCAGCCACAGAAGAGGAAAAGACTGCTGTTGACTACATCATTCCTTAGTCCTCTTCTTATCAAATATCAATTGGCTTAGTCTCTATGACTTCCCTACGTTGCCTACTTTGTTACATCGAAGCCCAGGCGCAGGTTGTCATACTGTTTGCTCACCTCGCCTATCACCTCCAGCGTTTGGTTGCCACTCATCGCTGTAATAGTTTGCAATACCTTCAGCAACTGTTTCGCTTCAAAGAGGATAGCAATACCGTTAGTGTTGCGCTTGGCATAACCGTTGAAACTCAGCAGCAAGGTTTTATAGGTTATCTTGCCAGAGCTCTCGTCATAAGTGTAAGTACCACTTAGAGGAATGCCCCTGATGTTGGCAGAAAAAGTTTTATCTTCATTATAGGTAAAGATGGTATTCGATGCCGATAGGCCCAGGGTTTTATATGTAGGCTGTAGTTTTTCCTTAATCTGAGCAGCCACCACCTCGCCACCAGCATTGGCCAATGCCTTCTCAGAGGTAAATGCTACACCAGGACCATAGTAGTTCCACTTGCCAATCAGCTGAGCCTGTGTCAGTTTGTTGGTGCCAATCACACTAGATATCACATTGCCTATTGTGTTAGGGTTACTCAGAATATCCAAGATGCCACCCAGGGCTCCTGAGCCCCCTGAACTAGTTGTAGTAGTTCCTTCGTTTGTATTTGTCATGGTTCCCATCGAACCACAACCCACCAAAACTGCACTCATCAAAGCAAGAGCCAACAGCTTCATTCTCTTCATAGTCAATAGATATTTAAGGTTGATAAATCAGTTTCTTGGTCTTCACATCACGAGAGAAGTGTTTGAAGTGCTCCCACATCTGTTCGGCAGCCGGCACGAAATTCCAGTGCCCGTAGTGCATCACAGCTACCAGTTTCATCAAAGGCACATTGCCCTTATTGAGGTAACCTATCTCCATCGTGATTCCCTCACCCTTGTTGGTCTTTATGGTTTGAGGATTAGAAACCGTCTGTCCGAACGCCTCGTTCTTACCAAAGTCATAGTCTTCAACCACATCCATGCCGTTCATGGTCTCATACACCTGCCAAGCATACACTATGCTATTGTTCTTCCAGTCGTTATCCTTTGGATAGCGCACCACCATATCATCGGTACCAGCCACACATACGTAGGCCGTTTCCACTGCTCCACGCTTCTGGGTAGCCTCGTTCATAAGGGCATTGCCACCAATGCCAATCAATGAAGCTCCAGGGAAGATACCACCACTCATGGCACCTATGGCAGCAAAGAGGTGTGACTTCTTGATACCGATGGCTGTAGAGGTCATAGCACCAGCCGACAAGCCTTCAGTATAGATGCGGCTAGCATCCAGCTGTGGATACTTCTGCAAGATCATATACACAGTATTTTCAATGCCGTCGTGTCCCATCGCCGCATAGCCTGGCTTGCCTTGCCACTCTAGTTCTGCCACGAAGATTTTTTCTTTGGCAGCCAACTGTATCCAGCCTGATGTATCAGCCTGTGTACGAGGGTCGTTGTTATTGCCATGCAGCAACAAAACCAATGGCACAGTCCCTTTCTCGGCACTCATTACACCCTCGGGGATATATTCATACCACAACGTTTTGGTCTGCCCCATCCTGTCCTCGTTTACCACTATGTTACGCTTCACCTTCAAGTCATCCAAGTTCAAGAACGGCTCCAACTCATACACACCATACTGACCGTATTTCTGTCCCTCATACCAGGTGTGGCGGTAGTTATTGAAGCGATAGTTCTTCTTCAGCAGCGTATCCCAAGCATCTTGGAATATCTCGCCCAAACTCTGGGTAGTAGTATTGCTTACCACCACACGCAACAAAGGTTCTTCAGCATTAGTATAGATCTGCATCTGCTTCTCCTTGCCTGTCAACTGTGCCTTATTGTTTGCAATATAAGGCTTAGCAATATTGGCAGCGTTCTTACCCACGATGAAGGCAGGAACAGGAGCAGCGCCAGCAGCAGCCTTCCCAGCCTTGCCGTTGATACTCAAGATACCAGCAATCTCACCGGCACGGTTAGCCAAGGTCTGGTTCACAAAGGTGGCACCATTGCCGATGCCAATCACTTTGAGGTTGGCAAAAGCCCTCAAGCTGTCGAGCATCGCAGTATATGCTTTGAAATCCAAATCATTATTATAGCTTGCGCCTACAGGATTCACCACGGCAATACCGATACTGAACTCCTTTGCTTGTTTGTCGATGCCTAATTCCTTGACCAGATTCAACGACTGAGCCTCATCCAGAGGAGTATCTGGATAAATCAGGTAGAATGGCGTAAAGCCTGCCAGATGGCCTGTTTCAGAGGTCAAGTCACCCATACCGAAGGAACGATACACATACGCCTTCTGTTGCAAGCCCTTCATCTCAGTGAGCTTCACTTCGTCATTCTGCTGAGGCGCCTGTGCCATTGCCCAGCCAGTCACCATCATTGCAATTATCAGTAAAAAACACTTCTTCATAATTCTAATTTTTGCTGTTATAATTATAATACAAAGATAGCAATTTTTATTGATATATGCAAATTGGATGGCTTTTTGTTTTTATTTTTAAGGAAAGAATTTGGAGTCAACGCTACACAGAGAAGGACACATTTTGACACAGTATACAGTATACAGTTTTCTCGGCGAGACATCATCCAAATTCCAAAACCAAACTTATTATTATATATATAATATATATATTATATATATAATAATAGAATTTTATCCTCGTTTTTTTTACTAACCTTTGATACCTCTTCTCGAAAAAAACTGTATACTGTATACTGTGTCAAAAAGCCCACCAAAAACAAAATATGCAAATATACCGTATATACAATATGCCTTGAATATGCTCCCAAACAGGGCCAGAAGTAAGCCTGGCGCTTACTACTAGTAAAAGGGCGGCTTACTACTAGTAAACCCTCGGTTTAGTACTAGTAAGTGAAATAAGGGCTATTTGGCCGAAAAACGCAGGATAGGAATAGCGAATAAATATACAAAAATAAGATGCCCCCTACCTCTTTACAAACTTGGCTCCGTCCCATTGCAAGGTAACAGTGGGATTGATATAGGGCTCAATGAGCTTTGCTGCTTCAGACGCCATATAATCGGGTGTGGTAAAAGTGAAAGTCAGCGTAGCTTCATCAGGCGATAAAGAGGCCTTCATAAATAGCAAATCAGCTTGGCGATAGGCATTACGCAAAGTGTAAGCAGCATCTTCGGGCAGTGGCTTTAAGAAGTTGCTAAGTGTTGGCATTTGAGGCAAAAAAACCGTCTGAGAAAGTGGTTGCCAGTCGGCGGTATAGAAATCGATGTGACTATCGCAGGCAGGAGCACACGCCGTAGAAATAGCGCACAGCAATGAGGTGCCATCGGTTTTGGTCAGCACCTTCAACTGATAGGTGCTTTCCGTCGTCATTTTCACCTCGAGAAAATCATCAGACAGCTTCGTCATCTCCGACTTACCCCCCAGGCGGTTGTTCACCTCCGCCTTCATATTACTGTCGAGGAAATCGATAAAATCCTCCCGATTTATCTTGGTTAGCAAGGTACTGAGCGAGTCAGGCATATTCACAAAACTCTCCCTTACTTGCTGGGCAAATATCATCTGACAAGCCGTCAGTAACACTCCTATGACAAAAAAAGTCCTATTCATCGAAATTTATAATATCATAATTTGTCCCCAAATATAAGAAGAACATTCCAATTAACACTAAAATTAGGTCAATAACTTTACTTTTTAAGTTCTTTTCACGGAAAACAAGCGCTCCAAAGAGGAACGACACCACCACACTGCTCCTTCTCACCATCGAAACAATGGAAACCAAAGAACCATCCAAACTCAACGAATAGAAGTAAGCGAAATCAGCCGCACAAAGAAACAAAGAGATGCAAACGATGGTCCATTTCCAGCGGAACGGTGTACTGCTCTTGCGTTGTGGCCACCAAAGAAAAGCGATGATGGAACCCATGATAAACACCTGATAGACATTGTACCACGATTGCACCAACATGGGATTAAGCTGACTCATCAAGTATTTGTCGTAGAGACCACTAACAGCCCCCATGATAGCTGCCAGCACCACACAATATATCCAACGGTCGTGTTTGAAATCTATGCCCTCTTTCCGTCCTGATCGACTCAGCAAGAAGAACGAGAGAATGGCCAACGATACGCCAATCCACTGATAAAGGTTCAGACGCTCGCCAAAGAGCAGCATGGCACCAATTAGTACCATCACAGGGCGTGTAGCATTGATGGGACCCACAATGGTGATGGGCAAGTGCTTCATGCCAAAATAGCCCAGCATCCACGACGAGAGTACGATGAACGACTTGACCAGTATCAATCTGTGCGCCTCCCATCCTGCTTCTGGTACAAAAAAGATTGTATCTTGTAACGTTTGGGGTGCCCAATATGAAACTCCGATGAATGGCAAAAACACCAACGAAGAAAAAACAGTATTCAAAAACAACACCGGCAAAACGGCATTGTCCTTGAGCGACTGCTTCTTAAAAACGTCGTAAAAGCCCAACAGGGCAGCAGATAGGAATGCTAAAATCAACCACATGGCTGCAAAATTACTATTTTTTACCCAAACTTTATTAAAAAGAAATATCAGATATATTTTTTTTGTTCAAATTAAATGCGTACATTAGCGCAACTTTTTAAATCTTTACCTAAAAAACAAACCAAATATAAAGAAGTGAGTATGGCTATATTATCTGAAGACAAAAGACTGTTATCATACGAATCAATGCTGGCATTCCCCAATGTCACCTGTTTTACCACCACTCGCTTTGGCGGCGTCAGCACAGGCAACTACGGTTCATTGAACTGTGGTATCTACACAGATGATAATCCAGCAAACATCCAGCAAAATCTTGAAATCGTACGCAACGCATTGCCAAAGAAACCTGCTGTGCTGGCCATTCCCCACTTGGCTCATGGCACCGACTATGCCCACTTGGGCAGATCATTTTTGCGAGGTACGGAGGAAGAGCGCCGTGAGCGCCTGGAGTGGAAGGATATCTTGATGACACGTGAAAAAGGAATCTGTGTTTGTGTTACCTCTGCCGACTGTCTGCCTATCGCCATCTATGATGCCAAGAACGAAGCGGTGTGCATGGTGCATGCTGGATGGAGAGGCACTGTGAAGCACGTTACGCTAACAGCCTTACAGAAGATGCAACAGAAATTTGACACCCAGCCTGAAGATGTGCATATCGTAGTAGGTCCTGGTATCTCATTGGCTGGTTTTGAAGTGGGTGATGAGGTATATGAGGAGTTCAAGAACTCCAGTTATCCGATAGAGCATGTGGCCGAATGGGTGCCTCGTTCGCACAAATACCACATCAACCTATGGGTGGCTAACCGTCTGGATATGCAGGAGTTTGGCGTTCCTACCTCACAGATCGAAATGTCTGGCATCTGCACTTACCTACGTTATCAGGAGTTCTTCTCTGTTCGTCGCCTGACCAGGGATTCTGGCCGTTTGCTGACAGGTATTATGCTGAACAAATAGTTTTGCCGAATGGATGGAACGCCTTCTTTGACAATCCGAAACATAGGCTTCTTCCATCTATCCAGCAATGAAGAGAATAATGAATATAGAAGTATCGGAGGAGCTGAAGAGCAAGTGTCCAGAGTTTAAGGGCGTTGCAGTAGAGGCTTGGGTGACCAACACCAGCTTTAGTCAAGAGCTGTGGCTGGAAATTGAGGCCTTTACCCAGCAGTTGCGTGCCGAAAGCAATGTAGACGACTGTAAGGAACAATATGCCATAGCTGCCACTAGAACGGCCTACAGACGTTGTGGCAAAGACCCCAGCAGGTATCGTCCATCGGCAGAAGCCCTACGCAGGCGATTGCTTCGTGGCATGGAGCTCTATCAGATAGATACTTTGGTGGATATCATCAACCTGGTGTCGTTGCATTCAGGCTTTAGCATTGGAGGCTTTGATGCAGATAAGATTGAGGGCGACAGGCTTGTTTTAGGTATTGGCCGTGAGGGGGAACCATACGAGGGTATTGGGCGTGGCATCCTGAACATCGATGGATTGCCCGTGTATCGTGATGCCATTGGCGGCATTGGCACCCCCACCAGCGACCACGAGCGTACCAAGATGGATATCCACACCGTACATCTGCTGGCCATCATCAATGGCTATAGTGGTGAGAAAGGGTTGCAAGAGGCGGCAGAGTTGACTATAGACTTACTTAAGAGATATGCATCACTGACCAAGAGTCAGGTGGTTTATTTTGAATGATGAGAAAACTGGCAGTCATATTACTTACTTTGTTCATTCCATTGTTGGTATGGGCACAGGATTATTATGATGTAGGAGTGAATCACATCAAAATAAGTACCTCAAGCGAATTAAACGACAAGGAAGAACTGACCATCTGTCCGATGGACCTGATGGAAGAAGGTTTCTACTTTCCTTTACCAGGTTGCAAGATATTGTCGCCCTACGGTACAAGAAACGGCAGGATGCACTCAGGATGGGACATTAAGACCTTTGCGAACGACACCATTCGTTGCGCTTTTGATGGTGATGTAGTGATGTCACAATGGTTTGCCGACTATGGTAACTGCGTGATTGTTCGTCATCACAATGGTCTGGAGACACTCTACAGTCATAACTCGAAGAATCTGGTGAAGAAAGGCGACAAGGTAAAGGCTGGTTCCCCTCTCTCATTAGAAGGGCATACCGGCAGGGCCACAGGCGACCATCTGCATTTCGAAACGCGCGTAAACAACAAGCATTTCGATCCCAATCTGCTTTTTGACTTTGAAAATCACCGCCTAAGAAAAGATTGTCTGAAAATATCGAAAAAAAAGAGCGGCATCAAGGTGAAAAAAGTGAAGTAATTTTCTTATCTTTAAATAAGATAGGCTGCACCTCAACAATTCTCAAATAAATTTGGAATTGTACTCGGTTTGCACTATCTTTGCTACCTAATTGTATAAAAAAGTTTGAATGATTGAGAAACTGATTGTACTCGAGGACGTAGATCCCATCATTTTCTATGGTGTAAACAACACCAACATGCAGCTCATCAAGGCACTCTACCCTAAGCTGCGTATCATTGCCCGAGGCAATGTTATTAAGGTGTTGGGCGATGAAGAGGAGTTGTGCGCTTTCGAGGAAAACATCATCAAACTGCAGAAATATTGCACCGAGTTCAATTTCCTGAAAGAAGAAGTTATTATAGACATAATAAAAGGTAACGCTCCGCAAGCGGAAAAGTCGGGCAACGTCATTGTGTTCAGCGTGGTCGGCAAGCCTATCATCCCTCGCAGTGAGAACCAGATGAAGTTGGTAGAGGCATTCAATAGCAGCGACCTGACATTTGCCGTTGGTCCTGCAGGCTCAGGAAAAACATATACCGCCATCGCCTTGGCGGTGCGTGCCTTAAAGAACAAAGAGAAGCGCAAGATTGTGCTCTGCCGCCCTGCTGTGGAAGCTGGAGAGAAGCTGGGTTTCCTGCCAGGTGACATGAAGGAGAAGATTGACCCCTACCTGCAACCGCTATATGACGCTTTGCAGGACATGATACCTGCTGTCAAGCTACAGGAATATATGGAGACCAATGTCATACAGATTGCACCGCTGGCTTTTATGAGAGGTAGAACCCTGAGCGATGCAGTCGTGATACTGGACGAGGCACAAAACACCACCACTCAGCAAATCAAGATGTTCCTCACCCGTATGGGTATGAACACTAAGATGATTGTGACAGGTGACATGACACAGATTGACCTCCCACCCTCGCAAACTTCTGGCTTGGTGCAGGCATTGCACATCCTCAAGGGGGTAAAAGGTATCTCTGTGATAGAGATGAATCAGAAAGACATCGTGCGTCACAAGTTGGTGGAGCGTATCGTAGAAGCATACGACAAGTTTGACAAAGAGAAGAAAAACGTACTTAAAGAAAAAGATAATGAAAGCATTAACAAAAACTGAATTCAACTTTCCCGGCCAGAAAAGCGTGTATCATGGGAAGGTGCGTGACGTATATAACATCAATGACGAGAAGCTGGTGATGGTGGCTACCGACCGCATCTCAGCTTTCGACGTGATCCTGCCAAAAGGCATACCCTTCAAAGGACAGGTCTTGAATCAAATTGCTTCAAAATTTCTTGATGCGACAGCTGATATCTGTCCCAACTGGAAACTTTCCTCACCCGACCCAATGGTTACGGTGGGTGTGATGTGCGAAGGATTTCCCGTAGAAATGATTGTACGCGGCTATCTCTGTGGCAGTGCGTGGCGTGCATACAAGAGTGGTGTGCGTGAGATATGTGGCGTAAAACTGCCTGAAGGTATGCGAGAGAACGAGAAGTTCCCTACCCCTATCATCACCCCTACTACGAAAGCTGAGATTGGCGAGCACGACGCCGATATCTCCAAAGAAGAAATCCTGGCAAAGGGATTGGCTACTCCTGAGGAATATGCCTTATTGGAGAAATATACATTGGCATTGTTCCAACGCGGTACTGAGATTGCGGCTAAACGTGGCTTAATCCTGGTAGATACCAAGTATGAGTTTGGTAAGCATGATGGCGTCATTTACTTGATGGACGAGATTCATACCCCAGACTCCAGTCGCTATTTCTATGCTGATGGTTATGCAGAGAAGTTTGCCAAAGGTGAGCCTCAGAAGCAACTCTCTAAGGAGTTTGTTCGCGAGTGGCTGATGGACAACGGTTTCCAAGGAAAAGCTGGACAACAGGTACCACCTATGACAGACGAGATAGTAGCATCCATCAGCGATCGCTACATTGAGCTGTATGAGCACATCACAGGCGAGCAGTTCCTCAAGGAAGAAGCAAGAGGTGACGTACTGGAGCGTATTGAGAAGAATGTTTTAAAAGCTTTATAAGAAGCTTAGCTTACAAGGAGACTATACAACATAAAATTTGAGAGATGGATATTTACGGATTGATTGGTTATCCGTTGGGGCATTCCTTTTCTAGGGGATATTTCAACGAAAAATTTGAGGCTGAAGGCATTGATGCTGAATATGTGAATTTTGAGATACCCAGCATCAAAGAGTTCAGGGAGGTTGTGGAGAAAAACGACAACCTCAAGGGACTGAATGTTACCATCCCTTACAAGGAGCAGGTGATTCCTTATCTGGACGACCTCGACAAAGATACGGCCAAACGAATTGGTGCAGTGAATGTGATCAAGATCATCAGAACCAGCAAGAAAACCAAACTGGTGGGGTATAATTCCGACATTGTTGGTTTTACCCAGTCTATCGAGCCGTTTATTGCCGATCACCATCAAAAGGCGTTGATACTTGGTACTGGCGGAGCCTCCAAGGCTATTTACTGTGGCTTACAGGATTTAGGCATTGAGAGTACGTTTGTATCTCGCACCAAGAAAGGTGACCACTTCATCAACTATAGCGACCTTACTCCTGAGATTATGGATTCGCATCATGTGATTGTAAACTGTACCCCTTTGGGTATGTATCCCAAAATCAACGAATGTCCAGACATACCATATGAGTTGCTGACCTCCAAACATCTGCTATACGACTTGCTCTACAATCCTGACGAGACCTTGTTCATGAAAAAGGGCAAGAAACAGGGAGCAGCGGTAAAGAACGGACTCGAGATGTTGCTGTTGCAAGCATTCGAAGCTTGGAATATTTGGCAAAAATAATGGAGGACAGAAAATTGGGGAAGAAAAAGAAAAGAGTTGTAGTATTCTTGGCAAGTGTACTGATAATCATTATCATAGTAGTACCACTTATTATCGCCAATATGGCTGTAAACATGTTGGTGAACCCTAATCGTGAAATTTCACACAACCCAGAGAAAGCCTACGCCCTACTCTTTGAGGAACTTCCCCCCGCCAAAGCGTGGGTAGAAGATTTGCTAAAGAAAGGTGCCCTACGAGATACTTTTATCGTAGCTAAAGATGGCAGACGATTGCACGCCGTTTTTGCAGCTGCCAATAAGCCTACTGACAAGACAGCCTTTGTTATTCATGGTTGGACAGACAGTGCCATCCTCATGATGCATTACGGCTATATGTTCCAGCATGATTTGGGTTACAACATGTTTCTGCCCGACCTCAACGGTCACGGTCTCAGCGAAGGCAAGTATGCACAGATGGGGTGGTTTGACCGCCTGGATGTGATAGAGTGGCTGGATGTGGCCAACAATATCTTTGCCCCCAGAGACAGCTTGGGCAACAAGATAGGCGACACGCAAATGGTGATTCACGGCACATCGATGGGAGCAGCTACCGCAATGTGTGTAAGTGGCGAACCACAGAAACCCTACGTCAAAGCTTATATCGAGGACTGTGGCTATACCAGCGTAATGGACGAGATGTCTGGCGACCAGCACGATGAACCTTTGATGCAGTGGGTGCTACCTTTGGCCAGCTGGTGGTGTGGGGTAATTCACGGTTGGACGTTCCAAGAGGCATCACCCCTCGAGATGGTAAAAAAGAGTCATTTGCCTATGTTTTTCATTCATGGTGACAACGACAACTTTGTGCCCACCTGGATGGTGCATCCACTTTATGAGGCAAAACCTGAGCCCAAAGAGATTTGGCTAGTACCAGGGGCTAGACATGCCCGTTCTTACTTCGATTATCCTGAAGAATACACCCAAAGAGTACAGAATTTTATAGAAAAGTATATCAACTAATATTTTTTTCGTATCTTTAGCCCGTTAAACTGAGAATGGCTATGAAAATTAGGACACTCATCATAGGTTTGGCGGGATTTCTGTGCGCTTTGAGCATAAGTGCCCAGAAAGATTTTACACCCGACAATCTGCCTAAAGTTCACCTACAGGATCGCACTAAATATGTTTGCAATCCCTCTGGCATTCTATCCCAAGCAGCCACAGACAGCATTGACGCAATGCTCTACCAGTTAGAAGAAAAGACTGGCATAGAGACGGTAGTAGCTGCTTTGCCTTCCATCGGTGAGGTAGATCCGTTCGACTTCTGCCACGAACTCCTGAATAGTTGGGGCGTAGGAAAGAAAGGCAAAGACAACGGACTGGTTGTGCTATTGGTGGTGGACCAACGCGCCATACAGTTCTACACAGGTTACGGACTAGAGGGCGATTTACCAGATGCCATCTGTAAGCGAATTCAGGTAAAAGACATGATACCCTATCTGAAAGACAACAACTGGGATGAGGGTATGGTGGCTGGTATAACCAAGGTAGTGGGTCGCTTAGATGGGTCGATGGAGAGAGAGGAAGAAGATGATGATGAATGGTTTGGTCTGTTAGCATTCCTATTTTTAACTTTTGGTTTCTCCGGTATCCTGATGTTCTTTGCGTGGCTCTCAGATAGATATCAGCGCAAATGCCCATCATGCGGACAACATGCACTGAAGCAGGAATCTACCAAACTACTCTATAGCAGCAAATCTTCAAAAACCTATGAGGTGACCTGGATTTGCAGCAACTGCGGACATGTGGTGAAGCGTAAACGTACTACCTACAATAGCGTGAATAATGGCGGTGGTGGTCCTATCATCATGGGTGGAAGCGGTAGAGGCTTTGGCAGTGGAGGCCGCATTGGCGGTAGCTTTGGCGGAGGCATGGGAGGCGGCGGAGGTGCCGGATCTCGTTTCTGATTGAGCTTCGCTCCAATTTCGTCGCGACTCGGCAGAATTCAAGCAAGCTTGACTCTGCTCTCGCTGCTTCAAAAAGAGAAAATTGAAATTAATAAAATATTAGGATTATGAAGAAATCAACTATTGGACTGATAGCAGTCATTGCAGTAATTGCCTTTTGGCTCGTTAGTGTTTATAATGGTATGGTTGGCCTTGACGAAGGTGTGAACACCGCTTGGGCCAACGTAGAGACTCAGTATCAGCGTCGTGCTGACCTGATTCCTAATTTGGTGAATACCGTGAAGGGTTATGCCCAGCATGAGCAATCTACCTTCGAAGCAGTAGTGAATGCACGTAGCAAAGCTACATCCATCACTATTGACCCATCGAACGTCACCCCTGAGAAATTGCAGGAGTTCCAGAAAGCTCAAGGCGAACTCGCTTCTGCATTGGGCAGACTGATTGCTATTTCTGAGAACTATCCCGATTTGAAAGCCAGTGAGCAGTTCAAGGAATTGCAGGCACAGTTGGAGGGAACAGAAAACCGCATCAACGTGGCTCGCACTAACTTCAATAAGGAAGCTCAAAAGTATAACACTACCATTCGCACGTTCCCAAAGAACATATTTGCAGGTATGCTGGGCTTCACACAGCGTGCTTATTTCGAAGCTGACGCTGGTGCCAGTCAGGCTCCGACCGTTCAGTTCTAAGACCAACCAACCAATCATCACGAAGAAAAATAAAGAATAAATCATGAAAAAGTTGTTACTGATGTTACTGCTGGGGTGCACTCAATGTGCACTCTATGCAGCATCTTCTGCTATCATTAGGGGAAAGGTAGTAGATGCCACCACACAACAAGCAATAGACTATGCTGATGTGATTGTGTCAGACCTCAACGACAAAGTGGTAGCATCAGGCATGGTAGTGGACGGTGCTTTTACCGTTGAGAATGTGCCTGTTGGCGATGTCCTGGTAATGGTGCGCATGATAGGCTATGACCCTTATATAAGCGAAAAACTTACCATTTCCGAGGGACAAACCATAGATTTGGGTACCATCGCTATCAAAGAACTGGCCACAGGTCTGTCTGAGGTTACCGTAGTAGGAGAAAAGAACCAGATAGTCTACAAACTGGATAGGCAGCGCATCAGCGGTTCGGCAGCAGTAGGCGCATCTGGAGGAACGGCAGTAGATATTCTGGCCAACACCCCCTCTGTGCAAGTAGATGCTGATGGCGGACTCACCTTCCGAGGCAGTAGCAACTTCTTGGTGTATGTAGATGGTAAACTCAGTCCTCTTACAGGTACCCAAGCCTTACAACAAATCCCAGCCGCCTCAGTAGAAGACATAGAGTTAATAACCACTCCCTCAGCGCGCTACCGTGCTGAAGGTGATGTGGGTATTATCAACATCACTACCAAGCGAGCCAGTGGTGATGGATGGAGCGGTATGTTCAACACCTCAGGTAGTACGTTAGGTACATGGACGGGTGATGCTCTGCTAAACTATCGTAATGGAAAGCACACTTTCTATGTAGGTGGTACGGCTACCAACATCATGGGAAAGAGTAATTTCCAGCAGAAGAAAAAAACCGTAGTTGACGATTTTACCACTACCTCAGAATCTGATGGTACTCGATTCAGCGAAAACCGTTCGTTCATCGGCAAGGCAGGTTGGCAATACAATGACGGAAATCACCATAACCTATCGCTTGACTTGCAGACTGGTCAAACCAGATTTACCCGCGGTGGTGATATGCGTTACCATGAGTTGCGCTTACAAGGAGACGAAGTGTTGAACGACGCCACCTACAATAGTCACGACCGTTATATGCTGAAGAAGAACCTTTTCCAAGCAGCACTTACCTGGAACTGGAAAATCAATGACCACAGCAACCTATTTACCGTCAATCGTTTCCGCTACGATTGGTACTCGTTGGAATATACGGAAAGTAATATGTTCGATCTCTCAGGTAAACGTTATGAAGGTACACGAGGCTATGAGGAAGAACACCATTGGGATTGTGATTTCACCCTCACTTATCGCAACAAATACAGTTCAACGGGTAATTTCGAGAGTGGCTACTTCTACTCCACCTACAGCGAGCATGGAGAGTACAACATCAAATACTGGGATAGAGACAAGGAGGATTTTGAGTGGCAAGACGACTTGCATGCTCCATTCTATTACCGTCGTCAGATACATGCACTGTATGCGATGATGAACGACAAGTTTGGTAACTTTGAGTTTGATGCGGGCTTGCGTGCTGAAAGAGTAATCGACCTGGTAGAGATAACAGTCCCAGGAGGAAATCTTGATAAGAAACGCCTGGATTGGTTCCCCTCTGCTCATTTGTCCTACAACTTAGGAAAAGGAGGCATCTTTACGTTGGGTTACTCTCGCCGCACCAACCGTCCGGGTATTTGGCAGACAGAGCCTTACATTACCTATGAGGACTACTACACTCGTAAGATTGGTAGTACCGACATCCGTCCCGAGTTCATCAACTCGATAGAGCTAAACTACCGCAATTCTTTCGAAGGCGGACACAGCATCATGTTTGGAGGATTCTACCGTCATCTTAAAGATGTGGTTGATTGGGTGCGTGAAGCATACGAACCCGGTGTGACACTCGATAGGAACGTCAATGCTGGACGTCAGATAGAATGGGGCTTGGAGTTCAGTGGCGTTGCCAAGGCTACCCGTTGGTGGACTACTACCCTTAATGGCAGTCTGTTCCAATACGACTTTAAGGCACAGCACATAGGTTGTACAGATGCAAATGGTTTTACCTATCAGCTGGGATGGATTAACTCGCTTACTCTAGGCAAGGATAGTCGCATACAGTTTGATGGTCATTTTATCGGGCCCAAGAGCTTGACACAAGGAAAGGAACATGGGTATGTTTACTTCAACTTGGCCTTCAGACAGCAGTTCATGAAAGGCAAGCTGGCATTTGCCGCTGTGGCCAACGATGTGTTCCATACTGCTAAATATTATAACCGAAGAACCAGTATTGGCTTGAACTCAGAGACGTGGGTACGACCCAAGTACCCCAATATCGTGTTCTCCTTGAGCTATATCTTCAATGCTGGAGGAAAACACAGTTCATCAACCAGCGGTGGTTCACTGTTTGAAGGTAGAGACTTCTAACATAACAACTCCCCTAATGGGGAGTTTTTTTATGCTTAAAGAGTGTAAAGACATTTGGCATTGTCTTCCATTTGTATTAATTTTGTACCCAAATTTAATACTCATCCTTATATGGACAAACAAAGATACATGCTGAGAGGCGTAAGTGCAGCTAAAGAAGATGTACACAATGCCATCAAGAACATTGACAAGGGCTTATATCCCAAGGCTTTCTGCAAAATTATCCCAGACATTTTAGGTGGTGACCCCGACTATTGCAACATCATGCATGCCGATGGTGCAGGCACTAAGTCATCACTGGCTTACCTGTATTGGAAAGAAACAGGCGACCTCAGTGTTTGGAAAGGCATTGCCCAAGATGCGCTGATTATGAACATCGACGACCTGTTGTGTGTGGGTGCTACCGACAACATTCTGGTATCTTCAACCATTGGGCGAAACAAGCTGTTGGTACCAGGTGAAGTGATTTCTGCTATCATCAAGGGTACCGACGAACTACTGGCAGAGTTGCGCGAGATGGGTGTGGGTGCTTATGCAACAGGCGGCGAAACAGCTGATGTAGGTGATTTGGTTCGCACCATCATCGTTGACTCTACAGTTACCTGCCGCATGAAGCGCAGTGATGTAATTGACAATGCCAACATCCGTCCTGGAGATGTGATTGTAGGCTTATCTTCTTTCGGACAGGCTACCTACGAGCATGAATACAATGGCGGTATGGGCAGCAACGGTCTGACATCAGCCCGTCATGATGTGTTCAGCAAATATCTGGCTGAGAAATATCCTGAGAGTTATGACAAGGCTGTGCCAGATGAGTTAGTGTATTGCGGAGGTTTAAAGTTAACTGATGAAGTGAAAGGCAGTCCGCTGGATGCTGGCAAACTGGTGCTCTCACCTACCCGCACCTATGCCCCTGTAGTGAAGAAGTTACTTGATGCTCTTCGTCCGCAGATACACGGTATGGTGCATTGTTCTGGTGGTGCACAGACGAAGGTATTGCATTTCGTAGGCGATAACTGCCGAGTGATAAAGGATAACATGTTCCCTGTTCCTCCATTGTTCAAGACTATCCACGAACAAAGTGGCACCGACTGGCAAGAAATGTATAAGGTGTTCAACATGGGACATCGCTATGAAGTGTATCTGCCTGCCGAATATGCAGATGAGGTGATAGCTATCTCTAAGAGCTTCAATATAGATGCCCAGGTAGTGGGACGCATAGAAGAGAGTGACCACAAGGAACTAATCATCCGAAGTGAATTTGGTGAATTTAGATACTAATGGCTGAAAAGAACAACATATTAGAAAAACTGGACGGTTTGGCACCTCGTTTCGATGAGGTATCCACCTTGATTACCGATCCCAGTGTGATTGCCGACCAAGAACGCTACGTAAAACTCACCAAAGAATACAAGGAGTTGGAGCGACTGATGATGGCTCGAAAAGAATACCAAGAGCTATTGGGGCGCATCGACGAGGCGAAAGACATCATCACCAACGAGGACGATGCAGAGATGAAAGAGATGGCTCGTGAAGAGCTTACTATCTGTCAAGAACGCCAACCCCAGTTAGAGGAGGAAATTAAGCTGATGCTGATACCAGCTGATCCGATGGATGGCCGCAATGCCATATTGGAGATTCGTGGTGGTACGGGAGGTGATGAAGCAGCATTGTTTGCTGGTGACCTCTTCCGTATGTATTCGAAATACTGCGAGAGCAAAGGCTGGAAAATGGAAATATCCAGTGCCAGTGAAGGTGCTGTAGGTGGATTTAAGGAAATCATCTGTCCCATTACGGGAGAAGGCGTTTATGGTACCTTGAAATATGAATCAGGCGTGCATCGTGTGCAACGTGTTCCTGTGACAGAGACACAAGGGCGTGTGCATACCTCAGCTGCTTCAGTGGCAGTACTGCCTGAAGCCGAACCTTTTGAGGTAAGCATCAATGAGGGCGAAATACGTTGGGATACTTTCCGAAGCAGTGGTGCTGGAGGTCAGAATGTCAACAAGGTGGAATCCGGTGTGCGTCTGCGCTATAACTGGAAGAACCCCAACACAGGTATCGTGGAGGAAATCTTGATAGAGTGTACTGAAACACGCGACCAACCCAAGAACAAGGAACGTGCGTTGGCTCGCCTGCGTTCATTTATCTATGACAAGGAGCATCAGAAATATGTTGACGACATAGCTGCCAAGCGCAAGACAATGGTATCTACTGGTGACAGGTCTGCTAAGATTCGTACTTACAATTACCCGCAGGGACGCATTACCGACCATCGCATCAACTATACTATCTACAACCTGCCTGCATTTATGGATGGCGACATACAGGACTGTATCGACCATCTAATAGTAGCGGAAAATGCAGAACGAATGAAAGAGAGCGAACTTTAGCATTCGTGCTAATTGTTTTGTTCCATCTCCTACTGTAGGAGAAGTAATAAAGAAATGGTATTTCTAAAGAATTGAAGATAAGATTATGAAGTGGATAGAGAGTTTATCATTCAAGGGAGTTTCAGAACGACTTGAATCTGTAATAAGAAGATTCCCTGTGGCGGTACTATTTACCTTCATCTACACGCTCATCGCATTGATATTGCTATGGAACAAGGATTTAATACCAAATAGTGATGCGTTGTTTTTCATTATCATGTTCTACCCTCCTACGGCTTTGCTGTTAGGAGTATCCCTTCATCTGTGGAGTGAAGAGCAGACCAATTTCAAGCGAGCCCGCATTGTTCACCTGATAGCACAAGTGTGCTGGTTGTTCTACTGCGTCATTATCGCCCAGCAAAGCCAAGATAGCTTTGGTATGGAGCTCGTCGTTGGTTTATTGGCAACACTGTTTCTGTTTAAGGCATCCATCTTCTTCCTGTCTTTCCTAGGGAAGAAAACAGACATTGAGTCATGGAACTTCAGCTGGAACATCATTCTCAGTGCTTTGCAAACCACATTGGTGAGTGGTATCTTATTGGGGGGCATTGAATTATTGCTGTGGGGCATCCAGGAGTTGTTCGACTTAGACATCCCTGAAGAACTCTATATTTCAATGGTGATTATCTGCATGTTCACCGTTAACGTAATGTTGCTGATGATGCAGATGCCCAAGGACGAAGCCAAGCACGATACCAACACCCACCGAATGAACGACTTCGGTCGTATGGTAGTACATGGACTTTTCGTACCTTTACAAGCAGCTTATCTTATCACCCTCTATTTCTACCTACTGAGGATTCTCTTTACTTGGGAACTGCCCAGCGGAGGCGTAGTATGGCTGGTCACCACCATGATGATAGGTCTGCTGTTCATTACCGCCCTCGTCTACCCTCTATTGTTGCAGGACAATAAACCATTCGACAAAAAGCTGGTGCGTTGGCTGGCCCTCTTGGCGTTGCCGTTGTTGGTACTGATGACAGTGGGCATTTGTCGCCGAGTTTCCGACTACGGCTTTACTGTAGCACGTGCTTATGTGTTGCTATTCAATATCTGGTGCTATGTGGTGTGCATCTACCTTTTGTTCAAGCAAGGCAAACGCATCATGTGGATATTGACATCATTTGTACTGGTGTTCTTCATTGCCTCTGTAGGGCCTTGGAACATGACAGCTACTACCCGTCGTCTGCTGACCAGACAAGTGGACGGCATCTTTCTTCGCACGGGCGTGCAACTTCCGCTGGACTATACTCGTTTCGACAGTCTAATCCAAACTATGGACAAACACGAAGCTGACATACTGAAAGGAAAGTTGAGCTATTTGAAGTTCGAACTGCAAGGCGACTCGTTAGTGAGCCGATGGATCGACGGACTGGTAGATCTGCATACCAACCCCTACTACGAAGGGCCTAGTGAACCTTTTGATACAGATTCAGAGCCTATAGACCCTGCTACCATCGAATCACCTTTTGCCAACATGCGAGAGGAAATGGCTTCGCTGCCACAAGGCAACTTCCTAAAAGTGATGCAGATTGACGACTGGCAACGTGAGCAAGTCCTTGCAGAAACAGATAGTACACTATATATGGATATCATTTATTCGCAAGACACCTTGCTCTATAACACCCGATTTGGCATTCCTTTCCGACAACTGCAAGAGATAGCTGCCGATGAGAGCAAACAACAGCCTTTTACTGTTGAAAACAATGAAGGTGCCCTGCTGATATGGTATTTTGAAGTGGAATCAAATGCAAGCAAAGACAACGATGATGATGCTGCCGAAAAAGTACCAGTTAAGAAAGACTTACATCTGGAAGGCTTGCTCTTCCTACGTGAAGCAGCATTCAAAAATGCACCATTGAGTTTTGAAGACGAAGTAACAAAAGAATAAGCAATATGAACCGAGAACAATTATTTGAGAATATCAAACGTAAGCAGTCGTTCCTATGTGTTGGCTTGGATACCGACATCAAGAAGATTCCCCAGCATCTGCTACAGGAAGAAGACGCTATCTTTGTTTTTAACAAGGCTATTATCGATGCAACTGCCGATCTGTGCATCGCCTACAAACCCAACTTAGCTTTTTACGAGTGTATGGGTGTAAAAGGCTGGTTAGCATTCGAGAAGACTGTTAACTACATCAAGGACAACTACCCTGATCAGCTCATCATTGCTGATGCCAAACGAGGCGACATAGGCAACACCTCAGCCATGTATGCACGTTGCTTCTTTGAAGAAGGTAGGGTTGATGCCGTTACCGTTGCACCTTATATGGGTGAAGACAGTGTGAAACCTTTCCTAGGTTATGAAAACAAGTGGGTTATCTTGTTGGCACTTACCAGCAACAAAGGCTCACATGATTTCCAGCTCGCTACAGACCCACAAGGAGAACGTCTGTTTGAGAAAGTTTTGCGCAAGTCACAGGAATGGGGTAATGCTGACCAGGTTATGTACGTAGTAGGAGCCACTCAAGGCAAGGCATTTGAAGATATCCGCAAGATTGTTCCCCAACACTTCCTGTTGGTACCAGGTGTGGGTGCCCAAGGAGGTTCTTTAGAAGAGGTTTGCAAGTATGGTATCAACAGTCAATGTGGATTGATTGTCAATTCCAGTAGAGGCATCATCTATGCTGACAATACCCCAGCTTTTGCTGATGCTGCACGTCAAGCATCCAAGGATTTGCAACAGCAAATGTCAGTACTATTACAGAAAAATAGTTTGATTTAGGGAAATTGAACATTTTTTATGCTTTTTGGATGCAGTAAATATCAAAAAAAGGCAGTATTTTTGTAGCCAAATTGATAATCGACTAAAAGTTATGGACTTTTCAGCACAACAAATTGCAGCATTTGTGCAGGGCGAGATTGTAGGAGATGCCAATGCCACCGTCAATACCTTTGCCAAGATTGAAGAAGGTAAACCAGGCAGCATAACGTTTCTCGCCAATCCCAAATATGAGCATTATATCTATGACACTGAAGCCAGCATCGTATTGGTCAACCGTGATTTCGTAGCAGAAAAGCCTATTAAGGCTACCCTTATCAAGGTAGATAATGCTTACGAGACCCTAGCTAAGCTAATGGCACTTTACGAACAGAATAAGACACAGGACAAGGGTATTGCAACCACGGCAGTCATCGCCGAGAGTGTTAAGATAGGCAAAAATGTATATATCGGTGCCTATGCCGTGATTGACGAAGGTGCAGTAATTGGTGATAACACACAGATATACCCCCATACTTACATAGGTAAAAACGCACATATTGGCGAAGGTTGCCTTATCTACTCAGGAGTTAATGTTTACCACGATTGCCAGATAGGCAACCATGTGACATTACATTCAGGTGTGGTAATCGGTGCTGATGGCTTTGGCTTTGCTCCTACTCCTACGGGTTATAACAAGATACCTCAGATTGGCAATGTCATCATTGAAGATGATGTGGAGATTGGTGCTAATACTTGTGTTGATCGTGCCACTATGGGTTCTACCATTGTGCATAAGGGCGTTAAGCTCGACAACCTTATCCAGATTGCCCACAATGTGGAGATAGGCGACAACACCGTTATGGCAGCACAAACAGGCATAGCAGGTTCCACCAAGATGGGCGAATGGTGTGTGATGGCTGGTCAGGTAGGTGTTTCTGGTCACATCAAAATTGGCAACCATGTAACATTAGGTCCACAATCGGGTGTCATTGGCTCTATCCCTGATGGCAAAACCATGATGGGTACCCTGCCAATAGATTACAAGGGATGGTTAAGGGTGCAGGCAATCATAAAGCAACTACCCGATATGTACAGAGAGCTGAATGCTTTGCGTAAAGAAATAGACGAACTAAAAAAAGACAAGACACAATAAAATGTTGAAGCAGAAAACACTGAAAGAAAGTTTCTCTCTGAGCGGAAAAGGATTGCACACAGGCCTGCACCTCACTGTAACCTTTAATCCCGCTCCCGATAATTTCGGCTATAAAATTCAGCGCATCGATATGGAGGGGCAACCCATGATTGATGCAGTAGCCGAGAATGTAACAGAAACCACAAGAGGCACCGTGCTCAACAAGAATGGTGTAAAAGTCAGTACTGTAGAGCATGGCTTAGCAGCTTTGTATGCTTCTGGTATCGACAACTGCCTCATACAGGTCGATGGTCCTGAGTTTCCCATCTTGGATGGCAGTGCTGAATATTTCGTTGAAGCCATTGAACGTGTAGGCACCATTGAACAGAATGCGGTAAAAGACTATTTCGTGATCAAGTCAAAGATAGAGTTCCGCAATGAGAAGACAGGTTCTTCTATCATTGTATTGCCCGATGATGATTTCAGTCTCAATGTACTTATCTCTTACGACTCAACCATCCTTCCTAACCAATATGCCACCCTCGAAGACATGAACTTGTTCAAGGACGAGGTAGCAAGGGCACGTACTTTCGTATTCGTACGCGAAATAGAGCCCCTGTTGCAATTAGGTCTTATCAAGGGTGGAGATCTCGACAATGCTATCGTGATTTACGAGCGTCAGTTGACACAGGAGAAATACGACCAATTAGCTGACGTGATGGGTGTTCCTCATATGGATGCCACCCAGCTGGGCTACATTATGCACAAGCCATTGGTATGGCCTAACGAGTGTGCACGCCATAAGTTGCTTGACCTCATAGGCGACATGGCGCTGATAGGCAAGCCCATCAAAGGCCGTATCATCGCTACCCGTCCTGGTCATACGGTCAACAACAAGTTTGCCCGTGAGATGCGTCGCCAAATCAGACTGCATAGCGTACAAGCACCAAAATATGATGTCAATATGCCACCCCTGATGGACGTCAATAAAATACGTCAACTCATCCCCCACCGCTACCCCATGTTGTTGGTAGATAAGATTGTGGAGATTGGCCCTGACTATATCGTGGGTGTGAAGAACATCACTGGCAACGAGCCCTATTTCCAAGGTCATTTCCCCTCGGAGCCCGTCATGCCTGGTGTACTGCTGATAGAGGCAATGGCCCAGACAGGTGGTCTGCTGGTACTCAACCAAGTGGATGAACTGGAGCATTACTCTACCTACGTACTGAAAATCAACAATGTGAAGTTCCGCAAGAAAGTAGTACCAGGCGACACTTTGGTATTCAAAATTGATATGATACAGCCACTGCACCGTGGCCTTACCACTATGCGTGGTTATGCCTTCGTTGGTGAAGACGAAGTGGCAGAGGCAGAGGTAATGGCTCAGGTAGTAAAAAATAAGTAATACTGAATATATATGAGTAATCTAATTAGTCCACTGGCATACGTTGATCCTTCTGCTAAGCTGGGTGATGGCAATCAGATTGGTCCTTTCACCTTCATCGACAAAGGAGTGGAGATAGGCGACAACAATGTGCTGATGAATAATGTATCCATCCACTATGGTGCACGCATTGGCAATGGCAACACCTTCTTTCCTTGCTGCAGCATCAGTACGCTACCCCAAGACCTGAAGTTCAAGGGTGAGGATTCAGTGGCCATCATTGGCAACAACAACAGTATCCGTGAGAACGTCACCATTAGCCGTGGCACTGCCTCAAAGGGCAAGACAGTGCTGGGCAACAATAACCTCTTGATGGAGAATGTACATGTGGCACACGACTGTATATTGGGTAATAGCATTATAATCGGCAATTCTTCCAAGATGGCGGGTGAGGTCGAGATTGAAGACTATGCTGTACTGAGTGCCGTAGTGCTGATTCACCAATTCTGCCGCATCGGTGGCTATGTCATGATTCAAGGTGGTAGCCATCTCCCACAAGAGGTACCTCCTTACGTTATGGTAGGTCGGTACCCTACTACCTATTTTGGCATCAACGTTGTAGGCCTGCGTAGGCGTGGCTTCTCCAACGAGACCATAGAGCAGATTCACAATGCCTATCGCATCATCTACCAGAGCGGACTTAACACTACGAACGCTTTGAACAAGATTGAGGAAGAAATGGAGATGACACCAGAAATTAAGTATATAGTTGATTTCATACGTTCCTCTAAACGTGGTATAATATCAGGAAGAAAATAAAATTATGGTATATCGTTTTACAATCATATCCGATGAGGTGGATAATTTCCTAAGGGAAATACAGATTGATCCAGATGCAACATTCTTGGATTTTCATAAAGCCATCATAGATGCAGTAGGATTCAAGGATGGTGAGTTGGCGTCATTCTTCGTGTGCGACGACGAATGGAACAAGGACATAGAAGTGACACTTGAAGAGATGGATACCGACTCAGAGACCGACAGCTACATCATGGCAGAAACTCGTATTGGTAAGTTGGTGGACGAAGACACCTACCAAAAGCTGATCTATGTATTCGACTACATGACCGACCGCTGTTTCTTCATTAAATTGATGGAGGTTATCACTGGAAAGGACCTTGATAAACCCGTATGCACCAAGAGCCGCGGAGAAGCTCCCGCACAAATCATGGACTTCGACGAGATGGAGAAGAAGTTGACTGCTGGCTCAGATGACTTGGGAGAGGACTTCTACGGCGATCAAGGCTATAACTCCGACGAGATTGATGCCGAGGGCTACGAAGGCCTAGATGGTATTATCGGAGGTGACTCCTACGATGGCAGTGACATCTATTGATGAAGACCTTAGTAGTACTCTTGGGTCCTACAGCAGTAGGCAAGACAGATTTAAGCCTCGAATTGGCGGAACAGCTGCACACCAGCATTATCTCTGCCGATTCGAGGCAACTTTATGCTGACCTGAAGATAGGCACTGCTGCTCCTACTCCTGACCAACAGGCTCGTGTACAACACCATTTCGTAGGAACGTTGCAGTTATCCGACTATTATAGTGCCGCACGATATGCCGACGAAGTACTGGCACTACTCGACACTCTTTTCCAACAGCAAGATGTAGCACTACTTACAGGCGGCTCTATGATGTATATCGATGCCGTATGTCAAGGCATGGACGACATACCAACCGTAGATGCTGACACCCGTGCCATGATGTGGAAACGCTATGATGAAGTGGGATTGGAGGGCATCCAGCGAGAACTCAAAATGCTTGACCCTGAATACTACGCCATTGTTGACCTGAAGAACCACAAACGCATCATCCACGCCCTCGAGATCTATTACATGACGGGCAAGACATTCACCTCGTTCCGCCAAAGCAAACAAGCAGAACGCCCCTTCCATATCATTAAAATTGGATTAAACCGAGAACGTGATGAATTGTTCAGTCGCATCAACCAGCGCGTAGATCAAATGATGCAGGAAGGAATGCTGGAAGAAGCCAAGAAAGTGTATCCTTATCGTCACCTCAACTCGCTTAACACCGTAGGTTACAAAGAGTTGTTCAAATACCTTGATGGTGAATGGACTATTGAAGAAGCCGTTGAGAAAATCAAGCGCAACACCCGCATCTATGCCAAGAAGCAGCTCACCTGGTTCAAAAAAGATATGTCCATCCGCTGGTTTCATCCCGACCAACGAACAGACATCATCTCTTATATCAATAGTCAGTTAAATGCTTAGAGAGCAGCGAAGCGCTCATCCGTCTGAGCCTTTACCGCCATACACTCCATCTCTACCAACCAACCCGAGCGACATACAGGTGCATTCACAAACACCTTGGGTTTATCGGGGAATCGTTCGTCAAACAAAGCCTTCACCACGTTATAGTCGGCAATGTCACGTAGATAGACAATCATCTGCTGTGCATCGTCGTAGGTACATCCAGCCTCAGCCAGCAGTGTCTCCACATTCTCCCACAAGCGATGGGTCTGTTGGCGTACATCGCCACGATACATAATCTCACCCTTGTTGTTGATGCTCGCAGTACCCGATACCAATACATGCCTGCGGTCACCATAGTCGATATAGGTACCACGCTCAAAGCTCACTCCATATTCGTAGGTAGGATTCAAATGCGTGCGGGCATAGAGGTAGTGTATCTGCTCCTTGCTGATACCATCCACCGCATACGCATCCAACTGCACCAGCGCCTTAGGGTCGGCCATGCGTCCACCAATGCCCGTACTGGCAATGAAATGTGTCTCCGAAGTAAGGTTCTGTGTCATGAACACCTCGTTGCGGGCCTTCACCACCCCTGCATAGTTATTGTCTATGTTCTGTACGAATATCCAGGTACGCATACAGTTGTCAGCCAGCGTACAACCCTCCTGCATCAGGTTCATTACATAGTCGTTCAGCAGCAGTCGCATCTGATATTCTGATGTAGCCGCATGGTTGTTGTTACTACCCGTCCACAGGTGACGATAAGAACCATGCTTCGCCTCAAACAGTCCGTTGCTCAACGCCTTGGCATGCACATCCGTCATCAGATACGCCCACAAGGCAATTTTCGTGCCATCCAGTGGAGCCTGTTGCACCATCGAAAGGGCGCAATCGGTACCCTCGGTAGTGGTAGCCAGCAGCAAATCCAACTGATTAGCGGCATCGCTCATGAAATAGCGTTTAAACACCGCAACTGCACCTGGCAATTGTTTCAGCACTGCGCTGTAAGCATCCAGCAAGGCCTCTACCTGCTCTTGGTAAGTCATTGTAGCGTCCGTCACATGCACCATCATGTGATATTCACCCACCCCATCGGCAGGCCTAAACGACGCCAGCTCTACATAGGCTTTGTCAAATTCAATCTTTTTCATGGCTGCAAAGATAATCATTTTTTTCTCAACTTCGTCATTCTCATACCGAAATGATGAAAAATGACTTAAATGTACTATCTTTGCAAATATCTATAGCAAAAAATAAGAAGTAATGAAACAGTATGTGATTAAAGCCTACGACGGTGAAGGTAAGCTGGATAAGAGAATGGAAGTTCGCCCCCGTCATTTTGAAGGCATGGAGAAAATGAAAGAGCACATCCTTTGTGCCGGAGGTATGCTTGATAAGGACGGAAAGATGATGGGGTCCTTGCTTGTCATGGAGTTCGAGAACCGCGAGCAACTGGACGAATATCTGTCGAAAGAGCCCTATGTAGTAGAACATGTATGGGAGCGAATAGAAGTGGAACAGATGAATGTCGTTATTTTCGACAAAGAAATCATTAGAGAAAGAATATGATTCAGAATTACAAAATAATTACGCTTTGCGGAAGTACCCGTTTCAGGGATCAGTACATGGAAGTGCAGAAACGGCTGACGCTGGAAGGCTGTATTGTCATCAGTGTAGGCATGTTCGGTCATTCAGGCGATGAAGAAGTATGGAAGCCAGGAGTCAAGGAAATGCTTGATGACATGCACCTGCGAAAGATAGACCTGGCCGACGAAATATTTGTTATCAACGTTGGCGGCTACATTGGCGAAAGTACCAAACGTGAAATTGCCTATGCCGAGAAAACAGGAAAGAAGGTAAACTATCTGGAAGGATAGCTCCTTGAAAGTAATACCTACAATCACTTAATACTGAATATCCGCCAGGAAGAGGCCCTGAGCAGGAACCGACATACCAGCAGAGCAGCGGTCTTTCTGCTGGATGACTTGCTGGAAGTCTGACAAAGAGAGTTTGCCATAGCCTACCTCTAAGAGGGTGCCGACAATGGCTCGCACCATATTGCGAAGGAAACGGTCGGCCTGAATAGTGAATACCCATGTTACTTCATCTACTTGACTCCACTCGGCACGAGTCACATGACAGATATTGGTCTTGACATCGGTATGTAGTTTGCTGAAACTGGTAAAGTCGTCCACCTCTAACAACAACTTGGCAGCTTGGTTCATCAACTGGAAATCGGGTGCTTTGTGCAGTTTATAGCGATATTGACGCATAAAAGGGCTTTTAGCAGTAGTAACATAGTACTCATAGCGACGTGCCTTGGCACTGAAACGGGCATGCATATCGGCATCCACTGGCTCTACCTTAAACACACTGATGTCTGACGGCAAGAGGCGATTGAGTTTATCAGTCAGCAAGCTAACATCGAGAACTTCTTCATGGTCGAAATGCGCCACCATCAACTTGGCATGTACGCCTGTATCGGTACGACCTGCACCAGTAACCTCCACCATTTCACGACGCAACAGGGTTTGCAACGCATTCATGAGCTGTTGCTGCACACTGTCGCCATTGGGCTGTATCTGCCAACCATGATAACGTGTGCCATCGTAAGCCAAATATATGAAGTATCGTTGCATTTTTCAAATAAGATTACTATCTTTACACCGCAAATATATGAAAAACTTATGAAAATATCCCAAATCAGTCCAATTATCGTATTGCTGGCAGGCATTTGCCTGTTAGGCAGCTGCAAGAAGAAAGACATGTCTATGAAGATGAACGACCCTCACAACATCAGAGGTGTTATCAGTTACCAACGCGACTTTCCAGACGACAATGATACCCAGTTAGCTGCTGCCAGGGCTATTGGCGTTGCACCGTTCAACAAGGCTGAGGATGCTGCCAACATCAAGCAGTTTCAGTTGATTGAGAGCAACGAGCATTACAAACTCGACAAATTCACCCACTCGGTGCCTTACATGGTGCCTCAGGCGGCGAAGCTGATGGATGACATTGGTGCCAATTTCCTCGACTCATTGGCCAACAAAGGACTGAATCCCTATCGCATCGTGATTACCTCGGCAACACGTTCTATGGAGCAACAACAGCAGTTGTCGAAGAGCAATATCAACGCAACAGAAAACTCTACTCATTGCTATGGTACTACCTTCGATGTGAGTTGGAAGACCTTCGAGCAGGTGCTTGACAAGGATGGCAGGCCAATGCAGGAGGTGGGTGCCGACACGCTGAAGATGGTGCTGAGCGAGGTACTGCGCGATGTACGTCTTGCCAAGCGCTGCTACATCAAATATGAACGCAAGCAAGGGTGCTTCCACATCACAACAAGATAAACATAATAACAAATAATGACAAACAAAAAGAGAACCCCAAAAGCCTGTTACTTTTGGGGTTCATTATTTCTAAATGGTAAAGAATCTTATTCCAACAACTTCCAGGCTTTAGAAAGATTATCCACCACATCGCTGGCGGTGAGGGCAATCTCTCCTTTCTCACGTGCAGCAATGTCGCCTGCCAAGCCATGAATATATACACCCATCTTGGCCGCAGTATCAGCATCGTAGCCTTGTGCCAGCAGTGCCAGGATAACGCCTGTCAGCACATCGCCACAACCTCCGGTAGCCATACCAGGATTGCCTGTTACATTGAACCAGCACTTGCCTTCGGTTGAGATAACGGCCGTATAGGCACCTTTCAGTACCACATACACGCCACAGGTCTGTGCCAGGTTGATGGCTCTTGTCAACCGTTCGTAAGAGTCGGCACACTTACCCACCAGGCGATCCATCTCACCAGGGTGTGGCGTGATGATGCTGCCCTTGGGCAAACGACGCAAGTAGCTATGACTCTCCCCTATCAAGTTCAACGCATCGGCATCCAACACCATAGGGACCGAAGTATGGGATAGCAGGTGGTATAGGGCTTGTCGGGTAGCATCCGACTTACCCAAACCAGGACCTACCCCTATCGCTTGATAAGGCCCTAAATCGGGTGTCTCGGTAAAGCAAAAGTCATTGGCATCCAGTGAGGTCATCGCCTCTGGAACGGAGGTTTGCACAATGGTATTGTTGCACAAAGGCACATGAACAGTGAGCAGTCCTACACCAGAACGCAAACAGGCACGAGCAGCCAATACCGAAGCGCCTGCCATTCCCTGTTGACCAGCTACGAGCAACGCCCTGCCAAAATCACCTTTGTGGGAAAAGCGACTACGAATCTTGAGCTGATACCTCATTTTGCTGACATCTCCCAACTCATAAGGTGTCTTTGTCAAACGAATGGCCTCTTTGCTCAAACCTATGTCTAGCACCTTCCAGGCACCCACATACGCCTCGTTTTCCGCAAAGAGGAAAGCCAGCTTAGGAAACTGCAGACTCAGGGTAAAGTCGGCCTTCACCACAGCTTCCATATTATGACTACTGTTGTCCTCTCCCATCAAACCACTAGGTATGTCGATACTGACTATTGTAGCTCCTGCGGCATTGATGAATTTCACCAGCGAGGCAAAGCCTCCAGTCAGGGGTTTGTTCAATCCGCTTCCAAACAAGCCATCGATAATCACATCGTCTTCAGTAAGCTTAGGAGGCAAGAACTGGGTAATAACTTCGTGGAAATCTACGCCATTAACGTTGATCAATCTATCACGATTGGTCTCACAATCAGGTGATAACTTGCCTGTGGTGTTAAACAGATAAACTTCGGGATGATAGTCGTTATTGACCAGCAGACGTGCCACTGCCAACGCATCACCGCCGTTGTTGCCAGGTCCGGCAAAGATAACAAAGCGAGTGTCATCTGCTTCGGGCCACTGGTTCATCAGCTCGTTAGCAATAGCCTGCGCAGCTCGTTCCATCAAGTCGATAGAAGCTATCGGCTCATTTTCGATGGTATAGGCATCTAACTGCTTAATGGCAGCTGTAGGAAATATCTTCATATTGTTACTTTAATTCAATTCTGCAGGATTGAAAGAGAAGGTTGATGGGGCAATCTTGCCATCTTTCTTCAGTTTGGCAAACTCTTTCTTCGCCTTGTCCAACTGCTTCTGGAAAGCTTCTTCGGCATGAAGGCGTGCCACCAAAGCAGCGGCCACGATACGACCATTATCCACATCACTCTGGTAGTGATAGCCAGTAATGACACGACTCTCGCCTATCTCATAGCCACGTTTCAGGATTTCGTTCTGACGATCAACATTGATTTCAGCCAATACCAAAGCGGTAGCCCAACCAATGGCGGTATGTCCTGAAGGATAAGAACCATTGTCAATCAAAGCAGCCTCATCCTCTGGCACGCTGGTACCAATACCGAAATACACAAACGGGCGCATGCGCTGGTAAAATACCTTTGCCTCGCCACCGCTCAGCACGCCGGCATCACCGTTCATATTGCTCATCAGCTTGTAAATTTCTGGAGTATTCTCTTCATTAATCTCTATGCCGAAAGCCTCACTGAAAGAGAATGCTACGCCTTTAGGAGTTACATCTGCATCGGTAATGGCCTGCTTGCCACGTGCGCGCAAACGCTGGTAACGTCCCCAGTTGAAGCGACCTTCATCAACAGCAAACTTGGCACTTCCTGGTTCTGGAGGAGGTGGCAACAGATAGACACTGCTGGGTACATCTTTTTCTTCCAAGAAGAAATACTGAGGGGTTGTTGAACGGTCATATACACCCGCACGGGCTTTTGAGTCGGCATCTTGTGCCATTACATTCGTTGCAGCTATCATCAATGCTGCGCAAAAGAGAAATTTCTTCATATCGTTTAGTATTAATAATTAATTACATAGTAAGAATAAAGCGATATACCTATAATAGTGAGCAATCCCACCGCCACAGGCACCCACCACTCTCTCACTTCGGGCAGGTAAGTCTGTTTGGTCAACTTCTTATAGATGAACCACACCACCGTAGCGGCTATCAAGCCTACCAACGTTCCACACAGGATATCACCAGGATAATGCACGCCTAAATAGATGCGTGAATAGCAGTTGACGATGGCCCATAATATGATAAAGGTAGGTATCGGACTTCGTCTGAGCAAGTACAAGAGGAAGAACGCCAAACCGAATGAATTGGCGGCATGACTACTGGGGAAACCATATCGCCCCCCTCGATAGCCATCTACAATATGCACCATACTACTGATAGGGTTCTCCAAGTTAGCAGGGCGTAAACGGCCTACTGAATGACGGATAAGGGAAGAACTCATCTGATCGGCAATTACGATGACAAGCCCTATTGCCACAAGACACATAATGGCTTGCTTGAGTGTCATGTTTCTGAACAGCACATAGGCCAGAGCCAGGTACATGGGTACCCAGATAAACCTGCCTGTAAAGAGCATCATAAATGTGTCGAAGAAAGCATTGTGTGCCCCATTCAGCCACAAGAGCAAGTCGGAATCTATGTTTATTAAGTAATCCATTTCTTAAATTGAGAATTGAAAATTGAGAATTGAAAATTGAGAATTACACTATTTTCTTTAAATGCAGTCGATGGTCGATGCACGAGGGCAACTCGCTCTCAAAGTGACTCACCATCATCAGTGTCTTGTCAGGACGGGCACAGAAAGCATTGATGATGCGCTTCACCTTACGGCGGTTGAAGGTGTCCAACCCATGCAAGGGCTCATCGAGTATCAGCAGTTCAGGGTCTTTCACAAATGCCCTGGCCAGCAGAACCAAGCGCTGCTCACCATCACTCATGTGCAAGAACGGACGGTCGGCCAAATGACCAATGCCGAATGTCTCCATCCATTGCAGGCATACCTCCCGCTGTTCAGGCTTGGGGCGCACATACAGTCCGATAGAGTCGTGCAAGCCACTCGCCACAATATCAATGGCGGGCAAGTCCTTCAGGTAGGCACGATGCATCTCCGGACTCACATAGCCAATGTGCTTCTTGATGTCCCAGATGCTCTCGCCAGTACCACGTTTCTGTCCAAACAAACTCACATCACAAGCATAGCTCTGCGGATTATCAGCACATATAATGCTCAGCAAAGTAGATTTGCCACAGCCATTCTCGCCACTCAGTGCCCATTTCTCACCTCGGCGCACTACCCAATCCAGATCTTTCAGGATGGTACGAGTGTCATAGCGAATGCTGACTTTGTTCAATCGAACTATTTCATTGAATTGAGAATTGTCACTTAATACTTCCTCATTAGGGGCGGTTTCAGGACCTTCTGAAGGATGATTCGCCAGCTCATTCTCAAACCACTGACGATACTCGCCCAACGTCATCTTGCTGGCAATCCTCATCTCTTTCACCACTACCACATGGGTGATGAAATCGGGCACACTGTCCATCATACTCATCACCAGAATCAGTTGTATGCCCTGCTCAGCCAAATGCATCAGCAAATCGGTCAGCTGATCACGTGTAACGGCATCCAAGCCAATATAGGGATTGTCCAATATCAGGATACGGGGCTGGGTAAGCAGCATCTTGGTCAACTGAAACTTACGCATCTCACCACTGCTCAGCAAAATGACAGGTTTCTCCAGCATCTCTTCCACATGAAACAGCTCAAACAACCGCCGTTGGAAATCACTTTCTTCGTAATCGCCTATCAAGTCTTTCACCAACGGCACTTCGTCCAAGTCGGTGGAGTTCCAGCGCTGCTGGTAATAATAGTTGGTATCCGAACTGCCAAAGGTATCTCGGAAACTGATGTGTCTGATATTCTTATATGCCTCTTTCCAGGGTGAAGGCGAGAAATCATACTCCAACAAGCCTAGTTGCAAGGGATATTTGCCCATCAGCAAATCTACCAGCATACTTTTGCCAGCTCCGTTCTCCCCCACTATCGCCACTTGTTCGCCCTTCCTAATTTCCATAGAGATAGGCTCTGCCATCCGCACCTCTGGAATACGGGGCATCACCTCCGTCAGTTTGATAGTACAAGGACTATCAACGATTGACGAAAACCTGCCATTATTCTTAATTATCGCTTTCACGTTATGTGTTCCTAATTTTCTCCGGATTCTTCGTCACGAAATCTTTCCAACTCTTATAACTCTTCTCCACCTTGGGCTTCCCCATCTGCATGAAATGACAATAGGCGGCGCCCAACGCATCAGTAGCATCCAGGAACTTCGGCATATCCTCATCAGTGATATGCAACAGGCGTTGCAACATACCTGCCACTTGCTCTTTCGAAGCATTACCATTGCCGGTTATTGCCATTTTTATCTTCAAAGGCGCATATTCGGTAATGGGAATATCTCGGCTCAGCGCCACTGCCATCGCCACCCCTTGTGCTCGTCCTAATTTGAGCATACTTTGTACGTTCTTGCCAAAGAAAGGCGCCTCAATGGCCAACTCGTCAGGCAAATAACTCTCAATGATGCTCAGCACCCTTTCATGAATCTTCGCCAGTTTCAGGTAGTGGTTGGCATATTTGTGCAGGTCAATCACCCCCATCGCAATCAACGAGGGTTTGCCCTCCGACACCTTCAATACACCATATCCCATGACGGTAGTACCTGGGTCGATGCCCAATATTATTTTTTCTTTTACAGGCGTCATCGTTCTACCACCTCCATCATGGTTGGAAATCCCAAAACACGCTGACGGAACACCAACAGCAGTTCACGGTTCAGCGCCACACCCTGCTCATGATACCAACGGTGCAGGGTAGCAGTATCATCTGCCTCCAACTGTACGGCATACGACATACAATGCCCATCCTCACAGTCATCATGATGATGACCCAACACCTTTAGCACGCGTGGATGCTTCAGCGTACCGTCTTTCAACACTTCAGTGATGTAATATTCATGTATCCAGTTCAAGAAAAGCTGTTCGTCAGCCTCATCAACATGGTATGTTGTGTTATAAACAATCATAATCTGCCGTTTTTATTTTGCAAAAATAATGAATTATATATATCTTTGCAACCGTTAATCGAAGATTAAGGAAATAAAAATGAGTATAATTGACAAAATCAACGAGACGTTGCAGGGTGTGCAAGACATGCATGCAGCCAATATGGAAGAGCTGGAAGCCCTGCGCATCAAGTATTTGAGTAAGAAAGGCATCATCAGTGGTCTGATGAATGACTTCCGTGAGGTAGCTGCCGACCAGAAGCGTGAGGTGGGTATGAAGATCAATGAGCTGAAGACGCAGGTACAGGACAAAATCAATGCCCTGAAAGACCAGTTTGACAGCATGGACAATGTAGATGACGATATCGACCTGACTCGTACGGCTTATCCAGCTGCCTTAGGCACTCGCCACCCTTTGACCATTGTAAAGAACGAGATTATCGACATATTCGGACACATGGGCTTCAAGCTCGCCGAAGGTCCTGAGGTAGAAGACGACCTGCACGTATATACCAAGTTGAACTTTGCTGCCGATCATCCGGCACGCGATATGCAAGACACCTTCTTTGTAGAGCAGAACGAGAATGTGATTAAGAATATCATCCTGCGCTCACATACCAGTTCGGTGCAGGCTCGCGTGATGGAGCAGACACAGCCCCCTATCCGAGTTATCTGTCCTGGACGTGTATATCGTAACGAAGCCATCAGTGCCCGTGCCCACTGTTTCTTCCACCAGGTAGAAGGTTTGTATATCGACAAAGGTGTATCATTCACCGACCTAAAGCAGGTATTGCTCACCTTTGCCCGTGAGATGTTCGGCAACGACACCAAGATTCGCCTGCGCCCGTCTTACTTCCCCTTCACAGAGCCAAGTGCAGAGATGGACATCAGCTGCAACATCTGTGGTGGTAAGGGATGCGGTTTCTGCAAGCACACAGGTTGGGTAGAGATTTTGGGTTGCGGTATGGTAGATCCAAACGTACTGGAGGCTTGCGGCATCGACAGCAAGGTCTATACCGGCTATGCTTTCGGTATGGGTATCGAGCGTATTGCCAACCTCAAGTACCAGGTAAGCGACCTGCGTCTGTTCAGCGAGAACGACGTGCGCTTCCTCCGTGAGTTCGAGGCAGCTTACTAAGCCTATCCTTTATAGAAATACATATCAGGCGTTGCTCCATCAGCAGCGCCTGTTTTTTATTTCCCCTTCTCTATCTCTTTCAGTATCTCACGCAAATCTTCCGCAGAGATAGCCTGCTCCTTGGCAAAGAAAGACACCATCTGGCGATAAGAGTCGTGGAAATAATCCTTCACCCAAGTCTGCATGAACGTCTTGCGATATTTGTCTTTCGTAATCTTGATGCTGTAGAGATAAGACACCCCCTTGGCGGTAGATTTCAGATAGCCCTTGCGCTCCAGGTTCTTCACCGTTGATGCCACAGAGGTATAAGGTGGCTTGGGATCAGGATAGATGTCCATCACCTCACGTATGTAACATGCCTTGCCCAATTGCCAGAAAAGCATCATCACATCTTCTTCTTGTTTGGTTAGTTTCTCCATCATCTATACGTTTAGGTGGAGGGTATGCTGGCAACACATACCCTCCATTTTTATTATTTATTGTTTATGAAGGTAATAGGCACTGTATATCTCACACGTACAGGCTGACCATCCACCTTGCCTGGATTCCACTTCGGCATCAATCCTAATACTCTTAATGCCTCTGCATCAAGCTCTGGAGATACACCTCGCAATACCTTGAAATCTTGGCAAGTACCATCTTTGTCCACCACAAACTGCGCGGTAACACGACCAGATGTACCAGCTTGCTTAGCAGCATCGGGATACTTCACATTAGCTTGGAGGAATTCACTCAAAGCCTGCATACCACCAGGGAACTCAGGCATTTCATCCACTACCATATAAAAATCTTCGCCAGCTTTCTTGATTTCCACTTCCTTGTCTCCATACATCGTCGTAATAGAGCCATCTTCATGGATGATGGATTTCTTCACTTGCTGTGCGCTTACAGGTGCACTGCTCATCATGAACAGCAGGGCGCACACAGGCAGCAACAAGAGATACTTGATTCTGCCTATACTTTTGCTACGTTGTTTGTTCATCATTTTGATTCTTTGTTTAAGAGGTAAAACATTAAAATTATTACTGAGAGTAGCTACACTTCCTTGATAAGTAAGAGCCAGCAAATGATACTGGTAGGTACGGGCATCATGCCCCTTGTCCACCACGCTCTGATCTGCCAGGAACTCCAGATTGACACGCAGTTCGCGCCTCAATATCCAGGCGAATGGGTTGAACCAACACAGGATGCAAGCCACTTCGCCTATCAGCACATCCACTGAATGCCACTGCCTCACATGGGTGCGCTCATGCAGCAGCACCTCATGCAGGCAAGGCTCTTGTAACATTTTTTTATTTATGAATATCCAATGAAAGAAAGAGAACGGACTCCCCTTTTCTTCGGTAAATCTCACTTGAGTACCTTCGACAACACCAGCTTCCGACTTCCACGCTATCCAGCCAATCATGCCCAGTTGCCATAACAACTTTATTAGCAGTAGTGATGCTACTGCCAACCAGCAATTAAATACTATAGATTCTATATTAAAAGTTGATGCTTCTACGCCTATCCCAATCTCAACCGCTTGCAGCCAAACGGTCTTGATACCATCATCCACACTACCTGCTACAGGAGATGCAATGCCCCATTGCAGTTGATGAGTAATGGCAAAGAGGAAAACAAATCCATAGATCAGCCACAGTGATGCCCTGCGCCAATGGAAGAATGTGTCTTTACGAAACAATGCCAGGTATAGCAGACAGAGTATAGCCAGCATCACATTCGTCTTTATTAATAAGGTGAAGATAGCAACCATAATTAAACCTATTTTTGTTCTACGATGCAAACGTACGAACTTTTCGTAATTATTCAAAATATTAGTCGGTTAAATAATGTTAAAGCGTGGAATACTGCATGACAAATAGGACTAAAAGAGAATTGAAGTACTAATGAAACTGACCTTGTATGGCATGTCCTCTAAAAAGTATTACAAAGCAAATACTGATTTAGTATAATTTAACAGGAAAATGTTTGGCTCAACGAAATAATTTCGTTTATTTGCACATGAAAGTTGTTTGCATCGACATGCAAACCTTGTTTGGCAATGCTAATAAAACCTGTTAAGATATGATTAAACTCACTCAGAAAGAAGAGATTGCTATGGACCTCTTTTGGGAGAAAGGTCCACTGTTCGTGAAGGAGTTGATGGATTTTTATGAGGAGCCCAAGCCCCACATCAACACGTTATCATCTGTAGTACGCTCACTGGAAGACAAAGGTCTGCTTACCCACGAATCGTTCGGAGGCAGTTTCCGCTATGCTCCAGCAATGACACGCGAAGAGTTTGGCCAACAAACCTTCCGAGGTGTCATCGATAAGTACTTCGGCCATTCTTATATGCACGCCGTTTCTGCACTGGTTAAAAAGGAAGATATCTCTGTAGATGAGTTGAAGAAGCTCATCAAGATGGTAGAGAAAGGAAATCTTTAACCCCTTAGCGTTATGGGTGCTTTCTTCGTTTATATCCTGAAATCGGCGGTATGCTTAGTAGTGTCCTACCTATTCTATCGCTTACTATTGAATCGAGAGACCATCTGGCGATTCAACCGATTCCTGTTGCTCTCGCTTTTGGCCCTCAGTTTTGTGTTACCTTTGATACAGGTACACACCTCTAAGCCAGTACAGGTGAATACGGCTTTGGTATATGCTGAAGATTGGTTCATTGATGAGGTAGAAGCCCAGCCTACTGATGCCATCGTCCCGACTAACCCATCTTTCACTTGGACCCAAGGAGTGGTATTAGTTTATATGTTAGGTGTACTCGGCATACTGGTATTTAACATGGCATCTTTGTGGCAAATACGTGGCTTGCTTCATCAAGGTAAAAAGGTGAAGATGCCTGATGGCTATACACAAGAGGATGTGAAACTGGTGGTGTTACCTGGCAATGTTTCACCTTTCAGCTGGATGCACTATATCTTTATTTCAGAGGAGGATTACCAACAGCCTCGTGAGATTTTGATACATGAGTGTGCTCATTTGGCGCATCGCCATTCATGGGACTTGCTTTTCTGTGAACTATGCCTTTGCTTGCAATGGTTCAACCCTGCGGCTTGGTTGGCTAAGCAGGACTTGATGACTTTGCACGAATATGAGGCAGATGATGCTGTACTTTCTGCAGGTATCAATGCTCAGCAATACCAAATGATGTTAATCCGCAAAGCCGTAGGCACTCGATTGGTAAGCATCGCCAACAGCCTCAACCAGAGCAACCTGCAAAGGCGTATCGTGATGATGCTAAGGCCTAAGTCTGGTAAATGGACAGTATTGAGAAGTCTATTCGTTTTACCATTGGCAGTTGTGGCTATCGCAGCCTTTGCAAGACCAGAAGTAAAGTCTGCCTCCCAAGACTTGGAAGCAGTACAACTCAATGACATATTGCCTGACACTCAACCTTTGGAAGAACCTGCTCCGCAGATAAATCCTGAAGATACTGTAATCTACCAAGTAGTACAGTCCATGCCTGAATTCCCTGGAGGTATGGTGGAGCTGATGAATTATATCAGCAGCAATGTACGCTATCCAGCTGATGCGTTAGCTGCAGGCATTGAGGGACGAGTCACCACCATGTTTATTATTGAAAGAGACGGCACGCTCAGCAATGTACAAATATTGCGTGGCATAAATCCTTCTTTAGATGCAGAGGCACTGCGTGTCATTCGCTCAATGCCAACTTGGAAACCAGGTTATCAGAACGATAAACCTGTACGCACTCGATACACTGTGCCTGTGAATTTCAGAATTCAAAGCTCGGAAAAGACTTCTCAGATTAACCCACCATATATAGATGAGAATGGTATCTATCAGGTGGTGGAGAAGATGCCGGAATTCCCAGGTGGTGTGCAGGCTTTGATGAGCTACATCAAAGATAACTTACGTTATCCAGAGGATGCCAAAGCTGCTGGTATCAAAGGACGAGTTACTGTGCAGTTTGTTGTCAACAAAGACGGTTCCATCAGCAATATCTACAAATTACGTGGTGTGGAGCCTTCATTGGATGCAGAAGCACTGCGCATTGTTGCCTCTATGCCCACATGGAGCCCTGGCATACAGGATGGAGAAGCTGTAGCAGTGCGTTATACCGTACCAATAACATTCCGCCTATGAAGTAATAACCCTAATAATATAACATTATGAAAACCATTTATTTAGCAACCACAACAGTGGCTGCTCTGGGCATTCTATGCGCTTGTGGCCCAGCAAGTAATCAGCCAGTGGGCTTGGACAATAGTCCTGTGGTGGCACAACGAGTAGTGACTTCACAAGGGGATGAGGTGGTAGTAGCCAATATGGATTTGATAACTGACACTATTGACTTCCCAATGTCTCTTCTTCTCTCTGATTTGGAGATCGTGAAGTTAGATGATCGCCAAGAAGCTTTGATTGGCGATGGCTATACTTTTGTCAGTCCCAAGCACATTGTATCTTTGGCATACCAGTCAGGAGTGAAACTATTCAATAGAGATGGAAGTTTCATCACCTCTGTATCAAAGAAAGGCAATGGCCCTGACGAATATCGTAATGGATTATATGATGCTCAAATTGACGATGTTAACAATCGCCTGTACTTTATCAATTTCAATGCCAACAAGGTGATGACTTTCGACCTGCAAGGCAACGCTAACAACATATTCCTTTGGCAAAACAAGTGAAGAAAGGTAAGTTTCACATTGATACAGAGAAAAAGCGGGTTTATATGGCTGCTTTGTGCTTTGAGAATACTGAACCAGCTTTCTATATCCAAGACTTTGAGGGTAATATGATTCAGGAAGTCCCATCCAATCATTTGGCATCGCAAGTGATGGATTTCAGCAACGAGGTTTATTCTGAGCAAAACACCTCGGCCTTGGATTACTCCATGTTCTGGTGGGGACAAGACAGATTGGATTCACTTTATCATTACGATGAAGCATCCAATCGCATGGTGCCCAAGTTTACCACTAATCTGAACAGCATGGATAATATGCACAATTACATTGAATTACCTGACTATTACTTGGTTTCACGATATCAGCCCGATCCTCCTAAGTCGATGTTGGCTATGATAGACAAGCAGACACTCAAGGGCAGCTATGTTCGCCTCATTCTCGACATGATGGGTGATATTGATGTAACTAATACTGGCTTCGTTGATGGTAACTATAGGCTGAACATTCCTCCTTTCTATCTGCAGAAGCAGTGGATGGATTGGCAAGACCTCTCTGACTTGCCTGCAGGTGTTGCCAAGTTCATAAAGTATATCCAAACAGAGGATGCCGAAGACATGAACAATGTAATACTGATTGGCAAACTCAAACAAAGCAAAGACGAGGGCTTTACCCTGAAAGATATGAACTTTGACCCTAATAGCGTGGTAAAAGAAAAGCCTGTAAGCCAAGTAGCTGATGTAGCAGAAGCAGATACCACGGTTTATGAATACAAAGATTTGGATAATTGGGCCATGTTCCCAGATGGTGACGTACAAGGAGCATTGAAATATGTCAGAGATAGAGTACACTATCCTGACAATGTCAGTGCTGACACTAAAGGTCTTGTTGGCGTTTCTTTCATCGTCAATACAGATGGAAGCCTGACAGACATACAAATAAAGAGAAGTCTTCACCCTGCCCTCGACGAGCAAGTTATCCAAGCATTCAAAAGTATGCCCAAATGGAAACCTGCCAAGAGAGAGGGTAAATCAGTACGCTCCAATTACATGATGGCTGTGGGTATTGAAAAGAAATAAACATCATGAAAATTGTGATTATAGAAGACAAGGACATGCTGAGCAGTGTGCAATATGCACTACAGGGCAAGGGTGTGGTGACCGAAGGACTTGGTGTGCTCAATGAGCAAGTGAAGAAACTTGAGCCGGATGTCATCCTGATGGATCAGAGTGTCCAGATTGGTTCCTACACCTTTACCCCTGCCAGCAAGACATTGGAACGAAATGGAGAGGTAACTCGCCTCTCTATCTACCAAAGCAAGTTACTCTATCTGCTATGCGTCTGCATGAACATCACAGTGACTCGTGAAGAAATCTGCCGTATGCTCTGGCCCGATGTCATTGTCATCGACCAATCACTCAACAACCTCATTTGGCAACTTCGTAAACTTCTCAGTGCAGACAGCCATATCAGCATTGACACTATCCGAGGTGTGGGTTATCGACTCAAGAATAATTCCTAAATACGCAACTAATAATCAAAGATGGATAACAACAAATACCAAAAAAAGACGAGCTAATATTTGCTGATATCAAATAATGTAGTATCTTCGCCGCGTGATTTATTAACAAATAAAATTCATTCATATGAAAAACAAAAATGTTATTACAGTTAAGGATGTTACCATCAGAACGATGACCATCAATGGAATAGATTATATCTGCATTACAGATATAGCTAAACAGAAAAATGCAGTCGAAGCTAAAGATGTTGTTAAGAACTGGATGCGTCAGAAAAATACACTGGAATATCTTGGTTTATGGGAGAGGTTACATAACCCCAACTTTAAAGGGGTCGAATTCGATCCCCTTTTAGCAGAAGCAGGAAGCAATTCTTTTACAATGAGTCCAACTCGATGGGTTGAAATAACATCTGCCATTGGTGTTGTTACAAAGATAGGTGCAAATGGGGGCACCTACGCCCAACGGGACATAGCCTTTAAATTTGCCAACTGGGTGTCAGTTGAATTCGAGCTTTATCTGGTAATGGAATTCCAACGCCTTAAAGCTATAGAACAAGAGCAAATTGGCTGGACTGCTAAGCGAGAGTTGTCAAAAATTAATTACCGTATCCATACAGATGCTATAAAAAGCAACCTCATTCCTGAAAAAGTGACTGCTAAACAATCAAGTATCATTTATGCAGAAGAGGCCGATGTCCTCAATGTAGCTTTGTTTGGTGTAACAGCTAAAGAGTGGCGCGAAGCAAACCCAGATTTGCAAGGCAATATCCGTGACTATGCTACAGTCAATGAACTCATCTGCCTTTCTAATATGGAAAACATCAACGCAGTACTTATTAACGATGGTATTCCCCAGGGTGAGCGATTAATCAAACTCAACCAGATTGCCATTCATCAGATGAAGGTATTAGAAGAATACAACAATAGAAATCTTCTGAAATAAAGTACATAGATACCTCTAAGTCAAAACAGCGTACTCTTCTTTGGCATCAAAGCAAGGAAGCAAAAAAGAGATCTGCGCCAGCAGACCTCTTTTATATATCCTTGTATTCTTCCTTTGCATCAAAGCAGGGACATTTCTTTGTGACGCCCTTGAAGTCACGATGACCGAGGATGATGGCATTGGGATAGCTTTTCTTCAGGTCTTTAAGGATGAATAGCAGGGCTGCTTTCTGGGCTGGCGTGCGGGTGTCATCGTCTTCTCCTTTTTCATTGATGCCTCCCTCGTAGCAGATGCCGATGCTGCAATGGTTGTAGTTCACCACATGGGCACCAATTTCGTTTTCTGGGCGACCTGGGAAGATGTGACCATCACGGTCGATGTACCAGTGGTACCCTATCCCATTCCACCCCTTAGCCTTGTGCCAGCTGTCGAGATCCTCGATGCTGACACGTTGGCTCAGCTGGGTAGCGGTGCAGTGCACCACCAGGTACTTCACTTCTTTCAGTTGGCTCATACCAAACTCATGCAGCTTTGCATAAAGAAGGTGGAGACAAGGGCGGTAATGATGG
>Ga0265298_10000578_pt1 | contig 54450 bp, 46 predicted proteins | sample AusTroGonzalo_MG_3_FD_193486 | JGI IMG/M metagenome (GOLD analysis project Ga0265298, IMG submission 193486) | Bovine rumen microbial communities from tropical cattle in Woodstock, Queensland, Australia - Gonzalo_01 | ecosystem: Host-associated > Mammals > Digestive system > Stomach > Rumen ... | reverse complement strand
TGATAGGGTGGAAATCAAGTGGCCGAACGATATATATGTCGGCGACAAGAAAATCTGCGGCATACTGATAGAGAACCGCCTACAGGGCACTGAAATCAAGGACAGCATTATCGGAATCGGACTGAATGTGAATCAGAAAGAGTTCAAGAGCGATGCCCCTAATCCGGTATCACTCTATCAGCTGACAGGGCAGGAAACGGACCTCGAAGAAATGCTGATGGCATTCTTGGATTGTTTCGATGGTGAGCTTAAAAGTAAAACAACTTGTTTTACCTACAGAGAGATGCTCTTTAGAAGGGGAAAAGATAGTCTTTACAGAAGTAAAACAACTTGTTTTACTGCGAGGCTGACGGATGTCTTACCAGACGGGAGACTGCTCCTTGTGGATCAGGAGGGCCGAGAATGTACTTACGCCTTTAAGGAAATACAATTCATTATATAATATAATAAGGTATATGGCAAGATTTAAGAGAATCCTACTGAAACTCTCTGGCGAGAGTCTGATGGGAAAGCAGGGCTACGGCATCGACCCTGAACGTCTGAGCGACTATGCTAAACAGATAAAAGAGGTTAGCGAGATGGGTGTTCAGATTGGTATTGTGATTGGCGGTGGTAATATCTTCCGTGGTCTTTCAGGTTCGCAGAAGGGCTTTGACCGTGTGAAGGGCGATCAGATGGGTATGTGCGCCACAGTCATCAACTCGCTGGCTTTGAGCAGTGCCTTAGGCGCTATCGGAGTGAAGAACCGCGTGATGACGGCCATCCGTATGGAACCTATCGGTGAATTCTACACTAAGTGGAAGGCCATTGAGGCAATGGAGCAGGGGTATGTGTGTATCTTCTCTGCAGGTACTGGCTCGCCATACTTCACTACCGACACGGGCTCAAGTCTGCGTGGTATTGAAATTGAGGCCGACGTGATGCTGAAGGGCACCCGTGTGGATGGTGTATACACAGCCGACCCGGAAAAAGATCCTACGGCTACGAAGTTTGAGGATATTACGTATCAGGAGGTGTTGGAACGTGGATTAAAGGTGATGGACCTGACGGCCATCTGCATGTGTAACGACAACCATCTGCCTATCTATGTCTTCAACATGGATATCGTGGGTAATCTGAAAAAGGTGATGGATGGCGAGCAGATCGGTACGCTTGTGCACAGCTAAACCTCTTCGAACTCAACGTATTCGCCGTCGCCTTGGTTGAAGATTTTCTTCTCCTCGTTGCGATCGTCGATAATAGTAACACCATCGCTCGTAGTCGTTCTGCGAGTGGTGGTGTTACTGTTTACTTTCTGCTCTCTTTGGGCGTATTGTCTTTGGGCGCGCGCACTCTGCTTCTTATTGCTGCTTTTGAAGTAGTCATCGCCAAAGGGGTTCTTCTCTTTTTGTTCCTTACGTTTTAGGTTGCGATAATAGCGATCCTCTACTTCCTCTCTGAGTTTCTTGATGTTGTGATACATGAAGTTGATAACTATCATGACAATGATGGTTATGCCAATAAGGCCAAAGATGACAATAGCAAAAAAAATCTTCATGCCCAAAAACGGTTTTTAGTCGTTCTTCTTGCTTGCAACCACCGACAATGCCACATACCAGGCGATGATAGCGGCAAAGCCGCTGACTCCGAGAAGGAGCAACAGGGGGATGCAAGAGAGAACGAAGATATATTTTATCTCATTACCCTTCCACCCCCAGTGCTTGAACTTGAGGGCGAACATGGGAATCTCTGCAATCAGAAGATAGCTGCTGATAAAGGTGCCTGCCAGAATAATCCACTCAATGCCACTGAAGGCAATATCATGTTCTTGCAAACCGACGATGAGCGAACCCCAAAAGAGTGCGTTGGCTGGTGTAGGCAGACCTATGAAGCCTAAAGCCTGACGCTCGTCTAGGTTGAACTTGGCCAGTCGGAGGGCAGAGAATGCTGCCATTACGAATGCCAGGAATGGTACGTATACCAGATGGATATGGAATGTGCACAGGTAGCTGAAGATGATGGCCGACGGGGCAAAGCCGAAGGTGATGTCATCGGCCAGAGAGTCGAGTTCTTTACCAATAGGTGAACTAACGTTCAGCAGACGGGCACTCATGCCGTCGAAGAAATCAAACACGGCACCGATAATGATAAAGAGCAAAGCTATGCCAAAGTCAGCCTGAAAAGCAAAATAGGTGGCAATGCAGCCTGAGATAAGGTTGCAACAGGTGATGGTGTTGGGGATATGCTTCTTGATATTCATTTATTTCAGTTTTGCAATCACGGTCTGGTCGCCTGTGGTTGGCTGATCCATACGACAACGTATCTCGGTTCCAATGGGTAGATATACATCCACACGAGATCCCAACTTAATGAACCCCAGGTGCTCATCGATGTAGCACTCCTCTTCAGGCTTGGCATAGGTTACGATACGGCGGGCCATGGCACCTGCAATCTGACGTACTAGTACGTCCTGTCCTTCGGGGGTGGTAATCATGATGTCGGCATGCTCATTCTCCTCACTGGCTTTGGGAAGCCATGCCTTATGATAATTACCGTTCTGATGGTGAACGAATTTTACCTTACCGTCGACGGGAAACCAGTTGGCGTGTACATTCAGTGGACTCATGAAAATAGAAATCATCAGTCGCTTATCGTGGAAATATTCAGTTTCTTCAACCTCCTCAATCACAACAATCTTACCATCGGCAGGAGCAACGACCAGTTTGTCGGTATCGCCATTGAAATAGCGGATAGGACAGCGGTAGAAGTTGAGAGCCATGAGCCAGGCGGCACCAAAGATGATTATAAAGATCCAGAAGAGTATATTTATGTGGAGGCCATACCAAATGAGAGCGCCAATGCCTATAATGGCTAAGGCGCTGATGGTCAATTCGTTGGTTCCTTCACGGTGGATTCTTATCTTTTTAAGTTTCTTAATTCTTTCTCCCATTAGTAATATTCAATTGTTCTTTAATTGGCTGCAAAGGTACACAAATTTCACTAAAGATACAAACTTTTCTTGTTTTTCTTTTGGTAATCTCAGGATTTCAACGTATCTTTGAGGCTCAAAACAGAAAGATTTTTAGATAAAGAATGGAAGATTTCGTACATTTACATGTACATACCTACTACTCTATACTTGATGGTCAGTCGAGTATCAAGAAGCTCGTAGATAAAGCTATCGGAGATGGCATGAAAGGCATGGCGATAACCGACCATGGCGACATGTTCGGTATTAAGGAATTTCACGACATCTGCATTGGTGTGAACAAACAGCGCAAGAAAGATGGTCTGGAGCCCTTTAAACCCATCTTCGGTTGTGAGATGTATGTAGCTCGCCGTGGTGACAAGAGTTTAAGGGAAACCAGAGAAGACTTGGGCGGTTATCACCTCATCGTGCTGGCCAAGAACTATAATGGCTATAGGAATTTGATTAAACTTGTGAGCAATTCGTGGGTTGACGGATTCTACAACCGTCCGCGTACGGACCGCATGGAACTGGAGAAGTATCATGAAGACTTGATCGTTTGTTCAGCCTGTATTGCTGGCGAGGTGCCGGCGAAGATATTAAAGGGTGATATTGCCGGTGCCCGTGAGGCTATAGAGTGGCATAAACGTTTGTGGGGTGACGACTACTATCTGGAGCTTCAGCGCCACGAAGTAACTGATCCGAATATCCGCGCCAATCGTGAGACGTTCCCTTTGCAGCAGCAGGCTAACAAGGTGCTTATAGAACTGGCTAAGGAGTATGGCGTGAAGCTTGTCTGTACGAACGATGCTCACTTTGTGGATCGTGAGAATGCCGAGGCTCATGACCATCTGCTGTGTCTGGCTACAGGTAAGGACCTTGATGATCCAGATCGTATGCTCTACTCGAAACAGGAGTGGTTCAAGACGCGTCAGGAGATGAACGATATCTTCAGCGATGTGCCCGAGGCCATGGCGAACACGGTAGAGATATTGGATAAGGTGGAAACCTATAGTCTGGATGCTGACCCGATTATGCCCTTCTTCCCGATTCCGGAGTCATTCGGAACGGAAGATGAGTGGCGGCAGAAGTTCACGGAGCAGCAACTCTACGATGAGTTTACCAGCGATGAAAATGGCGAGAATCAGTTGTCACCCGAAGATGGCGAGAAGAAAATCAAAAAGCTGGGAGGCTATGATAAGATATACCGTATCAAGTTCGAGGCTGACTATTTGGCAGAACTGGCTTATGCGGGAGCGAAGAAACGCTATGGTGATCCGATACCCCAAGATGTGGCCGACCGTGTGAAGTTTGAACTCCACATTATGAAGACGATGGGTTTCCCTGGTTACTTCCTGATTGTGCAGGACTTCATCAATTCTGCTCGCGACGAGCTTGGTGTGATGGTGGGGCCTGGTCGTGGCTCTGCGGCGGGAAGTGTGGTGGCTTACTGTTTAGGAATTACGAAGATCGACCCGCTGAAGTACGACTTGCTGTTTGAACGTTTCTTGAATCCTGACCGTATCTCTCTGCCTGATATCGATACCGACTTCGATGATGATGGTCGAGGTAAGGTGTTGAAGTGGGTAGAAGATAAGTACGGGCACGAGAACTGTGCTCATATCATCACCTATGCCACCATGGCCACGAAGAACTCTATCAAGGATGTGGCTCGTGTAGAGAAGGTACCCATTGCGATATCCAATGCGCTCTGTAAAGCCATTCCCGATCGTTTGCCCGATGTGGATGGTAAGACGCCCAAGATGAACCTCCCTAATGCCATCAAGGCTGTGCCAGAATTACAGGAGGCTGAGGCTTCCAGTGACCCGCATTTGGCTAACACCATCAAATATGCCAAGATGCTGGAGGGTACGGTGCGTGGTACGGGTATCCATGCCTGTGGTTTCATTATCTGTCGCGATCCGATTAGTGACCATGTGCCCGTGTCGACGGCTGATGACCCGGATTTCAAGGGCGTGAAAACCAATTGTACCCAGTACGATGGTCATGTGATTGAATCAACAGGACTGATTAAAATGGACTTCCTTGGACTGAAGACGTTGTCGGAGTTGAAGGAGGCTTGTGCAAATATTAAGCGAACAAGAGGCATCGATGTGGATCTGGATACTATTCCTATAGACGATCCTAAAACCTACGAACTTTATCAGCAGGGGCGCACCATCGGTACCTTCCAGTTTGAGTCGGCAGGTATGCAGAAATATCTGCGTGAACTGAAGCCCACCGTCTTTGAAGATTTGATTGCGATGAACGCTCTTTATCGCCCAGGTCCTATGGGTTATATTCCGCAGTTCATCCGTCGTAAGCATGGTGAGGAACCTATCACCTATGATATACCTGTGATGGAGAAGTACCTCAAGGATACCTATGGTATTACGGTGTATCAGGAACAGGTGATGCTGCTTTCGCGTTTGTTGGCCGACTTTACCCGAGGTGAGAGTGATGCCCTGCGAAAGGCCATGGGTAAGAAGAAAAAGGATATCGTTGATGCGATGAAACCTAAATTCATCGAAGGCGGTAAGAAGAACGGCCATGACCCGAAAGTGCTTGAGAAGATTTGGAGCGACTGGGAGGCATTCGCCTCTTATGCGTTCAATAAGTCGCATGCGGCCTGCTACTCTTGGGTCGCTTTCCAGACTGCTTATCTGAAAGCAAATTATCCAGCAGAGTTCATGGCGGCTATTATGAGCCGACGAAGAGATCAGATTACTGAAATCACAAAGTTGATGGATGAGTGCAAGCAGATGGGCATTAATACCTTGGGACCTGATGTGAACGAGTCGTATGAGAAGTTTGGTGTGAACCAGCATGGTGAGATCCGTTTTGGTCTTGGGGCTATCAAGGGTATGGGTGAATCGGCAGCCCAGGCTATTATTGCCGAACGTGATAAGAATGGTCCTTATAAGTCGATATTCGATTTTGCCCAGCGTGTCAATATGAGTAATGTGAATCGTAAGGCTTTCGAGTCGCTTGCTCTGAGTGGTGGCTTCGACAGCTTCGGTATCCGCCGCGAGGAGTTTTTTGCAGAAAATGCCAAAGGCGAGCAGTGGCTTGATACTTTGGTACGTTATGGCCAGTTGTATCAGGCTGAGAAAGCTCAGGCTCAGAACTCGCTTTTCGGAGGGTTCGACGATTTGGAGATTGCCACACCGCCTCTGCCGAAGACCGATGTGAGATGGAGTGACATTGAACGACTGAACAAAGAACGCGATCTCGTAGGCATCTATCTATCGGCTCATCCGCTCGATGAATATAAGATTATTCTCGATAATCTGTGTAATACAAGGTGTGCCGATTTGGCAGATGTATCACAACTGACAGACCGTGAGGATATTATTATCGGTGGCATTGTGACGGCCGTGCGCCAGAAGTTTACTAAGAATGGTAATCCGTGCGGTTTCATTACGTTGGAAGACTTTGAGGGAAGTGGTGAGATTGCTCTGTTCGGTGAAGACTGGGGGCGCTGGAGTGGTCTGTTCCAAGAGGGAGCTTCTGTCTATGTCACTGCCAAGATGCGTGCCCGTTTCCAGAATAGCAACATCATGGAACTAAAGGTGCAGAACGTAGAGTATATGCAGACCATTAAAGAGAAGTGCATCGACCGCATCACGATCTCACTCGTTACCGATTTGCTGGATGAGCAGATTGTGGCCGATCTGAATGAAATCATTGACGAGAATCCTGGTAAGACGAAACTCTTCTTCCAGTTGCGCGACTCGCAGGGCTCTCATCATGTGCTTCTGAAGAGTAAAAAGGAAGGTGTTGACGTAAGACATACACTACTTGAGTATATTGAGCATCACGAGATGCTTGACTATAAGATCAACTGATGTGGCATGGTATTTGCTACACTATTAATGAGACAAATATAGTATTCATCTTTAAAACGAAGAAAAAATGGAAGTAACAATCACAAAAGAGAACTTTGCAAGTTTGAAGGCTGGTAATCTGCCTTTAGTAGTGGATTTCTGGGCTACATGGTGTGGTCCCTGCCGTATGGTGGCTCCCATTATCGAAGAGCTGTCGAAAGAGTATGATGGCAAAGTGGTTATTGGTAAGTGCGATGTAGAGGACAACGAGGATATCGCCGCTGAGTTTGGTATCCGTAATATTCCTACCATTCTGTTCTTTAAGAATGGCGAGGTGGTTGACAAAATCATCGGCGCTCAGCCAAAGGCTAAGATTGAAGAGAAAATCCAGACACTGCTCTAAGTTATGGCAAGTCTTGACGAACTGATTAGGCAGGACGAACTGGAGAACCAGCAAGAGTTGGCATTTATCCGATCTCAGATTCCTGCTGATATGAAAGGAACATTCAGCGATGATGACATCCTGTATATCATGGATAGCATTGTCGACTATTACTTTACCAGTGGCATTCTGGAGGGTAATGAAGAGGAAACGGATATCGATATGGAGAAAGTGGCCGAATATGTTTGTAAACAAGCAAAGGAGGCTAATGTCGGAACGTTCGATCCTCAGGATGTGTTTTTCATCGTGCAAGCTGATTTGGACTTTCAGGAACAGAATTTGTAAGGACAAAGCAATCCTTGATGGTTGCTTTGTGCCGTATTCTGATTAGAAAGTACTTATTGAGATATACTCCCTGCTTTCTTCAAAAGAGGCAGGGAGTATTTTTTATCCCACACCGCCCTTCTTAGAACACAATGGCGCGAGTACCGTCTTCTTTCTCAGTAATCTCAACCTTCACGGCATCTTCGGGCAGAACCTCTTCTATCAGTTCGGGCCATTCGATAAAACAGAGGGCACCGCTATAGAAGTAGTCTTCATAGCCCATATCGTAAACCTCTTCAAGTTTTTTGATACGGTAGAAGTCGAAATGATAGATGGAACCGTTTTTCCCGCCATATTCGTTGATGATGGCAAATGTGGGGCTGGTGATGACATCGTCGACGCCGAGTTCTTCGCAGATGGCTTTGATGAATGTGGTCTTACCGGCGCCCATCTTTCCGTAGAAGGCAAACACCTTGTGGTCGCCCATGTTGTCGATAAACTCCCGGGCAGTTTCCCGGATGTTGTCGAGATTACTAATTGTTATTTCCATATATATTCTTTTTTATCTTTTTACTATTTATCTTTTCTTTCCTGTTAGCGTGATGAGTGGTATGATGATTTCTTCCATCGATATGCCTCCATGTTGGAATGTATCACGATAGTACGACACGTAATAATTGTAGTTATTGGGATAGGCGAAGAACGAGTCGCCTGTGGCAAATACATAGCTCGTGGATAGATTAGGCGAGGGTAGTTGGGCTTTCTGTGGATCCTTGATGACGAAGAGGTTCTTGTCATCGTAGGCCAGATTTTTGCCGAGCTTGTAACGCAGGTTGGTGTTCGTATTCCTGTCACCCACGATTTTCACAGGTTGAGTGCAGCGTATACTACCATGGTCGGTGGTAACAATCACCTTATAGTCGGTTTGTGCCAATTGTTTGAAGAAGTCTGATATGACGGTGTGGCGGAACCATGAGAGCGTGATGCTGCGGTAGGCACTTTCGTTGTTGGCCAATTCACGTACCATCTTCGATTCTGTGCGGGCATGACTCAGCATATCGATAAAGTTGAACACGATTACGTTCAGGTCGTTCTTCTCCAGTGTCTGGAATTGTTGCAGTAACTTGTCGGCTTCAGCCTGACTATTGATCTTATGATAGGAGAATGAATTCTTGCGACGATAACGCTCCAGCTGAGTTTGGATGAGTGGCTCTTCGTTCACGTTCTTACCTTCTTCCTCGTCTTCGTCAACCCACAGATGGGGGAACATCTCAGCAATCTTGTTGGGCATCAGTCCGCTGAAGATAGCATTGCGGGCATATTGTGTGGCGGTAGGTAGGATGCTGAAATAAAGATCCTCTTCTATGTCGAAATGGTCGCTCAGTTCGTTTGCCAGTATGCGCCATTGGTCGTAACGGAAGTTATCGAGCACCACGAGGAACACCTTCTGTCCATTGTTGAGCATGGGAAACAGCTTGGTCTTGAAGATGTCGGGCGAAAGAGTAGGACGGCTCGTATCTCCACCAGAAGCGTTGGTGTTTACCCAATTCAGATAGTTCTTCTTAATGAACTTTGCAAAGCCGTTGTTGGCGTCTTCCTTCTGCATCTGTAGCATTTCAGTCATATTGCTGTCGGTGGCACTCAGTTCAAGCTCCCAATGCACCAGGCGCTTATAAACGTCTACCCAGTCTTTCCAGTTTTGGCAGTCGAGTATCTGCATGGCTATCTGTTGGAAGTTCTGCTGATATTGCGTCTGGGTCACTTCGGTCTCAATAGCCCTGCGGTGGATGTTCTTCTTCAGGGTCAGTAATATCTGGTTGGGATTCACGGGTTTAATCAGGTAGTCGGCTATCTTTTGTCCGATAGCCTGATTCATGATGTTCTCCTCTTCGCTCTTGGTCACCATCACAATCGCCAAAGATGGCTGCAACTCTTTCAGCTTCTGTAGCGTCTCCAATCCGCTGAGGCCGGGCATGTGCTCGTCGAGAAGCACAAGGTCAAAGTTGCGCTCCTTGCAGAGATCGATGGCATCGGTGCCATTGCTGACGGTCACTACCTCATAGCCTTTCTTTTCGAGAAAGAGGATGTGTGCCCTCAGTTGTTCAATCTCATCGTCTACCCAAAGTAACAATCCGTTGGTCATTCTTTTCTTTTCCCCTTTATATTTTTACCAGAAGTCATCCCCAAAGTCGAAGTCCTTCACCTGTTGTTGAGGCTGTTGAGACTTTTGTGGCATGAATTCATCCTGTTCTTCTTGTTCGTCTATGGTGTCCATCTCCTCTATGTCTGGCTGCTCCATGTTCTCAGGTATCAGCAGCAGTCTCTCTTTGCTGATCTGCATCGGAGCAAACTCCTTCTCATAGAACTGTTGGTACTCGTCGTAACTGAACTGCCGTCCTATCAATGCCAGGTTCGCATTGCTGATGATGAGAGAGCGGCATTGCTTTAGCATCTCCTTCATCTGGTTGCTGGCATAGAGCTGGCGGGCATACTGTGTGGCTTCGTCGTAACTCTGGAAACCGCTCACCATCATACGGCGCAGGCCGTTGTCTTCATCAATCTGCAAATCGAAGTTGCGAACCAGAAAGTTCGTGAAGTTGTAGCGGGCCAACTCGAAGAGCAGTTGGTTCTCACTGACAGAGTCAGGCTGATAGACGAGCATGAAGAGGAACTGCTGGTTGCGCTCGGTGCTGAGTGTGTCGACGCTGGTAGAGTCGTGTGTCAGCGTAATGCTGCGCATGGTCCATACGTCCCCGATATCGAACTTGCCGCCATGAAGTCGGCGCCCTTCCTTTACTCCTTTTATAATCATTCCCGCCAGTGGACTGACTTCACTCTCAGGGAATCTCTCAACCACCTCTTGCAAACGGCTCATGCAGCCATCGCCGTCGCCATCGTTTAATCGGCTCAGGCCATCGATGAAGAGGAACTTGGCACGATTGCTGCCTTGTGGGAACCGTTTCTCAGAAAGAGCGGTGTTTGCCTTCACGACGTCGGCCCTGCTGTCCTTGAATGCTTCATAGGTGGTGGCATAAAGAGAGTCTTCAATATGTTCACCGAACTTGGCGTTCTCTACGTAGTAAGGGTCGGTAAGGAGAGTGGTCCACTCGCTATTGGGATGATTGGTCTTCAGGTGGGTCAGACAGTTGCCTGCCTTCAGGTTGTCACCCTGTCGCAGATAGAGTAGATACAAGTGATACCAAGCTTCGTCCAAGTGTCTATAATCGGGGTAGTCTTTGGTCAGTCTGCCCAAATGTTTCTCGCAGAGGCGCAGGTTGTCCATCTTGTCTTTCAGAATGATGCCTGCATGCAACAGCGCATCTTTCAGTAAATCATGACAAGCAGTCTGTTGTTCTGCTGTAAAAGGAATCTGTGCTAAATAATACTCACGCTGATGGGGATTGGTTGCCATAGAGTCTGTCGAGGCAACGGCTTTTTCCTGAATGTCCATACCCTCTGAAGACTCTTTGGCGTCACTATCGAGACTGATGACGGTCTGATTGATACGTTGCCAGTTGTCTATGTTTTCTCGCTTGCCCCATTGGCGTTGGAAGGAGGCTTTTCCTTGGCTCACGGCTGTGGGATTATAGAAATACCAACCACCGCTAGTGACTGAAGGCGTGGGGATCGTTGGGTTAAGATTCATATCGGCATCGGCAGTTTTGGCCTCCTGTTCTAACAGCGCATATTGCTCTTCCTTCTCTTTCTTCTTCAGCTCATTTATCACGCGGTCGATGACCTTGTTGCGCTCAGCTTCTGGCATAGCGGCCAGAGCCAGCAGAGAGTCCTGAAGCTGAATGGTGTTGGTATAAGGCACCAGCTCATCGAGAATCCTGGAGCGACGGGAGAGCTCCTCATAGTCAGTCCGTTCCTTGTCGAGCAGACCAATGGCCTCGCCATAGCAGCGTTGGGCATCGGCAAACATGTCTTTGGCCCAATAGATATTGCCTAATGTCAGCAATAACACGCCCTTCTCTATACCGTTTCTGGTTGATCGGCGACAGCCTTTCTCATAAGCGGCGATGGCCTCGGTGGTGTCGCGTTGTGTCATGTGGATATTGCCAATGGCATAGTATACCTGGTCCAGATATTCCGTATTATTGTCAGAAGCCGCCATGCGTCTGAGTTTGCCAATCATTTGGCGGCTATTGCTGCTGGCGACAACCTCGGTCTGTGCGATGCGGGCATTGAACTGCAGTTCGTAGGGCGGATGACATCCCGCCACCTTGCCAAAGGCGCGATAGGCCTCGTCGCGATTGCCCAGCAGCTTCTGAATCTGTCCCATCAGGAACCATTCTCTTGCCCGCTGGATGTTGCGCCGTTCGTGCTTGATGACCTTTCGCAGGTAAGGCACAGCTTTCTGGTAGTCGCCCTGACGAATGTAGTAGTTGGCATAGGTGTAGTCCCAGTCCTTGACGGCCCTGAAGTCCATGGAGTCGCGGCTCATGTTGCGAATCACGTCCTCTGCATCATATTTCCATCCCAGTTCGGTATAGCATTTGGCGAGCCACGCACGGGCCAGTCCGTTCATCAAGGGCTGTGTCTGATAGAGTCGGGTCATATATGAGAATGTGGCGGCAGCCTCGTCGAAGGCACCTTCCTGGAATTGTGCTTTTCCCATCAGCAGCCAGGCTTTCCATATAAAGGGGTTATACTCCCTGCGCCCCAGCCACTCGCGGTCTTTTGGTGTTTTCCGCTTGCTGTTATCCCATTCGGGTTTGGCTTTGATGCTATGCTGGTGGATGGCTTTCTCACATTTCTCGATAGTGCGGTCATACTGACTCTTACCGATGTCGCGACTCTGCTTGTTGCCAACCATGTAGAGGGGAATCAGTTCGGTATAGTTGTCTTTGTTGCCTTTCTCTTTCTCAAGATTCCCCTCGATAAAGGCCTGTGAGCCATTGAAGTAAGTGTTGTATCGGGCATTGAAGGAGTGCCACCAGCGTGATTGCGCTGTGTTCTTCTGCGTTGAGCAGCCGGATATGGCCAAAACGCATGAGGCGACAATCAGCCATTGGAAGCCGATAATCCTTACCCTTCTATGCATCTTCCTTTTTCTTTTTCTCCTCCAGCAGACAATGAATCTTGCATGAGCCCTCGTCAGCAGCCGTACATGTAGAGCAGTCGTGCCCCACAGTAATCTCGTCCTCTCCTTTGTCGAAGTGAGAGGCAATGCCGGCTACGATGCCCAGTCCAACTAATAGTGCGATGCAAACCAATGCGAAACTCATACGTTTATCACTTATCTGTTTCTTCTATTTTGAATCCTACATCCTTCAGGTCGTCCCAGAAGTGCGGATACGATTTCGTCACCACCTGAGGGTTGTTGATAATCAGTCCTTCAGTTGTCAGCGCATAGGGCGCAAAGGCCAGAGCCATGCGGTGATCCTCATAAGTGTCGATGCCCAGCTCCAGCGAAGGCTCGCAACGCTCGCCGTTCCAATACAGCTCGCTGTCGTTGGCGTCGTGAACCACGTAGCCCAGCTTTCTCATCTCGCGCTTCATGGCCTCTATGCGGTCAGTCTCTTTAATCTTGAGCGTAGAGAGCCCCTTGAAGTGGAAGGGAATGTTCTTGGCGGCACAAGTCACCACAAACGTCTGTGCCAGGTCGGGCGAGTTCACGAAGTCGTACTCCAGACGGGGCACGCATCTGCCGTTCTGAGTCAGCGTGATAGTCTGAGGGATGCCTTCCTTCTTTGTCTCGAAGGTGGTCTTGATACCAAGTAAGCTGAACAGATAGCGAGTTACGGAGTCGCCCTGTTTCGAACCGTCCATCAGTCCTGTCAGTTTAATCTCTGAGTCTCGGCCCTTGCAGAGCGCCAACATCTCATACCAGTAGCTGGCTCCCGTCCAGTCGTTCTCGATAAAATATTCGCGGTCCTGATAGGCCTTGGGATTCACCGTAATGGTGTCTGCAGAGGTCCATTCAGCCTCTGCTCCGAATTCGCGCATCGTCCAGAGAGTCAGGTCGATGTAGGGGCGTGATATGATGTCGCCCGTCAATTGCAGGGTGAGTCCGTTCTTCAGCATCGGCCCGATCATCAGCAGGGCCGAGATATACTGTGAGCTCACGTTACCTGGTATGGCCAGCAGCCCGCCTTTCAGCGTCTTTCCTGTAATGCGTAGTGGGGGATAGCCCGCAGTCTCTACGTATTTAATGTCGGCCCCGAGTGCCTTCATCGCGTCCACCAGTATGCCTATGGGGCGATGCTTCATGCGCTCAGTGCCCGTCAACACGTGTGTTCCTTTTGTCACACTGAGGTAGGCCGTCATAAACCTCATGGCCGTACCAGCCGCCTTGATGTTAATCTCTTCTGGCATGTCGCGCAGGGCTTTGATAATCACGTCCGTATCGTCGCAGTCGCTCAGATTCTGAGGCAGATTCTTGCCTCCGCTAAGGGCGTAGATCACAAGTGCGCGGTTGGAAATGCTTTTCGAAGCGGGCAGACAGATTGTCTGAGCCAGCTTCTCTGGTGCAGTCAGTTTATATTGTTTCATCTCTATTGATTCATATTTTCGGCACAAAGATACGATTTTTATTTGAATTTCCACACTAAATGGTGGGTAAATTTGGGCTTATAAACAAAAAGTTGCTTTAAAATTTGGTCAGTTCAGAAAAACTATGTACCTTTGCACCCGCATTCGACAAAACAAGGGTCGGTGCTAAGCAAAATTAGTGTTCGGGATTTAGCGCAGTTGGTAGCGCACACGTCTGGGGGGCGCGAGGTCGCTGGTTCGAGTCCAGTAATCCCGACAGAAAGCGAGAGAGTCGAAAGATTCTCTCGTTTTTCTTTTATTTCTTTGGTCTTGGCAGGCTTTGCATGGTAAGACTGTATGGCTGTTCGTTTTCCGTAGATTGTCAATAAAACATACGTAAAAAAGCGCTTCTCCGCCAGCTCATTCTAGGGCGGCGGGAGGTGCTTTTGGGGTTTCATTACGACTAACTATGGGTTTGTCGTAATGAAACTTGGGGTTTGTCGGTAGTAAACTTAGGGTTTACTCGGCGTAAAGTCCCCCCCCTTTGGCGTAAAACAAGTTGTTTTATGCGCGCTCAAGTAGTCTCCATGGGGGATGGAGATAGTCTCTTCGGGTACAAAACAACTTGTTTTGTTCCGAAAGATGACGTCTGAACGAGGGACGGAAATAAGACTTTTCTGTAACGCTCACGTTCTCAATGACTTACGGATGCGGCTCATAACTCGCGTATTTGCGGTCGAAGGGCGGCTTGCTCGTAAAGATGCGATTCTCACGAAGCTATTTGTCATATCGTTTTACTAATTTTACTTTTCTTGAAACTTTTTATGCCTTTGTTGCGTCTAAGAGAAGTGAAAAGGTCAGCGCAGAACGTCTGCGCTGTATTAATGATAACAACAACTTTAATATAATAAATGATGAATATGAGACTAACAATGCTGATGGTTACGTTAATGATGTCGATAATGTCTTTCGCTGAGACTCAGAATATAGGCGGAAAGGTGATTGACGAAAATGGCGAACCGCTCTCTTATGTTAATGTAGTACTGCTGTCGTTGCCCGATTCTGCTTTCGTACAGGGCGCGGTGACAGACGAACAGGGCGTGTTTAATATCGTGACAGACAAGAACGAAGGACTGCTGAAGGTGTCGAGCGTGGGCTACGAGACCATCTACATAGATATTCATGAGGCTAACGGGCTGACCATCCAGATGAAGGAAGACAACAAGGTACTGAAGGAGGTGGTGGTGAAGGGCCAGCTGCCTAAGACCCATGTGAAGGGCGACGCCATGCGCACCAACGTGGCAGGAACCATCTTGGAAAAGGCTGGTACCGTGAGCGATGCCCTATCGAAGATTCCTTCGCTCGAGGCCGATCGCGACGGAACAGTGAAGGTGCTTGGGCGTGGTGACGCCGAGGTGTATATCAATGGGCGTAAGGTTCGCGACGCCAGCGAGCTCGCCCGTCTGCGTTCCGATCAGATACAGCATGTCGACGTGGTTCAGAACCCTGGCGCCCGCTATGCTGCCTCGACCAAGGCTGTGGTCCGCATCACGCTGAAGAAGGCGCAAGGTGAGGGTATCAGTTTTCAGGATAACCTGGGGGGCATATACCGCTACGGGCACACCATCACCAACAACCTCGACGTGAACTACCGTACGGGCGGTCTCGACCTTACCGCCTCGTTGTGGGCTGGCCGCAATGGTCACAACAAGTCGTTTCAGGAGAGCAATATGTATTATCTGGTAGAGTCTGACAGGATAGACGGCTACACCAAGCAGGATACGAAACAGACGTGGAAGGGCCTCTCGCCACAATTGCAGGTCAACTATATGGTAGACGAGAACCACTCGTTTGGCGCTTTCTACAAATACGATTATCACCCCGACGGCTCCATCACCAGCCAGTTTGATACCGACGAGTATGAGAACGGTCTCTTCACAGAGCGTTCTGAAAGCAAGATACGACAGGACGAGAAGTTCAAGAAGCATATCTTCAATGCCTATTATAATGGTAAGGTGGGGCAGTTGGGCATCGACTTCAACCTCGACGGACTCTTTGACCGTACAGAGGCTCCAGGCCAGACTATCGAACTGTCTAAGAACGCTAGTAGTGAGGCAATGACGCGTAGCATCGACAGTAACACTAAGAGCGGCAACAACTTCTGGGCCTCTAAGCTCGTTCTGAGCTATCCTTTGTGGATGGGTAACCTCTCTGTAGGAGGTGAGTATTCCTACAACCACCGTACGGATGCCTATACCTACAATGCCTCTGAGGCTGTGCCCGTGACAGCTACCGATACGGAGATCAACGAGAAGTCGGAAGCCCTCTTCGTGGACTACGGGCGCCAGTTCGGTAAGGTGTTCGTTCAAGCAGGTATACGCTACGAGCATCTCGTGAACGATTACTATAACTTTGGTGTGCGTGAGGATGAGGTGTGTCGCAACTATGGCGACTGGTTTCCCACGGCAGTCATCTCTGCCCCCATTGGCAAGGTTCAGCTCTCGCTCTCTTATCGTCGCGACATCAAGCGCCCTGCCTACAGCAGTCTCACCAGTTCTACCATCTATCTGAACCGCTATGCCTATCAGAGTGGTAACCCTTACCTGAAGCCTACCTATACCCACAGCCTCGTGCTGAACGCTGGCTACAAGTGGATGGGCGTCAATATCAACCTTAGTCGTGTGAAGAACTCAGAGACGATGTCTACTGAGCCATTCCCTGGTGCCGACAACCCGCTTATCAGCCTAGTTCGCCCCATCAACACAAAGGAGGACTACAACCAGCTGAGTTTCAACCCCTATGCCAGTCCGGTTATAGGTTGCTGGCATCCTACATGGTTTGTCTATGCGCTTTTCCAGAACTATAAGTCGCCCAGCCTCGACGGCTCGATTGTCACACTCAACCGTCCGTATGTCAACATGGGCTGGGATAACACCGTCGTACTGCCAAAGGGCTGGCGCCTGAATGCCGGAATGCGCTTCAACCCCAAGGGCGACGTAGACAACTTCCGCATCACGAGAGCCCAGTTCCGTGCCGATTTAGGTGTTCAGCACGACTTCAGTCTGCGCCGCCTCGGCTCGCTCACTCTCGATCTGCGTTGCAACGACATCTTTAATTCTAACGTTACCAGAGCTATCGTCTATGGCGTTCGCGAACTCAACGTCTACAACCCCGTCCGTCGCACGTTCATGCTCGACCTTACCTGGAAGTTCAACGAGGCCCGCTCTAAGTATCGTGGCTCAGGCGCTGGAGAGAAACAGAAAGCCAGAATGTAATTTTTTTGAAAAGTATGTAGTTTTTTGTTGCTTCTCGCGTCTAAAGAATAATAAGGTATTGTATGTATACGACTCGTAATCAACCAAACACCCGAATAGATGTCGCCGATGCCCTGAGAGGTATTGCCGTGGCTGGTATTATTCTTTATCACTCTGTAGAGCACTTTAATATCTTTACGCAAGAGCCGATAGTGCATGCGCTGTCTTGCGATCAGCAGGTGGCTGATGTGCTGGCTTGGCTGCTCAGCGGTAAGATGTATGGTATCTTTGCCATGCTCTTCGGACTGAGTTTTTTTATCATGAACGACAACCAGCAGCAGAAGGGCCGCTCGTTCTCTGGGCGCTTTGCATGGCGTATGTGTCTGTTGTTCGGCTTTGGTCTCATCAATGTGGCTTTCTACGATGGCGATATCCTGATGCTCTATGCGGTATATGGCCTGTTGCTGATTCCCATCAGCTATCTGCCGTCGCGAGCTGTCTGGTGTATCATCGTCCTATTGGCCTTGCAGCCTGTAGAATTGTTCTGTCTGCTGACGGGTAGTACAATCGACCATTCCACGATGTGGGAGTTGTATGGCCGTATCAACAGTATGCACGAACATGGCTCGTTCTTGGAGAATGCCATCACTAACCTGCGATACGGCTTTGAGGTGAATTTCAGATTCAATGTCTTCAGCGGACGCCTGACACAGTTGCTCTGCCTGTTTATTCTCGGTATGCAGTTAGGCAGACAGAGAATGTTCTATAATGAAGGGCGTAACTTAAGGATATGGCATTGCGTCCTCATGGGTTCTGTCGTTGTTGTTACCGCTCTGAGTTATGTTGACTTTGGCGAGTTGACCCAATGGCTCACGCCTATTTACAACCTGTTGATTCTGCTGATGATCGTTTCGGCAGTGGTCTCGGCTTGGTATGCCTTCGGTGGTGTGCGTAAGGTGCTTCACCATCTGTGCATATTCGGTCGTATGAGTCTTACCAACTATCTGTTACAGTCTGTCATCGGCTGTTTCATCTTCTGCGGCTATGGTCTGGCCTGCTACCGCCTATTGGGGGTTACCTATGCCGTTATGATAGGTCTGGGTATGGTCTTGTGTCAATATCTGTTCTGCCGCTATTGGTTTAAGTCTCATCCGCGCGGACCATTAGAGGGAATATGGCGTAACCTGACATGGATTAATAGTGAAAGAAATAACAATAAATAAAAAAGCTAAAACGATGAAGAAAGTATTGAAGATTACGCTGTTGAGCGTATTGGGACTGGTTTTGGTCGTAGGAGTGCTGGCATGGCTTGAATTCGGCCCGTTTGTTAAGGGCGCATTGTCTGTTGAGAAACTCGACGATGGTCTGTATTATATGGAGTATAAAGGCGACGACGGGTTCGACGGCCTGATGGAGCAGGGAGGATTTGAGAATGCCGACCAGTTAGTGAGCTATGTGATGGGCTTCCTGTCGAAAGGTCACTATAAGCCAGAGGTGAACACAAAGAAAGAGGGCTTCGGATGTTCGACGCTGACGGTGGCTTCACCAGACGGCGGGGTACTGATGGGGCGCAACTTCGACTTCCCGTCAGGCGTGGGCGTGATCTTACATACGATTCCTAATCGCGGCTACGAATCGATAACGACTTTCAACGTGGAGTTCTACGGATTCGGAGACAATTACAAGCCTGAAGGGTTCTCGAACCAATATCTGGCACTTACAGGATTGTTCGTGGCACTTGACGGTATAAACGAAAAGGGCCTCGCTATTGCAGACCTGATAGCTGGCGATTCTATAGAGACGCACCAGCGTACAAGCAAGCCCGACCTTACCACGACAGCAGCTATCCGCTATATGTTAAACAATGCTGCTAATGTGGGCGAAGCCCTGGAACTGCTGAATGGCATTGATATGCACTCCGATATTGGCGCAGCTCACCATTATGCGATATCTGACGTCTCGGGCAGAAGTGTAGTCGTAGAATATGTAGACAATAAAATGGTGGTGACGGAAACACCAGCCGTAACCAATCACTATCTGTGTGATGCTAAGCATAATGTAGGACTGCAGGAAGGCGATGACCGTTACGACAGACTATGCGAGAAATATGACCAGACGGGTGGCGTGATGGATGTGAAGCAGTTGACTGAAGCCATCAAGGCAGTGTCGCAGCCAGAAAGAGAAGGCTTCTTTGGTACTGTATGGACAATGGTTATGGATCTGAAGAATCCTTCGGTGACTTACTATTCGCGTCGCCATTTCGACAAGCCTTTCCACTTTAAGCTTTCTCAGCCAAATAGGAAATAAAAAGACAGGGGGAATTATATTTGCATGATGAGAAGATACAGATATATCAAGAGTAACGCTTTTACGGCAGGCGAGTCGCTTGGCAACCCTGCAGCATGTCTGTTTCTGGGCGATGCACCCATGACTGGCGAACAGATGCAGTCGATAGCCAGTGAGCACAAGGGGTTTGTGATGGAGATGGTGTTTTGTGGACAGTCAGAGAAGGCAGATGCGAAACTGACTTACTACTCATCGGAGTGTGAGGTGGACTTTTGTGGTCATGGAACCATCGCCACCATGTATTCGCTGGTCAAGGATACACCTGAACTGATGTCGAAGCCTGTGGTGATGGTTGAGACAAACCGCAAGGGAATGATAGAGGTATATAATGCCATCAAAGAAGAGGACGCCGTCTATATCAGTGCCCCTGATCCCATAGAACATCCTACGGAACTCACGACGGGGCAACTGGAAGAGATACTGGAACTGCCCTGTGACACCATCAGCAAAGACCTGCCCATACGAATCATTGACGCGGGATTACGGACGCTCATCGTTCCCGTCAAGGATCTGGAGACTGAAATCTCTGTCTATCCCAACGTGAGTCGTCTGAAAACATTTTGCGAAGAGAACGGTATCGATATTATCCTCATCTTCTCCATGCAGACAGCCAACACATCGGCTTTTGCCCACACGCGGGTCTTCGCACCGAGGTTCGGTTATCTCGAAGATCCCGCCACAGGCTCAGGAAACAGCGCTTTTGCCAACTATCTGCTGAGCGAGAAACTCTGGGATGGACATCTGATTGCTATAGAACAAGGTGGCAATGATCGTGTCTTTAACTCGGTGAAAGTGAAGTACGCTAACGGCAAAGTTCTCTTTGGTGGCAAGGCAACAGTTAAGATCGAAGGATATTATATCGTATAATATAAAAGAGGTGATCTCAAAAAAATATTGGTTTTGCAACTTTTCTGATCTATATAACGTCAAATAGACGTGGACTAATTAAAAAATAAAGATTATGATACTATCAACAACCCCGACTATTGAAGGTCACACAATCCGCGAATATAAGGGTGTGGTGACAAGTGAAACCATTATTGGCGCAAACTTCGTAAAGGATGTCTTTGCAAGTATCCGTGATATTGTTGGCGGACGCTCTGGCAGTTACGAGCAGGTCTTACGTGAGGCTAAAGAAACATCGATGCAGGAAATGATGGACCGTGCCCAGGCAATGGGTGCTAATGCCATAGTAGGTATCGATATTGATTATGAGACTATTGGCCCTAAAGGCTCTATGCTGATGGTATCAACAAGCGGAACGGCTGTAGTCATCTAAGGAAATGATGCAGAAGCGGCTTTTCTATCTGGACAATCTTAAAGTTTGTCTAACGATACTTGTGATATTTCACCATGCGGGTCAGGCTTATGGCGATGGTGGAGGATGGGCTTATCACCCTAGCAATCCTGCTGAGGTGATGCCTTGGATTTGGCATTTCTTCTCTACGAATGCCGCTTTTTTTATGGGCTTGTATTTCCTGATATCCGGCTATTTCGTACCAAAGAGTTTTGATAAGCAGGGAGCAGGCACCTTTGTAAAGAAGAAATTGATACGCTTGGGTATTCCGTGGCTGCTGATGGGAGGCTTACTCTCTGTGCTGGCTGGTAAACTGGAGACTGGTCATATGTGGTTCGTGGAGAATCTGCTGTTCTTCAGCCTTGTCTATGCTGGTATCAGACTGTTTTGCAAACCTCTGTTGAGTTGTACGTCGAAACCTACGATAATCGGACTCTTTATTGTTGGTGCTTTGATGGGAGTGGGCAGTTATTTCATCCGTCAGGAAAGTCCTCAAGACCATTGGATATTCTGGATGGGACTGATTTTCGAGCCCGCGCATTACTTGCAATATGTCATGATGTTCTTCTTGGGCGTTCTTGCCTGCCGCTTCGAGTGGTTGGAGAAAATTGAGAATCGCATAGGTGCAATCGCTCTGTTGATTGGTATCGTTCTCGCTATAGGTAACTATGCGAGAGATGGTGGTGAGTGGAATGCGTTCGTGTATCAGTGGTTTGGTATTTACGAGTCACTGATGTGTGTCTTCATCTCATTCGGACTGCTTTGGCTGTTCCGTGAGTATGGAAACTGGAGCAGCCGCTTCTGGCAGTGGTGTGCCGCTCAGTCGTATGGCGCATATATATTCCACATGATACTGATGCTGCTCCTGCAGTACGCAACAGACACGATATGGATGGGGGCCTTTGGTAAATTCATGTTTATAGGTACCGTCATTACCATTGCGTCCTTTGTTCTTACCTGGCTGGTACGGATGATTCCTGGCGTCAAGAAGGTCCTTTAACGATTCCCTTGATATAAAAGTACGCAGTGCGTTCCAGATATTTCTATTAATTAGATGTTTACGACTATTCATGTGACGTCTGAAAGACGATGATATTAAGTAATAATGATAATATAAAAAATGAAAAGAATGTTTTTAGGAGCAGCTCTCACGATGCTGCTTTTCCCTGCGGTGGCAGGGGCTCAGGCCACACAAACCATTCGTGGACAAGTGAGTGATGTGGCATCTGGAGAGCCAATGATTGGTGTAACGATTCAAGTAGAGAACGGCATGACGATGTCTGCCGTGTCAGATCTCGATGGTAACTTCGTAATTGAGAATGTGCCTGTGGGGCGACATTCTGTCAGGGCCACCTATGTTGGTTATGAACCTGTGTTGTTGAAGGAGCAGCTGCTTTCTTCTGGTAAGGAGTTGGTCCTGAACCTCCGTATGCGTGAGAGCATCTCAGAACTGGGTGAGGTTGTCGTTAAGCCCCGTGTGAACAAGCAGTTGCCACTTAATGAGATGGCGCAGGTTGGTGCCCGCATGTTCAGTGTAGAGGAAGCCAGCCGATATGCTGGAGGTATGGCGGATCCGGCCCGTACGGCGTCAATGTTTGCCGGTGTTGCCACTGGTGGTGCAACTAATGGTATCAGTATTCATGGTAATTCACCTCAGATGTTACAGTGGCGTGTTGAAGGCATAGAGGTGAACAACCCCAATCACTTTGCGGAGATTACTGAAGCTGGCGGCGGTGTCTTTACTTCTTTGAACGGTACTGTTCTCGCCAATAGCGATTTCCTGACTGGCGCAATGCCCGCGGAGTTTGGAAATGCCCTTTCCGGTGCTTTCGACATGAAGATGCGCGTGGGAAATAATACCAAGTATGAGCATGCCGTGCAGGTGGGTACGCTGGGTGTTGACTTTGCCTCGGAAGGTCCTTTGAAGAAAGGATCGAAGAGCTCGTACCTTATTAATTATCGCTATAGCTTCCTTGAGATAGCCAAGAAACTTCATGCTATCAACATGGAGAATGAGACCCTCGACTATCAGGATTTGAGTTTCAAGGTCAATATGCCTACAACTAAGGCTGGCACCTTTGCCGTGTGGTTCACAGGACTTGTTGATAACTATGAAAACGATGTGCCTGACGTTTCAGAGTGGGAGACATTGTGGGACTCAAATGATTCCTGGTCTCGACAGCGCAATTGTGCTTTAGGCGTGAATCACACCTATCGCTTTAAAACGGGCGGAACACTACATTCCAGTATTGCCTTCACAGGAGCTTACAGAAAACTGGGGGAGAACGATTATGACGAACAGATGACCAAGATGCCGGATTTGGCAGGACGCAACTCGCAGTGGAACGTCATTATCAGTGCACAACACCAGCAAAAGTTATCCTCTCGCTACACCATGCAGAATGGTTTTGAACATCAGCATCTGGACTTCCACACGTGGATGGATTATATTAAGGTGACGGGAGGTCCGCTTTATCGTGTCTATGAATCTAAGGGTAACACGGGACTGACGCGTCTTTATAGCAGTCATAAGCTGGCACTGAGTAGCAGACTGTCTACAGTGGCCGGTGTTAATGTGATGTGGTTCAACCTTAACAACCAGTGGCTGGTGGAGCCTCGAATCAGTGTACAGTATAAAACGTCTCCGTCGAGTACGTTGTCACTGGCTTATGCTCTGAACAGCCGTAAGGAATCAACGGATTCTTATTTTGTGACGATGGGAGATGGAAATCCCAATGAGGATCTTGGATTGACGCGTTCACACCATATCTCAGCCTCGTTTGCGCAGCGCTTAGGCGAGAATGCCATGCTGAAGATTGAGCCATACTGGCAATGGCTTTTTGATGTACCTGTGGAGCAGGGGACAACCTATTCTATTATTAACCACCGTAAGTTTTTCCAGGATCGTGCGTTGGTGAACGAAGGTGCTGGCAGAAACTATGGCGTTGACCTTACGCTAGAGCGTTATCTCAAAGACGGTTTCTATGGTATGCTGACGGCAACCGTATTCAACTCGGAGTATCGTGACGCTCAGGGTGAGTGGCATCACTCACGTCTGGATCGTGGTTATATCACAAATATCCTAGGTGGTAAGGAGTGGATGGTAGGCCGTTCTAAGAAAAATGTATTCGGTCTTAATGGACGTCTCACCCTGATGGGGGGTGATCGGTATACACCTATTCCAGAGGGAATCACTTTTGAGGATGTTATGCAGCGGCCTGATAGATCTGTTCCTGAAGATGACGGCCTTGATCCGTTCTGTAAGCAAAAGGGTATGAATGTAGGTTATGCTTTTTCGGTGAAGTACACCATCAATAAGAAACATACTTCGCACCACTTTATTCTCGAATATCTGCAAATACGGACGTTTCAGGGGCAGACCTTTGATCTGAGGACCCATGAGATCGTAGATAAATACACGTCACTAACCTTCCCTAATATTGCATATAGGGTGGAATTCTAAAAAAGTTAGAAAGAAGTGTAGTTTTCTCGTTGTTTATTGCGTCTAACAGATAAATAATGTAGAATTTTAAATGTTTTAGAATGATGAAGAAACTATTTTTCGCCGTAGCACTGGCTTTCGTAAGCGTGGCAGGCATGGCACAGAACCTGAAAGCAAACATGGACACGAGTGTGAAACCTGGTGACGACTTCTGGCAGTATGCTGTGGGCAACTGGCTGAAGAACAACCCGCTGGACAAGGTACATCCTGAGAATGGTGCCTTTACCGACCTGTCGGAACTGAACAAGGATCGTATTAACGCCCTCGTTATGAAGTATGCCGAGAAGAAGGATCTCCCCCAGGGCAGCGACGGACAGAAGATTGGTTCGCTCTATCGCCTCTACATGGATAGCGTGAGTCGTAATAAGATGGGCTATGAGCCGATTATGCCTTACCTGAAGCAGGTGCGCGAGCTGAAGACCCGCGAGGAGGCTCTGAAGCTGATGTGCGAGTTCGATGCCAAGGGCTTCAATACCGCTCCCTTCGGTATCAGCCTGAGTCTGAACCCCTTCAACTCATCGGAGTTTATGATTGGCGGTGGACATGGTGGCGCTTCACTGGCTCAGGAGTATTATGCCGAGCCCAACGAGCAACAGAAGAAGACTGTAGAAGCTGTAAAGGCCCTGTATAAGGACTACTTCAAGATGGTGGGCTACAGCGATGAAGAGGCTCAGAAGAAGATGGAAGCCGAGTGGGCCATTGAGCACGCCATCGGTGTGAAGACCCTGAATCAGGTGGCCAGTCGTAACCCTATGGCTACCATCCACATTATGTCGTGGGAGCAGCTGTTGCAGGACTTTAAAGGTATCGACTGGGTGGGCTATCGTGATGCCTTGGGCATGCCTAAGGATATCGATAAGGTGAACATCAGTCAGCTGGAGCCTCTGCACGAGGTTGAGAATATTCTGGCCAACACCAGTCTGGAGGATCTGAAGTCATACATGGAGTTGCACGTAATCAAAGCCTACAGCAGCTACCTCTCTGACGCCTTCACTGATCGTGCCTTCGAGGCCAACAAGGTGATTACAGGCGTTCAGGAGCAACAGCCCCGTTGGAAGCGTGCTGTGAATGCCATCAGCGGAAAACTGGGTGAGACCATCGGTAAACTGTATGTAGCTGAGTACTTCCCCGAGACCAGCAAGCAGCGTGTGGTTCGTTTGGTGAAGGATCTGCAGCAGGCTTTCGAGGACCGTCTGACGGAGAACACCTGGATGAGCGACTCTACCAAGGCCAAGGCACTGGAGAAACTGCACGCTATGTATATCAACGTAGGTTATCCCGATAAGTGGGAGGATATGGAGAAGTTCGTGGATATCCGCGAGGACCAGAACCTGGTGGAGAACTTTATCCGCATCAACGAGGAAGCACGTGCAGCTGAGTTCCGCAAATACTGGCATCAACCAGTCGACAAGACCATGATGGCTTGCACACCTCAGACGGTGAACGCCTTCTATAACCCGCTGTTTAACAGCATCAACTTCCCCGCAGCCATTCTGCAGCCCCCGTTCTTCGATCCTGAGGCCGACTATGCTACCAACTATGGCGCCATCGGTATGGTGATTGGTCACGAGATGAGTCATGGCTTCGACGATCAGGGTTGTCAGTTTGACAAGGACGGAAACCTGAAGAACTGGTGGACTGCTGACGATAAGGCTAAATACGATGAGCGCACCAAGGTGCTGGCCGACTGGTTCAGTGAGCAGGAGGCTGTGCCCGGACTGAATGTGAACGGACAGAAAACTCTGGGTGAGAACATCGGTGACAATGGTGGACTGAAGATTGCTTATCGTGCCTTTGAAAACCGTATGAAGCAGGAGCCTCTGAAGGATGTGGAGGGCTTCACCCCTGCACAGCGTTTCTATCTGGCTTACGCTCGCGTATGGGCCAGCAACACAACACCTGAGTATACTGCTATGATCGTGAACAGCGACGTACATTCGCCTAACCGTATCCGTGTGCAGGCTGCTCTGCCTATGATTGACACATGGTACGATGCCTTCGGTATCAAGGAGGGCGATAAGATGTTCGTGCCCAAGGAAAAACGTGCATTAGTGTGGTAAAATAAATGGAAGAAAGGGGGATATAGTTAACTTTTAAGGCTTTTGTTTGGTCGTTTTGGGTAATTTGTATATTTTTGCAGCTGAATGAAAGCATTGAGTTATATATCAGATAAAGGAAAGCGGGCAGTTTTACTGCGCGCTTTCCATATTTGGCAACGAATGCCTCACGAGGTGGCTCCTCTTTCTGAGATAAGTCATGAATGTGCCTCGTGTGGGACAATCTTTAACGGGAATTTCTGTCCGCGTTGTGGACAATCGGCAAAGGTAGGGCGTTTCTCTTTTAAGAAAGCGTTCCTGCTTTTTCTCGATGTATGGGGTGTCGGTAATAGGGGCATGTTCCGTAGTCTTCGTGATCTGATGTTCCGCCCAGGCTATATGATCCGCGACTATATTAGCGGCATGCAGTCGGCTTATTTCCCTCCGTTTAAGATGTTCTTTCTGTTAGCGGCCCTCTCTCTGGTTGTGGCACATGGCTTCAGTCTTGGCAGTGATGGAAATGAGACAAAGACGGATGCGAACAAGACAATGGAGACTGTGAAGCAAGAGATGAAGCAAGCGAAACAGGAGGTGGCCGATGAGATATCTCTGGGCGATAAGAGTTTTCAGATGACAATGGATACGGATAACCTGGATTCGCCTTTATTGAATAAAGGGCATGGATTCTTTAAGATGATGAATATGCTCAGGAAGAATAACCCTGCTATTTTTTCGCTTCTGTCGCTTGTCCTTTTCTCTTTGCCATTGTATTTCTTCTTCCGCTCTACGCCAACTATTCCAGATCTCCGATATTCGGAGTTTATAGTGGCTCTTGTCTATACATCAAATATGTATAGTATCTATTCGATTGCGGGTAATCTGTTGAATTCCTCTATCTTAAAGGTAATTGCTTTTTTGATGGTATTCGTAGCGCTCAAACAGTTCTCGGGATACTCGAAACGTCGTGTGCTGTGGTATCTTATGCTGACGGTGCTGTTCTCGCTTGTTATAGTGGTAGCCTTGGCGGCTTTGGGAGTCTATATTGCCTACCTGACTTCTAAGGGGTGAACGTGAATCCTTATCTGTAGATAAAGAACTGCCCACCATCGCTTTGGCAGTATTTATGAATTAGCTTTTGAATGAAGCGCGCATTATCGGCTACGCGCTCTTCATTACCGTCGTAACCATTGATAAGCACGACGAGATGGGTAGTGCTTATTGTCATTTTAGTGCGTTCATTATCGCTGGTGGGAGTCCCAACGCCCCCTTGCTCATCACGATATACGGGTAATCCAGCGATGTTAAGCATGCCTCGTCCAATGCCCTCGTAAGGTTCTCCCTCTTTGCCTACGCCTAAAGTCAGCGTATCGCCAACGAACTTATCAGCATCAAAACCTCCGATGCTATAACCATAGGCAATAGAAGCCAGATTGACGAGGTCTACGAGGGTGTCAATCTGATAAAGCTCCTTACCTTGGAGCATACGACGGATGAGTTGCTCACTGGCAGGACGATAGCGCGATGGATCTTTACCACATGCTTTATATATGCGGCGGGTGGCAGCGATACCTGGAAGTTCCTTCAGACTCTCAGTCGTTAGCTCTTTTCTGAACTGTTCCTCAAGAGCATGAATCTCGTCCCATAGTTCAGCACAATATGGTGTGTTGACGACTTGCGCCTCGACGGCTGCTCCCACGAAATTGGGACAAACGCTTTCTATTTCCTGTGATACAATGATATTCATCAGTTTTGCTTATTCGTTGTTTGCAATGACGTTCAGAATATCTTGCTGGATGATACCATTGGTTGCTACCACACAATTACCCTCTGTGAAATCGTCGGAACCGCTGTAATCGGTCACTGCCCCTCCAGCCTCTGTTACGATGAGGCTTCCAGCCATATAATCCCACTGACCTATGTACTGTTCGGCATAGCCGTCAAGCCTGCCTGCTGCAACGTGGCAGAGAGCAATAGCTGCAGAACCTAACATGCGGATACTGGCACAATGACCATAGAATGTATCGATAAGATGTTGGGCAGTGGGTTTGTAGGCATCGCTGTTGTAGGGCAACTGGAAACAGAGGAGGGCGTCTTCTATCTGTTGCTGGCTGACAGAGAGTTTCTCTTCATTGCAATAAGCGCCACCTCCCTGCCAAGCATAGAAACACTCGTTAGTGCAGATCTCATAAACCACCCCGATCTCTATTTGTTTGCCTTTAAGCAACGCTATACTGACGGCATAGGGCGTAAACTGGTGTATGAAGTTGGTTGTGCCGTCGAGAGGATCTACCACCCATACATATTGCTCTTTGTTGTGTGTGGCTGATCCTTCTTCGGTGATAAAACCTGCTTCAGGCAATAAATCTCTCAGGGCACTGACAATACGCTCTTCTGATCCCTTGTCTACATAGCTTACATAATCGTGGGCATGTTTCCGTTCTACCTTGTTAAGAGAGAACTTGCTACGCTCCTCACGAATATATGACCCTGCACTTTTTGCTACTTCGCAAACAGCCAGGGTCAGTGTTTTGAGTTCTGTTTGATTCATTAATCGTCTGGATTCCTTTTATAGTGGAATTCCTGAATGTTCGGATTCTGTCCGAGGTCAGTATCAGGAACCGTGACATGCTGTATGAGTTTCTGGTCGTAGCCCTTATGGACAGGACCCACGTCAAGCAGAATATCCTTGTAGAGTACAGTTGGTACAATCAGTCCAAATGCGCCAAAACCAACACGGACGCCTTCAGGGTGCAAGTTGTTGTGAAGATAGGCTGTACTATATAATCCGTGACGATATACCTGCAGACGATTATACATATGATAGGCCTTTCTTACTTCCTCAGTCACCGCCATGCTGTCACCTTTTGTAAAGATGAATCCCAAGTTGTGTACATAATCATCGATAGGGTCACCCTTGATGCTGTCATTCTCTTCCAGACACTGCATAATGTTGTCTTCCATCTCCTCTGCCATTTCTTTTTCTGTAGGAGTGGTGAAGTGGGCAATAAACAGCATGACGAAGATAAACGCTACGAAGATGAGCAACTTTCCTAGACAACTGTGCATGAAAACCTTTCCCATGGACTCTTTTGTCCTGTAATTACCTCTGTCTGCCTGATACATTGTAGTTTTAGATTTGATTGTTATGTATTAAGTTCATGAATTCCTGTCGGGTCTTGGCCTGATTAAAGGCTCCGCTGAAGTCACTGGTAGTAGTAATAGAGTTCTGCTTCTCGATGCCACGCATCTGCATGCACATGTGCTTGGCCTCGACGACCACCATCACGCCTAAGGGATGCAGAGTGTCTTGAATGCAGTCTTTGATCTGTTGGGTCATGCGCTCCTGTACTTGCAACCTATGGGCAAAGATGTCGACGACGCGGGCGATTTTTGAAAGCCCTGTGATATAGCCGTTAGGGATATAAGCCACGTGGGCCTTGCCATAGAAGGGGAGCATATGGTGTTCGCAAAGCGAGAAGAAATCGATATCTTTGACGATGACCATCTGGGAGTAGTCTTCCTTAAAGAGTGCATCAGTGAGTACTTTGTGAGCATCCATCTGATAGCCTCTGGTGAGCGTCTGCATGGCCTTGGCCACTCGCATGGGTGTTTTCTCCAGTCCTTCGCGGGTGGGATCTTCGCCCAATAAGGTGAGTACCTCTTTATAATGGCTTGCCAACTCTTCGAGTCCTTCTCTATATACTTCTTGAATCATACGTTAGGGGTTATGGGGTTGTGTCGGCTGATGCAGACTGGTAGGATACTGTGATCTTGCCTTTGACGATGATGGCCGACTGATAACCGAGGTTTTTTACGCGGGTGAGTACTTCGTGAGCCTCTTCATAGGTGCGGTAATTGCCCATTCGGCATATCCATCTTGGAGAATAGAAATGCACGTAGACGGGGACACTGGGGAAGAACGACTTAATCTCACTGCCTATTTTCTCGGCTTTAATACGATCGTTGCGGGAGTTACCTCCTGCGAAGACTTGAACACGATAGCCATTGACCTTATAACCTTTCAGTACTTTCTTCCTGTTTTCGACGGTATCAGGTACCACGACAACGTTCTGATGCGTCTCTGTGGCCTTGGCTTCGGGCTTCCTGTCTTGTTCTTTTTCTTTTGGGTTTGTAGCAGTATTAGTGTGGTTTTCTTTTTTATCTGTTTGTTTTTGGGGAACCGTTTGTGCACGACGCTCGTTTGTGCCGTTCACCAGGTCGTCTATGGTCTTGTCTTGAGTGACAGTTACCTTACCCTCACCGCTGTTGCTCTTCTGCAACTTCTGAGTGAAGGAAGATTGCGCGTTGGCTGCCATAATGCAGCCAACACACAATGTTATTATGATAACGAGGCGTCTCACTTTTACTTCTTCCAAGCGTCGATAATACCCTTGAAGTCAGCAGCCTTCAGTGAAGCACCACCAATCAGACCACCATCGATGTCGGGCTTAGCAAACAGCTCAGGAGCGTTGCTAGCCTTGCAGCTACCACCATACAGGATAGTGGTGTCGTCAGCTACAGCCTGACCATACTTCTCAGCGATGATTGAACGGATGTAAGCGTGGATCTCCTCAGCCTGCTCAGCGGTAGCGGTCTTACCTGTACCGATGGCCCAGATTGGCTCGTATGCGATAACGATCTTGCGGAAGTCCTCCTCAGAGAGGTTGAATACTGAACCCTCGAGCTCGGCCTTAACAACCTCGTTCTGCTTGCCAGCCCCGCGCTCCTCGAGTGACTCACCGATACAGAAGATAACCTTCAGATCGTTCTTCTGAGCCAGCAGTACCTTCTCCTTCAGAATCTCAGGAGTCTCCTTGTAGTACTCACGACGCTCTGAGTGACCCAGGATAACGTACTGAGCACCAGTGCTCTTTACCATCTCGGCGCTTACCTCACCAGTGAAAGCACCCTTCTCCTTGTCGGCGCAGTTCTCAGCACCCAGACCGATGATGTCCTGGTCGAGGAACTGTGCGATAGAAGCGAGGTGGATGAATGGAGTGCAGATAACTACACCACAGTTTGGCTTGTCAGCCTTGAGTGTCTCATTGAGCTCTTTTGCAAGAGCGATACCATCCTGGAGATTCATGTTCATCTTCCAGTTTCCTGCTACAATTTTCTTTCTCATAATTCTTTTTTCTTTATTTAAAGGGTTATATTTCTTATTCTTCTTTCGGAGCCATTTACTCCAAGCCCAGAGGCGGTCTGCGATGGTGAGTAACACCAGTGGCAGGACAAACCATGTGAGCAGCCAGAGTATCTTGGTGGGGACGCTGTTCGAAGGCATCTTCCCGAGTCCGGAGTCTTCGAGCCGTTCTGTCAGCTCTTCCTCCTCGGGCAGGGCATTATGACTCCACTTGCGAATCACCTTACCGTCTTTCAGCAACACCAGCCCTGGGTTCGAACGGATGACCGTCTTCAGTGTGATGTCGTCGGTCTGACAGAAGGGATATTCCGCTCCCGTCATATCCTGCCAACGCGTGATGGCTTTTTCTGAGCTGGCTGTGAGGCAGTAGAAAGGATAGCCTTGCTCACTGCTGTAGTCGTAGATACGGTTCAGCTCGTCGAGCTGTGAGTCGTCGGCCTGCTCCAGATGAGGTGCTATCAGCAGGAAAGTGTATCCCTCGCTGTTGAGCACTTGCTCTGTGATGTCCTCGCCCTCGTCGACTGTTTCTATAAAAAAGTCGGTGTAGGGAGAATCCTCGCCATCCATCATCTTCTGCCACCCCTCTCTGAGGTCGGCTCCGATATGGTAGGGACGGAAGTCGAACTGGGGCAGGGTATAGAGGCTGCGCAGGGCAACGAACAGCAGAATGAATACGCCAGAGTAGTTGAACACAATCCATTGGTTCGACTCACTGATGAGTCTTGGCATTTCTAAGGGCCATCGCCAGACGATAACTGCTAATGCCAACAGTATTACATTCTTCCAGAACGTCTGCCAGTTGGTGAGTACGAGTGCGTCGCCGAAGCATCCGCAGTCGTGTATGGGGTCGGTCCACGCCAGCCAGAGCGTCAGCAGTGTCATCGTCACCATGATAGCCAGCACAATCTTCGATACCAGTCGGCGCCTGATGGCAAAAAGCAGACAGATGCCGAGCATGAACTCAGCGCCAGAAAGCAATACCGATGCTGATAGCGTCAGGAAGTCGGGAACAAAGTTTCCCAGTCCCATGGCCGTCAGATAATCCTGTATCTTGTACTGCGTGCCCAGCGGGTCTACAGCCTTGACAAAGCCTGATAGTATCAGCGTCACGGCCAGCACCAGACGGGCGATATTGACGGCAGCTTTCTTCACTCCGATAATTTAATTACTCCAAAGACCGCATAGTTGATGATGTCCATATAGTTGGCATCTATTCCTTCGCTTACTTTCAGCTTCTCGCCTTTCTCCGACAGGTCCTCAATCTCCTTGATGCGTTCTATCTTGGTGAGGATGAGGTCGGTATAGGAACTTACACGCATGGAGCGCCACGCCTCGTCGTAGTCGTGGTTCTTCTTCTTCATCAGCTCCAGCGCTTCGTTGGCAAACTCGTCGTAGAGCTTCATGGCTTCCTCGTTCTCCATGTCTACGGTGTCAGCGAAGCCTTTGCTCAGCTGAATCAGTCCCACGATGCCATAGTTGATGAGGGCGATGAACTCGGGCCTGATGCCTTCGCCCACCTTCGATTCCTGTTTGATTTCCAGCGAACGGATTCGCTTAGCTTTGATAAACAACTGGTCGGTGAGAGCCGTGGGGCGTAGGATGCGCCAAGAGGCTTTATAGTCGTGAAGCTTCTTCTCGAACAGGGCTCTGCATTCCGCCAAAGCCTGTTCAAACTGAGCGTTTGTTATTTCCATATTGGTCATATCGGGTGCAAAATTACAAAAATCTGTTGAAATGACCAAAACTATTCCTCTTTTTGTTTCTTATGGATATAGCGAATCTTCATCCCCAGGGTCTCTGCCTGTGTGCGGATAGAGTCTCGTTTGATTCTCGTTCTCGTCAGCAGAGTCAGCTCTTCAGGAGTAGCCTTTAGGGCTTTTTTGTCTTTTTCCACCTTCTGTTGTAGTGAGTCGAGCTCAAGGTTTGCTATCTGCAACAGACTGTCAGTCCTGAGCAACTCGGCTTGTGCTTTCTTGAGTTCCGTCTCCTGTTTCTCCTTCAGAGCCGCCTTACGACGATTAATCTCCTTTCTCGTATCTGTCTCGCCACATGCTATCAGCAGTGTGGTGGCCAGGACTATGATGATTCCTTTCTTCATGCCGTTTTGATGATTTACTGAATTCAGGGGCAAAGTTACTAACTTTTGCTGACACTCTGTGGTTTTCTGGGTCTCGTTTGAGCCTTATTAGTATAAAAAGTCTTAATTCTGTGCTTCTTCCTGCAGTATTTGTCGTGTCTTGCAGTTATGATGTTAGTGGTAATTATGTAAAAGACGTGTAATGAATAAGACTGTTGAGATGATGCTGATGACGCTTGTCATCGTTCTTCTGGCAATATTGATGGGGACTGTTGTGGCTTGAGAAATATTGAGACAAACCGTCTGCCTAAACTTGCGTATCGCCTGGACCGAGTGTTGAGACTATTTGAGTCGATACTTTGCCCGGAGTAAACTCTGATTTTACTCCGAGGAAAGTCTGAGTTTGGTACGTTTAAACCTGTAAAAGCCCCGTTTTCCCCTTTTGGAACTCTGATTTGCTGAAAGTGCTGCAATTTGGTGTAATATTCTGACAAATGAGGGTCGGAGGAAACGGTCAGCAAAGTAATCAAGATGGGAAATAACCGCTTTTTCATGGCACAATGGTATGGGTTATTTCCGAAATAAAAAAGAAAAAGGTGTGGAAAATGCGGATATGTGGGAAAAAATGTGTATCTTTGCAGCCTAAAATGAGAAGCAAAGGGATGAAACTATATAGCGACGAAGAACTAGCGGAGATATTAGATCAGGAAATATTCCATCAGATCAGTGATGCTGCAGACCGACTTGGGCTGGAGTGTTACGTGGTTGGCGGATACGTGAGGGACATCTTTTTGGAGCGTCCTTCAAACGATATCGACGTGGTGGTGGTTGGTAGCGGCATCTCTGTGGCTGAGGAACTGAAACGGATGGTGGGCAAGAAAGCGCATCTTAGTGTGTTCCGCAACTTTGGTACGGCTCAGGTGAAGTTCCGTCAGAAAGGTGTGGAGTACGAGGTGGAGTTTGTAGGAGCCCGTAGGGAAAGCTATAGTCACGACTCCCGCAAACCTGTTGTGGAAGACGGGACGCTGGAGGACGATCAGAACCGCCGCGACTTTACTATCAATGCGATGGCTATCTGCCTGAACAAAAAACGCTTTGGGGAACTCGTGGATCCCTTCAATGGACTTGCTGACCTCGAGGATGGTATCATTGCCACGCCTCTGGAACCTGGTATCACTTTCTCTGACGACCCTCTTCGCATGATGCGTTGCATCCGCTTCGCTACCCAACTGAACTTCAAAATAGAAGACGAGACCTTTGAGGCCCTTGAACGAATGGCCGACAGAATAAAGATTGTAAGTGGCGAGCGTATTAAAGACGAACTCAACAAGATTATACTCTCGCCCCAACCCAGTAAAGGTTTTGTTGATCTGCAGCGTTGCGGGCTTCTGAACATCATCCTGCCAGAACTCGCTGCTCTTGACATAGTGGAGCAGAAGAACGGCAGGGCACATAAGAACAACTTCTATCACACGCTGGAGGTACTGGATAACGTGGCCTCCAAGTCCGACAACCTGTGGTTGCGCTGGGGTGCTCTGATGCATGATATCGGTAAGACCAAGTCGAAACGTTGGGATCCCTCCATTGGCTGGACCTTTCACAATCATAATATGATAGGTGCGAAGATGGTACCTCAGATATTCCGTCGCCTGATGCTTCCGATGGACATGAAGATGAAGTATGTTCAGAAGCTTGTCGATCTCCACATGCGTCCTATCGCCATTGCCGACGACGAGGTGACGGACTCGGCTGTACGTCGATTGCTGAATGATGCTGGTGAGGATATCGAAGACCTGATGACCCTTTGTGAGGCGGATATCACGTCGAAGAACGAGGTAAGGAAAAAACTTTTCCTAGAGAACTTCCGTATGGTGCGCGAAAAGCTTGCCGACCTGAAGGAGAAAGACTATGTGCGACTGCTTCAGCCCGTGATTGACGGTAATGAGATTATGGAAATCTTCCACCTCAAACCGAGTCGTGAAGTGGGTTTACTGAAGCAATACCTGAAAGATGCGGTGCTCGACAATAGGGTTGAGAACGAACGTGAACCGCTGATGGCGCTGCTCATGGAAAAGGCAAAACAAATGAAACTGATATAACAAAGAAAAAATGAGAAAACTACTAACCCTGATTGCTATTCTGCTTTCGATGCAGATGATAGCTAATCCTGTTGATGATCTGCTTGAACGAATCGATAAAGGCGCTTCTGCCAAGTTTAAGATTGAGAAGGTGACGAGTAAGACAGATTACTTCGAACTTGACCAGCAAGGGCGGAAGGTTGTTGTAAGAGGCAACAACTGGGTGAATATCGCTTCTGGCGTCAACTGGTATCTGAAATACTATGCTGGCATCCATCTGTCTTGGAATCAGATGCAAGCCAAACTCCCTGCTGTGTTACCAGCAGTGAAGCAGCGAGAGCGGCATGAGACCAACCTGTCGCAACGTTATGCTTTCAACTACTGCACCTTCTCTTACTCGATGGCTTTCTGGGACTGGAAGCGTTGGGAACAAGAAATCGACTGGCTCGCCCTGCATGGGGTGAACCTGCCTTTGGCTATCGTTGGCGAGGAGTGCGTATGGCGTAATATGCTGCTCAAGTTGGGGTATACAGAACAAGAGGTGGGTGAGTTTATCGCAGGCCCGGCCTTCCTGGCTTGGTGGGAGATGAACAACCTTGAAGGGTGGGGCGGTCCTCTGCCTCTCTCCTGGTATGCTCGTCAGGAAAAACTGCAGAAGCAGATTCTGGCTCGTATGAAGCAGCTTGACATGCATCCTGTGTTGCCTGGCTATTGTGGTATGGTGCCTCACGATGCAAAGGCTAAATTGGGACTCAATGTCGCTGATGCAGGACTTTGGAACGGATTCCACCGCCCTGCCAACCTGTTGCCTACAGATCCGCGATTTGCTGAGATAGCCACTTTATATTATAATGAGCTTACACGTCTATATGGTAAGGCTGACTATTACTCCATGGACCCCTTTCATGAGAGCGACGACGATCCTACCATCGACTACGCCAAGGCTGGCGAGGCTCTGATGGCTGCCATGAAACGTGTGAATCCTAAAGCAACTTGGGTGATCCAGGGGTGGACGGAGAATCCCCGTCCACAGATGGTGGATGGCATGAAGACTGGCGACTTGTTGGTGCTCGACCTCTTCTCGGAGTGTCGCCCCATGTTTGGCATTCCTAGCATATGGAAGCGCGACGAGGGCTACAAACAGCATGAGTGGTTGTTCTGCCTGTTAGAGAACTTTGGAGGAAATGTCGGCCTTCATGGTCGTATGGATCAGTTGCTCGATAATTTCTATACAGGCAAAAGAAACTGTAAAGGCATAGGCTTTACGATGGAGGGTTCGGAGAATAACCCTGTGATGTTTGAGTTGATGAGTGAGTTGCCTTGGCGCCCAGAGAAGTTTACCAAGGAGGGTTGGATAAGAAAATATGTGAAGGCTCGCTATGGTGTAGAAGATCCGACTGTCGAGAAGGCATGGATGATTCTCGTCCAGAGCATATACAACTGTCCTGCAGGCAACAATCAGCAGGGGCCTCATGAGAGTATCTTCTGTGGACGTCCTACGCTGAATAACTTTCAGGCTTCTTCGTGGTCGAAGATGAAGAATTATTACGACCCCGCTGATACGCGCGAGGCGGCACGACTCATGAATAGTGTGGCAGAGAAGTATCGTGGCAACAATAATTTCGAGTTCGACTTGGTCGATATTACGCGTCAGGCTCTTGCAGATCAGGCTCGTTTGCAGTATCAGCGCACCATTGCCGACTATAAGGCTTTCTGTCGTAAGGATTTTGAAAAGGATGCACAGCGCTTCCTTGATATGCTGCTGATACAGGATAAGCTTTTGGGTACACGTTCGGAGTTCCGTTTGGGACATTGGACGGAGCCCGCCATCGCTTGTGGATCTACACCAGAAGAGAAGAAACTCTATGAATGGAATGCGCGTGTGCAAATTACCACCTGGGGCAATCGCTTCTGTGCAGATTCGGGCCTGCGCGATTATGCTCATAAGGAGTGGCAGGGAATACTGAAAGATTTTTACTTCGTTAGATGGAAAACATACTTCGAAGCCCTTGCTGATCAGATGAAGGCTCAGACGGGTCCTCAGCCGGAATTGCTGGGTGGCGGTCCTAATGCCACCAAAACTGCTGCCGAACTCTTTCAGATGGCTCTTCCTCAGGAGGTGAAGCTCGACTACTATGCCATGGAAGAACCCTGGACATTGAGTCAGAACCCATACTCGGCTGCCCCTGAGGGCTCGCCCGTAGACATAGCTAGGGAAGTAATGGAGTATATAAAATAAATCCGCATTAATCCGTGAAATCCGTGCCTAAATATATGGAAAAGTCAAAACGGTTATTAAGTCTCGACATCCTGCGTGGTATCACTGTTGCAGGTATGATTCTGGTAAACAACGGCTGGGGGGAATCGTTCGAAATGCTCCGTCATTCTAAGTGGAACGGAATGACACCTTGTGATCTTGTCTTCCCGTTCTTCCTGTTTATCATGGGGATCTCATGTTATCTCTCGTTGGTCAAGTCGGAGTTCAAGCCTACACCGCAGGTTGTCCGTCGTATTGTGAAGCGAACGGTATTGCTATTCGTGATAGGATTGTTTATCAACTGGTTCGACCATGCGATAGAAGGTGATTTCCTTTGTTTTGACCGTCTCCGTATCTGGGCTGTGATGCAGCGTATTGCTCTTTGCTATGGTATCGTGTCGCTCTTTGCCTTGTTTTGCAATCATAAATATACCATCCATGTCATTGTTGGCATTCTCGTTGTCTATACGGCCATACTCGTGTTTGGAAATGGATATGCATACGATGCAGATGTGAACATCCTGGCTCAGGCAGATTTGAAACTCTTTGGCTATGATCATATATATCACAAAAGCCCTGTAGATCCTGAAGGCCTAATGGGTACCATCTCTTCTGTAGCTCACGTATTGCTAGGTTTTTATTGTGGTATGCTTATTCGTCAGAAGGATACCGTCGAAAAGAAAGTCATTGCCTTATTTGTTGTGGGCACGGTTCTTGTGATTGGTGGCTATCTGCTGTCATATGCTCTTCCCATCAACAAGCGTATCTGGAGTCCCAGTTACGTGATGATGACCTGTGGCTTGGCATCGTTGCTTCAGGCTTTCCTGATGTACGTGGTTGATATCCGTCAGAAAACTAAATGGACGACCTTCTTCCATGTGTTTGGCGTGAATGCTCTTGCTCTCTACGTTTCGAGTGAGTTACTGCAGATATTTTTGAAAAACGTCGGTATGTCAGAGATGATTTATAATGGTATTCATGCAGTTATAGTTCCTTTGAAATGGGCCTCGTTTGTCTATGCCCTATATTTCGTGCAGCTCAACTTTGCTATAGGTTATACATTATACCGCAAGAAGATATATATAAAACTATAAAATAGGAAATAAACTTTGTTAAAATAGACTGACTGAGATATATCGTTAGATATATTTTTTGTACCTTTGCACCTCGGAAACTAGATGACGATATAAAGTTTTCGTTCTGTAAGCTTCATGGAATAATATATAATTACAATAATTTAAATTATGAAAATGAACAAGATTTTGATGTTTACTGCCGCAACGATGCTGTTGGCATCATGTGGTGGTGGCGGTGGTCGCCCCTCATTTGGCGACAACGAGTATCCTGTAGTAGAAGTGGGCACGTCGAGCACAACGATGCAGTCTACATATCCTGCAGTGATCAAAGGTGTACAGGATGTAGAGATTCATCCGAAAGTACAAGGATTTATTACTCAGATTAATGTGAAAGAGGGTCAGACAGTAGCTGCTGGTCAGATACTTTTCGTATTGGATAACGTGACCTATCAGGCTCAGGTGCGTCAGGCCCAGGCTTCAGTCAATACAGCTAAGGCTTCGGCCAATACAGCCAAGTTGAGTTTCGAGAATTCTCAGAAGTTGCATGAGAGTGGTGTGATTGGTGACTTTGAACTCCAGTCGGCTACTAATCAGTATGAGCAGGCAAAGGCTTCTTTGGCTCAGGCAGAGGCCGCTTTGTCTTCAGCCAAAGAGATGCTCAGCTTTTGTTATGTGAAGAGTCCCGCCTCTGGTGTCGTAGGTTCACTTCCTTATAAAGTAGGTACCCTTGTAAGTGCAAGTAATACTCTGACTACGGTGTCGAACATCAGTTCTATGGAGGTTTATTTCTCTATGACAGAGAAAGACGTTCTTGAGATGGGTAAGAACGAGGGTGGTCTTAATGGCGCTATCTCTCAGATGCCAGCAGTAAAGCTTCAGCTTGCTGATGGTTCTATGTATGGTCTTGAAGGTACGGTTACGAAGATGAGTGGTGTGATAGATGCCGCTACAGGTTCTGTACAGATGATTGCCGTATTCCAGAATCCTGAGAAGTTGCTGAAGAGTGGAGGCTCTGGTACAATCGTGATTCCTCACAGCACCTCGTCGGCTATCATCATCCCCCAGTCTGCAGTGTCAGAGGTCCAGAACAAGAAGTTCGTTTACCTGCTTGGTGCAGAGAACAAGGTAAAGTATAGCGAGATTACGGTTAATCCACAGAACGACGGTATGAACTATGTTGTTACAGGAGGATTGAAGACCGGTGATAAATATGTGACTAATGGTATCACTAAGCTGACCGATGGTATGGAGATCGTTCCTATTACCCCCGAGCGTTATCAGCAGAAGATCGATGAGCAAGCTAAGGCCATGACTGCTGGTGATATCGTAGGCGCGATGAAGAAGTAACTTTGAAAGAAGTTAGTAGAAGTTAAGAAGTTAGAAGAAGTTAAGAAGTTAAAAGAATATGACTTTTACAGCATTTATCAAACGCCCGGTACTGTCTACGGTGATATCTATTGTCATCGTGCTACTGGGTTTCATCGGACTGGTCTCGCTTCCTATCGAGCAGTATCCGAATATTGCACCGCCTAACATTGTGGTGATGGGTAGTTACCCAGGTGCCGATGCTGAGACGGTGAAGAATGCCGTGGTTACGCCTCTTGAGGAGAGTATCAACGGTGTTGAGGGAATGGATTATATCACATCTACCGCATCGCCTGGTTCGGCTATGATTCAGGTGATGTTCCGTCAGGGCATGAACCCTGATATGTGTGCCGTGAACGTTCAGAACCGTGTGAGTCAGGCTACAGCCCTGCTGCCTTCGGAGGTTAACCAGATTGGTGTGCGCGTGGTAAAGCGACAGTCATCGCAGGTTATCATGTACTCGCTGACCTCTGACGGGCGTTACGACGATGAGTTCCTGACCAACTATAACGCCATCAACATCGTGCCTGCGCTGAAGCGTATCGAGGGTGTGGGTGATGCCTCTGGATTCAGCTCGAAGACCTACGCTATGCGTATATGGCTGAAGCCCGATGTGATGAAGCAGCACAACCTGATTCCTTCGGATATCACAGCTGCGCTGGCCGAGCAGAACATTGAGGCTGCCCCAGGTAAGTTTGGTGAGCAGGCTCCGAATGTGGCTTACGAGTATTCGATGCGTTATACAGGCCGATTCCGTACAGCTGAGCAGTTCGGCGACATCATCATCAAGAGCGATGCCAACGGACAGACGCTGAAGTTGAAGGATCTGGCTAAGATTGAACTGGGCGGTGAGGGCTACTCGGTATCGATGAAGAATAATGGTGTGCCATCGGTTATGACCATGGTACAGCAGGTGGCTGGTTCGAATGCCAACGAGATTGCCAAGCAGGTAAAGGCCGAACTTAAGGAGCAGCAGAAGCTGATGCCACCGGGTATGGAGGTAAAGATTAATCAGGACGTAACAGAGTTCCTGTATGCTTCAATCGAAGAGGTGGTGTTCACTCTCTTCATGACGCTGGCTCTGGTGTTCTTGGTAGTATACATTTTCCTGCAGGATATGCGTTCTACTCTTATCCCATTGATTGCCGTACCTGTATCATTGGTAGGTACATTCTTCTTCCTGAATGTGATGGGATTCTCAATCAACCTATTGGTTCTTTCGGCTTTGCTGTTGGCTATTGCTATTGTGGTCGATGATGCCATTGTGGTGGTTGAGGCTGTGCACGCTAAGCTGGATCAGGGTTACAAGAGTTCGCTTACTGCATCAATCGATGCCATGAACGAGATTTCGGGTGCTATCATCTCTATCACATTGGTGATGGCAGCAGTGTTCGTTCCAGTGTCGTTCATCGGTGGTACATCAGGTACTTTCTATCGCGAGTTCGGTGTGACAATGGCTGTGTCAATCATTATCTCGGCAGTCAATGCTCTTACGCTGTCGCCAGCCCTGTGTGCTGTGTTCCTGAAGCCTCACGATAAGGATGGTCACGAAAAGAAGATGTCGCGCGTGGACCGCTTCCACCAGTCGTTCAACGTAGCTTTCGAGACCACAACTGGTAAATATAAGACTATACTTGAGAAACTGGTACACAAGCCACTGGCCATCATCGGTACTGTGGTTGTTGGTATTGTGGTACTGGCAGTTACCTTCGTTACCACCAAGACAGGTCTGGTACCTGAGGAGGATACAGGTACGCTGTTCTGTACCATCTCTATGCCTCCTGCAACTTCAGAGGCACGTACCAAGGAGGTTGTGCTTCAGGTGGATTCTATCCTGTCGCAGATGCCAGCCGTGAAGAACCGTGAGATGGTTCAGGGTTACAACTTCATCGCAGGTGCCGGTTCCGACCAGGGTACATTCATCATCAAGCTGAAGGACTTCAGTGAGCGACAGAAGGGTTTCTGGTGGAAACTCTCCGGACTATGGCAGGGCGATGGTATCTACCGCTTCTTCATTAATCCATATGATGCAACTGGCGTAGTGGCCCAGATATTCATCAAGACGGCTCATATCAAGGATGCTCAGATTCTGGCATTCTCGCCCCCAATGGTGCCAGGCTTCTCGATGAACAGCGGTATCTCTCTGGTTATGCAGGACCGTACCGGTGGCGATCTGAACAAGTTCTTCGGAATTGTGAAGGAGTTCCTGGCCGAACTGAATAAGCGTCCTGAGTTTCAGGCTGCCCAGACCTCATATAACCCAGGCTACCCACAGTACATGGTACATGTCGATGTGGCCAAGTGTAAGCAGGTTGGTATTTCACCTACAGCGGTGCTTAGCACCCTGCAGGGATACTACGGTGGTCTGTATGGTTCAAACTTCAATTCGTTCGGTAAACTGTATCGTGTAATGATTCAGGGTTCTCCCGAGACACGTATGACCCCCGAGTCGCTTAATAGTATATATGTTCGTACGCCATCAGGCATGGCTCCTATTCAGGAGTTCTGTAATCTGGAGCGCGTATATGGTCCGATGAACATCAACCGTTTCAACCTGTTTACATCAATCAACGTAACAGGAACTGTGGCCAACGGCTATTCTACGGGTGAGGCTCTGAAGGCTATTGATGAGGTAGGTAAGCAGGTGTTGCCTGCAGGTTATACCTATGATTATTCCGGTCTGACACGTGAGGAGGCCAAGGCGTCAAATACAACAGGTATCATCTTCCTGCTCTGTTTCGTCTTCATCTATCTTATTCTGTCGGCACAATACGAGTCGTACATCCTGCCGCTGTCGGTAGTACTCTCAGTACCTTTCGGACTGGCAGGCTGTTTCCTCTTCACTCAGCTCTTTGGCCACGCAAACGATATCTACATGCAGATTTCACTGATTATGCTGATTGGTCTGTTGGCTAAGAACGCCATTCTGATTGTACAGTTCGCCCTGGAGCGTCGTCAGACGGGTATGGCCATCACGTGGTCGGCTGTTCTGGGTGCTGCTGCCCGTCTGCGTCCTATCTTGATGACGTCTCTGGCCATGGTTATCGGTCTGCTGCCGATGATGTTTGCCAGCGGTGTAGGTAAGAATGGTAACCAGACGCTGGGTGCTGCTGCCGTAGGTGGTATGTTGATTGGTACAATCCTGCAGCTCTTCGTAGTGCCCACGTTGTTTGTAATCTTCCAGTCTATTCAGGAGAAGATCAGTCCGCTGAAGTTCGAGGATGAGGAGAACGCCGAGGTTGCCGCCGAATTGGCGCAGTATGCACACTCAAAACCTGTTGATTATGAATTGGAGAAGTAATATGAAGAAACTGATGATATTTATGTCCGCAGCCCTGCTGCTGTCGAGCTGCGGACTTTATAACAAATACGAGCGTCCTGAGGTCGACACCAAAGGTATCGTTCGTGATACCCAGTCGCTGACCGATACGCTCGCTGTACAGGATACCATTTCGTTTGGTAATATGCCGTGGCGAAGTGTGTTCACCGATCCTCAGTTGCAGGTGCTCATCCAGCAAGGCCTCGATAACAATCCAGACCTGTTGAATGCTGCCCTCAATGTGAAAATGGTGAACGAGGCCCTGAAGATTGCCAAACTGGCTTTCTTGCCTTCGGTTGCTCTCAGTCCTCAAGGTACTCTGACCTCGTTCGACGGTGCTGCAGCTACGAAGTCATATTCGCTTCCGGTGTCAGCCAGTTGGAATGTCGATCTGTTTGGCAATCTGCTTAGTGCTAAGCGTTCGGCCCAGATGCAGCTCCTTGCCACCAAAGACTATCAGACGGTGGTGAAGACCAATGTTATTTCGACAATTGCCAACCTGTATTATACTCTGTTGATGATTGACCGTCAGTTGGAGATTGTTACCGATATGGAGCAGTTGACTAAGGAAACTTGGGAGAAGATGCAGTTCATGCACGATAACCGTATAGGCTATCGTTCTACGGCCGTTCAGAGCGCCGAGGCTGCCTACTATCAGGTTCAGGCTCAGCACATAGACCTTCAGCGCCAGATGCGTGAGACGGAGAATTCACTCTCCCTGCTGCTCGGGCAGCCAGGTCAGGCTATTCCCCGTGGCAAGTTCAATGACCAGTCTCTGCCTACTGAACTCTCTACAGGTGTAGGCATCCAGATGTTGGCCAACCGTGCTGATGTTCACTCTTATGAGATGGCACTCGCTCAGTGTTTCTATGATGTAGAGACGGCTCGTAGCCGCTTCTATCCTAACATCACCATCACAGGAACTGCCGCCTTTACCAATCAGAATGGTCTGGTTAATCCTGGTAAGTGGCTTCTTTCGGCTGTTGGTTCGCTCACTCAGCCCATCTTCCAGCACGGACAGATTGTAGCTGGTCTTAAAGTGGCTAAGATGCAGTATGAGCAGGCCTATAATACTTGGCAGAATGCTATCTACAAAGCAGGCAATGAGGTGTCTAACGCCCTTGTGGCTTACAACTCGTATGCCCAGAAGGCAGAGCTTGACGGTAAGCGCGTTAATGTGCTGAAGCAGAATGTCGAGGATACCAAGAAACTGATGGAGTCATCGTCTAACACCACCTACCTTGAGGTGATTACCGCTCAGAGCAATCTGCTCAATGCCGAGATCAACGAGGTGAGCGATCAGCTCAGTAAGATGCAGGCCGTAGTATCACTCTATCAGGCCCTCGGTGGTGGCGTAAAATAATTAATCAGGCATGGATTAAAACGGCTTTTAATAAAGATACGGAAAAAGCTGCGTTTTCTTGAAAAAGAGTCGCGAAAATCTGTGCTCCAAAAACAAAAAGAATATGGCAAGTGAAATAAGTCCCAAAGCTGAGATTAGCCCAAAGGCGAAGATTGGCGACAACTGTAAGATATTCCCCTTTGTGTATATCGAGGACGATGTGGTGATTGGTGACAACTGTATCATCTTCCCCTTTGTCAGTATCTGCGACGGCTCACGTATAGGTAACAACAACAAGATCCATCAAGGCTCGGTGATTGCCGCCCTGCCTCAGGATTTTGATTTCCGTGGTGAGAAGTCGTATGTTGAGATTGGCGATAACAACGTGATTCGTGAGAATGTTGTCATCAACCGCGGAACCCATCGCGATGGTGTCACAAAGATAGGCAATCACAACTTCCTGCTTGAGGGTACTCATATCAGCCACGATACCGTGGTGGGCACCAATTGTGTGTTTGGTTATGGTACCAAGATCGCTGGTGATTGTGAGATTGGCAATGGTGTCATCTTCTCATCTGGAGCCATTCAGAATGCAGGTACTCGTGCTGGCGATCTCTCATTGATCCAGGCAGGTTGCACCTTCTCTCATGATGTGCCTCCATACGTTATCGCTGGTGGCAGTCCTATGGAGTATGGTGGCCCCAATACGACGATGATGAATTATGCAGAGATCGATCCAAAGGTTCAGAAGCACATTGCAAATGCTTACCGCTTGTTGTTCCATGGAAAGACCAGTGTTTTCGATGTTATCAATCAGATCAAGGATCAGGTGCCCGATGGCCCGGAGATTCAGAATATCATCCACTTCCTTGAGAATAGCAAACGAGGTATTATGTGTAAGTAAATATAAATCCCCAGCCGATTGGTTGGGGATTTGTATTTTTTAATATGATGCTGTGCAAGGTATTCCTGCTGCGATGACGCGGTCGCGGATGGCATCGAGCTGTTCGTGAGTGGCTTTGAGCAGACCTTGTGTAGGTGTCTCGCGGTCAATCGTGTATATCATGACCTGTTGGGGAGCAATTTCTTTGACAGCCTCCAACCAGGGATTGACGTATTCGTCGCCCGTATTGTCTACCGATTCATTGTTGCAGACGCCGCGCATAAACATGGTCTGTATGATGACGTGGCCGTGGAAGGCTTTCAGTCGCTCAATGATGACGTTGACGTCGTAGGTGCCGTTCGGATGGTCCACCTTATTAATATATGTGGGATCTACGGTGTCGAGTTTAAGGATGTTATTGTCTACTCGCATCAGGGCATCGTGCACTTGCTGTCGGTGAATCATCGTAGAGTTGCTGAGCACACTGACTTTTGCCTTAGGACAATATTGGTTGCGCAAACGGATGGTATCGTCGATAATCTCAGCAAAGTGCGGGTGACAGGTCGGCTCACCGTTGCCAGCAAAGGTCAGTACGTCGGGCAACTGTCCTTCTGCAGTCATCTGCTGTAGTCTTTCCTCTAATTTCTCTGCCACTTCCTCGCGGGTGGGTAGCGGCAGGGTGGGGCGATGGTCTTCGTTGAAGCCGCATTCACAATAGATGCAGTCGAAACTGCACACCTTACCGTCGGCTGGCAGAAGGTTGATGCCCAGTGAGATGCCCAGCCTGCGACTGTGAACAGGTCCGAAAATCGGTGAAGGATAAATAATCGTACTCATATTGGGTGCAAAATTACTAAATTATTTTGTGATGCAAAAAAAATATCGTAACTTTGCAGCCAAAATCGATTTTTACGTACGTAAATTAATGAATAGACGTAGGAAGAATACTGGCAACCGTCGTGGTATGCAGCTGGTAACCCTCTGTATCAGTACGGCGATGGTGCTGGTGCTGTTGGGTATGGTCGTACTTTCTGTGCAGACCTCTCGCAACTTGTCGCGGTGGGTGAAGGAGAATCTCACCGTAACTGTCATGTTAAGTGATGATGTAAGTGTCAATGGTGCCAAGTCGTTGTGTCGTGACCTTTATCACAGACCTTATTCCAGAAACATCGACTACATCAGTAGTGAGCAGGCATTGAAGGAACAGACGGAAGCCATGGGCTCTGACCCCTCGGAATTCCTCGGTGTAAACCCTTTCCCTGCTACGTTGGAACTGCAGCTTAACTCGGATTATGCCAATCGTGATTCCCTTAAGTGGATCGCCGAAGAGCTGAAGAAGAACCCGCAGATTGCCGACGTCGCTTATCAGGTGGATCTGATGGACAGTGTGAACAGGAATCTTACAAAGTTGAACTTCCTGTTCTTGGCATTGGCGGTATTGCTGACGTTCGTGTCGTTCTCACTAATCAACAACACCGTGAAGCTGAGTGTCTACTCGCGCCGTTTCTCGATTCACACGATGAAGCTGGTAGGTGCCTCATGGGGCTTTATCCGCCGTCCATTCATGCACCAGGGCCTGATTGTCGGCGTCATTGCAGCTCTGATCGCTATTATTGTGCTTGGCTGCTGCGTCTATGGTCTCTATTATTATGAGCCCAATGTGATGACCGTGATTACATGGCGTGAACTGGTTGTTACGGCGGTTGCTGTGCTGCTGTTTGGCATCATCATCACGGCGGCCTGCTCTTACATCTCGGTGAATAAGTTCCTGCGCATGTCGGCAGGCGATCTTTATAAGATATAAAAGGCTTAAAAAGTAAAAAGTTGAAAAATGGATAAGAAGAATTTTGCATTCGACAAAGTGAATTATATATTGCTGGCCGTGAGTATGGTCGTTGTGGTCATCGGTTTTCTGCTGATGGTGGGGCCGAACTCGTCGGAGACGGCATTCGAGCCCGACATCTTCAGTGTGCGCCGCATCAAGGTGGCCCCAGTGGTATGTCTTATCGGTTTCGTGTCGATGATTTACGCTGTTGTAAGAAAACCAAAGAATTAAGATTGTATACCCATGGATTGGATTCAGACTGTTATTATAGCCATTATTGAGGGACTGACAGAATTCCTGCCTGTATCGTCTACAGGTCATATGATTATTGCCCAGAATCTGTTAGGCGTGCCTCAGGGCGATCCTTTTGTACATGCCTTTACGTTTATCATTCAGTTTGGTGCCATCCTGTCGGTGGTATGTCTCTATTGGAAGCGTTTCTTCCAGTTCGACAATACGCCAGACCCTATGGCCTTTACCTGGTGGCAAAAACTCAGGCACAAGTATTACTTCTATTGGCTCCTTATCGTGGGTGTCATCCCTGCTGTGGTCATTGGTCTGCTGGCCAAGAAGTCGGGCTTGCTCGACTGGCTGCTCGACAGTGTTGAGGTGGTGGCTATCATGCTGGTTGTCGGTGGTGTGTTCATGCTCTTCTGCGATAAACTTTTTAATAAGGGTAGTGAGGATAATAAGGTCGATGAGCGTCGTGCTTTCAAGATTGGTCTTTACCAGTGTATTTCTGTGATTCCTGGTGTGTCGCGATCTATGGCGACAATCGTTGGAGGAATGACTCAAGGACTTACTCGTAGGCGAGCTGCCAAGTTCTCGTTCTTCTTGGCTGTGCCAACTATGGCGGGAGCAACATTGCTCGATTTGCTCGATTTGTTGAAGGAAGATACGGCCTGGGCCACAAGTCATAACATCACCATGCTGCTTCTGGGCAGTGCCATTGCCTTCGTCGTGGCTCTGTTCGCTATGAAGTGGTTTGTCAATTACCTGACGAAGTACGGCTTCAAGGCATTTGGTATCTATCGTATTGTGGTAGGTAGTATTATCATTATACTGCTGCTCACGGGACATTCACTTGCAATGGTTGACTAATGAACTTTCAGGAAGGTGCTTTTATCTATATAAACAAGCCTTACCGAATGTCGAGTTTCGGTGCTTTGGCACATATCCGTTATGTGCTTTCCAAGCGTTTACATGTGAAGCGTGTGAAGATGGGGCATGCCGGAACGCTCGACCCTCTGGCTACAGGTGTGCTGATCCTGTGTACAGGCAAGGCCACCAAGCAGATTGAGTCGCTTCAGTTGCAGTCTAAGGAGTATACTGCTACCCTGCAGCTTGGAGCCACGACGCCGAGTTTTGACCGCGAACATAGTGTCGACTATACATATCCGACGAAACATATCACCCGCGAACTGATAGAGGCGACCCTGCCTCAGTTTGTCGGTAATATCATGCAGCGTCCTCCGCTCTATTCGGCTTGTATGGTGGCAGGCGACAGGGCATACGAACTGGCTCGTAAAGGGGTTGACATGGAACTGGCTGCAAAGCCTATCCGTATCGACGAGATAGAACTCACGTCGTTTGACCCCGTGCTGATGCAGATGTCTATTCGTGTGGCATGTGGAAAAGGCACATATATCCGTTCGCTGGCCCGCGATATCGGCGAGGCACTTGGCAGTGGAGCTTTCCTGACCGCTCTTTGTCGGACCAGGGTAGGTGATGTAAGGATAGAAGACTGTCTGACGTTTGATGAATTCCCTCAATGGTTAGAAAGAAATATTGATTAATATATATGAAGTTATCACAGTTCAAGTTTAAGCTCCCCGAGGAGCAGGTCGCAATGGAACCGACATATCATCGCGATGAGTGTCGGTTGATGGTGCTACACCGCAAGAGTGGTCGTATTGAAATGACTAAGAAGGATGAGAACGGCGAGGACCTCTTGGATAAGGATGGTAATCCCGTCTATCTCGATTTCCGTAACATCCTTGACTACTTTGACGAGGACGATACCTTTATCTTTAATGATACAAAGGTGTTCCCTGCTCGCCTCTATGGCACAAAAGAGAAGACAGACGCGAAGATTGAGGTTTTCCTGCTGAGAGAACTGAATCCGGAACTGCGCCTTTGGGATGTGCTTGTAGAACCGGCTCGTAAGATCCGTATTGGCAATAAGCTCTTCTTCGAAGACGACGGCCCTATGGTGGCTGAGGTCATCGACAACACGACGAGCCGTGGCCGTACGCTGCGTTTCCTCTACGACTGTCCTCACGACGAGTTCAAACGCGAGTTGTTTGCCTTGGGTGCTGCTCCGCTGCCCCGCTACATCATTGACAAGCGCGAGGCCACAGCCGAGGATATGGACAACTTCCAGACCATCTATGCTAAGAACGAGGGTGCTGTGACGGCTCCTGCCACAGGCCTGCACTTCAGCCGTGAGCTGTTGAAGCGTATGGAGATCAGAGGCATTAACTTCGCCTATATCACGCTTCACTGCGGATTGGGTAACTTCGATGCCATTGAAGTGGAAGACCTGACAAAGCACAAGATGTCGTCAGAGCAGATGTTCATCAGCAAGGAAGCCTGTGACTTGGTGAATAAGACCAAGCAGGAGGGCCACCGTGTTTGTTGTGTCGGTACGAGTACTGCCCGTGCTACAGAGACAGCAGTTGGCACCGATGGCATGCTGAAGGAGTTTGAGGGATGGACCAACAAGTTCATCTTCCCGCCTTATGACTTTGGCATGTGTAACGCATTGATTGGTAACTTCTATCATCCTGAGTCGACCATGATGATGTCTGAATGCTCCTTCGGTGGCTATGAGCTGGTTTACGAAGGTTATAAGAAGGCCGTCAAGAATGGCTATAAGTTCGGCTGTTATGGCGACGCCATGCTGATACTCGACGATTAATTTTGATTCTGAGGTGATGCATCAGGTCTATCTCGGATTAGGAAGTAATCAGGGCGATAGGGAGTCACAGATAGCCCGTGCCATAGAGCTCATCGGTGAGCGGGTGGGGCAAGTGCTCCGCCAGTCGTCGATTATCGAGACCAAGCCGTGGGGGTTCTTGTCGGGCAATCTGTTCCTCAATTGTGCCATTTACTGTGAGACGGAACTCATGCCGCGTAAACTCCTTGAGGTGACTAAGGACATTGAGCGCGAACTCGGCCGTCGGCATAAGGGCGGTGCCTATCGTGATCGCACCATCGATATCGACATCCTGCTCTACGACGATATCACTATCGACGAGCCCGACCTTCAGATTCCACATCCGCTGATGGAACAACGCGATTTCGTGATGATACCCCTTAATGAGATAAGAGATTCTAATAAATAAAAAATCCCGCCGATTGGCGGGACTTTTTTATTTGCGGAGACCTAAAGCCTTGATGATCGCACGATAACGATTGATGTCGTTGTTGTAGAGGTACTTCAGCAACTTACGACGCTTACCAACCAACATAGTCAGTGAACGAGCAGTGTTGTGGTCCTTGCGGTTCTTCTTCAGGTGCTCAGTCAGGTGAGAGATACGATAGCTGAAGAGAGCAATCTGAGCCTCAGCAGAACCAGTGTCCTGTGCGCTCTTGCCATACTGACCGAAGATCTCTTCCTTCTTTGCTTTGTCTAAATACATAATTGTAATGTGATTAATGTTGTTTGCAATAACATCTTTCCGACGCTTCATCCTACCTAATCACTAGTGGTTTACGTCGTCAAATGTTTCGGATTTTCCGAAATGCGGCTGCAAAGGTAATACATTTTTTACATTCTACCAAATTTTTTTGGTACGGATTACACGGATTAACGAAGATTTTGATGTTTTTTGGGTGTTAAAATGAAAAAATCCGTAAAATCCGTGTGATCCGTGCCTATTTTTTCGTAACTTTGCACCCGCAAAACAGTTTTATTTATATGCAGGATATCAGAAATATCGCAATTATTGCACATGTAGACCACGGAAAGACAACACTTGTGGACAAAATGATGCTGGCAGGCCATCTGTTCCGTGACGGACAGAATCTCAGCAATCAGGTGCTCGACGCAAATGACCTGGAGCGTGAGCGCGGCATAACCATCCTTTCTAAGAATGTATCTATTAATTGGAAAGGCGTGAAAATCAATATCATTGATACACCGGGACACTCAGACTTCGGTGGCGAGGTAGAGCGTGTCCTGAATATGGCAGACGGCTGTCTGCTGTTGGTCGACGCATTTGAGGGCCCGATGCCCCAGACGCGTTTCGTTTTGCAGAAGGCCCTTCAGATTGGCTTGAAACCCATTGTGGTTGTCAATAAGGTCGACAAGCCCAACTGCCGTCCTGAAGAAGTGTATGAGATGGTGTTCGACCTGATGTTCTCGCTGAATGCTACAGAAGATCAGCTGGATTTCCCTGTCGTTTACGGTTCAGCCAAGAATGGCTGGATGGGTGAAGACTGGAAGACCCCAACCGATAATATCACATATCTGCTCGATAAGATTATCGAGATGATTCCTGCTCCTAAGCAGATTGAGGGAACGCCTCAGATGCTGATTACGTCACTTGACTATTCAAGCTATCAGGGTCGTATTGCCGTAGGTCGTGTTCATCGCGGCCAGCTGAAGGACGGCATGCAGGTAACCATCGCCCATCGCGACGGAAGCATGGAGAAGACAAAGATCAAGGAACTGCATACCTTTGAAGGTATGGGCCATGTACACACAGACTCAGTGGACTGTGGTGATATCTGTGCCGTTATCGGACTTGAGAAGTTCGAGATTGGCGATACCATCTGCGATATTGAGAATCCTGAGCCCATGACGCCTATCGCCATCGACGAGCCAACCATGTCGATGCTCTTCATGATCAACGACTCTCCTTTCTTCGGTAAGGAAGGTAAGTTCGTCACCTCACGCCATATCAACGACCGTCTGGAGAAGGAACTCGAGAAGAACCTCGCCTTGCGTGTGGAGCCTTTCGAGGACTCTACCGATAAGTGGATCGTCTCAGGCCGTGGTGTGCTCCACCTTTCTGTGTTGGTAGAGACCATGCGTCGTGAGGGCTATGAGCTGCAGGTAGGTCAGCCTCAGGTAATCTATAAGGAGGTCGACGGCGTGAAGCACGAGCCTATTGAGGAGTTGACCATCAACGTGCCCGAGGAGTTCTCGTCGAAGATGATCGATATGGTCACCCGTCGTAAGGGTGAGATGACCTCGATGGAGAGTCAGGGCGAGCGTGTGAACATCGAGTTCGATATCCCCTCACGCGGTATTATCGGTCTGCGTACCAATGTGCTGACAGCCTCTCAGGGCGAGGCCATCATGGCCCACCGCTTCAAGGAGTATCAGCCTTACAAGGGTGAGATTGAGCGCCGTGTCAATGGCTCTATGATTTCGATGGATACTGGCAACGCCTTTGCCTACGCCATCGACAAACTGCAGGATCGCGGTAAGTTCTTCATCGACCCGGGTGAGGACGTCTATGCAGGACAGGTGGTAGGCGAGCATGTGCATGACAACGACCTCGTGGTCAACGTCTGCAAGGCCAAGCAGCTCACCAACGTCCGTGCCTCAGGTACCGACGACAAGGCCCGCATCATTCCTAAGACCGTGATGTCGCTGGAAGAGTGCCTTGAGTACATCAAGCAGGATGAGCTCGTCGAGGTGACACCCAAGTCGATGCGAATGCGTAAGACCATCCTCGACCACGATCAAAGAAAGAAAGCCAATAAGGTTTAAACATATCACATATCCCCAGCCAAATCGGCTGGGGATATGTTTTTTATATCTTTATCTATACTTCTCGTACTAATAATCTGTTGAAAAGTGGCATTCCTTTCACTTGTTCGGATATTTGTTCCCATAAGTTCCCATGTAGGGAACTGTCTGTTCCTCCCTTGGGAACAATCAGTTCCCACGTTGGGAACACACTGTTCCCCTTATCCCTTCTATTAGGGAACAACCGACAACCAGCAATATATATCCCATACGATATCCCCTTTTGATGAAAAACAACAAATAATCCTTCAAAAGTTATTATATGTCGATGATTATGTGTACCTTTGCAGATATGAAAACTAAAAACAATACTTTATCATCAACTCAACCGCAAGAAGCTTTCCGCGAGAAGGTCAGTCATTATCTGGTGTGTTTCATTGAGAGTTGCCCGCTTCGTGAGCAGTGCCTGCGCTGGCTGGTAGGACAATATGCCGACACCATGCCCTTGGCCTATAACGCCATCAATCCCCGCAATCCAAAGATTGGTGGAGAGGAGTGCGTGATGTTCCGCAAAGAGCAGCGTGTGGTGATGAAACGAGGACTGACACACCTGTATCTGGAGATGCCGGGACTGGTGGAACATCGCATCCGCCGCATGCTCATCGGCATGTGGGGCCATAAGAAATACTATGAAGTCCGCAAGGGCGACCGCTTCATCACTCCAGAGATGCAGAACGACGTAGAAACCGTCTGCCGCTACCACGGCTGGCAAGGCCCTATCGTCTACGACGGAGAAGAAGAATCCTGGCTGTGGTAACAGAATCTCCAGCCTTTGAAAGATATAGAAGGATTGCTGAAGATTTTTTATGCGTCGGCGAAGAGTTTGCCGTCGTCGAGGGTAATCTGGAGTTTGGTGTACTCCGAGTGAAAATCGTTCTTCAGACGATCGAGGTAGCGAGCGCACTCCCATTTGCACATGGGGAGGTCGT
>Ga0265298_10000577_pt1 | contig 54451 bp, 90 predicted proteins | sample AusTroGonzalo_MG_3_FD_193486 | JGI IMG/M metagenome (GOLD analysis project Ga0265298, IMG submission 193486) | Bovine rumen microbial communities from tropical cattle in Woodstock, Queensland, Australia - Gonzalo_01 | ecosystem: Host-associated > Mammals > Digestive system > Stomach > Rumen ... | reverse complement strand
GTCGACGAGCCCGCAAAAGATTTCTCGCGTCTCACAGTACCTTTTTCGGACGCGGTGCGCCTCCGAAATTATCTCTCAGGGACCGTCTGTCGGCGTGTGTGCCGCTCTCTCTGTGCATACATGGTTCTACCTGTCCGGCTCTTCCTGTCAACAGAGGGCGACACATGGGGTTCTAACGGCCGTACTTGTCGCGCTTCATGGTCTTCTCCCATTCGTCGAACTTGTCACGGCTCACTTTGTCCTTCGGACACGGGCGGCTACAGCCCTTGGCGCTGACATGGCAGATGCAGATGGTCTTCCCCTTGACGATGTTGATGTACACGGGGATCTTCTCGATGCATTCCATGTCTTCGCCTCCTCAGATTGTGGTGTAGATTTCTGCCTTGCTGTAGGTGTTGTTCCCGCGGATCATCATTTCGAGGAAGTCTTCGCGGGAGAAATCGGACAGTCGAAAGACCTCCTCCGGCTTCATGCCGAGCTGCTTCCCGATCTCGTCCACGGTCTTGCCTTCGTCCAGCAGGCGCTTGACGATGGCCTTCATGGGCTCCAACAGGTGTGTGCCTCGGGCGCGGTTATGCGTCACGGTGCCGTAGATGTCCTCGCTCTGGTCCTCATGTTTCACCTTCACGACCGGCACCTTTCCGTCGAGCATGGAGCGCAGCGGCTCCTCGCCGGCCACCGTCCAGCGGTGGAAGCCGTCGATGATGGTGTAGTCCGGGCGCACCACGATGGGGAGCGTCCAGCCGTTCGTGAGGATGGATTGTGTCAGCAGCTTCAGGTTCTCCCTGCTGACCTTGTTGGGGTTGTAGTCATTCGGCCTCAGCTTGTCCCGGTCCACCCACTCCAGCGTGGAGAGGGGCGCCGTCAGCTTTGCGTCGCTCATTCCGTCTCCACCTCCTTCCGGGCTGCATCCGCTTTCGCCTCATCGATATAGCGGCTGTAGATGATCTGGTAGAGAGCGCGGAAGGAGCGCATCTTCGGGTCGCCTTTGACCAGGGCCTCGTACATCTTCCGATAGTCCTGGTCTGTGGCGAAGACGCCGATCCTGATGAACAGGCCGCGGTATGCTTTCGCGACCTTCATCTTGTGCGGGGTGGTGAAATACCGGGGCATGTCGGAGAACATCTCCGTCAACAGCGCCTTGTAGTCCTTGGTGATCTCGTCGCCCTCGGCCTTGCGGCGCGCGCCGGTGCGCCTGCCGAACATCTCACTGTCCCAGTACAGGGCGGCGAGGTAGGCGTTGGGCTCGCGCCGGATGATGCGCTCCATGAGGTCGGGGTAATACTCGTTCATCTGCACCAGCGATTTCGCGGTGTCGATGGAGAAGAACTGCGAGACGCGCAGCTGGTTCCGGGGCGTCCCGGATTGCCAGAGATAAAGATAAATCTGCGGGATCTCCACATGCTCGTCCCGCAGATAGAGCCACACGTCGTTGGTGGTCCAGTCATAGATGGGGTACATCTGCCGCCTGCCGGTGATGCCCCGCGCGCCCATGTTCATCTTCGCCATGTATTGGAGGCGCTGGACGGATTCTGCCGCCCGGACGCCCGTCATGGTGATGCCGTCCATACACACGCGGGGCATGAAGCTCTGGTAGTTGTCCTTCCTCGGCTTCAAAAGCGGGTGCTCCGTGATGGCGAAGGGCGGCGGTTGCCGCACCCACACATCACGCTTTCGCTTATCCCAGCAGATGAAGGTCTCCTCCTCCGACAGCTCATTGAAGCAGTTGAAGTGCTTGACCTCCACGCAGTACCACTCGAATTTGGCGCCGGCATACATGAACTTCCGGCGCCAGTCTTTGACCGTCTGCTCGATGCAGGGGAAGATCGCCTCCTCGTCAACGAACTGCACGGTCAGCAGGGATGGATCGATTTCGCCGCGCTGAATCAGGTTGAGAGTCAGCTGTGCGAGAGCCAGGCTGTCCTTTCCTCCGCTGAAGGACATGTACACTGGCACACCATTGCGGAACGCATTGCGAATGCGATGCGTAGCGGCGGTTACTACATCCAGGTCGGATTGTATCCGCCTTACAGCCATACCTTCTCGCCGCAGTGTGGACAGACCACGAATTTGCGGATGGGCTCTCGCTCCGCATCCGCGGCGGCGCTTTCTGTTTCTTCCTCTCCGGCGCCTTCATCGGGAACACCGGAGGCCATAAGCAGGTCCTTCCGCTCTCTGGCGGCTTTGATCTCCTCGATCTCGCTGTCATCGAGCGTCCCGTACTCCTGCAGCTTCTCGCTGACCTCTCCGGCCTGCGAGACCATGCTGCGGAGCAGGCCTTCATCGAAGCCCGGAATATCCAGATCGTCCTTCAGCTCCTCCAGGAAGATATCGAAGGATTCCAGATCGTCCACGCCGAGGCCGTAGATCTTGTTGTCGGCCAGCATGAGCTTTTTCTTCTGATTCTCGGTGAGGCCCTCCATCTTGAGGACGTCGCCTTCCTCCCAGCCCATGCGGAGCAGCGTCTCATGCAGGCCGTTGCCCGCGAGAATGGTCAGTTCCTCATCGACCACGATGGGGCGAATCTGGCCGAACATCCTCACGCTGCGCTCCAGCTCTACGAGCTGCTTTTCCGTATGCATACGGACATTCCGCTCCGGCCTTTTCAGGTCCGCGAGCTTCATTTTTACGACATTCATTTTCCGGCCTCCTCCAGGTACGCCCTCGCTCCGGGAATGAGCTCAGCGGCGGTTATAACTATCGTCTTATCGATGTTATAGACCTCCGCCCATCCGTTACCCTCTCCGCCCGTCCATTGGCGTGCAGGCCACGGATGCGTCCCGCACAGGTAGCCGTTGGGCCAGCCGTAGATCGGCGGCAGCGGGAGCTTGTGGTAGTGGATATAGGCCAGAAGATGCTCATGCGACCAGTCGGCCAGCGGGGAGAAGCGCGTCACGCCCTTGCCATCGGTGTAGATGTTCGTTTTGCGGCCGACATAATTGCCGTCCGCGCGGCGCCGGCCGAGGATGATCATATCCAGATCGTGCGCCTTGAAGTATTCGCGCTGCGCCCGGTGCTGCACGATAGAGAACCATCGGGCGGCGGTCTGGCTGTCCTGCGGGAACAGCATTTCGGGGTGCTGCGCCAGCCATTCGAGGTCCTGGCCGGTATTGATGACCTCGCATTTCTTCGGCTTGTGCTTCTCGATCCACGCCATGAAGGCGGGGTATTCCAGATTGCAGACGCCGATCATGCAGTCTTTCACTCCGGCCAGCTCGCACATTTTTCCGAGGACGATGCTGTCCTTGCCACCGCTCCACGCATAGGCAGCGTTTTTCCCGGTGGTCTTCGCCCGGATGTCCTCGACGGTCCGCGCGGCCAGCTCCTCGATCTCGTCTTTGCTCACGGCGCTCTCGATGTCGGCCATGGCCGCGATCCAGGCATCGTTTTTGATGTTCTGCTTTCGCCCTAACATGCCGACGCCTCCTTTCTGGAGAGCGCCAGCGCCACCGCGCCGGAGATCAACACGGTCAGCAGACTGCCGACAGTCTTCCATGTCGCCAGCCCGTTGATGTTGCCATAGGCGAAGATCGGCAGGCCGATGAAGAACGAGGCCAGAACGCCGATAAAGACGCCCTTGCCCGTCAGCTTCTTCCCAGAGAGGGTGAGAGCTGTCGGCAGGAGCGTCGTTGCCCGAAGGGTGCAGTAGAACAGGAAGAGGTGCGTCACGGTCATGCCGGGGATGTTTGCGATGCCGATGCCCAGCGCCAGCAGAACGATCATGCTCAGCTTGGCCGTCTTGACGCTGCAGCCGAAGTCGCTGGTCAGCGACGCCACCGCGCAAAGGTTGCTGTCCACGGTGGAGAGCAGGCCGGACACGACCATGAAGAGGAAGGGCAGCATCACCCACGACGGGAACAGGTTTCCGATCAACTCGAAATTGACCTGCCCGGCGTTGTTCGCCACATAGCCGGAGCCCGCGGCGATATAGCCGAGGATGCCCATAGAGAGAGGAACGACGGCGAACATGACCGCGCCCAGGGCGAAGGCCTTGCCGATCTTCCCCTCTTTGACGGAGAAGGCGCGCTGCCAGAAGCACTGATCACCGAAGGGGCCGGCAATCAGACCGATGGCTGTGGGGATGCCGAAGGAGAGCAGGACATTGATGCCGTTGCTGTCGAAGAGCTTGGTGTACGCCCCCGAAATGCCCCCGAGCCCTGCCAAGAAGTTGGCCTCTCCATTCTTCATTGACAGAGCCCAGGGCACAAAGAGGAGACACGCAGCCAGCATGAGAACCATCTGCAGGCCGTCCGTCATTACCGACGCTTTGATGCCGGAGAACTGCGAATAAGAGAACGCGATGATCGCGAGGATGATTGTGACGATCCAGAACGGGATGCCGGTCATGGCTGCGAGTATCTTCCCTCCGGCCAGCAGCTGCACGCCGGTGGAGAGGATCGCCAGCAGGGAGAGCTGGCCGAGATACACGGTCCTGACCTTCTCGGATTGATAGGTGGTCGCCATGTAGTTTGACAGGGTAATGCCCTGCGGCATCTTCTGCCGGATTTTCTTTGCGAACGGGATGAAGAGCAGCAGACAGGCGACATTCGGCACCAGGAACCAGAACAGGCCGGGGATGCCGTTCGAATATGCCTTTTCTGCCGACGTGAACAGCGCCGGAGCCCAGATCCATGTCGCCGCGATGCTCATGGCCGCGACCACGGTCCCCAGGTTTCGGTCTGCCACATGGAAGTTTTCAGCGTTCTTTGAACGCTTCGTGAGTATCGCCGTCGCCCCAAGCATCAGGGCTGCATAGACGATAAGCACAACGATACCTTGCATTTTTATATCCTCCATTCAAATTGTGCCGCTGGCGAGGCGGTCATGTGTCTGGAGGAGCGGGCAGCGTCTGTGCCTCCTTTCCCGAAAAATAGAAGCCCCGCACCTTCCGGCACGGGGCTCCCTGCTATGATTAAGATTTTACAGCGTAGATTGTATCAGACCGCCCTTTGAACTGTCAATGAACGATTTTTGAAACGGTTTCCTTTCATTCATTGAGCAAAAGCTTTATGACAATATCTATCAAAGCATCGGCCTGATCGTGACCTCCGTCCGAGGCCGGTCTTTGTCATACAGAACCCGGCTCCCGTCGTGGGAAACGATGATCTTGCTGTTGTCATCGGCCAGCAGTCCGTAGAAGACCATGACATCATCGATGGCCTCTTCCAGGTTGGTGAGATCCACGTCCCGGCGCGTCGGCATGTAGAACAGGCACACGACCTCGCAGGGATAACTGATCTTCCTGCCGCGGTGCGGGATGAAATACCCCGCGTCCTTCTGGTACTGCTCGAAGGCCGCGCTCGGCATGATCTTCTGGAAGCTGCCTTTCTTGGTGCGGATGGTGATGATGCGCTGGGAGTTCTTCTTCGTGACCGGGGCCAGCGGCACCGTGAACTTAATCGTCAGCATCGAGGTAATTCCTCCCGAACTCGCTGATGAACTGTTCCACCGTCCAGCCCTGCTCTTTCATGGCCTTCCGCTGTCCGTACTCATGTACCCGCTGCATACTGTCCGCGTTGTTATGGACCGCCTCCGGGCCGAAGATGTGACAGCGGTGGTGGCAGAGCAGAACCACAAGGCCGTACTTCTCTGATTTCTTCCGGTATGGGCCTCCGAAGATGTGATGATGGTCGAGCGGATCGGCGGCGCCGTTCCGGCCGCAGAGAAAGCAGTATGTCATTCTTCCGTCCTCAACATTCCGACGTCGAAACCGGAGTTGATGAACTTCATGGTCAGGTCATGCCGGATTGCATTGCCGAGGCGCTGGTATATGATCTCCATGTCCTTCTCGGTGAAGCTCGTTTCGAGGAATGCGTTGATGCCGTCAAGGATGAATTCGTGGAGCTTGCGGTTCCTCCACTCCTGGTAATATGGCTGCGTCTTGAATGCAGCTCGAGAGAGCCATTCAATCACTTTGGCTTCGATGTCCTCCGGCGTCTCACAATCCCCTAGGAGGAAATACTGATTCGTCCGCTCGTGTGCGATGAATTCGTCCCGGTCATTGATGAAGCTGCCTTCAAACGATGCCAAGAGCGCCCTTCTGGCATCCTCCATGTCAGCCGCAGTTTGAGCCGATGTATCCGCCTTCGCGTACTTCGGTTTACTGGCCGGGCATTCGTTACAAGGCAACATTTCATACGGGCCGCAGCCGCCTTTTCTGTAACATGTCATTCTTCCGTCTCCTCAGAAATAGATGCAGTCCTCGTGGATGCGCTTGATCAGACTCGGATCATGGCATGCGCCCCAAGGCTCCCAGTCGTACTTGTCCGTCACGTCGCCGGTGATGTCGTACACACGGCCGTCGATCTCGCAGCCGAAGTGATTGTCCGCGTAGGCGATCATAATGATCGCATCCTCGAACTTGAAGCGGGTGTTCAGAATGGCAGCGAACCAGTAGCAACAGCCGCGCGTGAAGCACTCGATCACTTCCTGCCGGTAGTCGTTGCCGTCCGTGCTGAATCTCCCGATGAAGCCCAGCACGTCCCGCACAAGCTCATCGTGTCTGTCGGTTGTTCTCGTCATTGTCATATCCTTTCTCCTCAAAGAGGCAGTCCGGGCAGACGTCCTCCCATTCTCCGTCTACCTTTCGGCTTTCCCAGCCCGCCGCCTGCTTCGCTCGTCTGGCGTCTTCCCAGCGCTCCTCTCCGGGAAGGCGCGCACCGCAGCAGTCGCAGACGGCGGTGTAGTATCGGTAATACTTTTCAATGCTCACGCTTCGGCTCCTCCTCGTCCGGCTGGCTCCGCACCACGACCTCGCGGGTGGTAAACCGCTTCCCGCAGTCGAAGCATTTGTACCGCCTGTGCCTGACCGTGTATTGCTGTCGGGAATCCACCACGCGGGTCTGCTCGCTTCCGCAGTTGGGACATATCATCACAGCACCTCCACATAGCACCAGCTCTGCGGCGGTTTCCGAAGGACACGCGCCGCATTGCCGCAGATTTCATCGTGAGCGTCGAACATGGCGCAGCTCTCACAATAGAGCTCATTCGGGCAGGCCTTTTTGAATGCTGTGATCGGCAGCGGTCTGTCATATACGACCACATCCGAGAGCCGGATGCCCGATATGCCTTTGCCTTTCCGGTACTCGACCAGCTCCTGCATCGTGAGGCACATTTCCGCGAGGTATCCGTCCTCCGGTATAAAGCCGGCGCCATGACGCTGCACCTTTGTAACGGTTACCCCGCCGACAACAGCCCCTCGCCCTTTGAAAATCAGATGACCGTCCTCGTCCATCCAGGGCGTATCTGTCCTCCCTTGCGTCTCATAGATGTACGCCTTGTATGGTGTCGGCAGCGCCGGAGGATGCAAGCGGACCTCCACGAGTTTCCGGCCGGAAAAGATATTCTCCACATGGCGCGGCTGAATACTGAACATCACACCAGTCATCAATCGAAGCCCTCCAGCAGCTCGGCGCGCTCCCGCGCCGCTTTCTTTTCTTCCTCCGACACCGGCACTTCCTTGAAGATCACCATGCCGCATTCGGAGCAGTGCCACAGGCCGGGGATGGTCCGGCGGGTGTTCCGATATTGTGACAAGCGAACGGACACCGGATCGAATCGTGTTACTTTGTGGCACAGCAGGCACCATTCATCCATCTTGCACCTCCGGGAGATCAGGCAGCGGCATCCAGTGGGACACCTGCACCCGCGCAAACGGGAACTCTTCAAGCGTCCACTCTTTTCGCTCCGGGTCATAGAACACCATGGCAATCGCGTTCTTGAGCTTTACACCTCGGCTGGTTCCGGTCGCCACGCCGAGCACCCAGTCTCCGTCTTCCGGCTTCGGCAGGGCCTCCTCGACGCTGATCCACGCCTTGGCCATGATCTCCGCAGCCGTCATCGGTTCGTCATCGTGATTGACCGGGAGCACGTCTTCCTCGCGGTAATATCTTTGTTCTCGCATGGCCGCTCCTTTCAGTCCTCGGCCAGCAGGCCGCTGAGGTTCTTCTCGTCCGGCTCGTCCTTCAGCAGCAGCTCGGCCAGCCCTTTCAGCTTCGGCTCCAGCTTCTTCTGCCGCTCCCGGATCGCCGCCAGCTCGGCCTCGCTGGCACGGATCGTCTTCTCCCGGAACTTGTGCTGCCGCGCCAGCCGGATCTTCCTCTGGATGGCGATGCTCTCCGCGGTCAGCTTCTGCATCTCCTCGTCGGCGGCATAAGCGACATACTTGGCCCCACAGGACGGGCAGGTGAAATACTGTATTTCCAGCCCCGCTATCTTCGTGACGGTGATGTCCTCCGGCTCGATGCTGAACTCGTCCAGGCAGTTATTGCAGGTCGTTGTCATTCGTCTGTTACCTCCTCAATCCATTGATTGACAACGCAATCCCGGCAAAATGCGGAGCTGCATTGCTCAAAAAACGGGCAGTCCTTTTCGACGCTCTCAGCGACCATGGCCTTGATAATCCCCTCGAAATCCGGGAGGTTATGTCGGCGGCTCGGCTTGATGACATCCAGAGCCTGCCGCAGATATCCGGCTGCATCCCAATCTCCGAAAACGTCCGCCGGGCCGTCCTGCTCCATACCGTCATCAGTGAACTTTATCCTGCCGACGATGACGCATCCGCCTTTCGGATCTGGCTCGAACTGCGCCTTTGTCTCCTTGATGATGTTGCCGTCCTTGTCCCGCTCCACCTGTCCCAGGGTGCAAGTACCAACAGCCATAAACAGCGCACTCATCCTACATCCTCCATTTCAGCCCTCAGACTTTCCTTGATGTAGTAGTCAAGGCCGACCTTCTGGCAAAGCGCCTCTGCTTCCAGTCCGAACGCCTTCCAGTCGATGTCCGAATGATAGTAGTTCAGTTTTCCGATCTTCACTTTATCGAACCACGGGAAGCCGTATCGGATGCAGATCAGAACCCACGAAGCGCTCAGCACGGGCTCAAACGATACCCATGTCTTAATCCCTCGTGCCTTTGCCTCTTGAAGGTGCCTGATGCCGTTGCATTCAGCCGGTTTCCACCTGGTAGCGCCACCATCCAATGTGACGCCATACCAATCGTCGCCGTCCAGCAAATCGAAATCCCGCCTGCCATCGCCCTTGGTGAGTATCTGAACATGGTTCCCGCTTTCTTTGATGACCTTGATAACCTCGCGGGTGGTCGTGCTGTCATAGTCAGTCGGGTACGGGTCGCAGGTAAAGCACAAGTGGATAAGCTTATCCCTTACGCCTTCGCGCTCGATCTGCTTCCGCAGCGCCTCCACAATGCCAGGGCGGGGCTCCACACGGCTGTGGAACTCCTCCCGGTCGCGGTGCAGCACATTCGGTGCAAAGCAGTAATAGCAGCGGTGCGGACACCCGGTATAGATGTTCACGGCATAGTCGCCGTACTCCTTGGCCTTGCCTCTCGGCTCATAAAGTGGTTTCATCGGCTCCCTCCTCGCAGCGGCTCTCAATCTCATGCATCAGGGCGAGGACACCGCGGACCTGCTCACGGAAATCGACCGAATCAAACTCCGCATCGTCGCCGGCATCCGACGCTTTCAGCAGCTCGTCGATAACCTGCACCGCAGCGATGCGCGTCAGCAGCGGCACGGCCACCCTTGCGGAGACGGTCTCTTCTTCGTCTGGCGCTTGCTGCGCAGCCGGAGTTTCCTGTTTTTCTTCCGGCGCAGCGGGTACCGGATCCTCTTTCGGCAGGGCCTTCCGCTTCGCCTTTTTCACTCCCGGAGCGGAGCAGTTGCCGGGCAGCTTCTCTCCCTGCTCGATCAGAATTTCCTTGATCTTGGCCGTGTCACACTGGTTAAGGTCAGCGAGGATATGGATCTGCTTCAATTTGCTTTTCGCCTGCCGATAGTCGGCAGCAATTTCAACGGGTGTCATTGTCATCGGTATTTCCTCCATTCATTTTCATGTACCGTTCCCAGCACCATTCGCAGCCATGGAGCTCGATGAGGCCACACTGGATATATCCGTCCGGCCACTTCTGTATGTTCTCGCCGAAGCAGGTGAGCACCACCGGCTTCTGGTATTTGACATACTCTGGGCACTCGGTCACAGGATAAAAGGATCCCCCTCGGCACCAGTGGGCTTGTTCTCCTGGCTCGTTCCACTTGGTCCAGAGCCTGCGCTCCGGCCCCGGATACGGATTGTTCTTCGCTCGGTGGTCATCCCAGCATTCTCCGTATGGGCAGCGGGAACTCCACCACTTCATGCAGTCCCGGCAGATGCACCGGTCGCAGCTCATCGCTTTGCCTCCGGTGACAGAAGATCACAGCGCAGATGATACGGTCGCTCGCCGCAAGTCCAGAACGCCCGATCCACATACTCCGTCCCGCACGTCCAATAGGTCACCTGCATCTTGAGGAGCTTTATGGGGATGTTCTTCATTACCTGGCCGAACTCGCAGCTTGATGCTCCGGCATCCCGCACATGAACGGGCTTCTGTATGATGTGTACGGTCGGATCCGGCTCACCTGCTCTGCGATAGTCGCCTGGGTAATACTCCGCTCTGGAGCCAATGCGGTACTCGCTCACCCGCTCGTATTCGCTATGCTTCGTCCCCCGCACCGTCGCCGTGATCAGGCCGATATGACCGCAGGTCTCCACCAATTCAGAGAGCGTCATCGTCTTCTCCTTTCAGCAGCTTGTCCACGCGCTGCCGGAGGTCTTCCCGCTCCTCCGGCGTGATCTCGTCATACGGCTTTCCATAGAGGCGCTGCGTGAGGTTGTCGAGGATCTCCTGCTTGGTCATTCCGCTGGCGCCTCCTTCCCACATTTCCCGTCCGCGATCATCTGGCGGTACTCCATGATCATTTCCCGCCATTTCGGGTGGATGTTGCCCTCGGCCAGATAGGCGTCGATCAGGCGCAGCTTCTCGCCCTGGGCGTCAACGATGCGGCCTATCTCCTCGGCCTCTTTCAAGGCATCGCTCCGGCTCTGGCCGTCCCGGATGCCGACCATGATGGAGGGCGGCGTCGGCTGCTCCGTATAGGTGCAGCGCCAGAGGTGAAGGCAGTGCTCCATGTTGTTCACATACTGGTCTTTGGCCGGGTGGAACTGAACAGCAACCTCATCATCCCGGAAGAACATATCCTTTATGCGGCACATGTCCTCCCAGGTCGGCATATAGCTCCGCTTATACGGATTGACGCTGACATGCTCCCAGCCGGCGCCGTGGCTCCAGATGACGGTGCCGCGGAGCTTGCCGAGATCGACCATGCCGTTCCCTCCGTCCCAGGCCGTCTTGCTGATGAGCAGCCGGGGCGTCTCCTGCAGCTCTGCAATAGTTTTCATGTCTGCTCCTTTCAGTGGCGTTTCACGCCGTCGATGCCGAACATATAGGCAGCGATGCGCTCCGCCGCTATGTCGATGTCCTTGTAGATGGTGCGATCCACCACGTTCTCCTCTTTGGCCAACGCCTGAATGGTGGCGGGGCGTTCTCCCGGGGCGAGGTCCCTGATGTAGAGCTCATTCACCACGCGCCACCGGCGCTGATCCTCGTCGGTGCCGAGCGTAAAGCAGAAGTTCTGAAAGAGCTTCATCATCAGCTCGATGTGCTTGACGATGGTGGCGGTCCGCGCCGCGGAGAGCTTGATGCTCTCCACGAACGCGGAGCTGTCCCTGCCCGGCATCATCAGGTCTGCGATAATCTCCTCCGGCGTGATGATCTCGTCGATCTCGAAAACCGCGTTCTCTGCGTGAGCCCGGAATATCCGATAGTTCCGCAGCAGGAGCTTGGTATTGCGGAGGCGACGGTCGGCCATGTCGCGCCGGTCGCGCTGCCGCTCTTTCTCCAGCGTTTCCATAGCCGCCTTGGCTCCGGCCTCGGCCGCGAGCTTCACGATCTCCTGAGAACTCAACTTATCGCTCATAGTTCTACCTCCGCTATTTTCGTTTTCTCTCCGTGCTGAGCATCGGCCCGATCGGCGAGGTCAGAACCTCGTCGTTGCCGAAGACCTCCCAGCGCAGGGAGTAATACTGCCGGTTCTCCGCAATCAGATCGCGGTCGCGGTGCGCGTCTTCCTTGGTCTTGCTGCAGATGAAGGTCCGGCAGATATACGGTCTCGCTTGGTATGCCTCGCACTTCTTCGTCTGCTGGTTTCGGAACGGGCAGGTCAGATCGACGGAATGCCAGTCCCAGAACGGCGCTTGCCGGTGTTCTTTCAGCTTGTGCTTCGCCGCGTACTGTTTCAGCCGGAGCAGCTCCCCCTTGGTGAGGGGGAGCGTTTCGGTGCAGCACTCGCCGCAGTTGGAACACTGGCCGTCTATGCAGTTACAACCGTATTTGTCGCCGTCCTTGAGCAGTTCTGCATAGTTGCCATAGTGGGACATCACTCGGCCTCCGAGGGCTGGAGAAGGGCGTGTGTGCCGTTCATCATTTCGGCTTCCTCGTCGGAGATCTCATAGCCGAGCTTCGTCAGCAGCACATAGAGCCGGTCAAGATCGTCGTTCGGCTCGTAGGCGCATTCATCCACCTGCGTGTCCCGGTTCCACTGCCTCTTCCAGTAGCCCTCGCAGCAATCGTCCACCATGGAGTAGATGCAGAAGAACATGCCTTTCTCCGGCGTGTCCCACACCTTCGGCTCCAGCTCCTTGTGAAGATCGTCATAGTCGATGTCATCCTCAAGGTCGAGGTCGAAGCAGATGCCGAGCGCATCCGGGTCCGGCTCGTCGCGGTGGTATCCGCCATCCCCGATGATCTGCCGCACGGAGAAGGCGGCGACGTCGGCGAAATGCTTCTTGACCACGGTCTGGCTCAGGCCGGAGACGAACTCGCTGCGGAGATTGAAATGCCGCTCGGTTATCTCCCGGAGCTCGGCGACAACGCGCTCCTGCGCTGCGCGCCGCTCTTCCCGCGCCAGCTCCTCGGCGGTCTTCACGCGCTCCGTCCGCGTCCGGTAAAGGTCGATCTCCGATTTCGAGCGCAGATAGAAGTATTTGACCGTATCCGCATCGGCGGGGCGCTCCACCTCCCGGCTCATGTTCCAGCGGTGGAAGTTGCAGGTATAGTCCATGGGCACGGCCTCGCCGTCCACCTTACCCCGCTCCTCGACCTTGATGGCGAACTTGGAGAGCTCGGCCTCCCACTCGTCGAGGCGCTTCCTGAGCTTCTCCTCGTCGATGGCGGCACTGAGCTTGTTCTTGAAGTTGGCCGTGCCGATGGCGTCAAGCACATCATTTTTCAGCTGAGGGTCCTCGATCTTGTCCAGCTCCAGGTAGTCGCTGAGGGTGGCGCCTCTGGCCTCGGCCTTTCGGAACTTCTCCTGATCCAGCTCCAGCAGCTTCACGCGGCGCCGGATGGTGGAGGCAGAGAAACCGGAATCCCTGGCGATGGTGTCCACCGTCTCGCCCATGTCGAGCATGAGCTGGAAGCCCTGGGCCTGCTCATAGGTCGTGAGGTCGGACCGCTGCATGTTCTCCATTAGCATGGTCCTGAGCTGCTGCTGCGGTGTCATTTCCACTACCACACAGGGGAGCTTGTCCAGGCCGGCCAGCTTCGCAGCCGCCAGGCGGCGGTGGCCGATGATCACCGTGTAGGTGTACTGCTGCGGCGTGGTGTTCGGGATCGGCTTCGGCACCACGGTCAGGTTCTGCAGAACGCCGTTTGCCTTAATGCTCTCTGCCAGCTCTTCCAGGTCGCCGAGGTCCTTGCGCGGATTGTCCGGATGGGGCGTGAGCTGGGTCGTAAAGATGTACTCGATTTGGTTGCTCATGATTTGCTCCTTTCACGATGTCTGTGTTTCTTCGGTTTGACCGGGCGGCTCAGGATGATGCCGATGACATAGGTGGCCGCGATCGCCGCGCTCAATACCGCATACGCAGCGACGATGAATGCCGCGCCTATCAAGAATCCCATCATTCCGCACCTCCTAAAAGAAAGTGAGCTGCCCGGTTTTCGTCTCCGCCAGCTCCACGGCCGGCGGCTCTTCGATTTGTTTCTCCGGCTGCGGCATCGCAGCCGTCATGCTGTCGATCAGGAAGAACTGGCGCCGGTAGTGCCATTCCTCCCGGAAGTAGAAGGGCGTGTACCACACCTGTCCGTTGTCGCGGGGAATCAGCCCTCTGGGATCGTAGCTTGTGGACGGATGGGTAAGCGTGTTGTCGATGACCACATACCCGGCGCAGCCGAGAAGGCTCAGCTGGATGTAGCACATGCAGCCCACCACGAAATCGATGTCCTGGGCGATGAACAGCACCGAGGTCTGATAGTTGATCTTCTGCGCCATGCACTCGTTGGCGAACGCGACCAGCAGCGCGCCGGCGCCACAGGCCGGGTCATTGACGGATATCCAGTGTTCGCGCTCGATGCGTCCCTGGATGTTCGGCTCCGTGATCTTCGCCATCATTGTGCATACGTCGTATGGCGTGAAGAACTGGCCGTTGTGCTCGTTGCTGAGGTCGAGCGCCATGAAGAGCTCGCCGAGGAAATCCTGATTCGGGTTTTCTTCCAGACCCATCACGATCTCCGAGAACATCCGGGAGCAGCATTCGATTTCCCGCTTGTTGTATTTTCCGGCGATCTGGAGATAGGTCTTTTCCCGCTCCTCCGCGTGAACGCGGTCCACGGTGTTTGAAATGCTGATGGCGATCAGCGTCATAAAGTCGGACCACACCGTCCAGCGATTGTGTCGGTAGCACGCCTCGTCGAAGATCTTGACCAGCTCCTTCTGCTTCTGGTCAATGTGGCGTGGAACCTTGGCCATGTCACCGCATGTAGCCGCCCTTGTATGCTGCCAGCCCGAACACGACCAGGCAGACGCCGGCGAGGATCATCCCTCTGGCGAGCGGAAGCGTCCCGCACTCCACGCCGCCGACGCATCCGAACATAAGGAACAGGGAAATCGCAGAGACCCAGCCGCAGATGCGGCGCTTCGTTCTGATTTTCATGTCATCCACTCCTTGTACGGATCAGGCAGCGACCAGTCCCAGGTCACGCCTCCTTGGTATTGATTGCGGAAATAGTTCTCGCGGCCGTCTCCCCAAAACCAGAGGTAGTCTGCCGGTATCGTTCTGCCGACATCCTCCTCGCCGCATTTCTCGGACCACCACCGCTGGCCGACGTCACGCGCCAGCGTCAGCGCCCAGTCCGGGGCCTCGATGCCGTAATGCCAGGCGTACTGATACGGGGCCTTGATGATCTGCTCCAGGTTGTCACCATATCCCGCGTCCAGCCGCCCGAAGGCCGTCCATGCCACGGCAGCAATCCGGGCGTATGGAGACACGCCCCACTTTTCGCCGCCCTGCTTGACGATGAGCGCCTCGCAGGTCATAAGCTCGGCCAGCAGACGGTATTCTTCTTCTGTCAGCGGGCAGGGGTCTGGCTCCGGCTCCGGCTCCGGGGTAGGTTCCGGCGTCGGTTCGGGTGTCGGCTCTGGCGTCGGCACCGGCGTGGGGATCGGCGTCGGCTCTGGTGTCGTGGAAGGTGTTTCTGTCGGCGCCGGCTGTTCGGTTATGTACGCCGCCTCCACTTCCTGAGGAAGCGACCGCCCGGCAGCGCCGGAGCAGCTGACCACGGCCATGAGCGCCAGTGTTGCGATCAGAAGTAATCTTTTCATTTCTCGTTCCTTTCCAGGTCGTAGTCCTCCGCGTTGTCGAGGGATTCGATGCCGCGCTGGTACAGTCTGGCCAGAACGCCGTCTATGTACTTCCAGTCTCCGGGCTTTCCGGCATTCATGGCCTGCTCGAAGGCATACATCAGCAGCCGCTTCCTCTCCTTCGGGAAGATCACGCTGTATTCTCCGGCCTCGTCCTTCACGTGCTCGTAGGTGGCGAAAAAGACCTTGGTGGTGTCCGCTTTGGTCGGTTCCCGCGTCGTAAACCGGGAGAAGATCGCCGAGGTCAGAGCTGCAGCTACGCTGACGTCATCATCCGAAACCCCGAAGAATGCGGTCGGTTCCAACTGACGGTCGAGCAGATACTCGTCAACCTCGCTCTCCGCGGCCTCGCGCGCGCCCGTACCACCATCACCAGAGAAATCTTTAATCTTTTCTTTTCTATCCTTACCTTGACTAACCTCTCCTGACCTATCCTCTCCTAACCTTACCTGTGGTTCCGTTTTGGTTCCATTTTGGAGACATTCTGTAGCCATGGAGGTATCGGCGGGAGAAGAGGGCGGGAGCTTGTCCGCCTCGATGGGCGGCGGGGGAAGCAGCGGGTGGTCGGTGTAGACGCCGTTCTTCTTGACGTAGAGCTGGCGTTTCTCCTCCTGGTAGAGCGTCGGCGTGTATCTGTCGCCCTTGATGTAGTTGTTGATGCGCCAGTGCTTGATCACGACCACGCCGCTGTCGAAGGCAAGAATAAACCGCTTCATCAGCAGGATCTTCATGTCATCGTCAGCAGCCCCGACGAGCTTTTGCACTCGCCGGGCGTTGCTGACGAAACCGTCATCATCGGCATTCATGCCGAGGTGGAAGTAAAGAGCCTGCGCAGAAAGCGGCATCTCGATGAAAGCGTCGGTATTGACGATCTTGAGCGAGAACATTCTGCGCTGTGCCATTCATCCCACTCCTCTGTCAGAACGGCAGTTCGCCGTCCACATCATTCAGTTCGGAGAACCCTGCTCCGGATGCGCCGTAGGGCTCCGGCTCCGTGGCCGGCGCTGCGCCCTGGCCGTCCTTCTTGCTGTCGCCGAAGTACATGTTATCGACCACGACCTCCGCGCTCCGGCGCTTGTTGCCGTCCCGGTCGGTCCAGTCGCGGAGCTGCAGCCGTCCGGACACGACGGCCATGCGCCCCTTGGCGAAATACTTGGAGGCGAACTCGGCGGTGGACCGCCAGGCCACACAGTCGATGAAGTCCGTCTGCTTCTCCGCGCCGTCCCGACCGGAGAAGTCCCGGTCCACCGCCAGCGTGAAGCTGGCCACCGGCGTCTGGCTCTGGGTGTACCTGAGCTCCGGGTCGCGCGTCAGCCGCCCCATCAGGTCAATGTGATTAAGCACCCTCTTCATCCTCCTTCTTGGAGATAGGGACGGTTATAACCGTGCTTATGGCGGCGTCAGCGACCCTCACCATATCGTCCAGCCGGTAACTGCCCTCATTCCTCTGGTAGATGATGATCGCCTCCAGAAGTGCGCGGCTCATGACCAGCTCCTTGTACTCCTCGGCGGTGATCGTGACCGTGCCGGTCATGGCGACGATGAGGTTCTTTTCCTCGTTCATTTGAAATGCTCCTTTCTGCTGCATATATCGATGACGGCCTTACACTCGGCAACATCGAACATGCCGATGTGTGTTTTCTTGTAGGGGATGCCCATCTGCTGGGAGAGCCATTGATAGGCGGCATCCCGGTCTCCCTTGAACCTGCCGTACTTCCAGAGCGGGTCAAATGCTTCGTGGGCGAGGTTCTTCCAGTGTCGGAGCTCGGCGTTGGCCAGACGGCCGAGGGGCTTGATGCTGCCGCGGTGACAGCCCACCCAGGCGAGGTCTTTCCGGCAGATCCAGACCTTATGGCCGTAGCTCTTGCCATAGACCTCTTTGCTGTCTACCAGCTCCGCAGGCTGGTGGCAGTAGGGGCAGATCACTTTCACGGGCTCCATTCCTCCTTGTATCTGGCGATTTGCTCCGGCGTGTCCGTATCGATGCCGAGGGCTCGCGCCTCTTGGACCGCGCCGTCGATCAGGCGGGACATCTCCTTGCTGTCCATCAGGTGCGTCCGCTTGTAGAACAGGTAGCACTTATAGGGCTTTCCCTCCAGCTCCATGCTCTTATAGCAGCGGGTGTAGGGGTAGAACTCATCGATGTCCGCGGATTCCGGGAGCATCGCTCCGAGGACATTGCCGTCCTCGTCCTTTGCCAGAGCGCCATACTGCACGACCAGGTTCCGCTTGGCCTCGTCATCGCTGAGGTTTAAGGCCTCAGCGATCTTGTTGACGAGGACGTGGAAATAGGCGTTGGCATCCTTGCTCCTGGGCTCCCGCCATTTCTTGATGGTGACGTTGACGTCGCATTCTTTGAGGGCGTCGAAGCTCTCCCGGTAATCCTGGGTGACGGTGATCGTGATGTGCTGCTCACCGTGCGCCCCGAAGGTCAAGTCTTTCAGTCTGCCTCTCATACGGACCACTTCTCTGTGTAGAGCTCATACAGCCCCATGGCCTTGATGGAGGTCACGAACTCCGCGATCAGGTCTCCGATGTAGGCGGTGTTCTGCCGGGCGTATGTCTCGATGTACAGATCGGTGCCGTCGCTGACGAGGTAGCGGAACTCGCGGGCCTCCGGCACAAGGTAGAAGTACGCCGGATGCTGCGGGCTATCGACATAGCTCCCGGCCAGGTCCAGACTACCGAAGCTCTTGACCTTGTACTTCACGTCGTAGATGGTGCCGGCCTTCAGGACATCGAGGATGCCGTGGATCTGGAAGCGCACACCGTCAACGGTGATCGGTCGCCGGATGCTGACCTGCACCTGACCTCCGCGGATGATGTCCGCGATCTGCTGGATGCCAGACTCCCATTTCGGGAGCTCCGGGCGGGGCTGGCCTGCGGCCTCGGCATATACGGCTCGCTCGAAATCGATGCCGGCCTGCATGGCCTCATTCGGGGGGATGGGCTCGCGGTTCAGGGAGCGCAAGAAATCTTCCTTGGCCTGCTCCTGCCCTTCCTCCCAGCAGTTGTACATGTAGCCCCATGAGGAGAGCAGGCTCTGCGTGATCAGCAGCATGGTCAGCCCTCCTTCTTGTCCTCCGGCGCGGGGGTGTACTTCTTCAGCACGGAATCCCAGAACAGGTTGAGCTCCTTGATCTTCGTGTTGAACATGACGCCGATCTCCTTCTTGGAGGTCAGGGCGTGCTCGATGCCGTTGATCAGCGGCATGGCCGCGTTGGCGGTCTCCACGTCGGTGATGCCGGCGACAATCTCCTTGCCCCTGGCGATGGCTGCGTCGTACTTTTCCTTGAGCGGGAGATATTCGGCGTTCTCTGCGGCGATGTTCGCCTTCGCCTGGTCGAAGATGCGGGTGAGCAGATCATTCGGGACAGACGGACCGAGGGCGGGAATGGCATAGTTACCGTTGATGCCGTGGCAACCCTTGGCGAAGAACTCCTGCTCCGGGGAGAAGAAGATCCTCCGCTCCTGGCCGATCATCTGGATGAAGCCGCCGAAATCGCAGGGGGTCCAGACGATATTCTTGGCCGCGCCTTCGCACATGAGGCGCTGCTGGGCGTTGCCGTCCTTGTCCGTCTTCTCCTCGGTGTGGAAGACATAAATCAGGTTCTTGTTCATCACATCCCGGACATAGCCGGTGAAGCGGATGAACTCGCTCTTGACGGCGCCGAAGCCCTTGAGGGAGATCGCGCCGTTCTTCTGCTTGTTGACGGTGGGATTGCTCCGCATCGCCCAGTCCTGAAGGAAGGTCACAAAGCTGCCGCCCGTGTCGATGATGATGGTCTGCGCGGAGGCAACGACAGGCGATTCGATGTCGGTCAAGACCTCCTCGTAGGTGTTCAGCGTGATGACCGCTTTCGCCAGGCGGCGGTGCTCGGCCTTGATGCGGGAAATGCCGCGGTCGCAGTCAATCAGAACGGGGTCCGGGGCCGAGAGGGCCAGCGTGGTCTTGCCGACGCCGGGAGGGCCGTACAGGATAACAGAGAAGGTCTGGTTGTCAAAGGTCATTTCATTCGGATCGTTAAGCATGGTGTGCTCCTTTCAAAATCGGGTAGGTTTTAATGAATTCGTTGTAGACGCGCTCGATGGCGTCATCCGGGATGCCGACGATGTCCGGCTCGCCGTCGCGCCAGCCCTGCTGGACAATGGCCACGTCGCCGGTGATCGGGCTCCCGTGCTTGTCGATGCCGTAGAGGTAGCTGGCGACGGGGTTGATGGGCAGGCCGAGGATCAGGCCTTCCTCGTTGCACTCCAGCATCAGCGGAGGTTTTAACCGCATGGGATGGACGTTCTCGATCCAGCCGCCGACGATCTTCTGCAGGCCGTCCAGAATCATGCCGTCCCTGACCTCCAGCTCCTTGATGCTGATGGTGTTGTCGGCGGTGATCACGATTACCTTTTCAGTCATCATCTGCCGCCTCATCGACCAGGACGCGCTCGGCGATGATGACCTCCCGGCAGAAAACGCCGTGGTTTCCGCGGCTGGCCATCTTGCTGCGCTTGAACTCGTCCTCGGTATAGACATCGCAGCAGTCGAGGATCTGGGCCTCTCTGCTGGGGTGGAAGGCGCGGAACACGTTGCGGGCGATTTCCTCGTCCTCCGCGTGGATCACCGTCCAGCCGCCGACAAAGGGGTGATTCTCGCTGCCATAGGTGAAATAGAACTTTGCCATTACTGCTCCTTTCCGGGGAAGCACTCCGGCGCTTCCCACGCATCGCGGCCGCGCAGACACTCGTTGCAGCCGACGATCTCAAAGTCTTCGTTGATGTAAACGGTGCTGCACTCGGCGTCGCAGATGGGGCAGTGCGGGTATTCCGGCTCTTTGCCGTCCGGGTAGCCGGTGCGCTCCAGGTTGGTGATGACCGGGTGCTGCAGGTCTCTGTCATACATCGGGCTCGTCCTCCAGCATTTTCATCACCTTGTCGTAGAGCCAAGCCTGCACGGATTCGAAGCCGTCCCGGTCCACTCTCACGATGAGCTTGGCGTAGTCCTTCGGCGTCATGCGGAAGGTCAGCTTCCGGCCAAGGCGCCGATTGTCCTTCTTGCGGCCGGCAGACCTTTCAGTTTCGGTGGAAGGTTCTGCAAGGTCGCTGCAAGGTTCCTCCGGGTGCTCGACGCCGTAGGTGTCGCAGATCAGGCGCAGCCCGTCCGGGTGGATCACGATGCCGTACTTCTCCGGGGCTTGGCACTGGGCGAGGAGCTGGCGGTTGAACTTCGGGAACTGCTCCCGGACTACCATCGCGATCTCCTTCCCCTGCGCGCCGGTGCTGCGGCAGATGTCGCGCAGCTGCAGGCAGTCATTGACATCCGGCCAGGACGGTGTTACAATGCAAGGTACAGACCCATCGCATTCAGAAGGTGTCCCCGTGCCAGCGGGGGCGCTTTCTTTTTCGTTCTGGCAATCGCACTTCTCGCCGAAATCCAGATGAACGCCGCAGTGCGGACAAACGCGGTACTTCATGACTTTTCACCTCCTCTCCGCTTGGCGAGCCATTCCTGATACCGTTCCTCCGCGCCCGGCTCGGAGAAGACCTGCTCGACGAGCAGCAGCGCCGCCTTCGCAAGCTCCTCCTTCCGGAACGCGGGGACCTGCAAGGTATTGATCTTGATGCCTTCCATGACGGCCTCCTTTCTGCATTCTTTACCTTGCCTGTCTAAAACTTTAGACGCTCGCCTCAAAAAAAAGATGGCCAATGGTGGTGTCGAGGGCAGAGGCCAGCTTCTGGAGCGTCCGGGACGATACGCACTTGTCCGGGTCGTTCTCCAAGCTGGAAATGGTCTGCCTGCTGACGCCACTCTTCTTGGCCAGCTCCTCCTGAGAGAGCCGCAGCTCTTCTCGGCGTTCCTTAATCTTGTATCCCACTGAGTTCACCTCCTCAACTTGTAGTGTCTAAAGCATTTGACAATCGCATAGTACACCCGTGAAAAAGCGTTGTCAAGTATTTTGGTCAAAATTGTCTAAAATAATTGTCAGACGGCATTGACTTTTACAGACACACCATGTAAAATACGATTTACATAGCGGGAGGAGAAAACAATGACGCTTTCAGAGTTCATCGTGAATTACAGGAAAGAGCACGGCCTGTCCCAGCGTCGGCTCTCTGATCAGTGCGGCCTTTCGACCGGCTACATTTCCTTGATAGAGAAAGAGATCAATCCGCAGACCGGGAAGAAGATGGTCCCCACGCTGGCCGCGCTGAATAAGCTCGCGACCGGAATGGGAATGACGATCGACGACCTCTTCCAGGCCGTCGATGATATGCCCGTGAGCATTTCAGACAAAACCGCCCTCGTGGACGAGGACGGCCTTGATGAAACTGAGGCAGAAATCTTCGCCATAGTTACGAATCTTTCTCCGCAGAAGAAGACGGAGGCGCTGGGGTATCTTCGCTATCTCGAAGCTCGGAAAGACACTTAAACAGCTCCTGCAGTTCCTCTGCGGTCAGTTTGCTGGTGATGCGGCGAATGGCAAGAAAGTCCTTTGAACTGATCATCGTCCCAACCTCTCTTTCTGTATTCTGCCTCACGGACAGTGTGAGAATTATACACGGAGGCGGGCTGTTCTGTGGGGTTTCGTTAGATTCTATCGTTCGACAGAATTCGAGCTACAAAATATAGTAGGCCGCTCTCTGGGGCGGCACAATGAGGAGGCGCAGCATGACCATAACCACCACGCCCACCATTGAGGGGCAGAAGATCGAAAAGCATCTTGGTATCGTCAGCGGCATCACCCTGGTCGCATTCCCCGGAGGCCAGAAGATGATGATGCGCGGATGGAAGAACGGCATGGATGAGGTGATCGCTGCCGTCACGGAGCAGGCCGAGCAGCTGAAGGCCGACGCCGTTGTCGGCTTCAAGATTGATGTCTACAAGTCCGGCATGAGCGACAACCTGTATTACTCCGGCACCGCCGTGAAGCTGGCCTGACGCCGATCTGATCGAAAGGGGGTGGTAGAGTGCCACGGAAGAAAAAGGCCGACACAGAGGAAGCAATAGAGCAGCAGGCCGTGATCTACGCCCGCTATTCCTCCCACAGCCAGAAAGAGGAGAGCATCGAGCAGCAGGTTGAAGAGTGCATGGCCTTTGCCGCCCTGAACGGGTATAAGGTCATCCGGGTATATCCAGACAAGGCCCTCTCCGGCCGGACCGACAAGCGCCCGCAGTTCCAGAAGATGATGCGGGACGCGGAGAAGCGGGAGTTCGGCATCGTCATCGCCTACAAGTCAAACCGCATCGCCAGGAACATGCTGCAAGCCCTCCAGTATGAGGCGAAGCTGGATATGTTCGGCATAAAGACGCTCTATGCCAAAGAGGAGTTCGGGAACACCGCGGCCGGGCGCTTCGCCCTCCGCACCATGATGAATGTGAATCAGTTCTATTCCGAGAACATGGCCGAGGACATCCGGCGCGGCATGAGGGACAACGCCGAGGCCTGCAAGGTGAACGGCGCGCTGCCGCTGGGCTATGTGAAGGGCAAGGACGGGAAGTATGCCATCGAGCCGAAAGAGGCCGACCTGGTGCGGGAGATCTACGCCATGGTGTTCGATGGCGTGGCCTTCATCGACATTGCGAACGAGCTGAACGGCCGCGGCCTGAAAACAAAGCAGGGCAACAGGTGGAACAAGAACAGCTTTCACCGCATCCTGTCGAATGACAATTACATCGGGGTCTACCGTCACTCCGGCATCGTGAAGGAGGACGGCATACCTCCCATTCTGGATAAGGAGGTATTCTACGCGATGCAGAAGCATCTCGAAACGAAATCAAATCCCCGCGGAAAGCACCGACGCGACAGCGCGGATTACCTTCTCACGGGGAAGCTCTATTGCGGGCCGTGTGGGTCGCCGATGGTCGGGATCGCCGGCACCAGCCACACCGGGGCGCTGCACTATTACTACACCTGCCAGAACAAGAGGACGGGCGGGGATTGCAAGAAGAAGAACGCGAAGAAGGAGGACGTCGAGCTGGCGGTCACGCTCCTGACGCATAAGTTCATCCTCCGGGATGATGTCATAGAGTGGATCGCGGACAGCGCCATGGAAGTCCTGATGGACGCTGGCAAGGATGCGGAGATCGAGGCGATGGAGGCGGAGCTGGCCGAGGTCAACAAGGCCAGGAAGAACATAATGACCGCCATCGAGCAGGGCATCATCACAGCCACCACCAAAGACCGGCTGCTGGAATTGGAGAGCCAGGCCGTCACGCTGGAGAAGTCTATCGCGCTGGCCAAGGCGGTCGTGAGGGAGAAGACCATCGACAAGGAGCGCCTCATTTTCTCCATGGAACAGCTCCGGGACGGCGACGTCCGGAGCAAGGAGTTCCAGAAGCGGCTGATAGATACCTTCGTCAAAGCCGTGTACTTATGGGATGAACGGATAGAAGTTGACTACTATTATACCGGAGAGAAATCGCGGATCGCCTGCACTTTTGAGGAGGTCACGGGCGGCAGCGACGGAGCATCGGCGAAGGTTCGTATAAACTCTGATGAGGTCCACCACAAGAGAGTTGTACGAACCCCGGACGGGGATGTGACTATCATCCTCACGGCCGAGGCCATCGTACTGCTCGCCCCGCTCAGTGTCAGCGGGTAAACAAAATAGGCGTAGTATCTGTTTCATGGATACTATGCCTATTTTGTTTCTCTCCGGGGTGCCGCCATAACCTATTCCGTTATTTTCTAACAATTCCCCCAAATTCGTCTTTTTTGTGGTAGAAAATAACTAAAGGAGCGGCATGCGTATGATTAAGATTTTACTGTCCCGCAAGCTTGGCGAGCTTCGCTGGACACAAGCAGAGTTGGCCCGTGTTACAGGCATCAGGCCATCCACCATCAATGAAATGTACCACGACATGGTTGACAGGGTTAATCTGGATCACCTTGACCTTATCTGTGAAGCGTTGGACTGTGATCTTAGCGAGATTATCATCCGCGTCCCCGGAAACGAAGCCATGCCGTCAAAGGACCCGGCCAGGACTCATTCAGGCCGGTGATGGTGCTGCCCTTTGCAAGCCCAGGTGTTACCGCACCTGGGCTTGTTTTTATAGTACCTCTCCGCTCTCGTCTATGAACTGGATGCTGACGGTGCAGCCGAGCACTGCGGCCATCTTCCTGATCTCGCTCTCGGAGAAATCGTCGCGCTTCATCTTGTTCGACAGGTTTTGCCGGGTCTGCCCGGTGCCCTCCGCCATGTCGCCCATGCTGAGCCCCTTGCGCTTCATCAGCACCTTGATTTTCTCTCCGGCTTTCATTTCCACGCTATCGCCTCCCTTCCTCGGTATCTTACATCATAGGGTGTAATCTGTCAATAATTTTTTTCATTTTTCACTGAAAAATTGCAAAAAACTCTTGACAGATTTCACTTTATAGTGTAATATAAAGACAGAAAGAACGAAGGGAGGTGGTAAAAATGAGCGAGACTGAAAAAGCCCTGCGAGACCTGCTGAAGCTCATCGCTGATCATCCAGAGTTGGCAGACCGGATCACGATCACGATAAAGCCCAGCAAGGTCAAGCAGGGCGAAGCCGAGGAAACTGACGAGTAACCCGGCTGAGGGGGAGAGGAAATCTCCCCTCCCCCTCAAGATAACACAGCCGGACAGAAAATACAAGAGAGGGGTACAAAAAATGTACGACATGATGAAGAAGCAGAACCTGGGCGTCGAGATCGAGCTCACCGGCATCACCCGCCAGAAGGCCGCGAAGATTATCTCCACCTACTTTGGCGGCACCGCCGTCAACCACACCTGCGATGGATACGACACCTGGACCGCGAGAGACCGGCAGAGCCGAATCTGGAAATGCAGCCGGGACATCTCCATCACGCCGGAGGCGAAGGTCCGCGGCGAGATCCAGTCCCGCCCGACCGGCCGCACCCCCACCGATCTGCGCTGCGAGATCGTGACCCCGATCCTCCGCTATGAGGACATCGAAGACCTGCAGAACATCGTCCGGGCTCTCCGCAAAGGCGGCGCGTTCGCAAACAGCAGCTGCGGCATCCACGTCCACGTTGACGGTGCGAACCACACCCCCGACAGTCTGACCCGCCTGCTGAACTTCGCCGTTGGCCGTCAGGACCTCTTCTATGAAGCCCTCCAGATCGGGGCCAACCGCTCCGGCCGCTGGTGCAAAAAGGTGAACGCCGCCGTGTTCAAGGCCATGAAGAAAACCGAGGGTCTGGACCGGAGCCAGACCGAGCGCATCTGGTACAGCCAGCTGAACGACGGCTACTGCGGCGGCATCAACCACACCCACTACAACGACACCCGCTACCACGGCATCAACCTCCACGCTTTCTTCACCAAAGGCACGGTCGAGTTCCGGCTTTTCAACGGCACCACCCACGCCGGGAAGATCAAGGCCTATATCCAGTTCTGCCTCGCCATGAGCGCCTGGGCGATTGCCTGCCCGGACAACAACCTCTACTTCCGCTCCACTGCGAACATGACCGCCGAGCAGAAGGGCAAGCTGATGATGAGCGTGCTGACCAACCGCCTGGGTCTGACCGGAGCCGAGTTCAAGACCTGCCGGGAGCACCTGACCGCCGCCTTCGCCACCAGCGAGACCGCCGTCGCCTGACAAATACGATCCCGCCCCGGAGGTCACGAGGGCAAAGGAGAAGATCATGTATATCTATAAGTTCACTATCGAAGCGGTCCGTGAGCGTTTCATGGAGCCACCCCTGCACGACACTTCTGAGCACTACATCGCCGCCTACTCTTACGATCAAGCCCACAGCCATGTATGGGGAATGCTGAATCGGGCCGGATGGAAGGTCAACAAGATCACCGGGAAAGAAATCTTTTTGCAGGACATCCGCGATGCCTGCGACCACACCACTGACTAAGGAGGAACTGACATGAACAAGATTCGCAGAAAGAGCTTGCAGGAGATCATCGACCAGATCGACCAGCTGAGGGAAGACCTGGACACCCTCAAAGAGGAGGAAGAAGAGTACCGGGACAATATGCCGGAGAATCTGCAGGGCAGTGAGAAATATGAGGCCGCGGAAGAGGCCTGCGATGCCCTCGACAGCGCCGTGAGCTGCCTGGAGGATGCCATCACCAACATCGAGGAGGCGATCGGATGAGCAGGAAATACTACCTCGCCTACGGCAGCAACCTGGACGTCGATCAGATGCTCCGGCGCTGCCCGGAGGCCATCCAGATCGGGAGCTCCACCATCGAGGACTACGAGCTGGTGTTCCGGGGCAACTCCCGCCGCTGCGGGGTGGCCAACATCGAGCCTTGCGGGGACGGCGTATCCGTCCCCGTGGGGATCTGGTCGATCACAGAGCGGGACGAGGCCGCGCTTGACCGCTATGAGGGCTGGCCCTGGCTCTACGAAAAGCAGACCTTCTACGTCCGGGTGAAGGGCAAGACGATCTCCGCCATGGCCTACATCATGACGCCCGGCCACCGGATCGCCGCCCCCACCCGCGCATACCTCGACACCATCCTCCGGGGATATGATGACTTTGGATTTGACGCCGCTCCGCTGCTGGAGGCGGCAGACAACGCAGAAAGGAGATTTCACGCATGAGCAGAGATTGGACGAAAGAGGAGCTGCAGGCCGCAAGCGAGGCCATGAAAGCAGCCGGCCAGATGACCTATGAGGAGTTCAACGCCTGGCTGATCATCACGCACTTCGGGAAGGAGCAGACGGACGGGGACCACTACTGCCCCCGCTGCGGGAAGTTCACCGTCAAAGACCGGCTGCACACCAACGCGCTGAGCCGTCACGCGAAGGTCTATATCTGCGACCAGTGCGGCACAGACGAGGCGCTCCGGGATTTCACGCAGTGCGTTCTCCCGCTCGAACAGTGGGCCATCGTGCAGCAGGAGCGTCAAGAGGTCGATTAAGCCCCTCTCGGCCTCTCTGTTAAGTTATAACCGCCGTTCCCGCTTGTAGGCGTGTACGCGCATCACCACGGAGAACGGCGCGCAGAAAGCCACGGAGGGCAACAAAAAAACACCCCCTCGGCGGGATCGTGAAATCCTGTCGAGGGGGTTGTTTTCATATCGCCGGGCTGTCTTCGCTCCCGGCCGGTTCCTCATTGAAGTTATGGGCTTTGGCGGCGTCATAGGTGATGCCGCCCTCTTTGTGGTCGCTCTTTGCCATATCCATGTAGAACGAGCAGACCACGCCGTGGGCGGACCAGGGCAAGCCGATCATGGCCGTGAGCCACGGCAGCGCCCCGGTGTAGTCCTTCCGGATGCAGTAGAAGGACAGCAGCAGGACGCCCACCGTGACCACCCAGAGCAGCCAGCGGATGTCGGAGATCAGGCGCTTGGAATAATCCAGCTTCTTTTTCTCCCTCCGCTTTACATGCTGCGCCCTCATGCGAGGCCTACCAGCTTGGCGAAGCGGTACATGATGGTGACCATCTGCTCGCGGGTCAGTACATCCTCCCACATGCCATTGAAAGCGTCAGAGCCGCCACCTTTGACGATGCCCTTCTGCACGGCCCACTCGCGGGCCTCCTTGCTGTAGGCGCTGGCGTCGTTGTCCTGGAGCTCCTTGCGGAATGCATACCACAGCTTTTTGAAGGCCGCGAGATCCGCGTCCTCCTTCGGCTCCGGCGTCAGGGCGGCGGTCACGCGCGCTGCGAGGTCGCCCATCCTGGCATACATCCAGTCGCCGGGACAGGACTTGTTCGCAAACCAGCGGTGCACCGTCAAGAGCATTTCATCCGCGGCGGGGATATAGGCCAGCGCCGCGGTCTTGTCCGGGATCCAGAGGAGCTTCGTCTTGCCGTTCCTCCGGCAGATGTCGATGCAGAGCTGGATCAGCTGCTGATAGCAGACATCCCGGAAAGCGTAGGGGGCGGTGGTGTCGGAGGCGCATTCGATGGTGACGGACCTCTTATCGTTCGCGCTGGAGGAGCTGCACCACGAAACGGTATCCTCCTCCACGAACATGCCGACGCGCCCGTCCTTGTCCACGCCGTAATTGCTGGAGGCGTTCTTGCCGGATTTGGCGAACTCCGCGCCGAGGGCCTCGATGGAACACTGGCCAACGACGCAGTGCGGGGTGATCCGGTCGATGGGGACGGGGCGCTTGCCGGAGTTGTAGGGGCTCAGCTTGGTATAGACCACCAGAGAGCTGTTGCTCATCGGTCACGCCCCCTTGTTCAGTTCATAGACGGCGCTCTCGATCATGGCGTCGAGCTTGGCAGCGTCCACGGTCACGCCGTGAGATTTCAGCCATTCGACCACATACTCTTTCTTCTCGGTGCCCTGACCGTAGCCCTTGAAGATCTGCTCGGCGGCAGCGACGGCGATCTTGACCAGCTCCATGATCACGGTCTGCTGCTGCAGCGTGGTGTGGCTCCGGATGTACGGAACGGCGACGCAGGTGATGATGGCGATGATCAGCGTGATGACCGCCTCGATGATGGGGGTAATGTTATACATGTTCTTTCCTCCTCAGAGAAAATCGTGTTTTTGCAGGCGATCGTCATAGACGCGCCCGATATGGGCCACCGCATGGACGGCCCGGTTGTTCTTGTATTCCGGGTGCTTCTTGCAGTAGTCCTCATAGTAGTCGATCTCCGCAAGGATCTCGATAAAGTCCTCCTGCGTGTGCGGGATGTCCCGGAGGAGTTCGTTATTGAATGCGAGGATGCGCTGCCGATGGCTGTCTGCGTTCCTCTCGTCATCCAGACGGATATGCTCATCGAGCACCTGGCGCGTCTCCTTCTGCTCGTCCTCCACATCCTTCAGCTTCGACAGCACATCGGCATTGATGGACTTCCCGAGCCATTTGGCAACGGCAGACCACGGATTGAGTTTGATGGGCGTGATCTGGATGATCGTCATGAGGAGCAAGAGGAGACCGCCGCCGTTCAGCAAGATGTCTTTCAAGCTCATACGCTTTCTCCTTACATGCAGAAAAGGCAACCGCCGAAGCAGTTGCCTTTCATAGATTGTGGTATTCAGTTTTCGCTGTGCCGGATCAAAACGAAATCCTCCAGCACCTTGTTCCTCAGCTCGTCGCAGTCGCAGTGCTTCATCAGGCCGAGGTATGAGGTTATGACCTGCTGGCAGTATTCAAGAGGCAGCTTCCCTGTGCCGTAGTTCTCCATGATGTAGGCCAGGTGGCGCTTCATCTGCAGCGTGGTACTCTTACGCAGCTCGATCCTGTCCGGCGTGACGATCCGCCCGACGAACTCCACGCGGGAACCCACCGGCATGACCGCCGTCTTGTTGTTGAGCTGTAGGCCGAGGTGTTCCCGGAGGTAATCGTCCGCGCCGCCCACGATATCCCACGCCTGCTGTTTGGACGGGCAGAGGAATATCATATCATCCATATACCGCCCGTAGTCTGGCGCTTTCAGATTTCGCTTGATGTAATGGTCCAGTGGCGTCAGCACCACATTGGCGGTCATCTGGGAGATCAGGCTGCCGACCTGCATCCCGATGCCGGCCACGCGCTCAGCCGTGGTGACGTCGGTGCAGTGAATTGGCAGGCCAAAAGGCCGACCGTCACAACGGATGGCCGTCTCCAGAAACCACATCATGTCGGGATCGTCCAGGGGACGGCCCAGCTCCCGGAGCTGCACATCAATCGGAATCCGGAAAAAGAACTTCGCGACATCCATCTTCCCGACATACCAATCTCTGTGTTGCCTCATCCAACGCTGGACCTGCTGAACCGCGCTTAGCGTGCCGCGTCCTGGAATGCTGCCGTAGGAGTGCTCGTACATGCTCCTGACATAGATCGGCCAAAGCACCTTATAGGCGGCACAGTTGACGACGCGATCCGGGAAAGGCGCTGCGTGAATCAGCCGCAGCTTCGGGAAATACTCATAGAATGGATACAGCTCTCCGGGCTGGTACATCTTCCATTGGAGCCGGTTGACAGCATCAATGAGGTTTTCTTCGAGGTGCGCGGAATAGTCCAGCACTGCATTCTTGTACCGCTTGTTGCGGCGGGCAAGAAGGTAGCCGTCATACATATTGTCGAATGTCGCAAAACGCTCGAAAACATGAGAGTGCTTTTCCATCCGGCAGTCCTCCCCGAAGGCCGTTCCTTACAGGCGCCGTACCAAATGGTCGGAACGCCGGCGTCTCGGCATATCATTTTTCTGCCATAAATGACCGAGGAAACGGACCCCTTTATCACCGCTGCACTGAAACCGAGCCCATGAGCTCGGAATATCTGGCCACGCGGTAAAGCGGCGCGGAAGCCGATGTTGTCGTTCGAGTTGTCGCGCCCGTTGTTGCCGTTGAAGGAGCCGACACCGTAGGACGAATTGTTGTAGTTGCCGCCGGAGTAGAAAGCGCGCAGACGGCCCGTTCCCTATGTAGAGGTTTTCTGGCCGTTGACAGCCCGCAGCCAGCCCCCTATCATCTTGCCAATCTCCACCAGCTTATCCGACCACACCTCATAACGATGCATGGAGATATACCGCAGGTCATAGGCGAGCCGGATATAGACCTGGATCTTCTCGTTGGCTACATCCATTTCCTGCAGGGTGGACTTTTTGAAGTATTTTTTCTTCGCCTCGATACATCGTTCCATAAGGACATCCATGTTCCTCTTGATGTCGGCGGCGAGAGCAAACTTCTCCGATTTCGGGAACTGATTGAGGACCGGGTACGCATACAGCATCATGTCATAGACCTTCTGCTGCAGTTTCAGTTCTTCTGCCATGCCGCCGACCTCGCTCCCGTAATGTACAGTGGATTATACATCACGGGAGCGGGAAATGGCGGTTTTGTGAGAAAATAACGCATTTCGTTATTTTCAAAAATTCGCGTCCGCGCTTCGCGCGGAAAAGAGAGGCCCCGCTACCGCGGGGCCATCAGGTCACAGTCAGGCAGAGGGCAGATTGACAAAAGCGGCGCGGAAGCCGATGTAGTCGATCGAGTTGTCGCGCCCGAGGTAGCCGCTGAAGGAGCCGACACCGCAGGACGAATTGTTGTAGTTGCCGCCGGAGCAGAAAGCGCGCTCGTCTTCGTAGCTGTTCCAATAGCACAGATCGCTGGAGAACAGCTCGGTGCCACCGTTGTACTGATACAGGCCGAGAGCGGCCAGCAGCAGCTTCGCGGCGTCGCCGATGCTCGAATCGCACACGATGTTGGCGAAGGTGACGCTGTGGTAGGTCGTGGCGGTGTCCGTCTTGGTCGTGGAGAAGGTCAGTTTGCTGCTGATGAAGTCGAGCTTGATGGAGCCGCTAGTCGTGCCGGAGCCGTCCGGGTCGATCAGCGTACCATCAGACCCCTTGATGGCCTTCCACGAAGCGGCGCTCGCGGCCTGGGAAATGGAAGAATCGGCGCCGTTGTTGTTGGCCAGGATCTGCAGCTCGCCCTTGACAGTGCGGATGCCGCCGCTCCACTCCCATACATTGCCGCACAGGTCGGCGATGCCGGAGGGCGTCTGATCGTGATACCAGGTCAGCGGGCCGGTGCCGGTGGCGATCCTGGTAGCATAGTAGCTGCCGCTCGTCGCCGCGGGAATGGCCTTGTAGTTGCTCTCGCTGGAGTGCTTGCCGTAGTTGTTGTTGCCTTTCGGCATAACTCCGTTCTGCTGGCACCAGCGGAGCAGCAGGCCCCACTCCATGCGCGTCATAAGGTGCCAGCCGGCGCCTTTCGCAGCGCAGGCCTGAAAAGCAGCGTCAAAGGTGATGTTCACCTTGGGGTCCTGTCCCGGGAGAGAATAGGCGCGGCTGTCCCTGACGATATTCTGATACTTGGAGATATAGATCTCCGGCACCTCGGCGCCGTTCACAATGAACGCAGGATGCACCGCGGTGGATGCACCCATGCCGAGCTGCGCGTAGGTCAGCTTCGGAATCTTCACCATGATCGAGGGCATGCCTTTATCATCGAAAAGAATCTCGTTGCCGGGGCAGACGCCCTTGATTGCCAGGGCGCTGAGGTCAAAGTTCGCGGACATGATGTGTTCCTCCTTTACTCAATCGCCCACAGCGTGAGCGTCACTTTGTCCATGTCAAGGGGCAGAGGCGTAGGCGGCTCCGGCTCCTCGCCTTCGCCGGCCTCATGGTACTCATACTCCTTGGCCGGGATGTCGAGCTCCGCGACATACGCGCGGCCAGCGGCAGCGCCGATCACCAGCTCGCCGTCATCGTCATAGCAGACGTCGATGTGCTCCGGATCGTCCTTCTGCCGCTTGGACAGATTGATCGTCAGATCGTCATCGAAGCAGATCTTCTTGCCGATGACCTCATAAGGGATCTTCGGGCCTTCGTTTTTCTCAATGATAATCATGCTGTGAATCCTCCAATCACAATGTAGTCCACAACGGCACTTTTGGCGCTGCCGGTGGTTCTGAGTTTGAAGCCGTTGACCAGCAGATCATACGCCTCCACCTCGCCGGGGTTCCCGACAGCGGAGGTGATCCTGGTGATCACGGCATAGGTGGTGTCCGGGAGCGAGGGCGACAGACTGACGGTCTGCTGGCTGTTGTTGAACGGAAAGGCCAGCGTGTTCGTCAGCGTGACGGTGCCATGCCGGACGGAGAAGCCCTTCTCGTTCCACTCGTCCTCATTGAGCCGGACATAGTTCAAAAGCGCACCGAAAGAAATCTTTCGGTCAAAGAGCTCTGCATCAAGAGCTTCGTCGGTATACTCCTTCGCCTGGCCGGACGCGGCTTTCTTTGCCATGAGATAGGCGAGAATATCCACGGATCACACCTCCCGCCATGTGTCATCGTTGCCGAGCATGTAGGTGTGCGCCATGTCGTTGGTGTAGGCCACGCTCCCGGCGCCTGCAACCTCGCCGCTGGCATTCCTCACGGAGGTCGGGAGATTGGCCACATCGGAAGCCGACGAAATCAAGAATTCCCGGTATGTCGGCGCTTTACCGGGTCCGCCCTCCTGAACGATTGCGATGCTCATGGTAATTCCTCCTGTGTTCAGTTGTCATTGCCGGAGCGGTCAGTCATAGCCGCCGATCACAGCATAGGTTACAGTGACGTTCTTCGCGCTGCCGGTGAAGGCGAGCTTGAAGCCGTTGACGAGGCGGTCCGTGACCTCGATCTCGCCGACATTGCCCGTGCCGGTCACATCCGCGATGACCACGATGTAGTTCTTGTTGTCCCTTGCGTTTGCCAGGGCAACGGACGATTTGGAGTTGTTGAAGGGGAAGGTCTCGCTGTTGGTGAGGGTCTTCTGTCCGACCTCCTGCACCGTGGCAGTCTCCAGATCATCCACGCGCCAGCCGAGCTGACGGGCGAAGTTGAGCAGAAGCGCGGAGGCGGCATGTGCATCGACGATCCCGCCCTCGATGTTGTTGAAGCGCGTCTGGTCCTGCGGGGTGCCCTGCTGCATGACCGTCCCGGCCATGGTGATCGTGACGGTACCGTCGCCGTTGTCTACGATGCGGAAGCAGTTGGAAGGGCTCGTCACATGATCGAGCCAATAGGTCCAGTCGTACATGGCTTAGCTTGCCACCTCCTGAATGTTGAAATCGAACCAGTACAGGATGCCCGTCTGCCCGGAGTTGATCGTGATATTCACGTCCTCATGGGCGAACAGTTCCCCTGCCTGATTGAAGAGCTCCACCCGGTTGATCGTCATGGAGCTGCCGCCAGAGTTGATGTTGAGCTGCGCCCGGACAATACCGTTCGTGATCGTCACGCTGGACAGGTACACCTTCGTGTAGGTGCTGCCCACGCGATACCGAGCATACGCGATCCGGTTCTTGGTGAAGTTGCGGTAATCTGCCAGACCTGCGGCATCAAGCATTTCTTATCCCACCTTTCAGAAAAGTCCGCCCGGCACTGTACCGCACAGTCGGGCGCTATATGCAAGCCCTCCGTTGGAGGTGCCAGCAACAATGGTGCCGGATGCGATCTCGCCCTGCACGGCGCGTTCCGGGTAGGTGCCGCAGATGCGGCCCCAGTATTTCACATAGCCGGTCACGATGCGAATGCACACATTGACCGTCGTGCGATAGATGATTGCCTCCAGATGGGAGCGCAGGGATTTGTAGGTGTAGACCGCCTTCAGGATGTCCGTGTTCGACACGGGGATGATCGGAGCTCCGGATTCCAGCGCGACGCGGAACTTGTAGGGATCGCCGCCGTAGTCAAACCATTCCTCCACGTCGGAATCGGGGTAGATGGCGCGGATGGCCTCTTTCACCGCGCCGGCCGTTCCCAGATGGCGGTGGACATAGTAGTTGGTCTTGATCAGGTTGCGCTTCGCCTCGATGGGAAAATCGAAGTCGTACCAGTCAACCTTGAAGTCATAGGCCAGGATATCCAGAACGCCCTCCGGGAGCTGGTCGATGCGGGTGTAGATTTCCTCCTCCGGCAGGTCGTTCAGGTGCGTAACGAGAGCCCTGGCGATGGCCGTGGCCAGCGCCATCAGATTCTTATCGGCTGCGATCACCCGCGGGAGCTGCGAGAGGAAGTTGCTCTCGGTGTAGCCGTGATCACTCATTCTCTACGCCCCCATTCGTCAGCGTAACGGAGCCGACCTTCCCGATGTACGGGATGGTGTCGGCCAGCACGATGGGGTCCGTTTCGTACAAGCTCAGGTCGCCGTCCTGCAGCTGCTGGTAGGTCGGCGCCGTCACGGCCACGCGCTTGATGCCGGAGATCGCCATGAGCATGGAGATCAGCTTGGAGGGGTTGATGTCCCTGCCGAGCTTCCCCTGCTGCCATCTGATGTAGGCGTCAACGGCGTCTTCCACCTCCTGCGCGATGGTGGCGGTCTGGTCCGCCTGGCTGGAGATGTAATAGGTCAAAGTGATGTCATAGGACACCTCGGTCGGGTCCGACATCACCACCTTGTCCGTCAGAGGCCGGACGGTATCGTCGCTGCACGCGGCGAGCACAAGGCCTTTCAGCGTGGAGCCCGCCTTGCCGGGGTATTTCTTGGTGACGCCCCCGCTCGTCCAGGTCTGCCCCTCTTCATCCAGGACATAGATGCGGATTTCTCCGGGCGACGGAGAATTGACCACCACATCGGAGATCTGCGAGGAGGTGTCCTTCGCGTGGTAGACGTAGTTGCCTTTTGCCCCGGCAGTGGAGAGACTATCCATCGAAGCGCGGAGGATTTCGTAATACTCATCGTCCGTGAGCTTCTCGGCGCCTCCGTCGCTTTCTGTGACGTTTTCGACGGCCGAGTAATAGTCATACACGTCCACGACGGTATCGATGCTTCCAGCCGCCCAGCCGTTGCCCACGGTGCCCGCCGTCTGGCAGCGTACCTGTGCATCGACATAGGTGTCGCCGATCTCCACCCAGGCATCCTCCAGCGTCTCCCAGTAGAGCTTCTGCTTTCCGTCCGTCACCCGCGTACCGGCAGGGACCAGCACGGCGGAGGACTGCGCAGCGGAGATATGGAACCGCACCTTGCAGAAGGCGGGCTTTGCCGGGGTGCGCTCCTGCGCGTAGAACAGCTCGGCCAGCGCGTCCAGGTTCTCGCCCTCCGCGCGGGAGGGGAGGTTCTGGTTTGCCGCCTTGTTGCCCTTCACGCGCTCGGCGAGGATCACAGACGCTACCCAGTGGATCATCAGCCCCTCCGGGCTGGAATCCCGCACCGTGACGCCGGTCATCGTCTCATAGTCGGCGATCATCTGGTTTTCCAGCGCCGTGGTGTCAGTCGGGATAAACTCATAATCCGTGTTTCTACTCATCGATAATGTTCACCTCCACAACCGGGGTCAGGATGCCGGACGCATCCTGAGTGAAATTGACGGAGACCAGCTCAGCCCTCGGCTCATACTGCTGAATGGCCTCGCGGATCTCCACGATCATCGCCGGCGCTGCCGCGTTCATCGGCTTGTCCACGAACTTCATGGGCAGGCCGAGCGCGCGGCAGAGCGGCACATCTCCCTGCCATGTCATGAGCAGGATGGAGATATTCTGCAAGATGGATTCCACGCGGTTCGTCTCATTGAGCGTGAGCCCGTCTCTCCGCGATGCAGAAACCGTGTAGGACATAGAGCCGCCTCCTTACCAGTTGAGATACTCCTGCAGATTGACGGTCACCTTGCAATGCGTCAGATCGCCGGCGCCGTCAAAGAACTGCCCTTTCATGCTGTGCTTGGTAATCACCCAGCGGTATTTGCCGTAGGCCTTGTTCCCGATCACAAGCGGCAGCGTCGTGCCGTTGCGCTCGTAGGTGAAGATCTGGCCGATGACCGTCTGCGGGTTCACGCCGAGATAGGCGCTCAGCACGATGTCGAAGCTGATGGTGTCCGCGCCCATGCCGGTGTATTCCGTCATGGCGTGGGTGCCGTGCCGCTGGTGTGTGGCGTACCGCGCCGAGCCGCCCCAGTTCAGGTTGTTGAGCGTCTTGACGGTATCATCCGACACCTCGAACACGATGTCGCCCAGTGCGCCTGTAACCATTAAGCAATCCCTCCCAGAATGAAACCGTCCGCGTTCCATACCGGGAGATACAGAACGAGGACGGTATCGTTGATTTTCGGCATCCACCAGGTCGTGTAGGAGCCGGGAAGATGGTCGTGGGCCGGGTCGGTACTGGCCGAGCCGCCGCCCGTGTAGGTGTCCGTGATGGTGTGCGTGTGCTGATCGTCGGGATTGATGAAGAGCCCACCCTGATAATGCTGGAGGACATGCAGCAGGCCGGAGCTCATTTCTTCGCCCTGGAACTTTACGCGGGCCATCCGCTTGTTGGCGTCGATGAAGGTCACCGTGCCGACGCGGACGAGCCCCGCCAGAATCTTCTCATAATCCATGCTCATGCCCTCCTCAGCTGAAGGTCCCCTCATCGACCCAGCCGTACACATTGCAGTCGCCTTCGACCTCGTTCCAGAGACCGCCGATCAGACTGTACGGGTGCGGCGCTCCGGGGTTCTTGGCGAAGATCTTCGCCTTGCCTGCGGTGCGCGGCCCTCCGGTCGGGGAGCTGGCGTAGCTGCTCACATAATGGTAGCCGCCTGCAAAGTCCACGATGTCGCCGACGTTGTACTCCTTCGGCTCCTCCGCTTCCTCGACCTGCGGGACGTCCTCCTCCACCTTCCGGGCGGTCACCGTGGTGGTGTAGCCGTTGTTCCCCAGCGTGTGCTTGGCCTGCGTGATGAGGTATTTCCCATCCCAGCCGCCGAAGCCCTCGATCGCGATATTGACGCCGGAGAGCAGCGCCGGGTCGCCGGTCATCGTCAGCTGTACGGTCCGGGCGAATTTGTTGTGCAGCCGGAGGTTCTTCTCGGCCAGCGCCTTCGCCTCGCCGATGCTCCCGACCTTCCGGCAGAGGACGAGCTGCTGGCCGTCCTTCGTCTTGTCATGGTCGGGGCTCTCGGCGGTGCCCTCGATGCACTTGCCCGTCGCCGGGTCGTTGTAGTAGACGCGACAGGTCGCATACTGCGCGTCTGCGGTCGCCATAGTAAGTTTATACTTGGTATATAGCCCGCCGCCCCTCTTGACGGTTATAACCGCGTCCTTGGCCTCATAATCGGCCTGCTCGAAGATGACGAGCATCTTGTTCGTGGCTTTGAGGGAACAGCCGGCGTCGTGGCAGAGCTGTTTCAGGAATTCGATGTCAGAGACCTGGTACTGCTCCACCCGGTTATAGAACGGGTTCTGCGTGGCGAGGTACATGCAGGTCATACCGTTTTCAGAGGCGAGCTCCGACGCGATGCCCTGCAGGTCGTATTCCTCCCACGCTTTGCTTTTCAGCGTCTGTCGGATGGCAGAGGTGAACGGCAGGCTGGTGGCCTTGATCGTGACGGTGGACCCGGAGCCGGAGCCGCCGTCGCAGCTCACGCTGTCCAGCTCGAAGCTCCCGGTGTCGAGAATGTCATCGGCGCCGTCGCCGTGCCAGTTCCGGCGCGCGATGATCGCCTGAATGACCATCCCGCCGCTCTCCTTCGCCGCGGCCGCGTTCACGATCTCCGTCAGCCAGTTCGTCAGCCAGATTGCAGAGGTGTCCTGGAGCTTGAACTGCAGATCGTCCGTCTCGTCCTCTTCGTTGTCCGTGTAGGTCAGGGAAATGAAATAGGGCTTCATGGAGGCGGTGATGTCCACGCCGTTGAAGGTGATCTCCGCCTCCGCCCTCCGGGCCATGTTCCTGTCGCTCATTCACTCACCTGCTTCCACGGGGGAGCCGAGTTCGTGACCGCTGCGTTTTTCTCCGGCAGCGTCAGAACGATGCCGGCAGGGAAAGTGAAGTAATCCAGATATGCCTGATTCGCCCACATCAGTTCTTTGGTGTAGGCGCAATCTCCCATCTGGGCGTAGGCGATGCCGTCCCAGGTATCACCCTGCCGCGTGGTGTAGGTGCTCATCTGTACGCCCTCCTTGCCCTGTCGGCCTCAATATCGGTGAGCAGGTCTTCCAGCTGCTGGCGCAGACTGTCATCGTGCTCGCGGAGTACGCTTTCGACCTCCTCCGGCGCCATGTTCCCGCTGATCGTGTAGACCGGGGAGAAGGTGACGATGTACCCGTCCCCGGTGCTCCGGGATGCCGGATCGTAGATTGCGGCGGTCTCCTGTGCGCTCAGCACCTTCTCGCCGCCGCGCATCATCACCAGCTCCGGGCCGTATTCGCCCACCAGGGCGAGGCCTGCTGCGGCATAATCCGTGCCGGATGCGTAGTGATCATCGGGAAGCCAGCCGTGCGTGTTCACCGGTCCGTAGCTCCCGGAGGCGCTGCCGAGAGCAGCAGACGCGACCACGCCGAGCTTGGCGTAGGCGGTGCGGACCTGGGATTCCATGCTCGCAGCGGAATCGATGAAGGCCTGGATGGTGGCCCGGCCGCTCTCGGCGGCGTCGGCGCTCATATCCAGTGCCTTGATGTCCTCCTGCAGCTCCTGGGTCAATTCCTCCATTTGCTCTGTGAAGTTCGTCTTGAACTCCGCGATTGTCTCCGAGGTTTCCTTCTGCGCCTTCTGGAGGTCCTGCCACTGCTTCACCATGGCCTTCAGGTCTTCGTCGGAAGCGGAGGCCATACCGGCGATCGCGGCCACGGATTCGCTGGAGCCGTCCGCAAAGGAGGCGATGACGTCGCTCAGGCCTTCGATCTCTCCGGCGCGGCCGCGCAGCGCGGTGAGGTTTTCGTTGTAGCTGTTCCAGTGCTCGATCTGGGTTTCAAGGGCTTTGTTGATGTCGGTGGTCTTCGTCTCCGCGACCTCTTTGGCCTCGTCCCACAGCTTGTACTGGCCGCTGATGCTGGAATAGGCAGCTTCATATGCCTTGTTGTACTCTTCCGTGAGGAGCTTGATCTTTTCGGTCGCGGTGCTGATGGCCTCTGCCACCTCCACGCTGCCCCTGCTGGCGTCCTTCTGCTCCTCGGTGTAGGTCGCAAGGCCTTCGGAGAGCTCGTCGATTGCCGCCTGGTTCTGCGTGTAGGCGTCTTTGGCTTCCTGCTCCGCAGTCTGCGCATCATCCAGAGCTTCCTTCGCAAGCCGGACCTGCGTCGAATAGCCGGACACCGCGGTGGCGACAGCTCGCCAGTATGCGTCGGAGGTGTGGTCCTTGTACTTTGCATCGACCTCTGCCTTTGCAGCCGCCTCGGCGGCAAGGGCCGCGTTGTACTCGTTCTGTCTGGCTATGGTCTCTGCGATCGCCCGCTGCTGCTCGTTGTACAGGTCGTTTTCCTGCGCGATGGCCTGTTTCAGCGCCTCGCGCTTTGCGGCGTTCCTGTCGCGCTCGACCTCAGCGCGGATGACCGCCTCGACGGCCTCAGCCGTCATGTTGAGCGCGTTCGCGTTCTCGTCATAGGCGAGCGCGAGCTCCGGCAGGCGATCATTGAGCAGCTCCACAAGGGAAAGGATCTGCTGCTTCTGCCCGGCAGTCTGTTCCTCGGCGTTGACCAGCTCCAGGAGCTTGTTCATGAGGTTCAGATTGCTTTCGGCGTTCCTGTCGATCTCCGTGGTCTGATCGGCGAAGGAATCCATCAGGTCCTTGTGCGCGTCCATCAGCTCGCGGTGCGCCTTGGCAGCGTCCTCGGCGGTGATCTTCGTGGCCTCGAAGGCCTCCGTCTCCTCGTCGAGCTTCTTCTTCAAGAGCTGCGCGTCGGCGGAATACTCGCCCTGCGCCTCGCACACGGCGTCGTACTCCTCCCGGAGCTCCTGCAGCTGGTAATACTGCTCTCTGGAGGTGGCGGTCAGGGATGCCGCCTCGTCCTCCGCGTCCTTCGACGCGCTGGACAGGGCGACGATGGCGCCGGTCAGGACGGCCAGCCCCGCGGCAACGCCCATGATGATATTCAGGCCGGGGATGGAAGCGGACAGAGCGGCGCTCGCCACCGCCGCCAGCTTTGCCGCTGCGGTGTATGCCGCGATGCCTCCCACGACCAGCCCGATCACGCCGATCGCAGCCGTGAGGCCTTTGATCAGCGCGGGGTTCTTCTGGAGGAAGTTGTTGATTGCGCCCAGCACCTTCGCAGCTGCGCCGTAGAGCTTGGAGAGCATCGGCGTGAACTGCTCGCCGATGGTGGTCTGCACGGCCTCCCAGGCGGAGTTCATCAGCGTGACCTGGCCGACCATGTTGTCCATCTTGATGTCGGCCATCTTCTGGGCTGCGCCGGTGCAGTTGTTGATGCTGTCCGTCAGCTTGGAGTAGTCCGCTTCGCTGGCGTTCAGCACAGCGAGCAGACCGGCATAGCCGCGCTGCCCGGCGATGGCCGCGGCGTTGTTCACCTTCTCGGCTTCGGTCATCTGGTCGAAGTAGCCGCGCAGCTCGTTGACGGTTGTGGCGAAGTCTGCCATCGTGCCGTCCGCCTGCACAGCGGATACCTCCACCTCGCCGAATGCCTCGCTGGTCAGCGTCACGCCGCCCAGCAGACCGTTGAACACATTGCGCAGCGCCGTGCCGGCGTTGCTGCCCTTGATGCCCGCGTTCGCCATCAGGCCGATGGCGGTGGAGACGTCCTCGATGGAATAGCCGAGGGCTCCGGCGACGGGCGCGGCATATTTGAAGGTCTCGCCCATGACGGAGACGGAGGTGTTCGCGTTCGCTGCGGTGGCGGCGAGGACGTCAGCATAACGGCTCGTGTCGGCCGCGCTAAGGCCGAATGCGGTCATGCTGTCCGTGACAATATCGGATACTGTCGCGAGGTCTTCACCGGCTGCTGCGGCCAGAGAGAGCACGCCAGGCATACCTTCGAGCATCTGCTCGGCAGACCAGCCCGCCATCGCCATGTAGCCCATGGCGTCGGCGCTCTCCTTCGCCGTGAACTTGGTGGTAGCGCCCAGCTCCTTCGCCATCGCGGAGAGCTGCGCCAGCTCCTCGCTGGTGGCGCCGGACAAGGCCTCCACATTCGACATGGAGGCCTCGAAATCTCCGGCGACATTGATGCACTGCATGTAGCCCTCATAGATTTCCTTGAGGGCCGTGGCGATGCCGGCTGCGGCGATCGCAGACTGCGCGGCGCTGAATGCGTCGCTGGTCTTCTTCCCGAAGCTGTCCGCCTGCTCCGCGGCCTCTTCCTCTTTTTTCTTGAGGTCGGCCATTTCCGCAGAAAGGCGCTCGCTTTCCTTGCCGAGGTTGGAGGTATCCACCCCCGCCTCGCGGAGCGCCTGGCCCATCTTGTCGAGCTTCTGCGTCTGCCCTTCGAGGGACGCGGCGGTCTTGTCGATCTGCTGCTGCTTGGCCAGCAGTTTGTTCTCCAGGTCGGAGGAGTAGCCCCCGGTCTCCTGGATCTCCTTCTGGATGTTGTCATACTGCTGCTGCAGAAGCTCCAGCTTCTTCTGCGTACCCTCCACGGCCTGCTGCTGCTTCTGGTACGCGGCGATGTCGCTCTGCGTCTTATTGAGGGCCTGAATCTCCTTCTGCATGGAGACGAGCTGCTGCTGTGCCTTGCTGAATGTGCCGCTGAAGCCACTGGCCAGCTGCGCGTTCAGCGAAAAAAGCATCGCATATTCTTTCCTCGAAGACACTTATCAGCCCTCCTTTCGGGTTACTTTCTGTTCTCCTGCACGATCTCGTTGTTGGTCCTGATCCATGCCGCCAGCTCGCGGATGGTGCAGGAAAGGAAAAAGGTCAAAGGCGTACTGTTATTGCGCGCCATGATGAGGCACTGCTTGCGGAGCCATTTTCCACCGTCGCCGGTTACGACCCCGCACGAAGCAAAAAAGACCGTGCTTTGCCGCGGATCTTCACATACGCCGCCATCGGGAGCGTGCGGAATGCGTCGAGGCCGAGCTTCCGGCCATCCGCGCGCCTGTCGGTGCATGCCCTCATTGCCATGCGGATGAGGTAATCCCCGGAGAACTCCGGGACAAGGGTGGGCTGGCCGATGGAGTTCAGCTCCGATTCAATCGCCAGGGAATCGGCCGCGGTCAGCGAGCCGAAGTCAAAGGTCAGGGAATCGAAGCTCTCCCCCTCGAAGGTGAAGGGCTTGGAGAAGGGATGCACATAGACATCCTGGCTCTTCTCTGCCTCTTCCATCGCGGCCTCGTATTCCTTCTCGTCAACGGTCTTGATCTCTTCCATTTCTGGTAGCTCCTTTCATAGAAAAAACTTGGGCGGGAGACTGATGCCTCCCGCCCGTTGGTGCTTATTTGCCCAGCGCCTTGCGGACGTCGGCGAGGTAGTCCACGCCATCGACCACATAGATGAAGTTCATCGGGTCGATCTCGCGGACCTTCTTGCCGTCGATCCAGGTAGCCCAGTAGCGCACGGTGTATTCACCGGAGCCGTTGGACGGGGAGGCGGGGGCGATGCTGCCCACATTGTGGGTCTTGGGGATGACCACCATGACATGCTTTTCCGCGACGGCATTCATGGTGTTGTTCACCGGATCCTCATGCTGCTGGGCAACACGCAGATCGATGGTGTGACGGCGCAGCTCGGAGAGCTTCACGCTCTGCGGGGTGGTCGTGCGGAAGTTGAGGGTCAGGGTCATGTTGTCCACATGGCCCTTGATGACGGCCTCGATATTGCCGGCGATGCCGGCGCCGTTGATGCTCTGAACGAGGTTGCTCAGAGTGGGCATGCCAACGGAAGCCATGCCCAGGTACTCGGTGCCATCCTCGAAGATGGCAAAATTGACGTTGCTCTGATCCATGATTCAGGTCCTCCTTTACGCCTGGAGCGCCGCCTGCACATAGGTGGCGTCGTATTCCAGAATGAAGTCGATCTCCTGCGCGGGAGACGGCGGGGTCAGGTAGACATGGAGGACGATCTGACCGGCCATGAGGTTGGTCAGCGGGTTCTCGCTGTCGAGCATCTCCACGCGGGCGCCCAGCAGGTAGCCGCGGCCGACGAGGCCGTTGAGCCAGATGTTGGCGCTGTCGAGGATGGTGTCGATCAGGCGGCGGTTCATGGGATCGTCCAGCTTGCCCCAGAAGGTCTTGATCAGGGAGTTGCCCACCCAGTCGAACATGCGCGCGACGGGGATGAGGTAGTCCTTGACGTCGGTGTTGCTGGGATAGCAGCCCGTGACGTTGCCCCAGGCCTTCCAGCCGCCGATGAAGTTGATGAAGGTGTTGATGCCCGCCGCGTTCAGGATGTTGGCCTGCGCGAGGGTCAGCACGATCTCGGTGCCGTCGCCGGTGCAGAGGCCGTCGATGGAGACGGTCTTGTTGGACGGGCTCTCATACGGAACGCCGGAGTTGTCGGTGTCCGTCATGGCGATGCGGCCGGCCTCCAGCGTGGAGCCGTGGATGATCTTGTCGCCCAGCTTGCCGCAGGGCCAGCAGATGATCTCCTCCTCGTCGAAGCTGCCGCCGTTCTTCGCGGTGATCGCGGCGGTGTAGCTCGCGGCCTCGATGTCCACGATGGCGCGGGCCTTGAAGATGCCGTTGATCGCGCCGGCCTTCGCGGCCATGGCGGCGGCGACGGTGGAGCTGTCGGAGAAACCGGGGGCGACGATGAGGTCCGGGATGACGCCGAACATCGCCATGCACAGGTCGATCTTGTCAACCGCGGAGGCGACGTCGGAAGCGACCGGGCGGGTCAGGTAGTATGCCTTCACGTTGCCGGTGCCGGAAGCGGGGGCGTTCTTCAGCGTGATCACGCCGGTGCTCTTGTCGTAGGATACGACCTCGACCTCGGTGCCGCTCACGGTGACCTTCTGGATGGTCAGCGGCTTCGGAGATGCGGTGACCGTGAAGGTCTTCGCGGTGCCGTCGCCGTTGAAGTCTTCCGTGGTGATGGTCTCGGTCAGCGGCAGGAAGATGACGGGCTGCGCTGCACAGAGCTTGAAGTGGTGGAACATGAACTCGGAGATACCGTAGTCCGTCCAGTTCTCGCTGTAGCCCAGGCACTTCTCGGCCTCACCGTAGGAGGTGGCCAGCACCGGGACGAGAGCGGTGGCGCGATCGGCCGCGTCCACGGAGGACAGCGGCGCCACGCCGATGACAAAGGGAATGCCGGAACCGGCCTGATTCGGGGTCACAACGCCGGTCGCGGCTTCGGAGACAAAGACGCCATGATTTGCCATAGTAGGTTTTCCTCCTTACTTACTTCTTCCGGAGGGCGCGGTACTTGGCGTACAGCTCCTCTCCGGGCGTCTTGATTTTGATGCGGTCCTCCGGCAGAGTGCTGCCATCGACCACCAGATCAGCGACGCCGGGCTTCTTCTCCACGGCATACGCCAGCTCCGGCAGCTTCAGGGCTTCCTCTCTGCCGACAGGGAAAATGGTCATGGTCTGGATGATGCCCGCCATGCTCGGGCCGATGTAGGCGGAGAAACCGGCGCTTGCGGGCTTCTCGACCTTGGGGGCTTTTACAGCCATGTGCGAACCTCTCTTTCAATGGACGGCAGCTTCCAGTAGGTGACGAGCTCCCCGACAAAGTAGGGGGCGGTATCGTCCGGGTAGACCAGGAGCTCCACGCCGGATTCCATGTCCAGCCGGAAGCGGTTGCCGATGATGGTGGTGCGGAGGAGCGCGATGCGGATTCTGTCCATGAGATTCAGGAGCATCAAGCCGCCCTCCTGCTCGTCGTTGTTGTACACACAGCAGATGCTCCGCACTGTGGCGGTGGCGCTGACGTTCTCGCCGCTCGGCTGATTGTCCCTGCCGGTGATGATCTGATGGAGGACGTACGGGGCCTTCTTGGTGGCCGCGGAGGAATCCGGCAGGCGCATGAGATACACGTCGGCGGCGCGGTAGCTCTGCTCCTCGTCGCCCTTCTGCATGCGTACCGGCATGATGAGCTCTTTGATCGCGTTCTCCGTGAAGGTTTTCAGCGCGGTCATAAACTCCACATGACTGGCTGCGAAATCGATCTGTGCCATAATTACCCTCCCCAGCCGTTGAGCACGCGGAGGATCTCATGCTCCGCTCTCTGCTCAAAGGTCTCGTTGATCGTCTTGTCCATCTTCTCGACCACCTGCTCGTTGCCCATCATGTGCGCGGTGGAAGGTCCGAACTTCTGCTCCACGGGAAATCTCGGAGCGCCCACGCGCTCGAAGACGGCGATCGGGCCGAAGACTTTGGCTGCGAATGCGTGCTGCAGCGTCGCCGCGCCTCCGTTGCGCATGACCTGGGTGGTCAGAGCGCCGTCGCGGGAATAGCGGGTGCTGAAGCTCAGCAGGGGCAGCACGGACCCGGCAAAGGAAATGCTCAACGACGCTACGCCGCCCATGCTGTTCCCTCCGGTGACCTGGGTCTTCTCCTTCACGTTCCCCATGAAGGTGGATTTGCTGATGGTGTACTCTGCTGCGGCGAACTGCCCGGCGCGTGTCTTGGCGGTGTCTCCCGCTCTTTTCAGCGCGGAATACGCCGCCTTGTACGCGCCGCCGGGTACATTCGCCAGGATTTTGTTGATGCGGTCAATGGTCTGCTGACCGGACTGCTCGATCTGGATCATGCTCATTCATCGATCCCCTCCAGCTCACAGCGGATCATGCCCATCTCCACCACCGAGGAAGCGACATAGAACTCACTGAAAAAGCCCTTGCCGTCCTCCGCGTCGTTGATCTTGATGCGCATGCCCTTTTCCGGCTGCTTGCCTCCGAGGTCGGAGAGCGCGCAGTGCAGGACGCTGGTGACGAGGTAGAGCCCCTGGGCGTGATCGCTGGCGATCTGCCTGCGGTCCTTCTCCTTGAGCCCGGTGAGCACGATGGGGATGTCCTTGTAGGTCACGCCATCGTAGATGATCGTCCGCTTCTCGGCGAACTCGCTCAGGTTGAGGAACACGCCATGCACATCAGCGGCGACCATGTCCTTGAAACTCATGCCTCCGGCACCTCCGCTCCCAGCTCCGGGGGCGCTTCCCCGTCGATGGAGTAGAACTCCATGATCATCTTGACCAGCTCGGCCTTGTTCGCCTTCTTCGGCAGCTTCAAGCCGGCGTCGGTGATGATGGCTTCCAGCTCCTTGTTGGTCTTGAGCATCAGACCGTCCTCGGTGTAGGGCTCAGGATAGGCCGATCCGTCGCCCTCTATGACGGGGGCGTACTCGTCCGGGTCGATACCCTGCTCATCGTCCCCGGGCGCGACAGGGGCAGTTATAACCGCCTCGTCGTACCCGGGAACAGGCTCGGCCGCATCGATGGCGATGAGGTTCTTCGCCTCCTCGTCCGGGAGGTCGATTTCCGTGCCTTTCAGGATCAGCTTCACGCCGTTGGCGGTGTGCAGGCCGTAACCGCCGCTCTTGATGATGACTCTCATGGTTTGGCTCCTTTCTCGGCCGACGCCTTAGGAGTTGGCGTTGGCGGCGTAGATGTACGGGCAGTAGTTCTTGGGCGCGGCCAGCGGACGGGTCGCAAGGCGGAGCTTGCGGATGTCGTTCGGCTGATCCACGACCAGCTTGGGAACGCGCTTCGCGACGTGCGTGGTGTAGTCGGCGGAGCCGTAGTCGATCTGGGTGATCTGACCGTACATGAAGTGGCCGCAGCCGGGGGCGGTGACCATCGCGGCCTTGGCCGGGAACATGGTCGCCTCCTGGTTGCTGTCGTTCACATAGGTCTCATCGACGCAGAAGACGTTCAGGCGATAGCCGCCGATGTTGAGCTGGCCCATGAAGACCACGCCCTCGTAGCCGGTCAGGGTCTCGTTGATGGAGCCCACGGCCACGCCGGAGTAGGTCTTGAGCATCTCACGCAGCTCGGTGTCCTTCAGCAGGGTGTCTGCGGTGTCGGAGCCGAGGATGAGGTCCTGAGCGGGCAGGCCGCGCTTGGTCAGCATGCGGCACATGGCGATGATGTCGCCGCGCATGTCGCCGTTGGAGGTGTCCCACTCATAGCCGGGGGCGATGGTGTAGGTGTGATCGGAGGTGCTGTCGTAGAACTGCACATACTCCGTCTCGCCCTGCGTGGCCGCGTCAACATAGGTCTGCATGGTGCAGGCGTTGTTGATCATGACCTGCGCAGCCATCCACTCTTCGCGGAGGGCGATGCGGCGCTCCATGTCGGTCAGATCGTCGCGGAGCAGGGCCGCGGCGCGCTGGGCCGGGGTGCTGGTGGAGTACAGCGCCTCGCCGAAGCCGCGCTTGTTCAGCTCGTCGAGCGTGAGCAGGCGGGACGGGGCGATGAAGGCGGGCTGGTACTCATGGATGGCGTAGCCGCGGCGAGCGATGGGGATGTCGCCGACGCGCTGGGAAACGAAAGCCGCCATCTTCCGGTCGCCCTTGCGGTACTCGGTGAGCACCTTATCGGCGGCAAAGATGTCGCCGGCGCCGGTCGGGAAATAGCGGTCCTTGAAGAAGCCCTTGCGGGGCACGATCTCCTCCGTGATGGCGGAGAGGACATAGGTGTCCAGGAAGTTCAGGGTAGCAGGCATTGTGTTGTACCTCCTTCTTAGTTTGCGGCGAAGGCGTTCTTGAACAGGATGCCGCGCTCGCGCAGCTTGTCCAGATCGTCCTGCGTGATGGTGTAGGCGGTCTTGACCGTGCACTTGGACAGGTCGAAGCAACCGGCCACATAGACGTTGGCGACCACATCGTCGGAGGTGCCGACCGCGACGTCATCACAGAGGATGCAGTCGGCGGTCAGGGTCTCGTTGGTGGCCGCGGTGTTGCCGAGCACGACCATCTTGCCGTCGCCGGCAGAGCCGGAGCTCTTGGCGAGGATGGTGCCGCGCTTGAGGGTGGCAGCGGTGCCCAGCTTGCGGACGGTGACGCCTCTCACGATGACCTCCGGCAGCACGTCGGTGATCAGGCCGTCAAACTCCATGTCGCCGAGCTTGGAATAGAGATTCTTTGCCATTTCAGTTGTCCTCCTTCTTGAAAATCTCCATGGAATGGATCTCGGCCCTCGCCCTGTTCAGGCGGGCCTCCGGGGAATTGTCCTCCTCCGGCTCCGTGCCGGTGGTAGGAGCTGCGCCCACGGCGTTCGCGCCGGAGGCGTTGGCGTCGGCGATCGCGTCCGCCAGGAATCTGCTGCCCTGAGCTGCCGCTGCGCGGGCGGCTCTCAGGGCCATTTCGGCCGCGGTGCAGGGCGCATCGCCATACTTGGCCTCGTGGACCAGATCATCGGGGAACATCCTCGCAATCTCGTCGATCTCGGCCATTCTGGCGCGCTCGCTCTGGACGGCGGCGCTGACCGCTTCGGTGGTATCCACGGCAGATCTGGCCTCGGCCTCCACCTGGGCGATTTCGTCCGGGTACTGTGCCCGGAGCTCTTCGATGGTCATAGACTGACCTCCTTCTTCACTGCCGGTGATTTCCGGCTGGTTATTTGCCTCAGCCGAAGCGGTTGCCTCGGATGTGACCGTGGGAATGCTGTCGGGAGCGAACATCCCGGCAGTGAGGTGGATCTTCCGCCCGGCGACGAACAGATCTCTGCCGTCCGCGCTTGCGGCGATCGCGACGGGCTCGTCTTCCAGAAGCTCATCGACAAAGCCCTTGTCCATGGCTTCTCTGCCCGTCATATACTTGGTCTCCGCCATCATGTGCATGAGCACGGTGTCGGACATTCCGGTCTTGCGCTTGTAGCACTCGACCTGCATCTTGTCCCAGGCGTCGTTCTGGTCCGCGGCCTGGCGCAGCTCGTCGGCGTTGTAGCCGCCCAGCATCAGCGTCCAGCACTTGTGGATCATGATCAGACTGCCGGGGTTGGCCTTGACGGTATCGCAGGCGCACATGATGATGCTGCCGCCGCTCATGGCCACGCCGTCCACGATGCAGGTCAGCTCCGCGCCGTTCCGGGCGAGCTCCCGGAGGCGGTTATGGATCGTGAGACTGACGCCGGCGTCGCCGCCGTAGCTGTTCATGCGGATGGTGATGTACTTGCAGCCCTCGATCTGCTTCAGGTCTTCGAGAAACTCGTTGAGCAGAATGAACTGCCCCTCTACGGGCTCGCCGTACCAGTCGGTGGGCCTCTGCTCGTAGATGTCGCCGTACATGATGATCTCCGCGCTCTGGCCGTCCGTGGTGGCCATCGCGTAGACCGGCTTTCGGATGTTGATCTGTGGCATATTCGATTACCTCTCTTTCATTCGCCGTCGCCGCCATCGCCGCCGCCCGTGTTCATGGCTGCGACGGTGCCGCCTCCGGCTTTCGCAAGCATCTCGTTTTCCTTGGCGAGCTGCTCCACGTTCTCTTCCCAGTCGCCCCCGGTCATTTCCATCGTGACCTGGGCGTGCGTCTTGATGCCGTGGTCGATCAGGAGCAGGGCGGCTCTGGCCTCTTTCAGCGGATCGAGGATGCCCTGCGCCGGGCCGATCCACCTGGCGCCGCTCCACGCGGCACGGAGCAGCGGGTCATCAAAAAAGCCCGGGGCTTTGATGCGGCCCAGGGCTACGGCTTCGGCCAGCCATGTCTCATAGACCGGCTGACACATATCATCGACGAACCAGCTCCGGCGCGTCCGGAACGCCTCCCATGCGTCCTGCATGGCGGCTCTCGCGCTGGAATAGGAGCTATTGTACTCCTTGATGAGCACGTCGTAGGGCATTTCCAGCGCCGCGCCCATCATGCGGAGCATGGTCTTCATAAAGGTCTCGAAGCCGGCAGTCGGGATGTTCGGATTGCCGAAGTTGACCTTCTCGTTCTCCTTCAGATGGAGCACCGTGCCGGGCCCCATCTCATACTCGTTCTCGCTGTCGGAAACGCTGTCCTCGTCGATGGGCTCCTCGCCGTTGGTCTCGCCCGGTCCCACCTCGTTCACCGGGATGTCGAGCGGGGACGTCTCCGTCTCGATCCACGCCGTGAAGAAGCTCTGCACCAGCGCGGCCATGAGCTCGCTCTCGGTGTAGCGCCGCGTCTGCAGCAGCGGCTCGATGATCTGCGCCAGATACGGAACGCCGCGGTACTGGTCCGGGCGCTCGCTGTCCATGATGTGCAGGATGTTCGCCAGCCCGGTTTTCTCGCCGTAGGCAAGGACGCGCTGCCACTGGATGGGCTTCGCGCTGTACTCGCGCGGGTAGCGGCTGGCCACATAGTAGGCCTGCACCAGACCGTCATCATCGATCTCCACGCCGTCGATCACGGCACGGCCGGCGCCCGGCTTATCGTCCGGCACCACGCCCTCCAGAAAGCCCGCCGCGGTCATACCGCCGCAGAAGCTGTCCGGGGTGCTCACCCTGTCGGCCTCGATGACGTGCAGCCGAAGGGAATATGGATTGTTCTTATCTGCCGGCTTCCGCTTCATAAGGACAAAACAGTCGCCGGACATGAGCCAGCTTTTCAACGCGAGCTGCTGCATGTCCATGAAACCGTTCTTCCCGATGGCGTCACAGTTCCGGGGCTTGTTCGCCCAGAGAGCGAACTCCGCCTCCGTGCGCTTCTGCCACGCCTTCGCCGCCTCCGGGGTCAGCCCCAGCACGTCCCGGTTGATGTTGGCTTTCAGCCCAAGGCCGACGCCGACAACCTTGCTCCGGTTGGTGTTGATGGCGCTGGTCGCCACCGGCGAGGACATATAAAGCAGCCTGCTGCGCTTTCTCAGCAGGTCGATGTTGCGGACGATATCCTCATTCGGGGAGGAGGATTCCGGCGTGAAGCCCTTCAGCGCCCTCCGCGTGATACTTGCTCCCGCCTCGCTGTAGCCGTTGGCCTGCGGGGCGGCATGTCTTTCGCTCAACTCCGTCACCTCCATGTGTCGAAATATAAAAGCGGCACTCCGTGGAGAAAGGAGCCCAACTCCACGGATGCCGCTGGCATAAGCCCCGGTGCGGTTCCGAGGCGTACACCCACCATCATTTTCGTGACCTCACGAAAATGGTCACCAGTCGCGGGGGATCACGCCGAAGGCCTTGCGGGGACGTTTGCCCTCCAGTGCGGCGCTCAGCTCGTCGATCTTCTCCTCCGCTGTCTCCATCTGCTTCAGCAGATCGGGGATGTCGAAGCGGGTCAGCTGGCGATCGTCGATGGTGTAGCTCTTGACGCCGCCCTCCACCAGCTTCACATAAGCGTCCTGCAGCTTCTCATAGACTTCCGTCCAGTAGGTCAGCCGCTGCTGAATGATCGTTTTGGTAGCCATAATCCTCACCAACTGTCATAGTATTTGTTTCCGGCCGGCTGCTTCTTGCGTCCCTTCGTCGCCTTGACGGCGGGGGAAACGACGGCCTTGCCTTCCGGCTGCGTGATGCCTTTCAGCTTCTTCTGCACCTCATCCAGATTGACGGCCAGCGCCTTGAAGGCGGCGTTGGCGTAGTTCCGGCAGTCCAGAGCTTCGTTCCGTTCGTGGCCGGGGATCTTCTCCCACACCCACGGCTGCTTTCTGTCCTTCTTGTAGACCAGGTGCTCGGAGAGCAGCCCGGTGAAATAGTCGGCGCCGTAGTCATCGCGCCGCGGGAAGTGGTAGTATTTCGCTCCCGCTTCCTTGACGCGCATGCTGTCCATGATGGCCTGCTTCCCGGCGTCAACGCCGAGGGTGTAGAGCCAGCACTGGCCGACATACTTCCCTTTGACCACGATGTTCGTCTTCTTCGGAGGGGCGGTGTAGGGTACGCCGTCGCCGCCTCTGCCCTTGATGGCGAACACCTTGCGATAGATGCGCTCGCGGCAGGCCTGATACACGTCCTGCGTATAATGACCGCCGCTGTCCACGAAGGTGATGCTGATCTTCAGCTTCACGCCGTTGGCGAACTCATAGGGATGGTCGATCACCTGGTCGAGCTGCTGCCAGACTTCGGTGGTGTCCGGGCGTCCCATGATGATGCCCTTCTTGATGCCCCACTTCTCGCCGAAATGCCCGTGCCCGACCACCTCATATTCGAGGCGGTCATCCTGGGTATCAACGCCGCAGGTCAGCACCAGAACGCCGTCCGGCAGCTCTGCGCCATATTCCTCACGCCGCCCCATCACGGTCTCCTCGTCCTCCAGATCGCCGCGATCCTCCCACAGCTCCCCGAACTTCGTGTTGTACACGACCTGCAGCTTCTCTGTGCTGCCGAGCGCGTCCAGATAGGCGAGGATCAGCGACGGCCACGATGCCCACGGAGAGGCGAAGGCGTTCAGCCAGAAAGACCGAACGCCGTTTTTGTACGCGGCGGGGTTGGCCGCGATCCATTGCGCGGGCTGATGCTTCATTTCCCGCTCCGTGTGCAGCGTCTCGCAGGAGGGACATTTCCACTGCACGCTCCGGACGGTGTAGGTCTTCTTGTTCTTGATGACCGTCGTATCGTACTCGAAGCGGATGTCATTGAAGACGATATTGTGATACTCCCCGCAGGTTGGACATTTATGGTGCCAGCGTTCCTGTGTGCCGGAGTTGAACAGGTCATCGATCTGGCTGTGTCCCTTGATGGTGGGAGTAGAAACGGCAATGCTCATCTTGTTGTAGAAGGTGGTCTGTCTGGCCTTTGCCAGCTCCCAGGGATTGCCCTCTGTTCCGGCGCTGACCGCCCAGCGGTCCAGCTCGTCGCCGATGACATACCGGATCGGCATGGAGGCCAGGGCGGAGGCGCTGTTGGAGCCACACATCGTGAGCATCCCGCCCGGATAGCTTTTCTGGAGAATGGTGTTCCCGCTCTCCCTGCTCTTTGGGTCTGCCACCTTGCCTTTGAGCGCCTTGCAGTCCCGGATCATCGGGGCGACGCGCAGCTTGGAGAACTTCTTGGCGTCGTCGATGGTCGGATGGATGTACAGGATCGAGCTGGGATCCTGGTCGATGATGTACCCGATGGCGTTCAGCTCGAACTCGCTCTTGCCGACCTGGGAGCTGGCGACCATGACGATCAGGTTCAGCTTCGGGTCGGTGAAAGCGTCCATCGGCTCCTTCAGGTATGGCGTTCTCGACGTCCGCCACGGGCCCGGCTCGGCGCTGCTCTCCGGAGAGAGGCGTCGTTTTCTGTCCGCCCACTGCGAGACAGTAATATCTTCCGGTGGTATAAGACCGGCAAAAACCGAGGCAAGCGCAGCATTGAGCTTTTCTTCATCGCTGTTATACTTCCTCATCCGCGTCACCAGTCCACTTCTGCCGCTCCATCACCATCTTGTGAAACGCGATGGGGTCATACTTGAAGTTGGACATCTCGTCCAAAACGGCGTTGCACTCCCGGCGAATGATGACGGAGGCCTCGGCGGCAGTCTCCACAGCGGCGACGTCCACGGCCAGCCGCCCCGGCAGTGCGATGATCAGACCGCGCATGGTGAAGCCGAATTGCTCCATCATTTTCTGGACGTCCTCGCTCCGGTGCATTTGTCCCTGGAGTTCCGCAAGCTCCAGCTCGGCATATTCTGCCTTTGCCTTCTTGATACGGATTTCCGCCTCAAGACGTTCCTCTTCTTTCTCGCTCACGCTCTCGTCTTTGTCTCGGCCGGCAGCTTTCTCCCGGAGATATCGGACATAAGCCCTGGTCGCTTCCACGACATTGTAGCGCGGCCCGACCTCCGTATCGTGCTTCCGGATGACGCCGTTCTTCGTGAGCTCGCCCACCCACTGGGCGGTGATATCGAAAAGGTTGGCGAGGACAGCCGTCGTGCAATACCCCGCGGGCTCCTGCGGCTTCTCTTTCGCTGCCATCGCTGTCTTCGCCTCCTCTATTCGCAATTTCAGGCCGGAACTTTCATCTTTTCCGGCATTTCATTGAACTGTATTTGCATGCAATCAGCAGATTTCCGCTTATTTCTGCCGCTTTTCAAGTAAAGTTCCCCGAAAAAATCTCCCACTAACTGATTATTTTTCGGGGTCGACGAGCCT